>JACKQG010003153.1_pt1 | contig 20577 bp, 16 predicted proteins | sample 8237621 | NCBI WGS metagenome assembly JACKQG01 (sample SAMN15677084, study PRJNA649215) | marine metagenome | biome: marine; feature: Black Sea; material: saline water; isolation source: suspended particulate matter (SPM) from the Black Sea western gyre | collected 2013-06-09/2013-06-10 | depth... | reverse complement strand
TAACTTTTACAAAGCTGCTGTGTTTTGTCCTGTATAATAGGGCAACGCTTTGCGTCCCCATTTTTATACAATAGAATATTTCATCGCTCATATTTCGTTCTGTTCAGGTTCACCAGAGGAGATTTTATGTCTGCCAAAAAAAATTTTGAAGGCGAAGTTTACTTCCCGTCCGAAGAGGTTATCAAGAATGCCAATGTGCAGGATTACGATGCCTGGTACAAGCAATCCATTGAAGACCCCGAATCTTTCTGGGCAGATCGGGCCAGTGAACTGGAGTGGTATCAGAAATGGGATAAGGTCCTTGACGACAGCAACCCCCCATTCTTCAAATGGTTTACAGGGGCAAAAACAAATATTGTCCACAACGCGATTGACCGCCATCTGACCAACGCCAAGCGCAATCAACTCGCGCTGATCTGGGAAGGCGAGCCGGGCGATGTACGCACCTTCTCGTATCATGCCCTGGACCGCGAGGTTTGCAAAATGGCAAATATCCTCAAAAGCATGGGCGTACAAAAAGGCGATATTGTCACTATCTATATGCCCCGCATTCCGGAGCAGGTTTTTGCGATGCTGGCCTGTGCCAAAATCGGCGCGGCGCATAGTGTGGTCTATGGCGGTTTCAGCGTGGAAGCGCTCGCATCACGGATCGAAGCTGCACAAAGCAAGGTTCTCGTCACCGCTGATGGCGCCTGGCTCAGGGGAAATATCATCGAATTAAAAGATATTTCTGACGAAGCCATGGCTCGCCAGGCAACGATCGAGCATTGCATCGTCGTCAAGCGAACCGAGCAGGATGTTTATATGGAACAGGGGCGCGATTATTGGTATCACGATCTATTGGAACTGCCGATTGCCAGCCCCAAATGTGAGACCGTGGAAATGGATGCTGAAGATCTGCTCTTTATTCTCTACACCTCCGGTACAACCGGGCAACCGAAGGGCATCGTCCATACACACGGCGGCTATCAAGTTTATACGCATACCACCCTCAAATCCGTTTTTGATATCAAAGATACCGACCGCTGGTGGTGCGCCGCCGATCCGGGCTGGATTACCGGACACAGCTATATCGTCTATTCCCCGCTCATCGCAGGCGCAACCAGTTTTATGTACGAGGGCGCCCCGACCTTTCCTTATCCCAATCGCTGGTGGAAGATGGTCGAGAAATACGGGATCACGATCCTCTATACCGCGCCAACCGCCATCCGCGGCCTGATGCGCTTTGGTGATTCCTGGCCAAATCGCTTCGATCTTTCCAGTTTGCGGCTTTTGGGTAGTGTTGGTGAGCCGATCAATCCCGAAGCGTGGAAGTGGTATTACACGGTCATCGGCAAGGAAAAATGCCCGATCATGGATACCTGGTGGCAAACCGAAACGGGCGGATTTGTGATCACGCCGCTGCCGATCACTCCGCTCAAGCCTGGCTCGGCCACCAAACCTTTCTTCGGGCATGAAGCCGAAGTTGTGGATGATGATGGCAAGCCCGTCCCGGCTGGCGAAGAGGGCTATCTGGTGCTCAAACGCCCGTGGCCAAGCATGTTGCGCACCATCTATGGGGATGATGAACGCTATAAAGAACAATATTGGGGAAAATTCGGGACAATGTACCAGACCGGAGATTCCGCCCGCATCGATAAGGATGGCTACATCTGGGTCATCGGTCGGATGGATGACGTCCTTAAGGTCAGTGGCTACCGTTTAGGGACAGCCGAGGTGGAGAGTGCCATTGTCAGCCACCCCAGCGCGGCTGAAGCAGCTGTGATCGGCCTGCCACACGAAATTAAAGGGAACGCCATCCATGCCTATGTGATCCTGAACGAGGGCCAAACCGGCAACGATGATCTGGCAGCCGCCCTGCAAAAACATGTCGGCAAGGAGTTGGGTCCCATCGCCAAACCGGAATCGATCACCTTCGTAGATAGTTTGCCGAAAACACGCAGCGGCAAGATCATGCGCCGCCTGCTCAAAGCACAGGCCCTCGGCGAGGAGGTTGGGGATACCAGCACCCTGGCAGACTAGATTGAATGAATGATAGCAAAACGGACTTCTTGCGAAGTCCGTTTTTTATTAAATTACAAAAAGTAATTCGTTTAGGGCTTACGCATTTTTATAGTCCTAGTCCCAATGCTCCGCGTTGGGGTATTGTAGACAAGCTACAACGCAGAGCATTGCAGCGAGAAAAAAGGTATTTTGCGTAAGTCCTGTCGTTAATTGCACAGCTTTTTCAACAATTTACCTGTTACCCATCTCATGCGGAATCTGTCTTGATCCAGCCACAATCATGCTTATTCCCAGCACTCCCAGAACAGCCAATGATCCCAGCCAGGCCAATGTATTTGGTGCATCCCAGTCGGTTAGCTGTACTTGAGCATCGACAATAAACAATCCCAATATTGAAAAAATACTAAACGTCGCTACAGTCAATCCGGTGGCAACAAACTCGGCCGGGGTAGCTGATTTAGCTATGGAAAACATCATTACGCTGCCAGTAAAAAACATTGCACTATATAGTTGGCTGTGAAAAACATCCAATGTCCAGGGAAAGGTATCACCGAAAATATTTGGCAGAACTAACAAACCGAGTCCATACAGGCCGATCAGGATACCCGCGATGCGCAGGATGGCTCCCCATTTTGCTGGTACCGGATTCAAATGGCTTGCAGGCATAGACCTGTATAACCACAAATGGTAGCCAGCGCTAAGTGGAAGGGAAATATAGATTACAAACCAACCCCAGACCGGCCAATACGTGAAATCAAACTGACTGCTGGTGAACAGCGAAACAATAAGAACAATGAATGTGAAGGTAAAGATGGCTCTCAACACAGGACGGGTCGGCGACCAGCGGCCTGAAAGGAACATATAGCCAACCGATACCATGGCTCCTAAATAAATTGCACCCAGAAATAGCGTATTGAAGGGAGCGATCTGCCAGGGCCATAGCGGCCGGACAATATTTGGGAAAAAGAATAAACCGAAACCTGCGCCTATAAGGACTAAAGTTTCGATCAGGGTAAAGGTCCGTAATAAAGGTGTAATTTTAGGGTTTTCAGAATTCATTGCTACCTCCAGGGTTAATTGCGCCTCACCCCAATAAAATAATCATCGCCCCTTCCAGACAGGAAGGGGCGATGATCTTTAAGAAATTAAAGCAAAGCACTTCACGTGAATTTCTTTCAACTAGCTTGCAGCCTTATCTACCAGGGGGCTGAGTTTCCAACGTCCATAAGCGATAAATCCAACAAAGAGCGCCAGGACAACATTGAACATAATATTCTGCGTCTCTCCGCGTTGAAAATGCCAGGTCAGTGCGCCAAGCATTACGAGGACAAGTCCCGCCCCGGCCAAAGGGGTCAGCCTTGTCTGAATTTTGGTTAGTCCGGGCAGGATCAAGCCTAAACCGCCCAAAATTTCTGCTGTCCCACTGAACCAGTGGAGAGCGGGGGAAAGCTCATACATCCAGCCCATCATCGCTGGCAGACCCGGCGGAACAATAAAATGGCTCACGCCAATCGCAACAAAATATACGCCAAACAGAACTTGTAAAACCCATAGTAAAACATTCATCACAATCTCCTTTTTCTATACAAATAATAATTTTAATGACGCAAACAGTAAAAATTATCTACCAATACACGCCAACAATATTTGTGATAATTATTATAAATATTGTCGCATATATGTTACCAGAGAATATTCGATTTTGCATATAACTTTTTATCTCAGTTTGAATCTTGTGATTTAGCTATTTATGAAAAAGATCCTGTTATACACTCTCCCCCTATATCGAAAGTGGTACTTCTTCTGCAAGTCAGCAAACCGTCAATAATAAATGTAGCTAAGTTATTTCTATGTTATTCGGACTTCTGATTGCTGATGAGTAATTTCATATCAGCTATTGATAACATATCATCCCTTTTTCTATGTATCATCTTATGGCAATTTGCGCATACTGGTTTTACGCTCTGAACTGCTTCTTTCAAGAAAGCAATTCTTTTTTCACCCTCAGTCTCTGAAAGAGGTTTTTCATGATGGATTTCAATATAATCTCTTCCCCTCTCCCCATAAACATCAAGAAAGTTAAAACCACATATATCACAAACTATTTGGCCATTTTCAAGGCGATAATAGTCAACAGCAGCTTTTCGGACATCATCTGATCGCTCATATGCAATAGATTTTCTTTGTCGTTGTCGACCTTCTCGAATAACTAAATTCTCATCAACTATTTTTATTTGCTTTCCTTTAGTTTTGGCTTCTGCTATCTTTTGTATGGTGCCTACAACACTGTCATAAGGAAATCCGTGCAAAAGAAGATTGTCAACAATTTCTTGATTATTATCTAAAAACACTTGGCCTTTTGCGGTTATGTTGAAATTTCCTCCCGTTCGACGACTTTCTCCAGAAGAATATGTTACATACTCCATATTTTCTAAAGTTTTATGCGATCTTATATTTCGAACTATCTGAGAAAATTTTGTGTCCGAACGCCCACTGAGTATCTCAGCATCTTCTCCCGTTGGTTTTAGAATCTGATTTAGTTTTTGTAATAAGATCGATGTTGTTATTCCTGGGTTTTCAGAAATTACAAATAGTGCTGGCAAAATTAAGTCAGCTTCAGAAATACGCATAATCTCCTCCTTAAATGTAGCAGCGCGATTATCGTCATCTTTTACAATCCAATATTGATCGCTTTTTCGAAAAAAAATCTTCGCTATTGCCCCATATTATTGATAGACAATTTTAGAATAACTGGGGAGCTGTTGGCTTTGGGATAGAGTAGTTTGTAATTATCAGGTGTTTTGCTCGTTTTTCGTTACGATTTTGAAAACTAACCATATATTTCTTATCGAAAATTTGTGTCTTAACGCCAGGAATATTGCTATACAAATTCATAATGAAATCTGTATTCTTAATTACCATCATGAAATTAGATTTTGTCTTTGTCATAAAACTCGCTAATCTTTCATGGTCTTCTTTGTCAAAGGAGTTTCCATCATAAGTACTAAAATCGCTATCATATGGTGGATCTAAAAATATAAAATCATCTACATTGGGTGATATTACTTTGAAAAACTCCGAAAAATCTCGATTATGTATTTCAGTATGTCTTAAGTACTCTTGATAAATTGGCTTTTGTAATCGAGAAATTTTAGAGAAAAAGTTTTTTGAATTGTAAGCCATCCCACCATACGGAACATTGAAAATGCCATCATTGTTATAGCGGAACATTGATGAATAACAAAATTCTCGAATATAGTAAAAGGTAGCAATGGTCAAAGAATGTGATAGCTCTAAGTCACTAGCGTAATTGTATAGATGACGAACATACATGTAGAAAGCGCTGTGAAAAGCTGTCTCGAAATTATCGATAATGTCAGTATCCTTCAGCCCACCATTTTCTTCCGACAATTTCTGCATCCGGAATAATTTCCTAGTTAAATTCTTGAATATTTCATTATAAAAAACACTTGTTTCAATCTGCTCAAAAGTAAACTCTGACAATTTTGATTCGTGATTCTTAACCCAACTTTTTACCTGAGTATTTAGCTCTTCCTTTGATATATTTCCAAGAATATAACTATTAAACCAAGCTAGGAAATCGTCTGTATCTCCTTCAATCATGTTGCATAATGAACGACGAATATCATCTAAACGATGAATAGTTTGAAAGAACTTTTTTTCTCCCTGTTGTATATAAATATATAAGGCAATTAATTCCTCTGATCGATCATTAATGGCAGCGTTTTGCGCTTGAGACGCAAAATAAATCGATCCTCCCCCAACGAAAGGATCAATAAATCTCCCTTTGTAGCGTGGAAGTATAGGGAGGATTTTTTCAGCCTCTGATATTTTTCCTCCTGGCCATTTAACAATTGCTTTTATCGTTTCAGCCATAATTATTCTCAAGAACAATTGTACTATATTTCAAATGCTCAAAAATACATCTTCCCCTGCATTAAAATCCTGCTGATGATCGCGAGTAATAATGTGTGCGTTGCCCTGTCCCATCACTTTCCACCCACCTTCAAGCGATCCAACCAACGCAGATTTCTCGTCCACGCCCAGAATGAATTGCCCATCCGCCAATTGGCGGCGCACGGCAAAAAGATACGCAGACCACAGGCCACGCATGCGATCAAAATGCGGGATAACGAAGGTTGGCGGAAGAACCTGAAATGCTTCAATCGAAGTTAACCCAACGGAGCGGAAATTGGGCACTCTATCTGCCAGGATCATCGCGCCGGCTGAACAGCCAGCATAAACCGCGCCACGCTCCCAGGCTTTTTGGGCGGCTTTCCAGGCGCGGCTGCCCTGCATCGTTTCGTAGAGATAGTTCGGTTTTCCACCAGAGAAATAGATCAGATCAGCGTTTTGCAAGGCCTCTTCCCATTGGGGATCATCGGCTGATTCCCGATCGATGATGCGGGCGGGGGTTACCTCTGCGCCCAATTCTTCAAAATGCTCGCTACCCATTTTGAGCCAGCGCTTCACACTGGCATCACCTTCCTGCCCGGCTGCGGTGGGCATACAAACCACGCGGGGAGCACGTCCATTTGTGTTGACCGAAGCCAAAAGATGGCGGTCAATTTCGTTCATTACTGATAAATATTCACCTGAACCCACTAATGCGATCAGTCCATTCATTCTTATAGTCCTTAAGTTTTTACTCTTTCCATTGTATATCGAATTAATTCCAGTGCATCATTATACAGGTTAAAATTTTCTTTCAACCTTTCCATTTTTTGATTTTCCAGATATCCGTGGCAAAGCCTTCGATAAAATAGCGATCATGCACCACCGCCAGAATGCTTCCGTTAAATTGTGTCAATGCCTGATTCAACCTGCTGCGCCACCTCGATTATCGCCTGTGTGGCTTCATCCCAGCGATCTTCATTTTGCAAGGTTTCGATCTCAGCAAAATCGACCGAGATCATCAGGCTCCTGGCAGAGTGTAACCCGCCAAGTTTCTCTTTTACACCTTCGTTGACAATTCGATAATATTCAATCGAAGATTCCCAGCTCATCCCCGACCACTCCGATGGTCTTGATTAATAAGCTCCTCTTTTAGAATATAAGAAATGGCCTGGCGTGTTTCAATCGAGGATTATATCGCACCTAAAAACCGGGTAACTAAACCAAATCCGAAGAGATTCTAAACAACTTCTAAACATCTATTTTTTATACTGTAGTCAATATACGGGAAGAAGAAATCTTCCTGTTCTAACCAAAAGGATAAATCATGAACAAGAAAATTAAATTTTATACAATATTGATTGGTATCGCAGTCGCGCTTACAGCCTGCTCTGGACTCCCGGAAGAAATCCAGGGTCTGGATATCAGCAACGTGAGCGTTCCCGAGCAAGCGCTCCCTGATGAAGATGGCCAACAGTCTCCAGAAGGTCAAGGCCCTCAAGGGCAAGGCAACAGAGAGAAACAGCGTCGACAGATTGACCTGTCTGCTGCCGCATCAGAGTTAGGTGTGACCGAAGAAGCTTTGAAGGAAGCCTTGGGAGAACCCGGACAAGGGAGGCCTGATTTTGCCGACGTAGCCGCTCAGCTTGGTATCACTGAAGAAGAGCTGATCAATGCACTCCGTGTACCTACTGGTGGACCGAATAACGGTCAGCAAGGCCAGGGCCAAAATGGTCAGGGTCAGGGTGGGCAAAATCGTCCACGGATTGATTTCGCAGCTGCCGCATCTGATTTGGGTGTGACTGAAGAAGCCTTGAAAACTGCCCTGGGCGAACGTGGACAAGGCCCGCCAGATTTCGCTGCTGCTGCAGCAGAACTGGGTGTCACAGAGCCAGCCCTGATCGATGCATTGGGTGTCCCGACTAAAAGTCAGTAGAATAAAAAAGTGCGTTGCATCTTTTGAGGGTGCAACGCACGTACTCACGAGTATAATCAGATTATTAAAATTATCTCTGCCGCAAATAATAAAGCAAATTATTGATCTATATCCCCTAAGTCAATCGAGATCAAAGGAGAGTTATATGAGCAAGAGAATTTCCACACTTGTGATCTTATTGGGGATCTTGGTAACCATCCAATCGGCCTGTTCATTGCCATTTATTACCAGCTCATCTGAACCTGAAAACGATCCCTCTCCCAACGTTCTGCCAACGCAAGAGCCAAGCGACACTGGAGTGCTGGAAATCGAAACAGTTACTGTCATTGATATTGAGACGGAATCCATCCCGATCCCACCCATTTATGTAACGGTTGCCGGTCATATTGAAGATGTGCCGGTCTATGCAAACTGCGATGCATATCCGGATTTCCGCGAGAAATTATTGCTTTTTTCAGAGACCATTTCCAAAACTGGAGTGGCCTTCAATCTGCAAATCGAGTACGAGTTTTTCCTCGGCGTTTCACGCTGCGAAACGGATGCGATGAAAGCTTCCACCGATGGATTGAATATCATCGACTATCTGGCGATCCACTATGGTTTTGAAATTGACCCCCATCAGGAGGGTGGCACAGAAGAAGGGGCTGATAATTACGCGGATATTCGCTACCTAGGGGGAACGCTTACCTCAAACATCAGTGAAAATGTGGGCGGCCTGGTATGGAATAATCCGCCACAATTTAAGGCACTCAGCCGGGGAGAGGCAGGGTGGATTTATCCCGATTACACATGGCATCCCGAAGTTCTGACATTGGCCGTCAGCCGCGACCATCATCAGGGCGATTTCAGCAAAGACGATATTGCCAGCGGAATTTGGATACCCAAGGGACCCAACAAAAATTTCTGGGTTCACGATTCTGGCGGACAAATGGTTTACATTGGGCCAGGTGAACATGAAGACTGGGGACGTGACAGTGAATTTTTATCAACTCCCGAATTCGTACAAGCGCTCTCCGACCAGCTTGCGCAGGGGACACTTGATCGTAATAAAATCTATACAGTCACTTTGCCTGTTCCCCAGAGGATCATCTTCAATGCTGACCAGCATGAAAAATTATTGGCCTTGTTGGATCAACTCGCCCCGCTGATCCAATCGGGTCAGGCTCGTTATGTGACTTATTCTCAGGCTGTGGAAATCTGGCGAACAGAATACGGGGCAGAACCCAATATTTTCTTTCGCGAGGGCATTGAGCCTCCATATGAAAAGCGGTAAAAGATCATGACCAAAACCATCCTTGTCGTAGACGACAGCGCCAGCGTCCGTACCCTTGTTCGTGATTACCTCACCGAACAGGGACTGCGAGTCGTCACTGCGGATAACGGTCAGAACGCCCTCTTCACCGCCCGCCAGGAAAAGCCCGATCTGATCCTGCTCGATATTATGATGCCCGAAATGGACGGTTATCAATTTGTGACCGCCTACCGAAAAGAGAGTGAAACACCCATTATTTTACTCACGGCAAAACTTGAAGAAACCGACAAGGTTTTGGGACTGGAACTCGGCGCGGATGACTACGTCACCAAGCCATTCGGGATGCGGGAACTGCTCGCACGGATTCGCGCCGTCCTGCGCCGGGTCGGAGCGGACTCCCTTCAACCTGCTGCCCTTAAAGCAGGGGATATTAGCCTCGATCATGAGACCCGCCAGGTGCGCGTGGACGGAAATTCCGTTAACCTGACCCCTTCCGAATTTGATCTCCTCGCCACCTTCATGACCTCCCCCGGGAGAGTATTCTCACGTGCCGATCTGTTGATCAAATTACAGGGCACCACCTTCGAAGGCGTCGAGCGGACAATCGATGTCCATGTCCGCAATTTGCGCACCAAGATCGAACCAGACCCCTCCGAGCCGCGCTATATCGAAACGGTTTTTGGGGTGGGGTATAGATTCAGCGATTCTGCGAATCAACAAAACGCAGAATCGTTAAATCGCTGAATCGGCGAATTCCATGCGCTCCCTCTCCTTAAAACTCACCCTCGCCTTTCTGATCGTCAGCCTGACGGTTGCCGGATTGGCTGCCGTATTTACCTGGCAGGCGACAGCCCGCGAATTCGAGACTCTCGTTGTCGACCGCATCCGCGATGAGTTCATCGAAAAGGTGACCGGCTATTATCAGGATCATGGCTCATGGCAAGGGATCGCTCAAGAATTTCCACTCCGACGACCGCAAAATCAGCCGCCCAACCCCAATCAACCCAAACCCGCACCGATCATTTTTGCCCTTGCCAACCAAAATGGAGAGATCGTCGTCCCGGCTGGAGAGTATCGCCCACGGGAAATCGTAGCTGCAGAAATCCTCGCTGAGGGCACACCCGTCGAGGTGGATGGGATCGTCGTTGGGACGGTGCTGCAAACTGGCAACGCTCCCGAACTGGACCCGGTTGAACAACGTTATTTGGAGCGCAGCAACCAGGCCCTCCTTCTGGCAGCGGGCGCAGCGACGATCATTGCCTTAATTCTCGGTGCGGGGCTGGCACGCTCCATGACCCGCCCGCTGCGAGAGCTGACTGGTGCAACCCGCGCAATGGCACGCGGTGATTTGGAGCAGGAAGTCCCCGTGCGATCAAAAGATGAATTGGGGGAGTTGACCGCTTCATTCAATCAGATGTCTGCCGATCTGGCACGCGCGACAGAATCCCGCCGTCAAATGACGGCTGATATTGCCCACGATCTGGGTACTCCACTGACGGTGATCGGCGGCTATCTTGAGACGATAGAAGAGGGTGTCCTCGATGCCACCCCGGAACGGATTGCCGTCATGCATACTGAGGTGAAGCATCTTCAGCACCTCGTCAGCGATCTGCGGACGCTTTCGTTGGCTGACGCCGGGCAGATACCGCTTAATCGGAGGCAAGTTGAGGTCGGGGCATTGTTGCGGCGGGTCGCATCATCTTATCAACTGGCTGCCGAGCAGAAAGGCGTCATCCTGAGCGTGGATACAGAATCCGCCCTCCTGTCTGTCCAGATAGATGAGGAGCGGATGGTGCAGGCGCTGGGAAATCTGGTCAGCAATGCGCTGCGCTATACGCCACCTGAGGGAACGATTAGCGTTCAATCTTCAGTTTTCAGTGGGCAGTGGGTATCCATTATTGTTGAAGATACTGGCGCGGGGATTGCAGCGAAGGATTTGAGCCGCATCTTTGAGCGATTTTACCGCGGCGACCAGGCCCGAAATCTGGACGCGGGCGAATCAGGGCTCGGGCTGGCGATCACCCGCTCGATCATCGAGGCGCACGAGGGGGTGATCCTGGTGTCCAGCGAGCTGGGGCTGGGAACCAGGTTTGAAATTCGATTGAAAATATAGAAAAACGTCCCGCAGGTTTAATTGGATTCTGCTGGACGCTATTTATATGAATATCAATACTTTTTACAATGAAACCTTATTTTGCGAATGTGTTATATTAAATAGCGCATGTCCATTCAATTAATCGCAAAAGGAGAAGAAAATGAAAGAATCTAATGCACTCTGGAAATGGCTCTATGTCGGTGGTGTGGTTGTTTCAGGGTTGGCAGGAGCCTTTGTTATAGAAAACGCCATCCTGGGATTGGTCCTGATCATCGTCGGTATTCTGGTTGGGATTTTTTACTTTGACCCCGAGAATTTCCTCGATTTTGGTGTTCCCTACCTCGTGCTGGGTTTGGCTGCTAAAACCCTGTTCAACCTTATTGCCATTGGTCCCTTCCTGACCGGCTTTTTCGTCGGCGCCTTCACCTTCCTTGGGCCGGTTGCACTAACACTTCTTGTAATGCTTTTCATCAAGAAAAATTTCTAATCCCAAGTTTTTGTAAAAAGTGAACCGCCTGATGAGGGCGGTTCTTTTATTTTATCGGGATACGGGTGAATCAAGACCGGTCTGGGAACGAACCTTGAATAGACTTCTTACAAAAGCCCCATTTTAACACTGCTCTAGCCGCCGGGAGCACCTATGCAAAATGTCTAATTACTACCGCTTCCGAAGTGTGATGGATTGAAAATGTAAGTGACGGCTGGATTCGCCAGTATTGATCTGCCTAAAAGAAAGCAGGTCAAATACTTCGCCAAGAATTCGCTTCAAATGTTCATCATCATAAAATGAAAAAAAACGTTTGGGTTCACAGTTATCTTCCTCCCAGATTCCTTCATGATCTATTCCCCCATATACACCGATAAAAAACAACCCGTCTCTTTTCAAAATCGCATTGACCGTCTGCAAAACAGCGGGCAATTCTTTTTTAGGCAATTGGAGCAATGAGTTCATTGCATAGACCGCATCAAATGACTTCTCGGGAATTTGCAATTCACTAAAATCCATTACTCTGGCATCAAGGCCCTTTTGTCTGCATAGTTTGACCATTTCCGGGGATAAGTCAGTGCAAAGAACCTTCAATCCATTTTCCTGAAAGAAACGGCTATCTTTCCCGGGCCCTGCGCCAATTTCCAGCAGGTTTTCTTTCTTCTCCGTAATCAATAGAGATAGAAATCTGCTCCGTTCTTCAATTTTCCAAGCCTGGATTGAGGCAGAATTGCGTTCCTGAGCACTTTTATTATAGGCTTTTTCTAAATTAGTTTTTAAGTTTTTCACATGATCTCTATCTGAAAATATTCTTTCAAGATTTGCCTGAATTCTTCATCATTCGCAATTTCTCTGAATATTTTCTGACCGGCGATGGTTTCTATAAAGTGATTATCTCGTATAGTAACACTTCCCTTTTCCGTTGCCAGGGTGCATTTGCGTTCTCTGGTAAATGACGATTCCAGTGAGGTTTGATGATATTCGCACATCCCTGCGTAATCCTCCAATTGTCTTTCGGCAAGCGAAAATAAATATTTTGGGACATAATTAAGGTCATCTTTGGAAGCTTCCAACCGTAAATATTTCGCGTCGTGCTCCCTGATGATGAAAAAGCCACCAGGATCTTTTTGTTTCAATCCCAATTCCATTCGAATTGGCTCTAGGAAACTATCCCCAAAACCCACATCAACGAGCCAGTCTTCATCCAGGCTGACCACCAGGGCCATATGATCAAATTCCTGGCCGATCTTTTCATCTCCAAAGACCCTGGCTGAGATCATCTTGACCTCAAAGCCAATTTCTTTGAGCAGCGCATAGAATAAACCATTGAGTTCATAGCAAAAACCGCCTCGCAGATTGGAGACGATTTTCCTTTCAAGTTTTTCCAAATTTAATTCAATTTTTCTTCCAAGAGGAATATCCGGGTTTTCAAATGGCACAGCCTGGAGATGCTTTCTGTGAAGCAACCCCAAAGTCCTTTGATCGACTTTGAGTTGGCCGTGAAATGATATTCTTCGTAAGTAGTTGTTTAGATTCAGGGCCATGAGGGTCTATTTCACAGCATAAATCACAGTATCCTTATCACGGAAGACCTCATCCCAAAGACCGCCCTCGTAGCTTTCAAATTTCTCCAGACCCTCGCCGGGATAGTAGTTCTGCTCGACCTGACCAAGCACGATATAGCGGACCTCATATTTTTGCAGGAAAAGCTCTGCTTCACTCAGATCAGTAGTCTCGTAAAAGGCCCTGATCTCTTCTACGCGATCGGTGATTAGATTCGGCGGGATGAGAGCGCGCTGCTGACGCTGATGCCAATTCCAGCCGACGACACCGGGCAAACCGGTATAGATCGTATAACGACTACCCCAACGATACTCAGGGGTATTGGCCTCAACGATGACCGGCGATCCATCCACGTTCTCACGCATCCACAAGATGCCCTGATAGTCCTGGCCCAGGTCCATATCTTCCTCATCCCAATGGGAAGCGGTGGCCATATAAGCCATCCCGTCCAACCCGGGAGGGGCCTCGGAAGCGGTCCGATCACGGATCTTATCGAAGGTGGCGGTCACGGTGAAGAGGGCGGCTCCAGCCAGCAAAACGATTGCCACACTTTGCCAGGCACTGCGCCAATTTGGTGTCCACTTTTTTGTAATTTCGGGAAGCAGCCATCCCAGGGAAGCCCCCCCGCTAAGGGCAAAAAATGTCCAGGTTTGGAGATAAAGTTTAAAGACGGTATTCATCCGTCCGATATCGCCAACCAGGACGATCAATTCGACGGCGATGGTCAGAACCAACCCTGTCCCGACGAGGAATAGAACCAGACGTTTTCCCTCATCGAGGTCGGCGCGCAAGATCAGCAACCCAGCCCAAAAGGCGAGCGGCAGCGCGATCCATCCGATCCCGACACCGAGAAAAGCCAGCCAGATCAAAAATGCCAAAAGTGCTGCCCCAAACAAATTCATCGTTGAGCGATGGGGCCTCAGTTTATTCAGCGCGGAGAGGGGCGTATTTGCCATCCATTCGTGCGTCTCCCACCACATCCACGAAACGATCACGAAAAGGAAGAGGCCCCAATGCGTAAAATAAGAACTGAGCGGCGTATGCGATCCTGTCCATAGACGGGTTTCACCATAAGCCTGCCCAAAGGAGGCGATATAGGGCTGATAAAAAATTGTGGCAAAAATTGCCAGGGCTGCCATTCCCGCCAGTGCGGTTCCAGTGCGGAAGATAATAGATTTACTTTCTCCCTGCTCTGGCTGGATTTGCAATCCAGCGGAGTTTTGAAGATTCGGGGATTGCAAATCCCCTCTGAGCCTGTAATGACTGGATCGGAAGAGGGCATAGCCAACGACAAGCGCCGCGAGAGGAAGATAGGCGAAGATATCCCAGGTGTTGGTGGGGCGCATCGCCCCGATGATCAGCCCGCCCATTGCCAACTCAAAGGTGATCTGGAAGAATGACATTTTTCCGTTTAATCGCGCGTGGACGAAGGATAGCGCCCAGGCAATTGCCAGGACTGCCAATGGTAAAACGATCATATGGGCGTGCAAATCGCTATATAAGAAGGTGAACAGGGGAAATTCGGTGATCGGTTCAACATCGCCAGGTGCAGGGATCACGCGGCTGGGGAGCCAGTACCAGTCACCACCCCTGAGAGGCAGAATGGCGCCGGTCGTCATTTTCGCAAATCCTCGTATCGCCAGCCAGAGATGCTCAAAAACATTAATATCAGCGTAATGACCGTTTGAGTCGATGATGCGCTGCAGGCCATGGTAGACGGTGCGGATCGTGCCAAGGTTGCCGAGCAGGATCATGCCAGCAGCAGCGGAAATACCGGCAATGAAACGTGTTTTGAATTTCGAGATTTGAGATTCGATATTCGGGTTTGGAGATTCGGAATTTATGTCTTCCGCCACTTCACGAGTATTGCGAATCGAGGTTCGCCCTAATAAATTCCAACCGATAGAAAATGCACCTGTGCCAACCATTGCAAAAAGGGTTGGCAATATAAAATTATAGGCTGTAGTGGGGGTCAGGCCAAGTAATTTGACGGGCGTACCAACCAGCACAAAACCGTAATAATAATAATTAATATAGCCACCCGCAAACCAGGGGTCGTACGGTGGGAAGGAGGTGCTTTTCAAAACCGCGTGGAGGTAAGACAGATCCATTGGGCGCTCGCCACCCTTGGAGGGGTGCCAGAGATCGGGATTGCCAATGCGGATAAGGAGATCGATCAGGAAGAAGGCCAGGAAAAGTCCCTCGATCATCAGATAATACTTTCGATTTTCCTGCCATTCAATGCGCAGTGCATCGCGCTGTCGATAAGCCTGCCATGCGCCGATCAGCATGATCGTGGCGAGGACGAGGGCAATCGTTAATCGGCTATAGGGGATTCCGAAGGATCCCAGCAACCAGGGGAAGTAGGCCAGTAGGACCAATCCCAGCGCGCGTGAGAGGGGGTAACCCTTATCAGCGAGGCCGGGGAATGCCATCCGCACAATGGGATAGGTAAATACGCCGAGAATGAAAACGAAAAAATACCAGAGCAGCAAACCCAACAGAGGATATTTATTGATCGGGGAATCGGCATCGAAGAGCTCTGACCAGGTTCCACCGGCACGTTGCTGCGCCCAATCTTCTTCGGAGAGCATCAGATCTTTGGTTTCACCCGGCTTATAATTGCCCGCGGCTTTGGGCGTAAGGTTGACAACATTGCTCAAATCCACTGCACCAAGCAGGGTACGGACCCGGTCAACATCGAAATTTGGGCTCTTTTTGAAGATCAATACTTTGGTATGATCGTAAACAGTGAAAGCTTCTTCGGCAAATTGATCGTTGACTTCCCAATGGATAAGACCCGGAATATCAAGCGTGGGGAAGGATTCAAAAACCTCGACCAATTCATAACCCAGCTGCTCTTCGAAATCTCCGGGTTGGGCAACGTTGTAGCACCAAATAACATCTTTTTCCGGAGGGCAGCCGATCAGATATTCATAGTAGGCTTTGCTAAGGGGATAACGCTCCTCGACGCGGGTTGTGGTGGCCCATTGGCGATTGGAGGAGATAAAAAGATATTCTCCCTTTTCGAGGTTCTCAGTGAAGCGGGTTAATTTTGCGGCGTTATCTTCCCAATACATCTCCATATTGAGACCATTCTGATAAATCCCACCAAAGCCATCATACCCATCCATGCGGAGGGGAAGACCATCATCCCAGGATGATTCGTTGATCGGCGCTGCACCCTTCACGGTGAGAGAACCAGCGTCCGTTGATAAAGTGAAGAAGTAGGTCTCTCCAGCCACGAGCATGATTGGCGAATCAAGAACGAGGGTCTGGAGTTCGTCAGTAGAAAAATCTGCAGTCAGGGATGCATTTGCAAGAGCCTGTTCGGGGGGCAAATTCGGCTGGGCTGAAATCAGCATGCTGAGGGTTTTGGGATCGGAATCGACCAAATCCTGCACGTGGGCAAGGGTGACTTCGGTCAGAAGGCCATCCACTTTGGGAACAAAATGATTGCCATAGGGCATATCGGCCTGGAGAGGTGTCCCCATCGGATAGGTTAAAGGCTGCTGGTAAAACTCTCCATCCCCCTGTTTAATGCGAAGATTGATCGGGCCGGGGACGTTCCTGAAAATCCAGCGTGTCGCCGCAACCCGGGGATGCGGATTCTGGTAGATTTGAACGAAGGCGTAAGCCCAGAGAGCTGTGGCAATGAGGACGCTGCTCCCGATGAGAACAGCGAGTAAAGTTGGAATGTTGGAAAATTGGAAGGTTTTGCTTTTGAACTTGCCAACTTTCAAACTCACTGTCCTGAGCTTGTTGAAGGATGCCAACTTGAAAACTCCCCAGGCCGCCATCATCGCCAAAAGCGGATAGATGGGGAGTTGATAACGCATGGTGGGATTAAATTGAGTGGACTGCCAGAGAAAGTAGAACGCTGTCCAACCCCAAAGGAGGAGATGGTACCGTTCACCTTTAAGGATACGCCAGCCCATCCACAGGAATCCGGCCCAGGCGAGAATACCCAAGGGGTATCCCAGTCCCCATTTGGTCAGGTTTTCAAAAGAGTACAGTTTGGAACGCCGCGCCCATTGGAATGCGAAAGGAAGATCGGCGTCACCGCTGGCCTGCGCACGCTGCTCCATGATATTGCCAATCCAGGTCTCGTTGGGAATCACGCCAAAGAAACCGGGACCACTGAAAGCATAGGGTTGGAAGAGACGGAAAGCCAAAAGGGAAGCAAAACCACCGACGATCAGGAAAACAGTGATCTGTGTCCAGTCGAGTTGTCTATGTTTCGCAGATTCTTCTACTTCATCTACGGGTTGCATGAAACGAAACGCAAATGCAGCCGGGAGCAAAATCGCCAGAACTGCCGCGTTGATCTTCGAGGCAACGGCCATACCGAGGGCAAGACCAAATCCGATGCTGTACAAAAAGAGGGGATTGCGAATCAGTTGTGTTATGTAGTCCGTATTGCTTGTCTTGTAATGGCCCTCACCCTCCGCCCTCTCCCTCAGGGAGAGGGGACTCGTTCCTTCTTTCTTCAAATTGGAGCGAAAAGCAATCTCCACGGCAAAATAGATTGCCAGGAACATGAAAAAATTGGTGAAGGTGTCTACTGTGAAAAAATGCGACTGCTGAATTTGCAAAACTGCGAATGTTGAAAATGCTGCAGAAAGGAGGGCAACTTTCCGTCCGTAAAGCCTTGCCACGATAAAGTAAAGCACAACGATGCTCAGCAGATCTGCCAGCGCAGAAAGCTGACGCCCGATCAGATTAACCTGACTGTAGCCAGTTTCCCCGACCCATTCGGCAACATAGCGGGCAGCAAAGATCGGAAGCGTCCCGTAAACAAAGAAACCATGTCCGCGATTATGCGGGTTGAGCGAAGAACAGGCGGTATCAAAATATCCACCCCAACTCTCACAGCCCGTTGGCGGTGCTCCGATCAGCTCATCCGCCGACTCGACGGGAATAATGGCCGTCTCAACCATCGTCAGGAAACGTTCATCAGGATGCAGGTGCTGTCCATCGTCCCAATCCAGGCCAACAGAACGGAACCAGAATCCAGCGAGAATAATGAGGACAAGGGCTATATCGTAGAAAAGAGAATGTTTATTTTTAGTATCGTTCATAATTTAAAAATTAACCGCCACACTTGCACCTGCGATTCAAGTGCAGGTGAGACGCCATTAACATAATTTGGAAGTATCCCATTACGGCACAGAAAAAATCATAAAATCATGGCCTTCAAGAGGTGAAGCTGAAGTATATCGGCTCAAGGTCCCGTTTGGATAAAGTCTCGCCAGCTCAGCAAGAGCAACCTGATCGTTAGTCCTCGTCATAAATACTTTTGGCCCATCTTCCGTTAGGCTTTCCGCCAAATTCTCTGGCCAGAGTGCAAAATCACGGTTGGGAATTCCCGCCCAAACACCGGGCAAACGTGTATCAACCCAATGCGCATAGGGTACGATCCAAACCGTATCCGTTTGCCCATAAGTCTGTTCAAATTGCTTGATCACCTGCCCCATCTCAGATGAGTTCCACGCTCCCGTGCGGTAATTTTCTGCGTATTTATTGAAGACGAGATCATAATTCTGATTGAGGGAAAAAGCGACCAAAAAGATGGTTACACCCCAAGCGATTAGATTTCCCAAGCCCCGAAACGCACGCGACCTCAGGCTTGTCAGCAGACCATCCAACGCCAACGCGACGATAAGAATTACCACAACCGCCGCGCCTCCTGCGCGATTTAAAGCCGGATTCTCTTCCGGAAAGGCAATCGAAAGCGTCGAGGGGAGCTGCAAAAGTAGAATGGACAGAAGCAAGAAAAGGTCCTGCCAATGTCCCGCCCGCAGATATCGAACGAAAAGAAGGGCAACACCAACGAGGAAAAGCGCTCCGCTGACCACACCCAAAGCTGGACGCCCCGCCACAGAATGCACCCAAATATCACCGTTATCCCAGTTGAACATCCGTGCGCCATCCCAGAGATTATTAGCAAATATCTTCAGGCTATCTTCCCCTAAACCGCCCATGCGTGAAAGTGCACGGATGGAAAAACCCTCTGGATTTTCCAGTGCGTAGCGCCCCAAGGGGAGGAAAATAATAATTGAAAATAACGTGAGTATAAGAAGGTGAATAATAATTTGCTGCCGCGTGCCACGTGATTGCTTATGGATTAAATACAAGCCAATCGCTACAAGGACCACAACGGGCATGATCCGGAAGGGGCTATAGCCATGCAATCCCAGCCCGAGGAAAATCCCGGCCAGAATAAAATCGTTTCGACTCTGACGACGAATACCGCGCAGCAAATGAAACAATGTGGGCGCAACAAAAAGCGGATAAAGCGGGAAGCGCAGTCCAACACGGCTGATCACGTTTGGCCAGTAGGCAATCCCCATGAAAAATAATGCGATCAAACCAACCCGTCGATTTGCCACCTCCTTACCGAGCAGGTAAATATAAGGGAGGGTCAACAATCCCAATAAGGCTGTGCCCAGCTTGAGACTTAAGAATGATAATCCCGTGCCAAATACCCTGGCGACAAAAAGTGTCCAATACATTTGGAGCGCTTCGCGCCCCGTATTGCGCTCAAAGAATATCTTTGTCTCACCCTGGGTGATATCGTATACATCGAGGATTTTTTCGGCATGATCGCTGAAAGGTTCAGCCGGAACCTCCCCTATTTGGTAAAGCCTGAAGAAGAGCACTGTAGCAGAGACAGCCAGTACAAGCAGGGTCCAGCGGGAAATATTGATACGCCAATCACGCTGCTGAAAAAAAGTTTTCAGACTTTGTACTCTTTCAATAAGGGAAATATCTGATTGCCAAAATGACCAGATAAAAAGAAAGAGCGAAAGAAGCCATAAAAAGAGATTGAAAAATGTAAACCTGTTCCCCGCAAAGGTGTAGAAAGCCACCAGCATAAAAGGAAGAGCCCAAAAAAATGGTTTTTTTCTAAATAGCAGATCATCAAGAGGAAATTCATCATCTCGCAAGACAGGCAGGCGCCATTCCTTGTATCTATAGGCAAATGCCAGTGCAATGAATGCAGCGAAAAAGAGAATGATCCCCGCTCCGCCGGAGTGGCGTGGCGGCTCAAACGCGGATTGCCCCATCAACGCGAGGAGCAGGGCCAGCAGGGATCGCCAGGGGAAACCGCCGGTTAGAAGGTTTGAAGGTTGAAAGATTTCAGGTTTTGAATCTGTACCCAGCGTTTCTTCAGCTTCATATAGCGCGGCAGGTGCGTTAAAATCATCTCTAGGGAAGTCGATCTTCTCCCCATCGGTCATTCCCAGTTTCGATTTAAGATAATCCAGAATACTCGGTTCATTCATATTAAGACTTTAGACCTTAGGTATTAGACTTTAGAC
>JACKQG010002279.1_pt2 | contig 20577 bp, 24 predicted proteins | sample 8237621 | NCBI WGS metagenome assembly JACKQG01 (sample SAMN15677084, study PRJNA649215) | marine metagenome | biome: marine; feature: Black Sea; material: saline water; isolation source: suspended particulate matter (SPM) from the Black Sea western gyre | collected 2013-06-09/2013-06-10 | depth... | reverse complement strand
TAGCCTTCTTACGAGTAGCTTTCTTACGGGTTGCCTTCTTGCGAGTAGCTTTCTTACGAGTAGCTTTCTTGCGAGTGGCTTTCTTACGGGTTGCCTTCTTGCGAGTCACTTTTTTGCGAGTCGCTTTTTTGCGAGTCGCCTTTTTGCGAGTCGCTTTTTTCTTTTTCTTGGCCATGATCATTGACCTCCTTGTATCAGTACTAACACGCGTTCGGACCACTGGCGGACGTTCCGCCAATAGAGTTGTACCCTATATCGGATGCGTTTTGCAAGTATCTTTATTATTTTTTTTATAACTTATTTTTTACTGCGCAACTTTTATGTTTTTGTTTTTATGTTTTTTGCGCGCAAAACACTTGCGCAACTACTTTACGGGCGGTTTTTTTGTTTACACAACAACGCATCTGCGTTTTTTTAATCTTTGTGTAACTTTTTTGTTTTTTTACACTTACAACGTTTTTATGTTGTAATTATTAAAAACAAAATTGTTTTGCCCCTCTTTAAACTTCATAATAGTTTTTTGTGTAACACCGTTAACAATGGTGCATTCGCACTCGCAGCTTTATTTATTAATTATTCGAGTTTTTTGTTCAACATCACCTCTAATTTGTTTTGTATGCTTCGGCTGCATGCAATCAATTCAACATACTACGTTCGATAATGGTCTTCAACTCGTCACAGAATCTGTTCGAGATGTTCGCACAGTTTCGATTGAATGGTTGGTTTGTGGTGGGGTTGCTACCAATGAACATGATGGGGACAGTGTCTTGTTAACCGAACTCATGTATCGGGGGGCAGGCGATCTCTCTGACAGAGAGCATACCGAGCGACTAGATCATCTCGGTGTGCGGCGCAACATTACTTGTGGTGTCCGGCTTCTTAAACTCCACGCCCTTTGCCTTGGATCAAAAGTTCAAGAAGCAATTGGCCCCGTTTTTGACATGTTTTTGTGTCCAAAACTACCAAATGAAGGTTTAGCACCAAGTCAACAACTTTCGTTTCAAGCACTTGATTCAATTCAAGATAATCCACCAAAGTTAGTGAACCTCGCAATCAACGAGCACCATTTTTCTGCACCCTTCAATCGCTCGACGTATGGAACGCGATCTTGTCTTGAATCTGCAACTATCGAACGGATTCGCGGTGTATATAAAAACAGCGTGTGTCCAAAAGGGTCGATTATTTCAATTGCGGGTGACATCGATCACGATACAATTCTTCAATCAGTCAGGTCGCAAACTGAAAATTGGAGTGGTGAATCTTTGTCGCCTTCAAATACTTCATCACCAACTCGGGGAATTCATCACATCAATCAAGATACTTCTCAGGTTCACATAGGCATGGCGCTCGATGCGCCAAATGTGGCGGATCAAAACTCTATACTTGAGCGAATTGCTGTCTCTATTTTTGGCGGAGCAACAAGCGGGAGGTTATTTACAGAAGTTCGACAAAAACGTTCTCTTTGTTACAGCGTACACGCTTCTTACCAACCTTCAAGAGAAAACGCGACTGTTCGGATCCATGCTGGCACAACTCCAGAACGCGCAGCAGAAACAATTGATGTAATTCTTGATCAACTTGCTCAACTTCAAAATGGTGTTACAAAAGAAGAGTTCGATCGAACAATTACAAGGCTCAGGGCAGGAACTGTAATGAGTGGTGAATCAACCGCGGCAAGAGCGGGCGCGTTGCTTGGAGATCAATACGCAAAAGGAAAAACAAGAACGCTGAAAGAGCGGCTCGATGAACTCTCTGCGGTATCGCTTGACGCGGTCAATGAATATCTCAATAAAAAGGTGTCTGGAGCGATGACATTGGTTTTTCTTGGACCAAAAGCACTTGAAATCGATAAAAATGGCGTCCTAAGTGGAAATTAATCGATCGGAACTTCGACCAAGCTGGGGGGCTGGGCTTTCATGCCCAATGACCGGTCATGCACATTTTTAAATTCCATAAACTGCTCACCATTGACAAGCCTTTCTGGAAACTGCTCAATGAGGGATTCGACTTCCCAACTATAAAATCCTGTCTCGGCATCAACTGCTTTGTAATCAAAGAGCCCAACCGTTACTGAACTGAGATTTTTTTCGTCATTATGGTAAAAAAACGACTCAAATCCTTTGGTGCGTAAAGAGGCAGCGTATTTTTCAGCAAGTGACCTGCGTTTTGCTTTGGGAAGCTGCCCACTGTCAAAATCTCCCCAAATTGCAACATCAAGCGTGTAAATGGGGACAATCGTTGGATAGTCGCGGCGTACTGTCCAAAGGTCGTAAGGATGGAGTGACTGCATCGCACGTGGTGATCGAAATCGAGTCAAAATCATTTGGCCAAATGCAGGGCGACCGTTTGCAAGGCGAATGCTACGAAGTATTTTTAAGTCTTCTTGGGCAGACGGGTCGCTATAACCTGAATACGACCCAAATGTAAGCACAGATCCTCTTCGGCGCGGTCGTACTACAAGCATTTTTCCCACATCTGGTCTTAACAAAACAAAAGCTGATGCCGCTTCTCTGGCCGCTTCGTTGTGGTGCGCACCAGTAAACGTTGCAACAGTGATTGCATACGTTGTTTCTCCAGAATCAGGATTAACTATCTTTTCCGGCTCTTTTTCTTCCTCATATCCCCACGAAGAAAGGTCTATTTCATCGACAACAGATGGTTTTTTCTGCGGTGCGGGCTCGGGGCCGCAACCAACGAGTACTAGAACAAGAAAAACAGATGTAGATATAGAGAAAATTGAGCCCATACTGGTCATCGTAACAGAGGAATCAGTGTAAAAACACCGCTGTTTTGAGCCGCTACGCTTGGTACTATCGGACTTTATGAAAACTCTGCATTTTTTGCCAAAATTGAAGAAAAACCCTGTGTTTACACGATAGATAAAGAGCGTCAAGTGTTAGACTTGGTGGTCAATTTGACGTGTTGTAAGTAGTTAGGGAAGTGTCTGAAACAATCGAGTTGGCTCACGCCAACGTAAAACTTGAGGAAAGTCCAAGGACCGCGATCCTTGGCACGAAAGGTATGAATATGTCTGAAATATCAGTCATCGGAAATGCGGCGGCAAATGCCACGCGACAAACTGCACCAACAACCGCCCCGGTGGAAGTAGTTGCTCCTGAAGCAACTACTGGGACGGCTGCAAGCAGCAATGTGGAAGCAGCGGCAACAGCTGACCGAGTTGAGTTCTCCGAACACGCGCAAATCCTAGAAAAAGTACATCAATTGCCAGAAGTTCGACAAGATAAAATTGACGCGATCAAGGATGCACTTGCAAACAATACGTACCTTACAAATGATAAGTTAGACACTGCCGTCAATCGCATGATTGATGAGATGATGGGCTAACAGAACGGCAGGTTTCGTATCAATACAAATTCTATTCAAAGATTCGCCATTGCTTTTTTCGCAATGGCGATCTTTTTTTGTGCTTCATGCAATGATGCTCAAAAAAGCGGAGGACCGTCGCTCGTCAACGCTTGGGCGTATGTGCCACAATCGGTAGATGTACATCCGCTAAGTAGGTTCGGATCTGAAGATATTGTGATCCATGTAGCCTTTGAAGATGGGGATGGATTTGAATGCCGCGCCGTTGGCACTTTGAAAGTCACTCTTTCGGGTAGTACGATTGAGAGCACTTCAAAGAGCGTTGACCTTTCTAATTCTTTGATGAACCGAGAGCGATTTGACAGGTTAACGAGAACATATCTTTTTCGATTTAGCGAAGTACCCTCTGATCTCGCCAAAGTTAAGGTTTCGGTTACATTTATCCCGCAACAGGGCACAAATCTCCATGCAAACGGCACCGTTGAAAAATAAACTAGACCGCGGGTGAATTAATCTTAGACCGCGGGTGAATTAATCTTAGACCGCGGGTGAATTAATCGTGTCCATTTGCTTCGGATCAACTCGCTTTGCGCTATCAACGATTATTTCACCCGGGGTCAGTTTCCGATTATTTCACCCGGGGTCAGTTTCCGATTATTTCACCCGGGGTCAACTTCTTCAATTCACCCGCGGTCAGTTTCTTCAGTTCACCTAAGGGTCAACGCGATGCGCTGGGATGCCAGATGGTCTTCATTTCAACGAATGGTTCAATCGCCCAAGGTGATGCACAGAGACGCGCGTCGTACCAATCATTATTTTTGAGGGCAGAAAAACAAACCCGTTTAAGACTGTCAGCCCCGCCAACCTCGATGGTAACCCGTTCTTTTTTGCTCAAACCAGCAGCGCTTACGCTTGCAACTTGTCTGTGGTCTGCTATTTGCTCAATGATGTCCGCCCGTTTACCGGTCAATAAATTGATTGCTCCTGCTGGAACGTCTGAGGTTTGACACACTTCTCCAAAAATCGCCGTAGGAATTGGGTGTTTTTGCGAGCCTAGCGCAATCACTGTATTGCCTGCACACAATGGCGCAGCGATAAGCGTAATCAACCCAAGCAGGGATGGTTCATCGGGTGCAACAACGCATGTCACGCCTTGTGAAACAGGTACAGTAAAGTTGTAAAAACTAGAAGCAACCGGATTTTGACAACCCAATACTTGTTGATATTTATCAGTCCAACCAGCAAAACAAACAAGGCGGTCAACCGACGCGTCCACTTCTTTTCTTGCTGCAGCAATTTTTGTATCGCTCGTCACACAAATAGCGGCAGCAAACTCCTCTCGCCGACCTTCGAGCATTTCCGCCATTCGATAAAGAATTTGACCACGCAAATATCCAGTGATGCCCGACCAAGAGGACGCTGCTTTTGCTGCTACCTCAACTGCTTCGCGAAAATCTTTTCGTGAAGCATGACAAATATGCGCCGCGGTATCACCTTTGCGATCCTGTATTGGAATCGAACGGCCAGATTCTGTTCTTGGAAACTTGCCACCGATGTACAACTTGTATGTTTTTGGAACTGTAAGTCTACTCATTTATTTATCCTTCAATTACACAAGTTTGACATAAGGTTTCAACCCTTGCATGCCACCTTCTCTTCCAAAACCAGATTCTTTAAAACCACCAAACGGTGACGCCGCATCGAACCGGTTGTAACTGTTACACCAAATAATGCCCGCTTCTAAACGTTTCGCAACCTCGAACACCTTCGACCCCTTGTCTGTCCAAACTCCCGCCGCCAAACCGTATGGCGTGTTGTTTGCACGCGAAATTGCTTCCTCTGGTGTTCTAAAAGTCATCACCGAAAGGACTGGACCGAATATTTCTTCTCTTGCAATTGTGTGGCTCGGCTGAATGTCTGTGAAGAAGCAGGGGTTACACCAGTTGCCTTTTGATGGCAATTGTTGGTTGTTTGCTTCGTGCAGTTGTCCGCCTTCTGCAACACCTGTCTTAATGTACTGTTCAATTGTTTGTAGTTGCGATCGTGAATTGATCGCGCCTACATCTGTGTTTTTATCCATTGGATCACCGACCCGCAATGATTTCATTCGGTGTGTAAGTTTTTGAATAACCTCTTCTAAAATTGGTTCTTCAACAAACAAGCGAGAGCCTGCGCAGCAAACGTGACCCTGATTAAAGTAAATTCCCGACACAATGCCCTCGACCGCCTGGTCTATCGCGGCATCTGCAAAAATAATATTTGCACTTTTTCCACCGAGTTCTAATGTAAGCCGCTTACCAGTACCAGCAGAATTTCGCATCAACATTTTTCCAACGTGGGTCGATCCCGTAAACGCAAGTTTGTTTATCGCTTTGTGTTCTGCTAAGTATTTTCCTGTGTCTCCGGCACCGGTTACGATGTTGACCACGCCTTCTGGTAACTCAACTTCTTGTAAGACTTCGGCTAATCGAAGAGCGGTCAATGACGTGGTTTCAGCTGGTTTTAAGACGCACGTGTTTCCACATGCAAGAGCCGGAGCTAGTTTCCAAGCGGCCATCATCAACGGAAAGTTCCATGGAATAATTTGTGCACAAACTCCAATTGGTTGCACATTGCGTCCCGGAAACGCATACTCCAACTTATCCGCCCAGCCTGCACAGTAAAAGAAATGTTGTGCAACAAGTGGAATGTCCACGTCACGAGATTCTTTAATTGGTTTGCCGCCATCAAGTGTTTCAAGAACAGCAAACTCGCGTGCACGTTCTTGAATGCGCCTTGCAATACGATATAAATATTTTGCACGCTCTGATCCTGCAAGCTTAGACCACTTGGGCAATGCTTTTTTTGCCGAAGCAACCGCAGCGTTTACGTCAGCAGCGCCAGCGGTTGCGATATCTGCAAGTTTTTCATCTGTGGCAGGATTTGTTGTTGCAAACCATTTTCTAGATTTTGGAGAAATAAACTTCCCGTCAATAAACAGTTTGTTGGTCTCTTCAATTGAAATAGGAAATCGCTCTGGGGCGGCACTATATTCCCATCCTGTGGCTTGTATGTTTGTTGTTGTTTCGGTCGCCATTTATGCCTCACTAAAATCAAAGTTTGCTGTGTATCGCCCAGTGTGTTGCCTTACAAGTTGCCGTAGAACATCATTGGTAAGGGTTGACGCACCAAACCGAAAGAGTGTTGGGGTGAGCCAATCGTTTCCAAGGGTTTCTTTTACCATCACGAGATAGTGCAAAGACTGCTTTGCTGTGCGAATCCCGCCCGCGGGCTTCATGCCAATCCGTACGCCGGTTTTGTCAAAATATGATTGAATTGCATCAAGCATGACAAGTGTTACTGGCATTGTTGCTGCGGGACTTATTTTGCCGGTGGATGTTTTAATAAAGACTTCACCGTCGGCGATCGGACCAGCCGATGCCGCCGCCTCTATCGCGAGGTCGGACGCAGCACGAACATTTTCCAGCGTTTCAAGTTCACCTGTTTCAAGAATAATTTTTAAGTGTGCATCCCCGCACGCAATACGAACTTGTTTTATTTCCTCTGCAACCTCGTCATAATATCCAGAAAGAAACGCGCCGCGATTAATCACCATGTCTATTTCGTCTGCACCCGCTTCGACCGCTTTGGTCACATCATCAAGACGAACCGAAAGTGGAAACTGACCGCTTGGAAAGCCCGTAGCAACTGACGCAACGTTCACTCCAGAGCCATCAAGGGCTCGCTTTGCTATTGCCACAAGGCTGGGGTACACGCAAACCGCAGCGACCGATGGCAAGGGTGGAGTGATCTCACCTTCCCAAGGCGTGATTGCTTTTCGGCAAAGCGAACGGACTTTTTCGTCCGAATCCTTGCCTTCGAGCGTTGTCAAATCAATCATAGATAACGCAAGCCGCAATCCCTGTGTTTTTGATTCTGTTTTGATTGATCTTCGGGTAAACGAAGCAGCCCGTTGTTCAACCATCACCGTGTCAACCTGTTGTCGCATGGGTACATTGTACCGTACCCCGCAAATGTAAATCAATTAGTCTTGATGCCCACGGTTTGATGGCATGATGCTCACAAGGACAACGCCAGCAAAAAACAAAAACATTAATCCAAATCCCATCCACGTCGCAGGGCCCTTCCGAATGCTTGGTGTGGGTGGAATAGCCGCCGAAGCAGCGATTGTTTCAAGAACAATGGTGCTACACATAAATGTGGTGAATAGTGTTTGTAATCGTCGCATATGCAAAGGATACCAACTAGGTAGAGGTTCGGAGGCGAGCACCCGTAGAAGCACCTAGGGAATGGAATATTTCTTCGGTGGCTGCAGATTGATTCATTGTGTAAAAGTGGATTCCCCGAACATTGTGATCGAGCAGGTCGCTGCACTGCTGAGTTGCCCATTGAATTCCAATCTGCCGTACCGATTTTGGGTCATCTTGAAATTTGTACAAGCGCTTCAGAAGTTTCGCAGGAAAATTAGTGCCTCCCGCAAGTTCCGCCATGCGTTTCATGCTCGAAATCGAGGTGATTGGCATTATTCCAGCAATGATTGGAATGCGAACGTGTTGTAACTCGCACCGCTCACACCAATCCAAAAAAGCCGCGTTGTCAAAAAACAATTGAGAACAAATCCAATCCGCGCCTGCGTCAACTTTGGATTTGAGGTGATCAAGTTGCACAAGTCGATTGGGAGTTTCTGGGTGTCCCTCTGGAAAACCTGCAACACAAATACCGAATTTTTTTTCTTCAAACGCTTTGATATGTGTTACAAGGTCTGCAGCATACGAAAAATCGCTCGTTACTTTACCTTCGACTGGAACATCTCCGCGGAGAGTCAAAATATTATCGACTCCCGCTTCTGCATAATCATGCAAAATGTTGTTTATTTCTTCTTTGTTGTGACCAATGCACGTAAGGTGTGGCATAGGGTCAAGTTTGGTGTTTGAAGCCAAGTGTTGCACAAGTGCGTGTGTTTTGTCTCTTGCCGAGCCACTTGCGCCATACGTAACTGAAACAAACGATGGTTCAAGGGTCTCAAACGAGTGCATCCGCTCAAGAAGTGTCTGCCAACCGCTCTCACTCTTTGGTGGAAAAAACTCAAAGGAGAAAATTGTGCTGTCTCTTTTAAAAATTTCTAAAACGTGCATCAAGATAGGGTAGCAAGTTGTAGGTAAAAATGATGTTAAATCCTTATACTTTGACAAATGACCGAACGCCAGTCCATCCCCAAACCCACTGCTAGAAGATTAAGCCTCTATCTTCGTGAACTTGAAGCGCTTCGTGATGCGAATATTCTCTCAATTAATTCAAAACAACTTGGCGATGCGCTTGACATTACTTCTGCTCAAGTAAGAAAAGATTTTGCTACTTTTGGCACGTTCGGAAGACCGGGGCTCGGATACATGGTGATTCCCCTGTGTGAACAACTTCGAAAAATAATGGGAACAAACCAGACGTGGGATGTTGCTGTTGTTGGCGCGGGGAAAATAGGACAAGCACTCTCTTCGTATTCTCGGTTTGTTGATCGTGGATTCCAAATCGTTGCGGTCTTCGACAGTAGCCCTGAAATCGTAGGAACCATGGTTGCAAACCACCGCGTACGCCCAGTTGCAGATATGACTAGAATTATCCCTCTTCGAAAAATTCGCCTCGCTGTACTTTCGGTCCCTGCTCACGTAGCGCAGGATGTGACAGACAGGCTTGTTGCTTCTGGAATTACCGGAATCCTAAACTTCGCACCAATTCGCCTGAGTGTTCCTGAAGGCGTGGGTGTTTCAAGTGTTGACTTCTCTAGATCACTCGAACAACTTGCGCTCGAGACGATGATCGATATTAGTTAGTCTTTGCACACTCGCTTGTGGTTTCATCAGAAACTTCATCTACATCACCAAATAGCGCTGTTCCTACGCGAACAATGTTCGCGCCGCATTCGATTGCAACCTCAAAATCGTTTGACATTCCCATAGAAAGAACATTAAACCTTGAATCAACCTTTGTAGAAATTTTAACTTCTTCAAAAATTTCTTGACACCTCGTAAACACTGGTCTCGCTTCTTCTGCGTCTTCAAAAAATGGGGCCATGCACATCACGCCCCTTGGAATCACGTTTGGCATTGTGTCAATTTGATCCAAAATATGCATCACTGCCGCTGGTGCAATTCCTGTTTTGTTTCGTTCACCGCTCACGTTTATTTGTACTAACACTTCTACTGTCAGCTTTTTTTTCTCCGCAGATTCTTGAATTTCTTCTGCAAGCCGCAAAGAATCGAGAGAGTGTACCAATCTTGCAAGAGGCAGCACCCTTCTGCATTTGTTTCGTTGAAGATGCCCGATAAAGTGCCAGCGAACTGCGTCGGTTTGTTTTAACTCACCAATTTCACTTCGGCGATCGATGTACTCTTTGACCTGCGCATCAAGTTGTGTGAAGTGTTGTACGCGGCTTTCACCAAAATCAACGTGCCCTATTTCAAGCAGTTGCCGTACTTCATCCATTGATGCGTGTTTCGTTACCGCAACAAGGTGAATGTCTTCTGGTTTTCGGTGAGAACGAATTGCAGCGTCGGCAATTCGTTGTTTTACGGATTCATATCTTTGCTTAATCGTTGTCACGCATTCCCCTCCTTGGGAGTTGTGGTGCAGCATACAGGCTTAGCAGGCGTTTGCGGTTACATTCAGCGCCTGAGCGGTCATTGTGCCAATTTCTGCTGGGCTTTCGGCAACCAAAACGCCGCAGGATCGAAGAGATTCCATTTTTGCGATTGCAGTATCGTCACTTCCGCCAATAATGGCGCCAGCGTGACCCATTCGCTTCCCTTTTGGTGCGGTTCGACCCGCAATAAAAGAAATCACAGGTTTTGTCATATTTTCTTGCGTCCATTTCCCCGCATCTGTTTCGTCAGATCCGCCTATTTCACCAATCATCACAACCGCGTCTGTTTCCTCATCATTATTAAAACGGGCGAGGAGTTCGATAAAATTCTCCCCTTTTACAGGGTCTCCACCAATTCCAATGCATGTTGATTGACCGATTCCAAGAATACTTGTCTGCCAAACTGCCTCGTATGTCAATGTGCCCGACCGGCTGATGATGCCGACACTCTTGCAAGAAGCTGCATCACAGGGTGCGGTGTGGATATAGCCGGGCATGATGCCAATTTTGCAACCATTTTCAAAAGTTGCACTTGATCCCTCTCCACCTGTTTTCTTACCGGGAGTAATGATCCCAGGGCAGTTTGGACCAATAAGAAACGAATCTGGATACTTTTTCAGTGTCTCCTTTACCCGCATCATATCGCTAGTAGGAATACCCTCGGTGATTGCACAAATCACAGTTATACCTGCATCAGCCGCCTCTAGAATTGAATCTGCGGCGAAGGGCGGAGGAACAAAAATCATCGTTGCCGAGGCGCCCGTTTCCTTGACCGCTTCTGTAACGGTGTTGAAAATAGGAAGCCCATTTGCATCCGCTTGGCCGCCTTTTCCGGGCGTTACGCCACCAGCCATTTTCGTGCCGTAATCGAGGCAGCCTTTCGTGTGAAACGCGCCCGCTGATCCTGTTATTCCTTGACAAATGACTACCGTGTCACCGTTGATTAAAATTGCCATGCTTTACTCCAAATTAGACCACATAGGATAACGCCAAGTGTCAGTAATGACTACACTTCACGCCATGGCATCAAGCACAAAAAAATCGTTGACGTACGCTGATACTGGCGTAGATATTGAAGCAGGGGACCGACTCGTTGGTCTCATCCAAACCATGATGCGTCGCACGCATGGACCTCGAGTTCTTGGCGAACATGGAGGTTTTGCTGGAATGTTCCGCCTAGACTTCAACGAAAGGTTGTTTAAGCGTAATTTTCGCGATCCCGTCCTTGTTGCCTGTACAGACGGAGTTGGGACCAAAGTCAAACTCGCCTGTGATATGAAAATCTACGACACTGTTGGTATTGATTGCGTGGCAATGAACGTCAACGATATGATTGTGCAAGGTGCAGAACCGTTGATTTTTCTTGATTACCTTGGGCTACATACGCAAGATCCTGAAACCACCGCACAAATTGTTGCTGGTGTTGCGAAAGGGTGTGAGATTTCAAACTGTGCTTTGATTGGTGGCGAGTGCGCTGAAATGCCTGACATTTATCAAAAGGGTGATTTTGATATTGCGGGTTTTGCCGTTGGGGTTGTAGAACTCGACCGTGCAATTGATCCAAGCCGCGTAGAGGCGGGCGATGTGCTTATAGGTCTTCCCTCGAGCGGGGTACACTCAAATGGGTTTACGCTCGCGCGAGCAGCAGTCTCGAACCTTGATATCAAAACAACATATAAAGAACTTGACGAAAACCAAACGCTTGGTGAAATACTTCTTGAGCCAACGAGAATTTACGTTCGCCAAATTGTAAAGTTACTCAGAAAATACAAAGTAAAAAAAGTTGTCTCTGGAATGTCACACATTACAGGTGGTGGGCTCGCTGGCAATATTTGCAGATCGCTCAATAGTAGTGTTGATGCAAAAGTTTACCTCGATCGCTGGGAAATTCCTGCAATTTTTAACTTTTTACAAAAGCACGGCAACATAGAAACAGAAGAAATGTATCGCGTTTTTAACATGGGAATTGGATATGTTTTAGCAGTAAGACCTGCTTTTGCGGATTCAATTGTTGCACACCTTATACAGTCGGGTGAACATGCAATTGTGATTGGAGAAGTAACCAAGGGGTCTGGTAAAGTGCACCTTGAAGGAATGGAAACAGCATGATAATAACTTCTGTTTTTGCGGCGGCGCTTTGTATGCAAGGCACGAATTTAGATACCGATGTTGCAACACTGCGAATTGGTGCGTGGCTCCCAAGACTTGGTGGAACGGTAACCGACGGGGGCGGTGCTGTTGATCTTGAAACCAATATTGATCTTCGAAGTAGAGAAGATGTCGTTCTTGTGGAATTTGAGCTGCGACCAATCGAACATCTCACTGTCTCTCTTACTGCGTTTGATTTTTCAACAACGGGAAATGGTTCTTTTGCTGGAAACAAAACGTTTGGTGGAGTTGCGTTTAATGATGGAGATTTGTGGAACGGTAAAACAACGATGCAGAGTGTTTCTGCTGAGGCTGCGTGGGACTATTGGCGTCCGTATCCCCGTGGCGGTAGCACGATGTTCACACTTTCCCCTGTTGTTGGCGTGCAGTGGTACGGAACGAGTTTTGAATTACAAAACGACACGTCTGCACTTTCTGTCACCCACGACAACTCTTGGCTTGCTCTTTACGGTGGGTTACGCTTTGATTTGGGTTGGGATACACGCCAACAAATCAGTTGGATCGACTCATTTTCGCTTGGCGCAGAATTCACCGCAGGCGCACTCCTTGGGAATGACGGGGGGTCACTTTGGGCCGTTCAAGCCGGCGTAGCGCTTGAGTTTACGAAAGGTTTTTCCGGCTATTTTGGATATCGACTGAGGGAAATGAATGGTGAAGATGGTCAATACATCTTTGACGCGGGTTTACAGGGAATTTACGCTGGGGTGCAGTTTCGGTTCTAGGTTGAACACCGTTCTCCCTCCCCTCGTACTTATTACACATGCGTGCTTCTGATAAACCTTCGAACAAATACCGCAGAGCAAAAATGCGGCACATGCTTTTTACGAGTGGTCCAAACAAACTAAGTCGCGGGAGATTGTTTCGAAAGCATTTCGATCAAGGAATCGATGTGAAACACGTAGAAATTTCAACTCCCCTTTGGCCAAAAGAGTTCGACGGACTTCGAATAGGACATATCAGCGATTTTCATCTTGGTGACTTGATGCCACTAGACAAAGCGCTCGCAGCAGTACAAATGTTGAGGGACGAAGAGCCAGACATTGTTGCGTGCACGGGCGATGTGGTTGACTTAAATGTACTTGGCGCAGAACCCTTGTTTGATGCAATGGCAAAGATGGGTGCACCACTTGGAACAATGCTTGTACTTGGAAACCATGACGAACTAGATTGTGTTTCAACAATAAGTAGCATGGCAATGAAGTCTGGGATTTCGTTACTTCGCGATGGGCGATGTACAATCAATCACAACGGTTCAAAGTTGCACATTGCTGGTATCGATTGGGCAAAGTCACAAAAAAAATGTACAACAAAAGTTGACAGGGTTTGTGGAAACGAAACGCACTTGTTGTTGTCTCATAATCCAAAAGCATTTTTTGCCGCGGCAAAACACGGTGTTCCACTCACCCTTTCAGGGCATACGCACGGGGGACAACTTGCTGTTCGCGACAAACCCAGTGCCAACCTCGCTGTTGCGCACAAACATTCAAGTGGGCTCTATGAAGATGGCAACAGTCGTTTGTTTGTAACAGTCGGTGTCGGCGCATGGTTTCCACTTCGGATCAACTGCCCTGCTGAGGTTGCGATTTTGACTATTCGTTCGCAGTAACAGGCTTGGGCAGTGATTGTGAGATCGTCTCAACCCACCCGCGCTGAATAAACTTGCGTTTTGTTTTTTGACAAAATTATTATGTAATCAATGGAATAATTTTTCGCAAAGCAACGCTGCGGTGGGAGCGTGCGTTTTTTTCTTCCTCGGACAACTCAGCACTTGTCATTCCAACATCGGGCAAAAACAACAGTGGATCATAGCCAAAACCGTGTACACCCCGAGGTGTTGTAGTAATCACGCCTTCAAAAGCACCTTCTGATTCAGCAACTATTGTTCCATCTGGGTCTGCAACACAAAGCGCACAAACAAAGCGGGCCGGCGATTCACTCTCGCCTCGCTTTGAAAGATTTGTTAACAACAATTCGTTGTTCGCTGCGTCCCGCTCTTCACGTGATTCTCCAATGCCCGCATACCGAGCAGAAAAAATTCCCGGCTCACCGCCAAGTGCGTCAACAACCAGTCCAGAATCATCTGCCATACAACGCTTGCCTGTAGCCTTGGCATATCCCGCCGCTTTTAATCTCGCGTTTCCCGCAAATGTGTCGGCGTCTTCAATCGGTTCATCGATCAACCGCTCTGTTTCATTTAAACCAACAACAACGATACCCTGCAACCCCAAAATTGCTTGTACTTCTCCGAGTTTGTGCGAGTTAGATGTTGCTAGAAGAATGTTCATCGCCAAAAGAAGCGGTGATGTTACTGCGAATTCCGCCACGGCCTTTCCAAGAAGTTTTTACTTGCAACGAATTTGGTTGCATACATTCGACAAGATCGTCTCGTATTTTGTTTGTCACAGCTTCGTAATAAATGCCTTCATTTCGAAATGATTGAAAGTATAGTTTCAAACTTTTAAGTTCTACGCAGCGATCTTTAGGTTCATATCGCAATGTAATAACACCAAAATCTGGATGACCCGTTACTGGGCAAACCGATGTGAACTCTTCGTTGATGTGTTCAATTAAAAAAGGGGTTTTTGTTGGGGAATCAAAAGTTTCTAGCAGTGATGGGTCTGGCATTTTATAAACCGTATCGTAAAACAAGTGTAATAACTTTGGGTTGGTCTGGATTTATGGCAAGTGATTTCCTAAAAGCACTTCTCGCGTCTTCATAAGATCCCGAGTTTTTTCGTTCGCTCAACAACCACGCGTTTAATGCATTGACGCCAATGCCATTCATCGCTCTCCAATTTTCTTCATCAAATTCAACGGCGGTAATATAGGCGGTGCTCGAAGATGCATAATCACCAAGCCTAAACTGCGCCCAACCTAGTTGTTCGTAAGATCCGCTTGAAGGGTCAACACGGACGAGTTGCTCTGTTGTATTCACAACTTCGCGATATCTTTTTTCTTGTGTAAGTAAATAAATGATGTTTCGCATCAACTGTGGGGATGGCTCGCTCATCATTTCTGATGCAGCGATATATTCGGCAAGTGCATCGTCCATTCTTCCAAGGAGTTGATACGTTGCGGCAAGTGTAATGTGTGCGGGTGCATCTTCCCCGCATACCTCGACGGCACGCTCGGCAAAAACGACTGCGCTTTTTGGACGACCCATTTGTAAATATGTTGTGGCAATGTTGAGGTTCGCACCTGCGTCTTCTGGGGAAATTGTGAGGGCTCGGTGATATGCGCGAATTGCTTCAACAAATCGTTTCGTCATTTGTAACGAAACACCGTGTCCATATTGTGCGTCGAAATTACGTGGGTCGAGTTTTGCCGCTCTGGTAAAAACTTGCTCTGCTTGTTTCCACTCTTTTTTTGCTAAATAAATATCACCAATCCCAACAAACGCTTCGGTTGCAACGGGGTTGTCCTCTAACACTTCCTTAAAGAGCCGCATCGCTTCGTCATAATCACCGTACTCGACAGCAATTTCAGCAGCTTGTATCGTCACTTCTTGAGGCACGGTCATTTCAACACTTTGTACTGCCAGATTCCCTTCCGTTTTTGGTGCAATCGCATGACAACCAGCAAGTGTGGCAACGAGTGAGGTTGTAAACAAGAGTTTTAGAACTGTGGAAAGCATAAGGATGGGTAGGGTACCTAGAATGAGGATCTATCGTCGTTTTCTTGCCCTTTTCTGCATAGATCGTAGTTTTGCAATATTCACTATATCCATCAATTTCCCTTGCGCATTCACCTCTTTGGATGTTTCTAATATTTTTGGAATACCATCAAAACGAGTGTTTTTTACTATCGCCCGAAAGCAAGAGAGACCGCATGCACCTTCGCCGATGTGGGTGTGCCGATCTTTACGAGACCCAACCTCGCCAATAGAGTCGTTGAAGTGAAAAACATTGATGTGGTCCAAACCAACAATTTCATCAAATTGTTGAAGAACACACTCTGCTTTTTTGTTGGTTCGCATGTCATAGCCCGCAGCGGTGACATGACACGTGTCAAAACAAAATGCGATTCGGTCTGGTTCAGACACCTCGTTTTGAATAATTGCGAGATGTGAAAAATCATATCCCAAATTTGTTCCAGAACCAACGGTTGTTTCAAGGCAAATTTTAGTCGAATAGTTTGGTGTTTCTTTATGGAGCACATCTATTGATTTTGCAATTCGTTTCAACCCCGCCATTTCTTCTTTTGTTGGGCCCTTTGCAATATTGTTTTTATCTGATGTTTTTCTTGGTGTTCCAAGTCGTGCGCCGGGATGAGAAACGAGCGATGGAATGTGCAATCGCTCACATCGCTCTATTTCTTCCCTCTGCAACGCAATCGATTTGTTGCGAGATGTTTTTTCTGGGGAAGCGAGATTTACAAGATAACTGTTATGACTTACAACCTTGTTCGTATGATCCCAGCCATTTATTTGTAGTTGGGCAAGCCAAACATCAACGTCTTCGTTGGTAAGTGGTTTTGTTTTCCACTGTCTTTGGTTTTTTGTAAAAACCTGTACGCAATCCATACCCTGTTCTTTTGCAGCAATAAGTGCGTTTTGCATGCCTCCTGCAATAGAAAGGTGTGAACCAAACACGGTATTAAGCAGATAGGTGGCGATCAAATTCAAGCAGGGCGGCTGGGTTATTTCCAACCATGCGAATTCTCGCTAAGTTGTCTCTCGCATTCACCTCTTCTTCAACCTGCTCAGTAATAAACCATTGGAAAGCCACCTCAACATGCCACGCTGATTCTTCGCGAGCCATACTGAATATTTCTGTGATTTGTTTTGTAACGCCTTGTTCGTGCGCAAGTGCTGCTGCAAATATTGACTCTGCGTTTTCGAATTCAGTTGTTGGATTCGGGGGACTCTTGAGTAAAATTGGAAGATCCCATTCATTTAAAAATCCTACAATTTTCATCGCGTGCTCGTGCTCTTCCGCCGCTTGTTTTCGAAACCAGTTAGACATTCCAGGCATGTTCTCTCGCTCGAACCAAAAGGACATTGCAAGATATTGCATTTCCGCGCCTAATTCGTGTGTTATTTGCTCATTTAACTTTTGATGTAATGCTTTGCTTGCCATTTTTTATTCCTTAGTGAGCCGCGTGCACGCCAAGAAGCGATGCCGCGGTTTTTGTAATGTCTGTGTAGTGTAAACCACACATTCGTAGGATCGATTCTGGTGTACGTGCTGATTTTGGGATTCGTTTTACAAACATTTGTTTCACTGTGAAAGATTCACCCGATGCGGTGCAGGCATCTGCGACTGCTGAACCAAGTCCCGCGCCATAGTTATCTTCAACAACTAAAATATTTCCATTGTTCTCGTTTGCAAGATCCAACAAGCGATCCTCATCAAACGGAAGGCTGTATAAGTCAAGCAACGTGGCGTCAACGCCCATGCGATCAAGTTCATCTAATGCCTTGTTACATTCGTGCACCATATAGCCGGCGCTTACAATCAAAAGGTCTCGGCCTTCTGTGAGTACTTCCATGCCACCAAGTTCAAACTCGGTGTTTTGATCATAAATCATTTCTACTTCTGGGCGGAATGTACGAAGATAGCAACAACCTTGGTGTTCGGCCATTTTTATTGTGAGTGCGTACGCTGCCCACGCATCGGATGGTTGAAGAACATAACACCCAGGATTTCCGTGGTGATCTTTCATTGTTCCGAAACTTCTAAACCATGCAACATCTGGAAGTGACATCTGGCTTGGTCCATCTGCTGCGAGCGAGATTCCACTGTGCGAACCAACCACTTTGATATTCGCCCCTGAGTTAATTGCCATTTCAATCTGATCATATCCCCGAGTAATGAATTTTGAGAAGGTTGAACAAAACGGAACTTTTCCAGCGGCGCTTAAACCAACACCAACTGAATACATGTTTTGTTCTGCAATTTTGCACTCAACGAACCGACTGTTCAACTCCGCGTCATTACCAAATGCGTTACTAAAGGTTGAGTTGCTCACGTCTGCATCTACTGCCCACACGTTTTCGTGTGTATGACCGAGTGATCGAAGTGCGATGCCGTATGCTTTTCGGGTTGCTAATTTTCCTGATTGCAACACTGAAGTCATATCCCACTTTGCCATTGCTTCGCGGAACGTCATCGCAGTTGGTGCTTCATTTGTACCAGTTGCTGCTTTGGGAGGTTCTGGAATTGCAATTGATTGCGTGGTCATTGAAGAAGTGAGTTTGAGTCCGGTTTGCCGAAGTTCTGCAAGCGCTTGATCGAGTTCTTTGCCAGCAACGGGTTTGCCGTGCCAATTTCCACCTTGCAACATTGGAACGCCCCAACCCTTCACGGTTTTTGCAACTATGGCCATTGGTTGCGTGCGACCCTTCGTGTTAAATCGATCAATCGCTATTTTTATCGCATCTGGATCATGCCCATCGATACATGCAACTTCAAAACCAAACGCTTGGAGTTTCGCAGTCATTCGTTCAGGTGATTGTTGTTCGCTCACTTCTCCTGCTTGACCATATTGGTTGCAGTTGAAAATTGGAAGTACGTCCACAAGCGCTTCATCCATAATAAAATCGAGCGCTTCTGTGATCTGACCTTCGCGAGATTCACCGTCGCCAATAATGCAGTACACCTTGCGACCTGTTTCGTCCGCGCGGGCTGCAAGACCAAGACCAGCTGCAACCGAAAGACCTTGACCAAGCGATCCGGTTGCTGCATCAAAGAATCGAACGCCTTCTTCTGGGTTTGGGTGTCCATCAAGCGGTGAGTCGTCCACGCGCAATGTTTTGAGATGCTCTTTGGTAAGTTGTACCGGTTCACCATTCCACTCAACCGTCGCGCCAATGTCTGCGAGAGCGGCGTACACAACAGGAACTGCGTGCCCTTCGGACAATACAAGACGATCGGATGTTGGGTTTGTTGGGTCAGCTGGCAACCATCGCATCGTTCGATACATCAAATTGGTTACAAGGTGGCCGATACTCAACGCTGATGTTGGGTGTCCGCTACCGGATTCGGCACACATTTCGAGAGACATTGCACCTAATTTTATGGCTCTTGCATGAATTTCTGCTTCATAGGACATATTCGCGATTTCCTTCCTTGGGGGGCGTGGTGGGCTGGGTACTTTATTTGGGAAAAACCTGCATATTTTGCCTTTTTGCAGGAAGCCACAGTATCGCATGGAGAGCGATTTTGTTCAATAGGAAAGTACGAAAAAACGGGAATGTTCGGGAGATTGTTTGAATCTCTTGGTACACTCACCAATGTGGGAGCAGTTTCGATTATGAACTGCTTTTTTGTGGATTAACTTGGTGAAGGAAACAGAGAAATGACGGTAAAACAAGCAACGAATTTGAAAGCTATATGTGAACGCGACGCACTTGTCGAGGCAATGTCCTTGATCACAGGTGTCGTTGCAACAAGAACCCCCACCCCAGCGCTTCAGTGTGTTCGGATAACAGGACAAGATGGTCGTCTGAAACTTGCAGCAACCGATGCAGAAGTGTCGCTCACACTCACAATTGACCGAGTTGATCTCCAACAAGACGGGGACACGCTTGTTCCCGCCGACAAATTCTCGCAAATAGCGAAGAGTTGCGACGACCAAACAATCACGATTGCAAGTGACAGCGAGTCACTGCTCGTTCGATCATCAGATTCTAGATTCAAGGTGTTCGGTTTCCCGATTTCAGAATCACCAGAAATTCCAACTTTTGACAGTAGTGATCCGGACTTTACAATCGACGCTGGGCAGTTCCGCGGACTCATGGAACGAACTGTTTTTGCTGCAGCCTCTGATCACAGCCGATACGCAATCAACGGCGTTTTGGTTGATAGAACAGGAAAAACATTGCGGCTTGTTGCAACAAACGGACATCGCCTCGCACTTGCAAGTGGTACATGTGATGGAAACAAGGAAGATCAACAATGTATCGTGCCAACCAAGGCAATGGTCTTGCTTCGCAGGTTGCTCCACGACGAGGGTGTGGTCTCTGTCAAAGTTGATAACGGCCGAGTTGTTTTTCATATTGATGATGGTGCAAATAACACCGCAACTTTGTCGAGCAATTTGGTTGAGGGCACGTTCCCACCATTTGAAGATGTGATTCCAAAAGATCTCGATCAAAAAGTAACAATCGAAACTGATGGGTTAACAAGAGCAGTGCGTCGTGCACACTTGATGACGAACGAAGAGTCTCGTGGTATTCGCCTTATCTTTGACGGCGATAAACTTGTCATTACAAGCCGCGCTCCAGAAACTGGTACAGCAGAAGTTGAAATTCCAATCAGCGGTTTCACTGGTGAGCGAATGGAGATTGGTTTTAACCCTGTGTACATCATCGACGCACTCAAAGTTGTTGGTGCTGATGAGATTGTGATGGAACTCAAACGATCAGACAAACCTGGCTTGATCAAGAGCGGAGTTAACTTTACCTACGTCATCATGCCCGTCAGTCTGCAGTAATAAACTAACCG
>JACKQG010003152.1_pt1 | contig 20579 bp, 20 predicted proteins | sample 8237621 | NCBI WGS metagenome assembly JACKQG01 (sample SAMN15677084, study PRJNA649215) | marine metagenome | biome: marine; feature: Black Sea; material: saline water; isolation source: suspended particulate matter (SPM) from the Black Sea western gyre | collected 2013-06-09/2013-06-10 | depth... | reverse complement strand
CTAAGTAGAACAACTAACTTTATTATATTGTTCTACTTAGCTGTTGTGTTGGAAAACGGTTTGCTTACTTAAGGTCGGCGAGTTCCTGATGTGGTTCATTCTTCATATCAAAGAATGGAAAGGGGATGTTCAAAGCACGTGAAATTCGTTCCAAAGATGGTTCTGTCACCTCTGCAGCATGAGATTCCCAGCTTTTTACAGTTTGAATTGCAAAACCGTGTTCATAGGCAAATGCTTCAATCGACATACCTCGCAGTAAGCGGGCATATTTGATACGGTCACCTATCCGCTCAAGATCAAGATCTTTATCTAATCCCATCTCTCGCACATCAATTGCCAAAACTTTTGCAATTTCACTATATTTAGTCAATTTTGGAGTTGAGTGTCCAGTTTCCCAATTTTTTACTGCAGTCAGCGAAACACCGAGCTTTCGGGCAAACTCTTTACGAGTTAGACCAGACTCTTCGCGCCACTGAGCCATTTGTTCACCAAATTCCATTTTGCTCTCTTTTAATACATTAATTCTTTCTTTTCAGCACAGGTTACTATTTATTACCTGCACCAGTTTGTTTTGTTTTTCAATAAATGCGTGGGTTGTTGTTTAAAATGAGGTCCACTTTTTATGAAATATACATTGAATTATCAATCAATTTTTCTGCAATGTCAACCATTATCTGGCATCTATCATGATCAAGATCAAGCGATAGAATACAATTGTCGCAAGTGTTGTTGATCTTCACTCTCTAAACATATATCTACTAGCAACAAGAAATACAGGATTAAATAAATATATTTCTGTAGACATAGAGACAGGGTTGTTTGCCCAGAATTGATTTGGAGTAGACTGAATAAGAGTTTTGATTTTGTGACTAAGCTAAATATAGCAAGTGCAAGAAAACAGGCAATAAATTTATGAACTTAAAACTATGTGAGTGTAGGTTTTTGGAGGTGCCACTACTATTAGGTAGAAGGGGAATTATAATGGGTACTCCGTCAGTTAGTATTACTATATGTTGAACATGCCTTTTTGTGAACGATACATGGTTAATTGAGAATTATTCGTTCAATTTACGTAAAAGCCAGTTTGCCGTGCGAAGAAGGCGAGCATCATCATTTTTTGCTCCCACCATCTGAGTTCCAATCGGCATTCCGTTTTCGCCTAGGAAAACGGGTATGTTAAGTGTGGGAACACCGCAGAAAGTCCAGATAGTGCAGAACGACGGATCTCCGGTATTATCCTGTCCAATGGGTGCTTCACCAATGGCAGACGGCGTGATCAAGGCATCATATTCTTGAAACAATTCTGCGAGAATGTCATCCATAATTGCCTGTTGCTGTAATGCTCGGTGGTAAGCAACGGCTGAATAACCCATCCCACGTTCAATCTGTGAGCGCAAGGAATCACTCAACATCTCTTTTGTTGTTTCGTAATCATGTGCAAAACTGTAAGCGAGGTCAGACTCCATGATGATTTTGTGGTGATCCAGCACATGACCGAATGAGGGTGATAATACGATCTCCTCAACATTCTCACCAAGCGTTTCACATAGTTCTTCATGGGCATCCTTGCATATTTTGTCAGCTCGATCCCAGATAGGCGTTTTTACAAAACCGATTTTTGGAGGCAACGGAGGGTCTTCAATAGCAATTGATAATAGCTGTGGTGTGGCGCGAAGAAAAGTAGTAGCTGAGTCCACCTCATCATAACCAGCCAACACCTGGGTCAGCATAGCGACATCATCCGTTGATCTGGCAAAAACACCCAACTGGTCGAGTGGCGTTGATTGTCTAAGAACACCGGTCCTGGGAATCATGCCGAACGAAGGCTTGAAGCCAAATACACCGCAAAACGCAGCTGGACGAATAATAGAGCCGTTAGTCTGGCTGCCCAGTGCAATCGGCACCATGTTTGAAGCAACTGCCGCCGCCGAACCGCTGGAAGAACCGCCTGGAGTGCGGTTTGGATCGTGAGGATTTTTCGTTTTTCCCGGCGAATAGGTTGCCAGCTCAGTAGTCACCGTTTTTCCCATGATGACCGCCCCGGCCTGGCGTAGACGGCTTACCACCCAAGCGTCCTTGAAAGGGACCCGTCCGGAATGAATGGGAGTACCCAATTCTGTAGGTACATGCGCAGTGTCTATGATATCCTTGACGCCGATGGGTATGCCATGTAACGGCCCAATGGGCTCACCAGCCTGACGTATAAGATCAAGCTTGCGTGCCTGCTCAAGAGCATAATCGGCATTAAAATAAGCCCAAGCCTCGATTTCGCCATCAATCTGATCTATCCGCTCAATACAAGCTTGGACTAATTTTTCGGAAGTAATCTCGCCTTTTCGAATTTTATCGCCTGCCTGAGTCGCAGATAGATCGTTTAGTAACATACAAAATAAGCCTCTTATTTCTTTTTGCGGAGGCAGGAATCCCAGAAGTCATAGAAGACCAGAGGCAGGACCATTAAGCAGATAAACCAAAACGGAAGACCGCCCCAGAACCCGGCAGCTCCGGCAGATATGCTTTCAGCCAGACCAATAACAAATGCGGCTATGAGAATTGATCCGAGTAACCCTGATATTTTTTCATAAAAAGCTTGTTTCATAACATTATTACTCCATTGAATTGTTATGGGGGCATTAAGGAATATATTTACCAAACAGATAATCAGGTAACCACAGTGCTAACTCCGGGTACAAATACATCAGTACCATTATCCCTATAACAATTGCCAGATAGGGCATGATACCTTTGAAAATATCCATCAATTCAATTTGGTCGCCTAAAACTCCTTTCAGATAATAGGCCGACATGGCCATAGGTGGAGTCAAAAATGAGGTTTGCAGGTTGAGCGCCACCAACATCGCGAAGAAATAGGGATTCACACCGAAGGTTGGTAGCATTGGCAAAAAGATAGGCACGAAAATGATCAGTATTTCCGACCATTCCAGTGGCCAGCCTAAAAGAAAGATGATGAGCTGTACCAAGATCAGGAACTGCCAGGGGGCCAGATCGAATCCTAAAATGAAATGCTCGATGATTTCGTGTCCGCCCAGATAGGAGAATACGGACGCAAAGGTCCATGAACCTACGAACAGCCAGCAAACCATCGCGGTCGCTTTGGCCGTCAAATACACAGAATCCTTGAGCATTACCCAATTGAAGGAGCGGTATATAACAGCCAGTACTAACCCACCAAAGGCACCCATGGCGGCGGCTTCGGCTGGTGTCGCCAAGCCACCCAAAATGGACCCTAAAACTAACATGATGAGAGCCGTGAGGGGGACAAAAGATGTCAGCAGTTGCCAGTAGACAACACGTCGCGGCGGAATATCTTCTTCACGTGGTTTCGGAGCAAGCGAAGGATTTATAATAACCCGTGAAATGACATAAATTATGTATGATCCAGCCAACAGAAGACCTGGAATCATGGCTGCCGCATACAGACGTAACGGTGACAATTCAGCGATTGCGGCATAGACGATCAGCATGATGGATGGTGGGATTAGAATGCCAAGCGTTCCTCCGGCGCAGATAACTCCTGCGGAGAAACTTTTGTCATAATTAGCCCTGATCATTGCCGGGAAAGCCAACAAGCCCATCAGGGTTACAACTGCACCAACAATACCGCTTGCTGTTGAAAATACTGCGCAGGTGATTAAGGCCGCTATTGCCATGGAACCGGGCAGATTTCGTGCAGCCATCTGCAGAGAATAGAAAAGCTTGTTGACGATATTGGCACGCTCAACGACATACCCCATGAACAAGAATAGTGGAATCGCTACCAGTGTATCATTTTCCATCACTGAATAGGTATTCTGATTCAGAAGATAGAAAATATTATTGTTGAAGACATCACTGATTGTTTGAATGTTGCCGGCATCAAGGTAAGCGTAATATCCAAAGAAAACGCCCATCGCCAATAATGTAAAGGCTACTGGAAATCCTAACAACACCATCACGATGAACGAGGAAAGCATTAAAATTGCGACTTCGGGATTTGTCATAAGATGGGACGCTTCATTTAAACAGTTAAGGTTTTGAAAACAGGATTAATCAATTTTTAATTCAAGTGCTTGGCCCTTCAGAATATCTTCCGTTTCCATGGAATCTTTCAGACGCGGCAACCATTTATTGCTTTTCATTGCCAGATAGCAGCGCATGCACTCAGCTACTCCCTGAATGAGGAACAACCCCCCTGCCAGAGGGATCAATGTTTTAAAATAATAAATTTGAATACGGGCCGGACTGTTCCAACTGACTTCTTGATAACGCCATGAGTCTGAAGCTATTTCCCAACCGAACCAGAAAAGAGCAAGCATGCCTGGAAAAAAGAAGAGGATATATAAAGATAGATCAACCACGGCTTGCCAGCGTGGTTGCAGGAAACGGTAAATCACATCGGCACGCACGTGAGTGTCCTGTGCTAAAGCATAAGGCCCTGCCATCAGGAACAATGCTCCGTACATCTGCACCATCATGTCAAATGCCCAAACTGTGGGAGCGTTAAGGACATAGCGGACAAAAACTTCATAGGCTACAGAAAGCGTTAAAATCAAAATGCACCAACCAAATGCACGCCCAATCCAAATGTTGAGGCTTTCGATTGAATGAATTATGGATGTCATCAACTGTACTCCTGCCTGTAAGAGGTTTAGTTAAAAAAAGAAAAAGGGACAGTCGTTGGGCTGCCCCTTGATCAATCTTGTGAACTTCGTTCACTACGTTATTAGATCTGATTAACCGAAGTGGTGTTTATAAGCCATACCGTAATCCGGCTGGTTAAGCAACAGGTAGTTCATCACCTTCTTGGCGTATACCTTCTGCGACTTGATCACCTTGGCAAAGAATGGATCTTTTGCAGAAATCCTGTCAACCACTACATCCCAAGCCTTCATTTGATCACTCATGACTGAATCAGGAGTACGGTAAACGCTGACACCGTGCTTTTCTTTCAGTTTAACCAGATCATCGGCATAACGAAGGGTGTTGTGCCAGTAGAAATTCGAGTTCTCGGCTTCAGAAGCGTATTTGAGAATTGCCTGTTGCTCCTTTGCAAGAGCATTGAATTTCCTCGCGTTGAAGGTGACTTCAAAACATTCCTGAGACTGGTGGAAACTCGCCAAGTGATAGTGCTTCGATACGTCCTGCATTCCAAAGTCACTGTCGGAAGTCGGGTTATTAAACTCAGCTGCGTCGATCAGACCACTCTTCATGGCAGGCTGAATTTCGCCTCCAGGCAACTGAACTACAGACATACCCATTTCATTCAAAACATCTGCCGCCAAACCGACTGTACGGTACTTCAAGCCCTTCATCTGGGATGAACTATTAATCTTTTCCTTAAACCAACCCAGCGGCTGTGCCGGCATCGGGCTGTTGAAGAAACTGACCAAGTTAAGGCCTAGAGTGCCCATCAATTCGTTGAACAGGTCCATCCCGCCGCCATAATGAATCCAGCCGAGCATTTCCTGTGCCGACCAGCCAAAGCATGGTCCGGTACCGAACAGTGACGCTGTCGGAGACTTTGAATACCAGTACGCAGGTACATAATGAGCACCATCAAGGACCCCACGATGAACAGCATCCTGCATCTGGCTGGTTTTGACAACCGAGTTAACAGATAACAGGTCTATTTTTAGACCACCACCGGCCATTTTGTTGACTCGATCGACATAGCTTTTTGCATTCTCGAGGAAAATTCCACCACCCCAGGCAGCCTGTACTTTCAAGACTGTAGCGGCTGTGGCTATATGAGGTGCAGCTAAAGTGCCAGCTGCTACACCAGCAACGGCAGTGCCGCGCATGAATTTGCGGCGCGAAATGACGTCTTTTTTGACTGATTTTACATCAGTTGCTATTTTCTTCAACATGCTCATTCTCCATTAATCGATTAAACAAGGTTTGCTCCCCCTCCAAACCAAGCTAATTTTGAAGACACTGAATGCCGATAGGAGGTCCAAACAAGCGTCTTGCCGGGAGCCCTCAGATGGCCTCCCTTAGCGTGAAACTCTCAATGGGATACAATCAACGTTGAATTACCTAAACTCTGAAAAAGTAAAACAACTATTATTATGATAACATCAAATTAAAGAGTGTGATAATGCTAACACAAAAAGTAAACCTGTCAATAAAAAAATGTAAATTTGGTATAATATTAAAGTTGTATTACCAAAATTAATAAAAAATTTAACTATCTTGTTGATATTACAATATAATATAAATACAAAAATATTTTCAGGCAACTCTGTCTTTTGGCTCACGGCCTGAAAAATAAGCATCTAGATTATCCAGAGCCCTAAAGCCCATGGCATCACGAGTTTCCATGTTGGCGCTACCGATATGTGGCAACAAGAATGTATTGGGTAATGTCGCTATTTCACGATTACCGCCTGGCTCAGTGCGGTAAACATCTAGTCCTGATGAAGCTATCTTGCCTGACCTCAATGCGTCTACCAGTGCACTTTCATCTACCAGTGCTCCGCGAGCGGTGTTAATGATGATTGCACCATCGGGTAATTGGGCGATACGTTCTGCAGATAACAGATTGGCGGTTTCTGGAGATGCGGGGCAGTTGAGAGACAGAATATCGCTGATGGCTAGCAGGCCCTCAATAGAGTCGTGATAAATAGCTCCTTGCTCATTCGTTTCGGATAACCGGTTACGGTTGAAATAGTGTATTTCCATCTCAAATCCGCGTGCCCGTTTTGCCACGACTAGCCCCACGCGGCCCATGCCAATTATGCCTAAACGTTTTCCCGTAATGGCGTTACCGACCATAAATGATGGACTCCAGTCACACCATGAACCATCCCTCATCATTTGCTCGCCCTCGCCGGCGCGGCGCGCGGCACCCAGCATCAATAAAATAGCAATTTCTGCTGTTGCATCACTGAGCACATCCGGTGTATTGGTCACTATGATACCGCGCTTGCGAAACGCCTCCAGATCACAATGATCAACCCCAACCGAAAAATTTGCTACTATTTTCAACCTGTCTGGCAAGCGTTGAACTACATCGTGAGTAAAATGTTCTGTGTGGCAAGGAAGAATGGCATCAGCTCCATGGGCCAACTCAATCAATTCATCTGGTGAATAAAGGGTGTCATCAGGATTTAGGCGGACGTTATAATCCTTTGCAAGCCGGTCTTCAACTGCGTTGGGAAGTGTCCGGGTAACAAGTACTGTGGGTTTGGTGGCCATGAACTATCCTTTAATTTTTCGAAGTTATAGATTTACTTAGTCGAAAAAATCATAATATCATTTCACTTGCAAAAAATTCAATGGTTCATTTGTTTTCCTTATTAATGGAGTTCAAGCAAATAATTTAGTCATCAATGTTTTTGAAGACAGTTTGATAATCTTCCCTGAGTCTGTTTTTCTGAACTTTCCCCATTGTATTTCTTGGAAGTTCATTTATAACAAACAGCTTCCGTGGTTGTTTGTATTTTGCGAGAGATTCAGTGATATTTCTTGCAATCTGTACAAGATCAGGACTACTATCATTGTTTTGCACCAAAATGCCGACTACAGCTTCGCCCAAATCTTTGTGAGGCAGTCCTATGATAGCACTTTCCATTACACCAGGCTGAGCATCAAGTAACAGTTCAATTTCTTTGGGGTAAATATTATATCCACCAGAAATAATTACATCTTTGTTTCGTCCCGAAATATGGAGATAACCATCAGTATCAATTCTGCCTAAATCACCAGTAATAAAAAAACCATCAATCCTAAGTTCTTCAGCAGTTTTTTCAGGCATCTGCCAGTACCCCTTAAACACATTTGGTCCCCGTACTTCGATCTCACCAATTTCACCATCCACCAACTTCTTGCCAGTTTTTGAATCTGTGATCTTGATTTCCACTCCCGGAAGGGGAAAACCTACAGTTCCCGCTCGTCGTTCACCTTCAAAGGGGTTCGAGGTGTTCATGTTTGTTTCCGTCATGCCGTAACGTTCCAGAATTCGGTGGCCTGTTCTTGCTTCAAATTTAAGATGAGTCTCAGCTAAAAGCGGAGCACTTCCTGAAACAAATAGCCGCATATGTTGTGCGATTTCTTTGGTAAATCTAGAATCATTCAGAAGTCTTGTATAAAAAGTTGGCACACCCATCATAGTGGTTGCACTTGAAATATTATCAATAACAGCATCTAAATCAAACTTGGGAATGAAAATCATTGAACCACCTGCCAAAAGTGTCACATTGGTAGCAACAAATAATCCATGTGTGTGAAAAATTGGCAGTGCATGGAGAAGGACATCGCCGGCAGAGAACTTCCAAATATCGACCAATGTTTGAGCATTTGAGAGAAGATTATTCTGACTGAGCATTGTTCCCTTAGAACGTCCAGTGGTTCCGGATGTGTACAGCAGTGCAACCAGATCCTCAGCATCACGATCAACTGTATCATAATCAGCAGACATAATTTTTGCCTGAGCTGCAAAGGTACCTGTGTCATCAGCATTCAAAGTTTCCAGTTTTGCTCCTGCATTTAGGGCAACTGTATGCAGTTCGTTTCCTTTTGATTCCTGACAGATAAAGAGACTTGCTCCACTGTTTTCAACAAAATATGATACTTCTTTGGGAGTATAGGCTGTGTTCAGCGGCAGGTAAACTAGACCCGATTGAACGGAGGCAGCATAGACAGCCAAGGCCTGAGGAGATTTGTCAATTTGTACTGCCACCCGATCACCAATGGAAAGCCCCATTTTGGCAAATACATTCGCATAGCGGGCCGCCATTCGCAAAAACGTTTCGTGGCTGATCGTTTTTCCATGTGACAAATACAGAAATGGGGTTGCCTGTCCGGCATGTCTGCCAAACAAGTTGTCATACAATGGATTGGCCATGAGTTGGGTGTTTACTGAAACTTTATAAGGTTTTTCGCAAATAGACTCTTGCTAATTCGTACATGGTTGTTGCGGATCAGGAAACAAGATAACAGGTTTGATTTATCAACTTATACTGCATTTGCATTAAAGTTTGTCTGATTGACTTTCAATGAGATTGCTTCCGAAAATAACGGCGTTCAGGTCGTCCCACACCTCCATAATTTATATCTACATCAAGGATTGTCTGTGAAACTAAAAATTCGAGGTAACGCCGGACAGTTGTGCGGCTGGCTCCAATAGTCGCAGCAACTTCTTCAGAAGTTAATCTGGAGCCCTGAGTAGAACCGAACACCTGCTGCACTTTTTCTAAAGTTAGACTGTCAATTCCTTTCGGCAGTTCCGGTGAATCATGCAGGTCATTTCTCCGACCAGCGTGCAGTACCCTGTCAACTTCAGATTGATCAAGCTGATCAATTCTTGAAAGTTGTTTTTTTGTTTGCCGGTAACGCTCCAAAGTTGCTTGAAAACGTAAAAACACGACTGGTTTGAGGATGTAATCAAACACGCCACCGTGAAGTGCTTCATTAAATAAATGAACTTCTTTTGCTGCAGTTATAGGAATTACATCTACCTGTTTATTTTGAAGCCGTGTCTGTTTGAGAAAATCCAGTCCATTGCCTTCAGGAAAAAATATATCCAAGAGCAGCAAATCAGGTTCAAGCACATCAAGCTGGGCTTGGGCATCCACCAAAGTGTTGGCAATACCAACAACTTCAAAACCATCTGTTTTTTCAACGTATTGCCGATGAATTTCTGCAATACGGACATCGTCGTCAGTGATTTGTACACGCAAATTCATTTTGTTACCACAAATTAATTAGTATACTTTGGGATGTAGAACGTAAAGCGCATTCCACCCAGCGAACTACGGACTACTGTCAGGTGCCCTCCTAGATATTCCAGATTTTCATGGACCAGTGAAAGTCCAATTCCCCGTCCAGTACCGGATTTGGTTGAAAAGCCGTGTTGAATAGCAAGGTCAATCGATTCATCTTCAATTCCGGAACCGGAATCTTCCACCTCAAATATCAGATCATTACCAAAATCAGTCATTGATAGCTGCACCATTTGTTTTTCGGTTGTGTTTTCCTGAGCTGCTTCGATAGCATTTTCCAACAGATTTCCCAGTATGGTTACTATTTTTTCACGATTTATATTTTCTGGAATATCGATCATCCTGCTTTCCGGATCAAGTTGGAAATTAATCCTTAATTCCTGAGCACGGTTGTACTTGCCCAAAATTATTGCAGATAATAAAGGTTCCGGAACTGTCTCGGCCAATGTTCCTAAAAGCTCCTGGTAACCTGAAGTCTCCCGACCGATTAAATCGAGTGCTTCCTTGTGTGAACCCAGTTGTATCAATCCTGCCAGTGTGTGCAGTTTGTTGGAATATTCATGAGTTTGTGCACGTAAAACTTCAGAATATTCTTGAATTTGGGTTAACTCCTGAGCCAGTCGGTCAATCTCTTCTTTGCGGCGAAAACTGGAAACGACACCTGTTACCCGGTTATTTTGCCAGATTGGTACACGATTGACAACCACCTCGATCCCGCCGATCATCATTTCCTGATCAAATTGCTCTTCGCCGCTTTTCAAGACTTCCAGCATCTTTGTTTGTGGTAAAATAGACTCGATTGGTGCGCCAATACCTGATTCAGACTGAATTTTTAAAATCTTGGCAGCTTCGTGGTCCAGCATCGTGACATTCCCTTCATCATTAATGGCAACAACACCTTCCCTGATTGAATCTAAAATAGCATTGCGCTCTCTGAATAAACGGGCAATCTCGTTTGGTTCCAAACCAAAAATTGAACGTTTAACATCACGTGCAATGAGCAAAGTCCCAAGCCCACCCAACAAAAAGAGACCGCATACCCAAAGTAGAACTCGCTGAAGATAACCGCTGGTGACACTTTCTACCGTTTCCTGAAGATAGCCCACAGAAACCACACCAATAATCTTGCCGGAAGTAGCAAAAATCGGGACTTTACCACGCATCGATGGACCAAGTGTGCCAACTGCTTTAGAAACATATGCTTCTCCACCCTCAAGTGCACGTGGATTATCGCCACCGACCATCAGCTTGCCAATCCGTTCCGGAACTGGATGGCTGTAGCGACGGCCTTCGTGGTCTCCAACCACTACAAATCTTGCTCCTGTAGCTTTACGTACCGATTCGGCATACAACTGAACCTGTGTTGAGTCTTTGTTTTTCAAGCCTTCTTGTACTACTGTGGTTAAAGAAACGGCCTTTGAAACATTCAGTGCATTGCGTCCAATGTATTCTTCCAGGATAGAAGAAACCAAGAGTGAAACCATCAGCCAGGTGATACTGACCAGTGCAGCCAGCAGCAATGACATCAACAACAGCATCCGCCCCTGAAGTGTTCGTGGTAAAAGAAAATTTGGTAGAAAAAATTTGGAGTAAGAGCTTATCATATGTTTTTGAGTAAAAAGAGGATCGATTGTAAACAAAATGAACAAAATGACTAAAACAAAATAAACATTTTTTAACTGCGTAATCTTGCCAGCATCTTTTTGCTAGTCTAGCATTAGTTTCCCGTTATTGCACTCTTAACAGATTGTTTGCTAATCAAGTGTAAATATTCATGGTGCAGGAAGCTTCGATTTTAATAATTGTCTTCGGAGTGTGCGGCTGGTCAGAAACAGCGGGTTTCTGATTATGAAAACCACTGGTTTTAAACCAGTTTTTTAATTAACTAAAAGAGGAGTACTAAATGAAGAATCTAATCAAGTTATTTGCAGTAACGTTTGTCTCAGTCGCATTTGCAGCCGGCAGTCTTTCTGCAGTAGAAATCAATAAAATACATTTTCTCATTCCTGGAGGAGCAGGTGGAGGATGGGATGGTACAGCACGTGGTACCGGAGAAGCACTGACTAAAGCTGGCCTGATCGATAGTGCAACTTTTGAAAACATGTCAGGCGGAGGTGGCGGAAAGGCCATTGGTTACATGATTGAAAACTCCAAGAGCAATCATGGGACATTGATGGTCAATTCAACACCAATCGTTATCCGCTCCCTAACAAAAGTGTTTCCACAGAATTTTCGGGATCTGACCTTGATTGCTGGAACCATAGGAGACTATGCTGCACTCGTAGTACCTGCAGGCAGTTCATATAAAAATTTCAAGGATCTGGTCAGTGCCTACAAGAAAAATCCGGAAAGTGTTGCTATAGGAGGTGGCTCTGTTCCTGGTAGTATGGATCATCTTGTTCCCGCAATGGCCTTCAAAGCAGCCGGAGCAGATCCAACAAAAGTGAAATACATTCCCTTTGATGGTGGTGGTAAAGCGATGGCCGGACTTCTTTCTGGAGAAGTTGATGCGCTTTCCACAGGATTCTCTGAAGCAGTTGGGATGGCAAATTCGGGTAAAGTACGCATCATTGCAGTTACTTCACAGGATCGTGTTGATGCGGCACCAAGTGCTCCGACATTAATCGAACAGGGCTACAATGTTACATTTGTCAACTGGAGAGGATTTTTTGCTGCACCAGACCTGCCGAGTAATATGCGTAAAGCCTATATCGAAGTTTTGGGAAAAATGTATAATACTCCGGAGTGGGAAAAAGTTCGTGCCCGTAATGGCTGGGTTAATATTTATAACCCTGGTGACAAGTTCATGGTTTTCCTTGCAGAACAGGAAAAAGTAATTGGTGACTTAATGCGCGAACTGGGTTTCTTATAGCCCTAGCAAAAAGTAGTCTCCCTCTGTTTTGAGGGAGACATCACGATAGAAAGTAAAAAGAAATGAAAAATCGATTTTTTGGACAACGAATCCTTAGAAAGAAAAAAAAATCCTTAGATCCCACAAGGATTCAAATTGAAGAAGCCTTGAATTCTTTTAAGTCAGCTGGTGGGAAAATTCAGAAAGTCGGAAATGAGCATGATCCAGAGGATAAAACGCGCCGAGCCTATTCAAATTTCGATGGAGAGTTTGGAAGCATTCTGGAAGAAGAAGAACGCTGGGATGATTTCTAAGCTAGTCTTAAATCTAAATGGTGTGTACAGATATTTCAAATCAATGATATTACTTTTCTGATGTTTAATCTGAACCGTGCGGTAGCTTTGGTTATGTTAGCCTTTTCCAGCGGTTATGGCTACTTAGCAATAAACTACCATCTTCTGCCTTTTGAAAAATTCCTGGCGGTACAACCAAACACTCTGCCAATAGGCCTGGCTATTGCCGGCGTCATTTGCTCTGTATTCATACTTATCCAACGACAAGCTGCAGATGCGTCAGCTGAAGGGGATGGAACTGTTAATCGTCCAGATGCAGAGTATCTTCGAAATCCTCAAAATTTTAATTGGAGTCAGGGCATTGGGCTCCTATTGCTGGCCACAGTTTATGCTCTGTCTTTACGTGTCTTAGGTTTCCTTTTCTGCACATCCACGTTTCTGATTCTGGGAGGAATTTTGCTGGGTGAGCGTCGCTATACACTACTAATTCCAATTGCAATAACTGCAAGTGTACTGGTTTGGTATTTAGTTCATGAAGTATTAACGATTTTTTTACGCCCTTGGCCAAGCTGGATCTACTAATGTATTATTTGTCATTGATTTTAATGCAAAGTCTATCAAAATTATACTGTATTGGATTCTTCGAAAAGCAATTTGTGAGGGATGATTACTATGCTTGATGGAATGCTGCTGGGACTGGAAACGGCCTTTACTTTTCAAAATCTCTTTTTTGCTGGATTAGGCTGCTTTATCGGAACGATCATCGGTATGCTTCCAGGACTGGGGCCAATGTCGGTGGTGGCAATTATGATACCGGTTAGTCTACAAATCGGTGATCCTTCAACAACACTCATTTTACTGGCCGGAGTCTATTACGGAGCAATTTTTGGAGGATCTACTTCATCAATCCTGATTAATGCTCCTGGTGAGGCTGCGGTGGTAGCCACTGCTTTTGACGGCTATCCCATGGCCCGTAAAGGACAAGCAGGCAAGGCTTTAACAATTGCAGCGATCTCTTCTTTTTCCGGAGGTACCATTGGTGTGGTGTTATTAATGTTGTTTGCTCCAGCACTTGCCGGCTTTGCGATTTTATTCTGGTCTGCAGAATATTTTGCACTGATGCTGCTGGGTTTGTCAGCAGTCTCTGCTTTTGCCGGCAAAGGTAAAGTACTAAAAGCAGTCATGATGACACTGCTGGGACTGATGCTGGCTACGGTTGGTGAATCTTCACTTTTCCATGCACCTCGCTTTACCATGGGTGTGATGGATTTGCAGAGTGGAATTAATTTTGTCACCCTTGCAATGGGCTTGTTTGCTGTTCCGGAAGCTTTCTTTTTAGCGATTGACAAAATCCGTAGTAAAAAAACCGGAAAGTCCGGTGCAGGCAGTTCAAAAAAATCCCAGGAAATTTCAAATCTTCGCATCAACCGCAAAGAAGCCAAAGCTATTGTACCTGTTATTGCAAGACAATCCATTCAGGGTTTCTTAATCGGAGTTATGCCTGGAACAGGAGCTACGATAGCCTCCTTCCTCGGTTATGCTGTTGAGAGGAATCTTGCCAGTCCGGAAGAACGTGAGGAATTCGGCAAGGGTTCCATCAAAGGTTTAGCGGCACCTGAAACCGCAAACAATGCTGCCAGCACCGGATCATTTGTACCACTGCTGACTCTTGGAATCCCCGGTTCAGGTACTACTGCTGTCTTGTTGGGTGCCTTTATCGCACTCAATTTGCAGCCGGGACCACAACTGTTGCAGGAGCGGCCCGAAGTATTCTGGTCCATAATTATGTCCATGTACTTTGGCAACATAATACTTCTCGTTCTCAACCTGCCTTTGGTACCATACATCGCTAAGCTATTGTCAATACCTCGTACCTTCCTGATTCCTTTCGTCTTATTTTTTGCGATGGCCGGTGCATACATCGGGCAGAACAATGCAACCGAACTGCTTTTACTGCTGGGTTTTGGGGTAGTCGCCATCATTTTGAGATTTGCAGAATATCCCCTACCGCCGTTGCTGATAGGGTTTGTACTGGGGCAAATGTTTGAGGACAATCTCGGCCGAGCCATGCGCAACGCAAACGGAATAGAATTTGTCTGGGAGCGTCCAATGACACTAACCCTGATTCTTTCTGCAGTAGTTTTTATACTATTTCCGCTCCTCAGGGATTGGCTGGTAAACAAACGTAAAAAAATCTGAGCATGACAGCTGCCAGGATTTCTCTGATCAGCCCTACAGGTGCATTGGGAATGGGATTTCTGGATCAGTCACTGGAGCGTGGTATTTCACTGAAACCGGATGTCATTGCCTGTGATGCCGGATCAACCGATTCCGGTCCTTTTTATCTTGGTTCTGCAACTCCAAAAATGTCACGTCGTGCAATCTTACAGGATTTGCGGCGTTTACTTTTGGCACGTGATCAGTTGAATGTGCCTTTGATTATCGGCTCCTGTGGAACATCCGGAGTTGACTCAGGTGTTGACTGGATGAGGGAACTGACGCTTGAAATAGCTTATCAAGAAGGTTTGAGATTTAAGCTTGGCAGGGTCTATTCTGAGCAGAATACTGAAGAAGTGGTAGAGTCGTTGCGGTCGGGCAAGCTTGAAGCACTACCTGGAGCTCCTGAAATCAATGCACAAATAATCCAAAACTGCTCACATATCGTGGCCATGATGGGGCATGAACCGATTGTGCAGATGTTGGAACAAGATTGCGATGTAATACTCTGTGGCCGAGCTTCGGACACGGCACTTTTTGCAGCAGTCCCGTTGATGCAGGGTTTTCCTCACGGACCAGTTTGGCATTGCGCAAAAACTATCGAATGCGGTGCTATATGTTCAACTCTTACAAGGGCAGACGGTGTTTTTGCAGAAATTGATAGCTATGGTTTTACAGTAGAACCTTTAGCAACTGAGGCCTCATGTACTCCACTCAGTTTAGCATCGCATACGCTTTATGAAAATGCTGATCCATACCTGATTCGCGAACCATCGGGTACTCTCGACACAAAGAATGCACGCTACCAGACACTTTCAGAACGCAAAACCCGTGTTGAAGGTTCAGTATTTCGTCCGGAAAGCTACACTCTCAAACTAGAGGGTGCTACTTGTGCTGGCTACCAAACTGTTGCCATCGGTGGTGTACGTGATCCATATATATTAGCACGTATAGATTCCTGGTTGGCAGAAATGAGAGTATTTTTTAAGGAGCGGCTCAAAGAATTGACCGGAAAAATTTTAGATCAAGAGGTTAAACTCGATATTTCGCAGTACGGACGAAATGCGGTGATGGGCGTTCTGGAGCCGGTTGCGGATGAAATGCCTCACGAAATCGGACTCCTGTTTACGGTAACTGCACCCGATCAAAATCTGGCCAATGATGTGGCGCGTTTTATAACCCATACTGCTTCACACTGGCCGATTCCGGCATGGGAGGGTTTCATCAGTGGCATTGCCTTCCCATTTTCACCGCCGGAAATCAATCGCGGACCTGTCTATCGTTTCACACTGAATCATGTTTTAATTCCGGCATCTCCCTTATCTGCTTTTCGATTTGAACAGGAGGACATCGGATGAGAACACCTGTACTGCTTGGAGAGTTGGCAAAATTGGTACGCTCAAAGAACGCAGGACCGTTCTGGATTACCTTTGACATCATGTTTGCGGATGATGCAGATTTTAAGCGGGTGGTATGTGCAAATATTTTGACGAAAAGCTGGGTCGCAAAAACATATCAAGTTCAGGAAGATTCAGTTATTTTCGTTGAAATTGCTGCTGCAAGTGCGATCAAATTTTCTTTTCCACGACCGCGGATTCAGGGTGATCCAGGTGAAACTGATATGTATTCCGGACAGCAGTATGCACCACTGCTGGATCTTGAGGTTGGATAAGCGAGACAGGACTGTAGTCGCAGAAACTTTTTGTCAGGAAGAAATCACTTCAGGTTTTATCACCAACACACATGATCTAGAATGGTGTACCACTTTTTCTGCAACACTTCCTAATTGCCAGAGGCCTTTTCGTTTGCCATGTGAACCGATTACAACCAGATCAAAAGAGTTCTCTGCTACATATTCTATAATTTCTGTAGACGGATTTCCTTCCAGGAGTTTATACTGGCATGATAAACCTTCTAAAGCAAAGCGTTGAATAAAAGCTCCCAACTCGGTCTCCAGTGTTTCCAGCATCTCTACCCGCAACTGTTTAGCCAGTTCCAAACCGGGGCCCCCGCCATATTCCATATTATGCTGATAATAATTATCCATCACATGTATTACAGACAGTTTTGCCTGATTCTGACGGGCCACATCGATGCTGTATTCCATTGCTCTGACGGAGTCATCCGAAAAATCGGTAGGCACCAGAATCTGTTTAAATGGAGGCATAGTTTTTCTCTCTTTCCTGCTTTAATATCAGTAAGCCACAGAGGGCAACCAGGTAACAATTGATGGGTACATTACGACAATGGTCAGGCCAATCAACTGTAAAATAACAAAAGGTATCACACCGCGGTAAAGGTGTTCCAACTTGATTTCGGGAGGAGTAACACCTTTGAGATAGAAAAGGGCAAAACCAACAGGCGGAGTCAAAAAAGAAGTCTGCAGTGTAACAGCTACCAGTACTGCAAACCAAACTAACGGTGCATCACCAACTGCTCCACCGTAATCACTGATGCCGAAATCCATTCCGGAAACAACAGGTGCCAACAGAGGAAGTACAATCAACGTGATTTCTATCCAGTCGAGGAAGAATCCCAGAAAAAAGACCAGACCCAGGATTGAAATTAATATTCCCATTGGTCCAAACGGTAAGCCGTTCAAGAGTCCTTCGATGAATTCGTCTCCACCCAATTCACGCAAAACCAAAGCAAAACAGGTTGCTCCAACAAAAATTCCAAAAATAAATCCGGTAGTCCGCAGAGTCTCCTGAACTGTTTCCCGCAGAACGTGCCAGCTTAATTTTTTATTGTAAGCAGCCAGCAGCATTGCTCCGAAGGCACCGACTCCACTAGCTTCTGTCGGAGTTGCGACACCCATGAAGATAGATCCCAAAACAGAAATGATCAGTAACAAGGGAGGTAAAATATCTTTAAGAACATTGGCTACCATCATGAAGCTCAGCTCTCTGCGATTTTCTGCCAGTGGAACCAAATCAGGTTTGAGGATGCCGAGGATTAAAATATAAGCAGTATAAAGCCCACCTAATATCAAGCCGGGAAAAACGGCCCCCATAAACAAATCACCCACAGAAAGTCCTAGCTGATCAGACATGATGATCAACATAATGCTGGGTGGAATGAGGATTCCTAAACAGCCGGCCCCGCAAACCACACCCACTGCCAGTTCCTTGTTATATCCTTGATTAAGCATTGCTGGAACAGATAGTACTCCGAGTAAAACAACTGAAGCACCAATAATTCCTGTAGAAGCAGCCAGAATGACGCCGATCATGGTCACCGTGATTGCCAATCCACCCCGAACTGCACCAAACAACTCCTGCATCGAATGCATTAGTTTTTCTGCAATAGCAGAACGGTCAAGCATTAAACCCATATAAATAAACATTGGCAGGGCTACCAGGATCCAGTTATCGACCAACTTATATACCCTGTTGGCAATCAGTCCCAGTGTGGTATAATCGAGTCCAGTTATAGTGTCAAAATAAATATCAGAATAATAACCGACTCCTGTGAAAAGCACTCCTACGCCGCCCAACACAAATGCAATCGGATAACCGGAAAAGAGAAACACTAAAAAAGTGCCAAACATCATTAAGACTAGAATTTCACTCACTTCCATGGTCGGTCACCTTTACAATGTCTCTTAAAAATTGTGAAAATCCGCTCACAAACAGCAATGCCATTCCCAGCGGGATTGCAGATTTAATAACCCAGCGCATGGGCAAACCTTCAGGTGCATCAGAGCCTTCGTCCAGACGCCATGCTTCATACATGAAGTCCCAACTGTGATCAAATAATACAAATGTGAATGGTGCCAGCAAAAGCAGAAAACCAATAATTTCAATCCAAGCCTTCGTTTTTCTGGAAAAATACTGATGGACTAAATCTACTCGCACATGTGCACCTGTGACCTGTCCATAGGAAAGTCCCATCATGATCAGAACTCCATATAGATGCCACTGTATTTCTTCCAGAAAAATCAATCCGCTTTTGAAAGCATAACGTAATATAACCTGCAGGATAATGAAGAAAATTAATGCCACTGAAATCCAGCAGAACCAACTGCCGATGGTACGAATCAATGTGTCCAGAAAATCTGCTATTCGAAGTAGAGGTCGAATGTGGGTGATTTCCGAAACAGTGTTTTTGGCTAAGGTTTCCGAACCATTTTCGTCTGATGTGTTTTTATTTGAATGAGAAGACATTTAACTTTTTGTGAGAAGGCATCAATACCTCGTCCAGTTTCACTGGACGAGGTAATGTAAGACTTTGTGAATTAAAGTCTAGCGTGTACGCGGTAAGAAGGCGTTAGCCTGCCACGTGTCATAACCTTTACGGAATGTACTCATGTCATCCCATACTTTTTTAAAGAAGGCATCTTCAGCGGAGTGCTCAGCTGCAACTTGATCCCAGGTTGAACTGAATGCATTCAGCATTTCGTCAGACCAGTACATGATTTTCACGCCACGCTTGGCAACGTTATCATTCATTACGTCAAACTGGATAGCTTCGCCTTCAGCAATTGAGTTAGTGATGGCTGAATCACAAGCAACTTCCAGAATAGCCTGCTGGGAATTGCTCATTTTATTCCAGACATCTTTGTTAACCAGCAGTTCGAAACTGGTTGCCTGTTGATGCCAGCCGGGGAAATAGTTATACTTGGCAATCTTGTGCAGTCCGAGAAGCTGGTCAATAGCAGGCATGGAGAATTCTGTTGCGTCAATTGCGCCTTTTTCCAAAGCAGGGAAAATCTCGCCGCCAGGCAATAGACTGGTTGAAACACCAAGTTTATTCATCACAGTACCACCCAAACCAAAGAAACGCATGCTCAAACCTTTGAGGTCGGCAACACTGTTGATCGGCTTTTTGAACCATCCTGAAGTCTCCGGAGCAATCATACCACAGAGCAGAACTTTGACGTTAAAACCGTTGGAATCGTACATTTCCTGATACAACTTCATGCCGTTCCCATAAAGGAACCAAGCCAAATATTCTCCTGCTTCCGGGCCAAATGGAACTGCAGAAAACAGCGGTGCTGCTTTCATCTTTCCATACCAGTAGCCGGCTGTTGTGAAACCCGCCTGCACTTTTCCTGTGGAAACTGCATCAAGGATTTCAAACGGAGCTACTAATTTTTTTGGTTCATATATTTTTATATTCACATCTCCGCCGCTGGCTCTTTTAGCTATCTTAGAAGCATGAATGATTGTGGTTCCCAGTCCAGGCAGTCTGGTTGGGAAGGCGATGGGAGTCTTCAACAAGACTTTTTTGGCAAATACATTACCAGTAAATGCCGTTGCCATCACTAATGAAAGCCCTAAGGCCAATGCTATTTTTCTCATACTTTCTCCAAATGGAATAGTATTATTGAGGATATTCCGGATTATTATTCTTTTTAGTGAACAGACACTAAAAATTCCAGATCATTCAGAAGGAAAAACCGAAACACTGGCACCCCCCTAAGTCTTGCGTTAACCACTTGTTCTACAAGAAACAAGAAATACAATCACACAAAAACTGAACAAAGTCTAACTA
>JACKQG010003150.1_pt1 | contig 20596 bp, 16 predicted proteins | sample 8237621 | NCBI WGS metagenome assembly JACKQG01 (sample SAMN15677084, study PRJNA649215) | marine metagenome | biome: marine; feature: Black Sea; material: saline water; isolation source: suspended particulate matter (SPM) from the Black Sea western gyre | collected 2013-06-09/2013-06-10 | depth... | reverse complement strand
CGAAGAAGGTGTTGGGCACGTGCTGTCGGACGAGATGTGGTGCCGCACAAGAGAATGTTTTTCGAAGCACCTGGGTCAGGGCCGCACGTCGTGAAATGACCAAGGCCCAAATCCCAATGACCAATTTTGCTGCTGGAGTTCAGGCATAAGGCTGTCTTCGGGCACGCTGAAGCGTGAACTCCAACGGTGATCACGGCGCGCCGCATGCGCCAAGAGTCGCGATGTGAGCACTTGACACGACAGTTAGTTGCATATGCAAGCACATGTAGGATTGATAACCATGACGACCGGACAGACCGAAACGACGATCGACACAATTGCCGCAGAGTGCATCGCCGTGCGCGTGCGAATGCTGAACCGGGCGATCACGAAGATCTACGACGATGCCCTTCGTCCGCTCGGTCTGAAAGCCAGCCAAATGAATATTCTGGTGGCTGCCGGTAAGATGGGGACGGCTCGCCCGGCCGACGTTTGTGCGCATCTCCATTTGGATGTTTCGACGCTGAGCCGGAACGTCGAACGCATGAAGGTGAAGGGATGGCTGGAAGTCGTGCACGACGAAGACGGGCGGGCGCAACCGTTTCGCCTGACGGATGCGGGACGCGAATTGCTGGATCGCGCGGGCCCTGCGTGGCAAATTGCGCAGGAGCGAGCGGAGTCCGTTCTGGGTGAAGGATTGGTTGATCAACTGAAACAGGCCGTCAAACGACTTTAGTCCGTCGATTCCTGTGAATGATCATCTCTTTTTTTTGCCGAAAAACTTGCATATGCAAATAGGAGAATGCCATGAAGTTGGACGAACATCCTACCGTCAAGCGAGTTCGAGCGAATCAACCAGATACGGCGAGCCAGGAAAGCCAAGTGTTGGATGCTGGGTGGCTGCGTCAGTGCGCTCTAGAAGCCGGCGCTGACGACGTCGGTTTTGTGGAGATCGAGCGACCGGAACTGGACGATCAACGCGACGATCTTATGCGCTGCTATCCTGCCACCAAGACGCTTGTCAGCTTTGTCGTCCGCATGAACCGGGAGCCAATCCGCAATGCAGCCCGCTCGGTGGCAAACCTCGAATTTCATCGTGCGGGAGATGAAGTGAACGACACGGCCCGGAAGATCGTCCGAGCCCTGGAAGAACGAAGTGTTCGAGCGATCAATCCGGCAATGGGATTCCCGATGGAGATGCAGCGTTTTCCCGGCAAGATTTGGGTTGTCTCTCACAAGCGGGTGGCCGTGGCTGCCGGGTTGGGCCGAATGGGGATCCACCGAAACATCATTCATCCAAAATTCGGCAATTTCATCTTACTCGGCACGGTGCTGATCGACGCCGAGGTGTCCGAGCACGGCAAGCCCATCGACTACAACCCATGCCTCGAATGCAAGCTGTGCGTGGCAACATGCCCCGTGGGTGCAATCTCCTCGGACGGACATTTCAACTTCTCGGCCTGCTACACACACAACTATCGTGAGTTTATGGGTGGCTTCACCGATTGGGTCGAGAAGGTCTCCGAAAGCCGGAGCCCCACGGACTATCGAAACCGGGTCTCCGACGCCGAATCGGCGTCGATGTGGCAAAGTCTTTCGTACGGGGCCAACTACAAAGCGGCGTACTGCCTGTCGGTGTGTCCCGCAGGTGAGGACGTGATTGGCCCATATCTGGCCGACAAAAAGACGCATCTGAAGGAAAACGTCCGCCCTTTGCAGGAGAAGGCAGAAACGGTCTACGTGGTACCCGGATCCGACGCCGAAGACCACATCGCCAAACGTTTTCCGAACAAACGCTCAAAGCACGTTGGCAACGGCCTTCATCCTCGAACGGTCGACCAGTTCCTCCAAGGGCTACCGCTCGTTTTTCAGCGAAACAAGTCCGAGGGGCTCGACGCCACCTATCATTTCACCTTCACCGGCAACGAGCAGCGCAAAGTCACGGTTGTCATACGCAACAAGACGCTGACCGTGACCGAGGGACACGACGGCGACGCCGATCTGCGCATCGCGGCCGACACCCAGACGTGGCTGGGATTCCTGGCCAAGGAGAAGAGCCTCGTCTGGGCGCTCCTGCGGCGAAAGATACGCCTGAAAGGCCCGCCAAGGCTGCTCGTCGCGTTCGGAAAGTGCTTCCCATCGTGAAGGACCGTGGATGAGACAGCTTCCCCGTTTAACCCGAAGCCGGAGGCGATGGCGGGCGCTACGTGTGGACGATCCATCCCCCCAGTCCGCCATCGCCTTCGGCTTCGGGTTAAACGAAAGTACCCATCGGCGAAAGACTGTCTTGTCGGCGATCCTGCCCTCAAACCGAGGCGACAACGCTTGCGTGCACCAGATTATCTCCAAATGACAAGGCTGAAGCATGGTCCTCGGCGAATTCAGCCCGGTATTCTTCGCCTTCGCCCACTGGCTGAACCTGTTGCCAATCGGCTTCATCAGCCGACTGGACCAACCGTTCCACATCGGCTGCATCCGCCCGATCCTCGTCGGGTTCGGCGTGAAGCGAGTCGAGGATGCAGCCCGACATTAGTCGATCCCAGACCTTCTGGCATGTGGAAGGCCTGTCGAACACGTCAAGTGCGACGACCTGTTTGCCGATGGCGACGGCGACGCCGGTTGCGCCTTCCACGTACTTCAACTCGCTCCGGAAGTCGGACGTCCTCGCTTCCACGGCTTCGAAGGCTTCCGACATGGCGCCGGTGGGCGACGCCACGTCGTGGGTAGAAAGACAAGCAGCCACGCAATCCCAGACTTCTCCCTGGTTTGATCGATGACCTCGTCCACTCCTTGTCGAGCCGGAAACCGATCGTTTCAGGGCGTAACGAAGCCGGGACGGGGAATGAGAACCGCTGGAATGGAATCGCCGTGACCTGTATCCCCAGCGGCCTTGCTCGACACAGCTCACGGGGATTTTCACTTTACTTTTCGCGGCGATCAGCACCGAAGTGTTTAGGATACGGTTCTGCTTGGCTCCGATCAGTTCTTCGCCTTCGATGAACAGAACGAGCGTGTCCCCCTTGTTCTCCACCAGCAATTCGGGCACCGAACCGGATTCGCTGGTTTCCTCGACGATCAGCGATTCATCGGCCAGAGCTTCGTCCGACAGACGATAATCGACGCCGCCCTTCGAGTCGGAGAAAAGCGGAAATATCGAAAGAGCTTGATGACAAACGGGCTCGCCAACACGGATTCGCGGCACGGCAACTGACATGATCGCCTCCTTCGTGAAGAATGATCCCCCGACAAAGGACACGCGACGGGGATCGTAGGTTCGCCTACGGGATTATTCGCCGGAGGGCCAATGCAGACAAGGTTGTCGATTTGGCTGGCTCCGAGCAGGGGCTTGTCAAAACGCGCGACCGTCCTGACAATGGTCCGCCGGAACGAAACTGGGTTCAACCTAATGACCTGCACGTGCCGAGTTCGATTCGTGTGGGGCACGTTTCCAACGTGCCGGTTGGGTTCCTGGCACGTTAGAAACGTGCCCCACGGTAGGAAACTTCAGCCGGAAAGGACGCACAAATGGCCGGAATACCCGTGCTGACGGTCGACGGAGATGGTATTGCTCGAGCGTGGGAAAACTCGTTAATCCGCCTGTACGAACAGGGCTGCGATATCAGCACCCAGTACGACAAGCCGGATGACCCGCCCAGCAAGGACGCGACGATGATCATTACCGTCGACGATCCGTTGGCCGAACCGATGATACATCGCGACATTCCCGGCGGTTTCGAAGATCTCCAGGAATACGTCATGGAGGTCTGCGATGGCATCAAAGACCACTGTGTACGCAACCCGGACGACCCGGAGGACACTCGCTGGGAATACACCTACCACCAACGGCTGTTCGCGTATACGGTGCCTTCGCACGACGAACCGATCGACCAGATCGAGACCATCTGCCAGCAGTTGGCCGAAACCAGTTACACGCGCCGTGCGCAGGCAGTCACCTGGAAAGTGTGGGAGGATAGCGACTGCTACGACCCGGCCTGCCTGCAGAGTCTCTGGTGCCGTGTTATCGAGGACGCGGGCACGCCGCTCTTGAACATGAACATACGCTTCCGGAGCAACGACGCATACAAGGCGGCGTTCATGAACATGTTCGCCCTGGTGCAACTCCAGCGACGAATCGCCGCCAGGGTTTCGGAGTTGACCGGCAGCGATATCAAGCTGGGGCGCTACTGCCACGTGGCCGACAGCTACCACATTTACGGTTCGAACATGGACGAGTTCCAATCGCGATTCCTGGGTGCGTTAGAAAGTCGAGATTTCGCCGGCCGTACGATGCGCTACGTCGACGTAAAGGACTTTATGGAAGAGGCTCGTCCCATGATCCTGAAAAAAGCGCAAAGTATGGAGGCTTAGCTGTGACAACCAACTTGATCGACAAAGCGGTGATCCTCGCGCGAGGACGCGGCACTCGGATGAGTCGTCAGGATTCGGAGACCGAGTTAGACGAACGCCAGGCGGCTGCGGCCGATTCTGGGGTCAAAGCGATGATCCCCATCGACCGCCCGTTTCTGGACTACGTGCTTTCTGCACTCGCAGATGCCGGATATCGTCGCGTCTGCCTGGTCGTCGGCCCCGAGCACCAGGAGATTCAAGATTATTACGGCCGGGAGATACAGCCGCAACGGTTGGAGATCGAATTTGCCATCCAACAGGAGGCAAATGGCACGGCCGACGCCGTGGCGGCCGCGGAATCGTTCGCGGACGGCGATTACTTTGTGATGCTGAATTCAGACAACTACTACCCGCTCGAAGTCCTCGATGCCTTGCGTCGACAGGAAGGATCGGCAGTCGCGCTATTTGAAAAGGATGCTTTGCTGGAGGGCAGCAACATCGATGCGGATCGCGTGGCCAGATTTGCCATAGGCCAGCTTGACGACAGCGGCTGCTTGAAGCAGATCATCGAGAAGCCGGACGAAGCGACGCTGGCTGCGATGCCCCGGCCGTTGTGGGTCAACATGAATTGCTGGCGACTCGGACCATCGATCTTCGATGCCTGCCGCGTTATCGAACCTTCGGTGCGAGGCGAGTATGAGCTACCGACCGCCATCCAACACGTAATCGATGTGCTGAGCGAGCCGTTTCATGTTGTCCGGATGCACGTCGGTGTGCTCGATTTGACCAGCCGCAACGACATCGCGCCGGTGACGGCCGAGTTGGCGGACGTGAAGGTTGACCTGTGAGTAAACTCGGGGTCAGGCGTACAGAATTCAATTTCGCCGGTCAAGAGCCCATCCAGGTGGTTAGCGGCAAACCCGGCAAAATTGAATTCTGTACGCCTGATCCCTGACTCCCTAGATGTCAAACCTAAAGGTCGTCTATGAATACGCAGTTTTCCGACCGCCAACAGGTTGCACGGTCCCTGATGACTCGCGGGTTCGATTCGCGTGCGGCCGAAGCGAAAGCAGAGCTGTTCGGTAGAGGTTCGGATGCGTTGACCGCCGCCGCCGCAGGAGACGCCCGGCGGGCGTACTATGTGCCGGGCCGTATCGAGGTGCTTGGCAAACACACCGACTACGCAGGCGGCAGCAGCATCGTCGCGACCGCCGAACGCGGATTCTGCCTGGTTGCCGCGGCCCGCGATGACTCCGAGATCATCGTCACCGATGTGGCTCGCAACGAGACGATCCGATTTGCCTTGGATCCAGAGCTGGCCCCGGCCCAGGGCGATTGGTCCAATTACCCCATGACCGTCGCGCGGCGCATGGCCCGCAACTTCCCAGGGACTGCGTTGGGCGTAGACATCGCATTTGCCAGCGACCTGCCACCGGCTGCTGGAATGAGCAGTTCCAGCGCTTTAATGATCGCAGTCTTCTTTGCCCTGGCCGACGCGAACGATGTCTGGCACCATCCGAGTTTTCCGGGCGAACTCGACGAACCACTGAACTTGGCCGGCTACCTGGCCACCATCGAAAACGGCCAGAGCTACGGCAACCTGGAAGGCGACCGCGGCGTTGGCACCTTCGGCGGCAGCGAAGACCACACCGCAATTCTCTGCGCCCAGACCGGCCACATAAGCCAGTATGCGTACTGCCCGGTTCGATTCGAAAAAACGATTCCGCTGCCGGATGGGTACACATTCGTCATTGCCAGTAGCGGAGTGGCTGCGGAGAAGACCGGCGAGGCGTGCGAGAAATACAATCGGGCATCTCGATTGATCGCGGCGGTTACGGAGTTGTGGCAGCGCGAGACGGGACGCGATGATGCACACTTGGCGACCGTATTGCACAGCAGCGAGCGCGCGGCGGATTCGCTAAGGGAAGTTGTCTCGAAGGCGGTGTCTGAGGAATTCGACAGCCGAGCACTTCTGTCCCGCCTGGAGCACTTTATCGTCGAAAACGAGCAGGTGATCCCCGCGGCCGGTGACGCTTTGGCCAGCGGCGACCTCGTGGAATTCGGGCGATGGGTCGACCGATCACAACAGGCCGCCGAGCAACTGTTGGGCAATCAGATTCCGGAGACAGTCTATCTGGCCGCCGCGGCACGCGAACATGGAGCGGTGGCCGCGTCGGCGTTTGGTGCCGGCTTCGGTGGCAGCGTTTGGGCGATGGTTTCTCGTGCCGAAGTCGACGGCTTTCTCGCCGCCTGGTACGATGCCTACCAAGCGAGGTTCCCTCAGCAAAGCGAGAACGCAACGTTTTTCGCCACGGCTGCCGGCCCCTCGATGTTTCGATTGGTGTAGAATTGCCCGTGAGACAACTTCTTCGTTTAACCGCTGTGCCCAACGGGCCGCGCGTCGGCGAGGACGTTGTGTGGTGTTTGTCTCCGACGTAGAAAGAGATGCCAGTTCCAGGTCAACTCCCGCGCGGGCCGCTGGCCCTGCGGTTAAACGATATCGCACGCTAAAGAAATCGAAAAGGGACGCTACCGGCGATCCCTGACCACACCCGGGTAACAATTCGGAGGATGGTACCATGATTGCTAGATTCGCAAGGCTCAGCCTCGTACTCGTCCTTGCCGCTCCTATGTCGAATGTCACGGCTCCTGTTGTCAACCGTGTGTGGGCCGCTGATTCGGCAGATGTATCAAACGCCGTATCCAACGCGCGCCGACCGGACAGCGATACCGATTTGTGCTATTGGCTGCGCAACATGGTCTGGTATCACCAGTTTTCGGTCGCCGAGGTGACGGAGGCGACAGGGCTGTCGGCCGCCGAGGTCAAGGCGGCTCTCGAGCGTTTCGACATCCGCCCCGATGGTCGTCCGGATCGGGCCGAAGACGATCCAATCCTCGTATTGCCGTATCCAGGCGGCCGGCATCCGCGCATCGGTTTTCTGGATGGTGCCATCGCCCCTCAGCGAGAAACCAAGGTCAGCGTGTTCACGCCGTGGGATCGGGCAAGCTACGTGGTCGCTGACGTGCCCGAGGCGATCTGGTCGAATCTTGGATTGACCTATCTCGCCCACACCCATGTACCCACGGTCTGGACCAAGCAAGGTGTCGAAATGGAACGGCTGGAATGGAACCGCCGTGACGACGGCACTTTCGACATCCAGCGGACGCTGCCCAACGGAATCGTCTTTGGTACCAAGATCGTGCCGACGCGTAAGGCGGTGCTAATGGAGATGTGGCTCACCAACCGCACGAGAGACCGCTTGACAAACCTGCGAGTCCAAAACTGTGTGATGCCAAAAGAGGCCAAAGGGTTCGCCGCACAATCGAACGACAACAAGGTGTTGGCAGCGCCCTATGCCGCCTGTCGATCGGACGACGGAAAACGATGGATCGTTACCGCGTGGACACCATGTCACCGGCCGTGGGCCAACCCGCCGTGCCCCTGTTTTCATTCAGACCCTATATTCCCCGACTGCGACCCCGGCCAAACGCAACGTCTTCGCGGTTGGCTGTCGTTCTACGAAGGCGACGACATCGAAGGCGAATTCCGACGCATCGACGCCACGGGATGGCAAAAGAAACCGTTTCCGCAAACCAAGCTAATCGAAAGGGCACAGCCATGAAGCGATTCACTCGCCGTACATTTGTTCGAGGATCACTGGCTGCGGGTGCTGGCTTGGCACTAGCGCCCCATGCGCGGGCACTGGGTGCCAACGACGACATACGCGTGGGCGTGGTCGGTTTCCGTGGCCAGGGACGCCTTCACATAAGACTGCTTCGTGAACTGCCCGGCGTCCGCGTGGTCGCGTTGTGTGATCCGGATCGCGGCGTGCGGGATCGCGGAGAGAAGGAAGCCAAGGACTTGAACCAGAAAGTGGATGTCTATACCGACGTCCGCAAACTGCTGGACAACAAGAACATCGACGCGATCACAACAGCCACGCCCGACCACTGGCATGCATTGGTAACGGTCTGGGGCTGCCAAGCAGGTAAGGATGTCTATTGCGAAAAGCCGCTGTGCCACAACCTGTGGGAAGGCCGCAAGATGGTCGAGGCGGCTCGAAAGTACAATCGCATGGTGCAGTTCGGCAATCAGAATCACGGTCAAAGCACGGGAGAGATGCGACTGGAGATCGGCGATCTCGGAAAAATCCTCGTGTGCCACACGTCGTTGAACCGAATGCGACAGAGCATCGGTAAGGTCGACGGCCCGCAGCCCACCCCGGAATCACTGGACTACAACTTGTGGGCCGGGCCAGCTCCATTGGAGCCGTTGAAACGAAAGAACCTGCATTACGATTGGCATTGGGTGTGGTCGACCGGTACCGGCGAGATCGGCAACAACGGCATCTATCCCCTGGACGCCTGCCGCCTGTCGCTGGGCCAGAGTGTATTGCCCAAACGCGTGATGAGCCTCGGCGGTCGTTTCCTGTTTGACGACGACGGCCAGACGCCCAACACGCATGTTGCCCTGTTCCAGTACGAGCCGGGGCCCATGATCATTTTCGAGCTACGCAACTTGCCATCAGAAAAAGGTCCCAAGACGATCGGCACCAAAGCCAAGTGCGAACGCGGCGATTCCGGCTTGCCCGGCCCTTCGGGTGAAGCGGGCGACACCGGCGGCTTCCCTGCGCACAAAGGGCATCTGTTCAACTTCATCTCGGCCGTGCGCAGCCGGAAGGTCAGCGACCAACGCGCCGACGTGCTCGAAGGCCATCTATCCAGTGCCCTGGTTCACATGGCGAACATCTCCTATCGACTCGGCACGCAGCACACCTCGGGCGAGGTCCAAGAGGCGATCCAGGATCGGGGCAGCGACGCCGCGGAGACCTTCGGACGCTTCCAGGAACACCTTGAGGTCAGTGGTGTCGACTTCACCAAGACGAAGGCCGTGCTGGGGCCGTGGCTCGAGATGGATTCAGCCACGGAGCAATTCGTGGGCAATTCCGAACTGGCGACCAGGGCGAACCAGCTTGCCCGAGGACAGTACCGCGCTCCGTTTGTGATTCCGGAAACCGTCTGAACACGTGCCCCGAAACGGCGTACGATGGCCTTCCAAGGCCGTCGGAAATGGCGAATCGACGGCCTTGGAAGGCCATCGTACGGCGCATATCGACTGGCCAGTGGATATCGAGACACGGTCTAACGATCCGCCATGGATCGACCGACGGTCAGGTTCTTCAGCTCGATCCTGTTCGAACTGGCAGGAACCATGTCGGTCAGGTACACGAGCTTGTCGCGCAGGATCAAGTAGATCCGGTCGAGGCGGATTGGATAGGCGAGTCGGTTGTCCTTGCTGTTATCGCCATGGCAGCGCCATTGAAAGAAATTGGGCCCGTAATGACCGCTGCCGGCAAAAAAATCCGGCAGCCGCACAGTGATCAGTCGCCAACCATCGAAGCCGATGCACGTATCACCTTGCCAGTCGGACAGGTCCCAACTGTTGGGCGCTTCGCCATAGCCGTTGGACGACCAACGTTGTCCTTTGGCGTCGATCAGTTCGAAGACCACTCGTCCCCAACTGGAATTGCCGTGAACCCAGACGCCGATCGTATCCGGCATGCCGGCAACGGGAATGGGGCCTCCGGCTGGTTCAAGTATCGCGTAGCGACCCACGATATCAGCCACGTCGGGTTGCGATTGCAGGGCGACTTGTAGACCGCCTTCTGCGCCGGCCTTCAACTCGATGTCGGCCTGCGCGAGCGGCGAGTAGGCGCACCAGTTTTCAAATGCCTCGTCGGGCTCTTCCACAACGCGCCATTGTTTGGCATCAGAAAGGGAATCTGCCACAACGACATCGGTGAGGATCGGTTCTTCATGCTCAGCCTCGCCTGCTCGGGCAGACTTCAACGGGTCTTCGCTCAGCACGTACACCGGCGTGTCGCCAAGAACAACAGGCTCGTTTGCCGCCGCAACCCGTTTGCGGCCCATGCTGTCGACCACCTCGATCCGCTCGGAGGTCGTCTCGAAGTGCATTTGACATTGGCCTACGACCGTCCACAACGCATACGCATAACCACCGTGGGGTCGCTTGAACTCCAGACAGTACGCGCCGGTCGAGCCCGTATCGAGCCATCGTTGGTATTCCGCGCGGTCGAGCACGCGCGTTAGCGTGGCGAGGGCCACGTAACTGGGCTTGGGCATGTTCAGGGGCGCTCGATAGCAGACGCCCGTTGAACCCCAGCGGCTGGTGTAGTACGCGCTGTTGCAGTCGCCCAGCAGGGCGATGTTGATGTGGGGCATACGATAGGCAAGGCAATGCAGTGCATCTCGAGCGTACCAGGCGGCTTGGCGATGCGGCGTCAAAGCGCCGACGGCGGTGGCCCGGTAGTCGAACTCGTAGCAGGAAGTGATCGGCAGATCGTCGTAGCCGTAGATCTCGCGCATCCGTTTTGCGATCCAAAGGCTCTGGAGGTTCCAGCCATTGGGCTGGCCTTCGGGTACCATCTTCTGCACGGCCATTTCCATGCCGAGGGCGTCCCAGTATGAACGGGGAAACTTTGCACGGAGCCAGTGCACGATAGTGGGCGTCCCGCTATTGCCCAGCATGATCTTCATTTCGGGCTTCGTTTGACGGACCGTCTGGACGTACTCGATAGCCTGCTTCCAAAGTTCGCCGAAGCGTTCTTGCGATTCCTTGTCGATCGTAGGCGGTTCTTTGCCGAGTAGCTCTGGAGGCAATTCGATGCCCAATTCCGGCCCGCGCGTTTCGTGAAAGACCATGGCCCAATCGACTTCGGGCCAATCCTCGACAAACTCACGGGTTGGCTTCTCCAACGAATCCTTGGCCTTTCCCCGGTGGTAACGCATCATGCTTGCCGTCACGCCGTACTGGCGAGCTTTCTCGGGGGTTTGCCCACGTTTCTCCTGGAAACCGGAGGTTGTGTGGCGGAATCCCAGCTTTTGAATCAGCGACAGAGCCACGTCGGGATCGGTTTGCGTGTAGTGAGATCCTTTGAACCACCAGATGCCGAACGGCGATTCGTTGCCCGCCTTGCGCGTATCCGGCGGCAAGAGCGCAAAGCTGATCGGCTGTTGCCACACGCAGCGGCCTTGCTCGTCGGCGAAAGAGAACGTGGCCGAGTGCCAGCCGAGCTGGAACTGCCCGAGGTCAAATCGGTGTTTGGATTCGCCTGGCGGTGCGTTTAGGTTCAGCTTCACTTCACGCTGCTCGCCAAAGAAGTCGGTGACGCTCGCCGACAGATCCAGAGATGCCGGACGGTCGCCGGGGTTTGCCGTCGCGATCGTCAGAGCGGGCTTCTCGTGCTTGTAGAAGACGTATCCGGGCTCCGCCGATTCAATGCGGATCGCGACCGGGGATTTCTCCAAGGTCAGCCCAAGCACGACTACCCCGCTCTGCGGCCCCAGAGGCTTCCATTCGTGATTGCTGTGATTCACGGTACGGCGCAACCCCAACTGGCGAGTAAATTCGACGGAAAAGAAATCCGTACTCTCATTGAAATCGGTCCCTTCCATGTGGAACAGATCGGCAAGCTCGCCGGTACGCAACGGAATTTCGACCAGATACAGCGGAAGGGTGTGCTTCTTTCCGCGAATGTCAGCCGTGATTTCACCGACCTGTTGAATGCGATCGCAGCCTTGCGGCTGTCCAGGGTCGATGCAGACCGTCGAATCGGCCTGCGTCGCCCCCGAACCGTCCCAGGCCTGGCGGTAACGCGCCATACGCAGACTCATGATCGGCGCGCGACCGCCGTCGGTTCGCACTGCGCAGAGGACATGCGCCGTGTTGTAGTGACGCTTAGGTACCGAGAAGATGATCGTTTCGGGCAGGTTGTCCCAGGCACTGCGGCGATAGTAGGGATCGTAAAAGCTGTCGCTGCCGGCCTTCCGCAGCCAACGCGCCAGGCCTACGTCCACATGTGCCTCGGGCGAAACCACTCGCAAGGGCTTGCCCGCGACTGTTTGCGCGCCGGACTTCAATGACATGGACTCGATGCGCACGTCATCCTGATGGCAGTTGGCGGAAACGTCCACCGGCAAGAATCGAGCGTCCTCTGGGTCTTTCTCCTCTCCGATCGCCACCACTTTGCCGCCTTCTGCTTCGTGCACGGCCAATTGCTGGAATTCCGGCTTGTCGGCAAAGCTGGAAAAGAACCGTCCGTCGATCGTCAGTTCGACCCGACCCATCCGCCGCACGATCTCCAACCGGAAGACATGCTGGGATGCTGATGACAGCCGCGCCCAGCCCGCCAACGCTTTCTTATACGCCGGATCGTCGGGCAAATAGAAGTGTAGATCCGGGCGAATGAAGTACGCGCGGCGCACCGGCCGTTCGTACTCCTCCCGAGCGGTCAACGTCAGCATCAGGCAGGCGTCCGGTGTTTCCTCGGGCGCAACCTTGGTCAGACGCCAGTGATGGTTGGCTTCCACCACATCCTGCGCCCGCAACTCGAATTTGGGCGCCTGCCGCCCCGACTTCCCGAACTGAAGGTCCAACCCGCCGCCAACTTTCCCTGATCGCCCCTCGATCACCAGCACACGTCCTGCTGGCGGTAGAGTTAACGACTTGTCCGCGGACGGATCGCCCGCTGGCTGCGCTTCCGCAGTCAGAGCGCCACAGGGCAAGGCAAACAAACTGACCCATACGACGACACGGATTCGAACATTCAGCATGAGTTAGTCCTCCTCGGGTCAGCGAGCATCCGTTGCCTGTCTTTGTCGCGATCAATAGAAATAATACATCATGAACACCGCCGCCGCGGCAAGCAGGCCGGCCCAGAAGCGGTCTTGGCGAAGCAACGGGAGGATCGGTGCGAAAGTCCCTCCTTCAACGCGGGCCTCTTTGACCGCAGGAAGAAGGAATATCGCCCAAGTCCAAGCGGCAGCCAACCAAGCCGCTGTACACGGGGAGACCCATTGGGCAATCATGGTGATTGCCAAGATCGCATAGACCACCAATGACGCGACGCACAAGATTGTGATCGTCCCGAGTGTCGACGCCTTGACGATTCCCAGGCCAACCCAGGTGAGTTTCGACTTTTCTTTGTCCGGCTGGGTCAAGAGGCTGACAATCACCTGGACAAGTACACAGAGGACTGCCACCACGGCCACGGTGTGCAGAAAGCTGAGCTGTTGGCCGAAGAGTTTCGCGATCGACGGATCGACTCCGAGGTAAGTGTCGTAGGCATATGGGAGCGCATAGGAGAGGACCACGCCGGCGAACATCGCCGTCAGTGCTCCGGCCGAGGTCGCTCGCCTCCACATCATGCCCAATGCAAACGCCACTACCACGCCGACGACCAAGCGGCTCTGGTGATCGACGATCTGCAGGAAAAAGCTCTCCTCCGAGTTGGGATCCATGATGAAGATGGTCAGACAGGCCGCCCCGGCGATGAAGACCACGATGCACATCCGGCCCACCCAAATCAACCGTTTTTCGGAGGCTTCGGGGTTAATGTATCGCTGATAGAGGTCGAATGTAACGATGGTGGCCGACGAATTCATCATCGAGTCGAGGCTCGAAAGGATAGCTCCGATCATGCCTGCGGCAACCAGCCCCAGCAGTCCGCAGCCGATGGGCGCGACCAGCTCGGTCAGCAGCGTGGTGAAAACGGCGTCCTGGGCGACATCCATTCCGCGCTTCTGGAACAGATAAAACGCGGCGATGCCGGTGCCGATGGCGAAGAAGGGAATCAGCAGCTTGAAGAAACCTGCCGCGATGATGCCCAGCCGGGCCTCGCGATCACTGCGGGCCGAAAGCGCCCGCTGGACGATGAACTGATTGGTGCCCCAATAGTAGAAATGCAGGACGATGAGCCCTGACAGCATCCCGGTCCACGGTAGGTCCGGGTCATTCATCGGTCGGTATAGGTGCATTTTCCCGGCCCCACCGGCGGCGGCGTCCATCGCCGTCATGCCGCTCCAGCCGCCGATCTCCGGTTGGGCAAAGGCGATTACTGCCACCGTCAGTCCAGCAACCAAGAGCAGCATCGACTGAATTACGTCCGTAACGATCACTGCTTTCAGCCCACCCAGGATCGTGTAGGTGCCGGTGACCAAGGCCATGAGAATGATACCCAACTTGTACCAGGTCGGATCGATCTCGCCGGGTCCGCCCTGAAGCAGTATGTTCAGCGACCGCGAGCCGATGTAGAAACCGGGGACCATCTGAATGATCACCATTACAACGACCATGATCAAAGCGTACAGGATACGGCTGCGGTCGTCGTAACGCTGGCTGAGGTACTGGCTGAGCGTGTACAGGTTCAACTTGCGGTAGATGGGCAGGAAGCCGTAGCACAACAGCAGAAGCCCGGCGATCGCGGTGATCTCGAAGTGGCTTTGTGCAAAGCCAACGCTGAAGCCCAGTCCGACGAAACCAACGATGTGGTTGGCGGAAACGTTCGAACCGAAAATCGAACCAGCCACGCCCCACCACCGCGTGGACCTACCGGCCAAGTAGTAGTCGGCCGACGTGTCTTCCTTGCGTCCCGCCCACAGGCCGATCCCCATCACCGCGAGTAAGGAACCGAAGAAGATGACAACGTCGACGGTTGTCAGTAGTTCTCCCATCATGTCTCCCGGTTGGCGCGTTGACGACGAGTCATACTGAGCAGCCTTCGTCCGACGGCGCACGTTCAGTGATTTTTGCGGTTCCTGACGCTCGCTGCAACCATGTACATGGCGTCCTCAAAAGTCTTTCGGTGCAACCACGGGCCTTTCCATGCAGAAATCACATCGCCATCGTCCGCGACTCGTGGCCAATCCGGTCGGCTCTGCAGTTGATTGACTGTACTGTGGCCGGTTGGCCCCAAGGCGTGTAGAATGGGTGGGTGGCAGGATTCGCCTCAGATACACCGGAGGATCGTCATGCAAGACGTACAAATCATCGACCGAGGACGGGGCCCCGAGATCGCCGGTACGCGGATCACGGTTTACCACATTTGGGAATTCCACCGAGCGGGCGATAGCCGGGACGACATCGCGTTAACCTTCGACTTGTCATCGCGCCAAGTACAGGCCGCAGTGGATTACATCGCGGCACACCGCAACGAAGTCGAACGAGAATACGCGAAGATCCAGGAGCGAATCGGCCAAGGCAATTCGGATTGGGTCGAGAACCAACTGAACCAGAACCGGGAGAAACTTCAGAAGCGGTTGGGCGAGAAGGGGAAGCAGTTGGCATGATAGGAATCATGTGCGACCAGGATGTCCAAGGGTTGGCTCGCGCCGTGCTTGCCCGTTGCCGCCAAGGGGATGGGGAAGATGTCTGGAACGAGCTAGAGATCGAACTCTACACGTTTGCCGATCTCGGCCTCGAACCGGATGCGACCGACGCGGAGATCTGGATTGCCTGCCAAGAGAACAACATCGTCTTGCTCACGGGGAACCGCAACGCCGAGGGACCGGATTCTCTGGAAGTTACCATCCGCGAACGTAACGTCGCTGGGAGTTTGCCGGTGCTTACGTTCGCCGACCTGAGAAAGCTTAAGTATGATCGCGGTTACCTCGAGCTTGCCGCGGAACGTCTACTGGAGAAGTTGTTCGATATCGACGCGTTGCGCGGAGCAGGAAGGATTTATCTCCCGTGAACACGAGATGTGCGCAGTTGGGCGCGAGCAATGCGGGGCAACGGGGCGCATCCACACTGCTCGACCCAAAATACGAAATACTGGCTTGGATGATCCGTTCAGCACGGAAGGATACTTGACGCCATGACCGCTTCATTCTATTTCCGGCTCACATTTGCGATCTGCTTGCTTGTTGGCCCGCATGCTTCACTCTGCGAAGGCATCGATGTAACGCAAAACGCGACGGATGCGTCGATCACCGAGTTGCGAGATCGTATTGAGGGTGTCAACTTTCCGGCTCTGCGGATGGCAATCCGTGACTTGGCGCAGTCCTTCCCCTCACGGTATCTCAAAGGCGAAGACTGCTTGGCCGAGTTGGACGCCATCCAGCCGCAGCGAGGCGAGATTCTAGATGGTTTGGCGCGCGGTGACACGAAAGCCATAACACAAGCGAAACGGCTCTTGGCGCTGGAGCGCGAGGCGCTCGAAGCGAATCCGCTTCTGGATTTCGACCGGCTGCTGCTCGTCCGGCGCCGGCCCATCAAAGACGGCCAACCCGGCGACGTGAACACTTGCACCCAATGGGACGTCGGCCTTCCTCGTAGCTCGACGGGCAACTCGACTTTAGTGCCCAATGTCCACGACAACTGTCTCGTCATGCTCTCTCCGGTTTCACCGCAGGGAAAGCTCACGACCGTGTTTGCGCCGGACGGACCGCGGTGCGTAACGGACGTGGACCTGCATTTCGATGCCCAGAGAGCGCTCTTCTCGATGCGAGACGACAATGGTGCATGGCAGATCTACGAGATTGGCACGGACGGAACGGACCTGCGCCAGGTGAGCCGCGGCGAGCAGACCGACGTCGATAACTACGATGCCTGCTACCTGGCCGACGGTCGCATTCTGTTCGGCAGCTCTGCTTGCTTTCAAGCCGTGCCCTGTAATGGCAGCCATGTCGCTCTTCTCTATCGCATGGAAGCGGACGGTTCTGGCGTTCGCCAACTGAGCTTTGATCAGGACCACAGCTTCAATCCCGTGATGATGCCCAGCGGGCGCGTGATGTATCTGCGCTGGGAGTACTCTGATCTGCCCCATGCCCATAGCCGCATGATGTTTACCATGAACCCCGATGGCACCGATCAAAGGGCGCACTACGGCAGCAACTCCTATTGGCCCAATTCTATCTTCGGCGCACGGCCAATTCCGTCAGATGCTACAAAATTCGTCGGCATCGTGAATGGTCATCACGGTTCGCACCGGGAAGGCGAATTAGTGCTGTTCGATGTCGCTTTGGGGCGGCACGAGGCCGATGGAGCCGTCCAGCGGATTCCCGGTTGGGGCAGGACTGTCGAGCCCATCATTCGCGACGAACTGACGGTCGATAGTTGGCCCAAATTCGTCCATCCATATCCGTTGAGCGACAAGTATTTCCTGGTCAGCGCCAAGCCAACCCCCACAACGCCTTGGGATCTGTTTCTGGTCGACGTGTTCGGAAACCGGCTGCTGGTGCATCACGCGGACGGTTACGGTCTGTTCGAACCCATTCCAATCCGGGAAACGCCCGTGCCGAAGGTCATCCCGGATCGAATTGATCTATCGAACGACGAGGGAATGGTTCACATCGCCGACATGTATCAGGGTCCTGGGTTGCAGGGCGTCCCGCGCGGAACAGTGAAACGTTTGCGGGTGTACTCTCTGCATTTCGCTTACCAAGGAAAAGGGGGACTTCTGGGCGTTGTCGGCCTGGACGGGCCTTGGGACGTGCGGCGTATCCTGGGCACGGTGCCTGTCGAGGCCGACGGATCAGCCCATTTTCGCGTTCCGGCCAACACGCCGGTCGCGATCCAGCCGCTGGACTCCGAAGGCAAGGCGGTGCAGTTGATGCGGAGTTGGTTCGTCGCCATGCCGGGCGAGACGGTTTCCTGTGTCGGTTGCCATACGTCGGAAAACGCGGCGCCGCTGGCGGGCGAGTCGCTTGCACTCGACCGTTCGCCATCCGAAATCGCGACTTGGTACGGCCCGGCTAGAAACTTCAGCTTCAAACGCGAAGTGCAGCCCGTGATCGACCGGAATTGCGTGGGCTGTCACGACGGACGAGCGATCTATGCGGGAACCCCCTTGCCGGATCTGCGAGGCTCGGAGCTCACGAGCGATTACAAATGTTACGTCTCCGGCAACACGAACAGTGACGGCGGTCGTTTCTTCTCCGTTGGCTACTTCGAATTGTCAAAACTAGTGCGCCGGCCGGGAATCGAAAGCGATATGCACCTGCTGATGCCCATGGAATTCCACGCGAACACGACGCAGTTGGTGCAGATGCTCCAGAAAGGGCATTACGGCGTCGAGCTCGAGGCAGAGTCCTGGGATCGGCTGATCACCTGGATCGACCTGAACACGCCCTACCATGGCACGTGGACGGAAACGGGGATCGATCCCGGTCGACAACGCCAGCGGCGACGCGATCTGCGAAATGCCTACGCCGGCGTGGACGAAGACCCCGAATCGCTGGCCAGCGTCTCACCTCCTGCGGTCGAATCGCTGCCGCCTCCAGTTGTGGCACGGTCTCCCGATCGTGCCACGGGGGCGCCGCAGATTCCCGATTGGCCCTTTGATGCCGCGGAAGCACGGCGCCGTCAACTCGCGACAGGACTGCCCGAACGTCGAACCGTCGAACTCGCGGACGGCATACGACTGCAGTTGGCGTTGATCCCCGGCGGAGATTTTCTCATGGGGGATGACGCAGGGCAGCGCGATGAGCGACCGGTTGCCCGAGTTAGCACAAACGCCCCGTTTTGGATGGGCGTTTGCGAGATCACCAACGAGCAGTACGCTAGATTCGATCCGAGTCATGATAGCCACGTCGAATCGAGGAATGCATATCAATTCGGCGTCCACGGATTCTCGGTCGACGGTCCAAAGCAGCCGGTGGTACGAGTTTCCTGGCAACGAGCCATGGCGTTCTCCCGCTGGCTCGCCGAAAGAACCGGCGAACCGTTCACGCTGCCCACCGAAGCTCAATGGGAATACGCTTGCCGAGCCGGTACGAATACGCCATTCTCCTACGGCGGTGTCGATGAAGATTTCTCCCCCTATGCCAACCTGGCCGACGTCAAGCTCCGGTCGTTCTTCGTCGATCCCTACAAGCAGCACGAACTGCCACGCCAGATCACAAAGTACGACGACTGGATTCCCCGTGACACGCGTTTTGACGACAGTGGCTTGGTCACCGTTGCCGTTGGCTCGTACCGCCCCAACGCCTGGCAGCTTCACGACATGCACGGCAACGTGGCCGAGTGGACGCTGACCAGCTACCGGCCGTATCCGTACGACGCGAACGATGGCCGAGAAGACGGCGCACCCCTCGGCGAGAAAGCCGTGCGCGGCGGCTCATGGCGTGACCGCCCGAAACACTGTCGCTCCGCATTCCGCCGGCAGTATCCCTCCTGGCAAGGCGTCTACAACGTCGGTTTCCGCGTCGCGTGTCCGGCGAATGCTCGCGGAACGGACGACGTGGCCAGGGTAGAAAACTGAGCTTTCCGTAGGGGTCTAGTTCCGCCGTATCGCTGGCCGCGGATGGGCCATGGAGCCACAAGTTCCGACAAGTAGTTCCTGTACAGCCACAGTCATACCATCGTCCCCCAATGGCTTAGTTGACAGCCCTTATCCTGGCATCGGGGGACCGGATGGAATAGGCCCGACCACCTGACGGCCCGAACGTCCAAGCTGACTAGGTCGCCGCAGTCAGCTTTTCCACTTGATTCCGACCAGATCGGCGACTCTGGTCCAGCATTGGTTCGCCAGCATGTGGCGTTTCGGTGTCCGGATGGAATTGAGCATTTGCCAGTTTGGACAGCGCTGATAGAATACTTTGACGCTGTCACGTCAGCCAGTCCGCACATGGGAGAAGGGATCGTGAGCCAAACGACTGAGAACGTCGCCGATCAGGCGAGGCAGATCTATGAGGAGCGGCTGCGTGTCACGCTGGAAGAATCGCACATGAACGAGTTCGTCGCGATTGAGCCAGTCTCCGGGGAGTACTTCCTTGGGCGAACGTTGAGCGATGCAATTGGCGCTTCAAGAAAGAAATACCCGGACAGGCTCGCCCATGCATTCCGTGTCGGCCATCGAGCCGCGATCCATTTTGGTTTTCAGATTCGATGAGAGGATCAATCGACAGCAACGGACGCGCATTGCTCACAGTGCCGATTGCGCCCGATTCCGGGTCACAACGTGTAGCGATTGAGGTGTGGGTCGATACTGGCTTCACGGGTGATCTCGTGTTACCCCGAACAACGATTGACGCCTTGGACCTGCATCAGTCAGGTTCGGTCGATGCCATTCTCGCTGACGGCTCGCAGATCGAGGTAAAGACCTACACGTGTCTCGTCAACTGGTTTGGCGAAGAGCGTCGTTTGGAGGTCGTTGCGAACGAGGGCGACTATCCGCTGCTTGGAGTTGGTCTACTCCTTGGCCTTGAAATGCGGGCCAACTATCACACGATGGAATTGGAACTGAACCCGCCGTAGACATCCACGGCGTGTCGTGTGGCTCCTCTTGGCGAAAAACGTATTGCAATCTATCCTGCCTGCTCCCGTGGGAGTTGCGTGCGGTGTGCGATGGGTCTGCCACGGGAGCAGGCAGGATAGATTGGGCGTTGAACTGAGCCGGGAAGCGGACATCCGGACTTATGCGGATTCCAATCTTGGAAACCACTTGGCCGAGGGATAGCCTACCAAATC
>JACKQG010003149.1_pt1 | contig 20603 bp, 17 predicted proteins | sample 8237621 | NCBI WGS metagenome assembly JACKQG01 (sample SAMN15677084, study PRJNA649215) | marine metagenome | biome: marine; feature: Black Sea; material: saline water; isolation source: suspended particulate matter (SPM) from the Black Sea western gyre | collected 2013-06-09/2013-06-10 | depth... | reverse complement strand
ATTTGAATTGTGATGAATAATAAGAATTGAACAACGTTGATAAGTAAAGAAACATATAAATGAAAATAAAATGTAAGGAATTTGAAAAATGAAGATAGGTTTAATTGGATTACAGAATTCAGGCAAGACAACGATTTTTAATGCACTAACAGAATTGCAGGCTGAAGTGAATGTTTTTTCAAATGCAAAGGCAGAACCAAATATTGCAATAGTTGAAGTCGGGGATGAGAGAGTTGGAAAACTTACTGAAATGTATCTTCCGAAAAAAACAACCTTTGCTACTATTGAATTAATAGATTTTGTGGGACTTTCTGCCGGCTCTGCAAAAGAAGGAACATTTTCCAGTGAATTATTAAATCTCATAAAAACAATGGATGCCCTGACTTTAGTTGTTAAGAATTTTAAAGATGATTTAAATGGAGATGTATCACCCCTTAATGATATCAATTTGATAAGCGATGAATTGTTATTATTTGATTTGATTTTTACAGAGACACGTTTGGAAAGAATCGCGCATCAATTTTCACGCGGCAAAAAGACAAATGAACTGGTATTTGAAGAAAAGACATTAAATAGAATATTAGATCATTTAAATGAAAATAAACCACTTCGCACATTGGAATTAAGTGCGGATGAGGAAAGGGTCATCAGGGGATACCAATACCTGACGCAAAAACCATTTTTGGCGATTTTAAATTCGGGTGAAGATAATTTTGGAAATGGTAATGGTTTGATCCCATCAATTCAGAAGACACACGATGTTATCGAATTTGCCGGCAGTTTTGAAATGGAGTTGGCACAATTGGAAAATGAAGATGATGAAAAAATGTTTATGGATGAAATGGGAATTAAAGAATCAGCCCGGAATAGACTGACAAAATTTGCCTACGAAATGTTAGGCTATATCAGCTTTTTTACTGTTGGTTCTGATGAAGTCCGCGCCTGGACCATTCAAAAAGGGGACTCGGCAGTTCAGGCAGCAGGCGCCATTCATACCGATCTCATGCGTGGTTTTATTCGGGCGGAGTGTTTTTCTTATGAGGCTCTCATCCAGGCTGGTTCGGAAAAAGCTGTAAAAAGTAATGGCACATTCAGGCTGGAAGGAAAGAATTATGTGGTGCAGGATGGGGATGTTTTGAGTATTCGGTTTAATGTGTAAATTTGTGCAACTGATGCTATTCGCTAACTGGGATGGCATCAGTAATTCCCTCTACTTTGCAGTCCAATAAACATTCCTGTTGACAATAGTTAATATATTAAGCTTGAATCAAATTATAGGTGTTTTATGGAAACTGTTACTATCCCAAAAGATGAATATGTAAGATTAAAAAAAGAAATTGAAATATTAAAAGACACTCCTTTTTTGAGAAAAGTGGATGATTTGATTGATATTCTTTTTCAAGAGAAGTATAATTTAGTAATAACAGATTATACTGAAGATTTGACCGAACACACAATTAATAATGTAAAAGATTGGCAAGAAAAAAGTGCATGGGATCATGTATAGACAACGCGAAATCGTATTAGTTCCTTTCCCTTATTCGGATTTATCTTCGACTAAAAAAAGACCAGTACTCATTGTATCGAATAACAAATATAATGAAGGATTCAATGATGTAGTTGTCTGCGTGGTTTCTTCTCAAATCCACAAGCACGATGAATATTCCATTGACCTTTCAAATAATGATCTGGAATATGGAATCCTACCAGAAAAAAGCGTTATAAAAGTACATAAATTATTTACAATTGATAAGAATTAAATATTGAAAAAATTCAGCATCATTAAACCAGACTTATTTGAAAAAGTGTCAAATATGTTTAGTGACTTATTTGAATCAGGATAAACTTGATTTGAATTTAGTCCTTGGATTATTAAATGAGTCAATATACGATTTTAAGTTTTTTATTCCACTCAATTAGAGTTGAATTATTATTTATTATAAATTACATCATTATGAATAACTTCTCAACCATCGGCAAACCCACTATCCGCCAGGACGGTTACGCAAAAGTTACCGGCAAAGCAAAATTTGCTGATGATATTAACTATCCAAATCAACTATTTGGTGTGATGCTGCGCCTGCCAATTGCCCATGCGAAAATTATAAAAATTGATTACTCGGAAATAGAAAATCATCCTTCAATAAAAACGATTATTACCTCAAAAGATATTCCCGGGGAAAAGCGAATTGGTATCATTAAAAAGGATCAACCGATTTTTTGTGATGAAAAAATTGTTACACCTGGTGATGTTGTCGGCATGTTAGTTGGCGAATCAGAACGGGAGTTATTAAATCTTCGGGAAAAAGTAAAATACGAATATGAAACGTTGCCGGTTCTTTCTGATGCAACAAAAGCGCTTCAACCGGATGCACCATTGATCCACCCCGAACTTGAAACGAATCTCATCATTCATCACCCATTGCGTAAAGGTGATATCGAGCAGGGTTTCTCCCAGAGCGATTTTATTCTGGAACAGACTTACACCACACAAACAATTGAACATGCTTATATTGAACCGGAAACTGTAATAGCTGTTCCGCTAGAAGACAAGAAAGGTGTAAAAGTAATCGGAAGTATTCAAAATCCCCACAGTGCTAGAAATGTAGTTTCCAGTGTATTGGGATTGCCTTTAAACAGTGTGCGTATCCGGCAAGCTGAATTGGGCGGCTCTTTTGGCGGCAAAGATGATACAATGAATATCCTTTCAGCCCGGACTGCATTGGCTGCCTTAAAGACCGGGCAACCAGTGAAAATTCGTTACAGCAGAGAAGATTCCATCCTCGAATCCTACAAGCGTCATCCCTACAGGATGAAATACAAAGTTGGCTACAATGAAGATGGAAAAATTAAAGCCATGAAAATCGATATACTGGCTGATGGTGGAGCGTATGCTTCCATGAGTCCGTTTGTAACGTGGCGAACTGTTGTTCAGGCAACAGGACCCTATGAAATCGAAAATGTTTGGACAGATGTGCGAGCGGTTTACACAAACAATCCCTACACAGGCGCCATGCGTGGATTCGGTTCACCGCAGCCGATTTTTGCCCAGGAATCAATCATGGATGAAATTGCCATCAAGCTGAATAAAACGCCTGATGAAATTCGGAGAATTAATGGGCTGCGAATCGGCTCAATTACATCCACCGGGCAAAAGCTGGTAAAGCATGATGTGAATTTAATCAAAGTTTTGGATGCTGCAACTGAAAAATCAGGCTTTACAGAGAAGTGGAAAACTTACAAACAAAACAGCGAGACAGCAAATAATTATCAAAACAAAAATTTTATTGCAAAGCAGGAAGATTCATTATTTCTGGAAAAAGGTGATTTCATTCCATCTGAAAAACTGTTAAAAAAAGGAATTGGATTGGCATTGAGTTTTCGCGGCTGTTCACTTGGGGCAGAAGGTATCGATGCTGCGGCAGCATATTTATCTGTTCAGGCGGATGGCTCTGCATATTTAATTTCAGGATTGGCCGAAAACGGACAGGGATTGAGAACAACGTTTTCAATTATCGCAGCTGAAGTTCTGGGAATTTCAGTGGAAAATATTTATTATCTTGAGCATGATACCGGGATAATTGCTGATAGTGGTCCGACAGTGGCTTCACGATCCACCTTGATGGGAGGGGGCGCTGTTAAGGTTGCGGCGGAAATTATTAAGGTTCGGTTGGAAGATACTTTGCGCACTGAATGGAATTTGAAAAAAGATGAGAAAGTTGTATTTAAAGGTGGTGAAATTTTCGTTGCAACAAAACCAAAGAGAAGTATTCAATTCAAAAAACTGTGCAATTTAACCTATAATAAAGGAATAAGTCTTTCAACAATAGGTTGGTATCCCGGTCCCAAAGTAGAATGGGATGAAGAGATAGGGCAGGGCTCGGCGTACTTCACTTACGTTTATGGCTGTCAGGTGGCAGAAGTTACAGTTAATATTGGAACCGGTGAAGTTTATGTTGACCGGGTGGTTGCAGTGCACGATCCGGGCAGAGTAATCAATTTAATGGGTGCGCAAGGACAGGTTTACGGTGGTGTTACCCAGGGAGCAGGTTATGGTCTATGGGAGGAGATCACCACAGAAGAAGGTTCAATTCGAGAGTTGAATTTTGATCAGTATCTGATTCCCACCAGCAAGGACATTGGTGAAATTATTCCGCAATTTGTCGAGGGAGACGAGCAATTTGGCCCCTGGGGAGCAAAGGCATTGGGTGAACCAACGCTTGAATTAACAGCCGCTGCAATCGCAAACGCAGTGCGTAATGCAGTCGGAATAAGACATTTTAGCCTTCCGCTCAATCTGGAAGAAATTGTGTTGAAGAGAAAATTGAGTCCTTTGGATTTAAAAAGGGGGAGCGCTTTATGATCCCTTCAATTGAATATATCCGACCGGAAAATCTTTATGACTTATTAACATTATTGAATAAGCATAATGGTGACGCGAAAATTTTAGCTGGTGGTACTGACATCATCACTGGGTTGCAGCAAGGACTCTCCCGTTTTAAGAAAATAAAAATTTTGATTGATATAAATAATATTCCTGAATTAAAGGGAATCAGAAAAGAAAAAGAAAACATTGTAATTGGTGCAGCAAACACATTTTCGGACATCATAAATAATTCCCTGATCAAAAAATATTTTCCATTACTTACTAAAGCAGCTTCTGGAATTGGCAGCGCACAAATAAGAAATCGCGCCACAATGACCGGCAATTTTGTGAATAATGCACCGTGCGCTGATAGTGTTCCGGCTTTGTTGGTTTATGATGCGTCAATAAAATTGGAATCGTTAGAACAGCATAAAGAAATATTGTTAAAAGATTTTTTAAGACGACCGTACCAAACCCGACTTCAAACAGATGAAGTTGTAACGGAAATAAAGCTGCCAATCCTTTCTGAAAATTACCTGGGTGATTTTTATAAATTGGGTAGAAGACGAAGTCTTTCCATTAGCAGAATTACCCTGGCAGTTCTGATGGATATTCAGGATTCAATAATAAAAGATATTCGTTTTGCCAGTGGGGCTGTAACTCCCATTGGCAAACGGTTTGAAGAATTGGAAAGTTATGCTTGCGGTAAAAAAGCCTGCGATGAATTTTTTAAAGAACTTTCTTTGCAGATGGGAAAACAAATTTTGGAACAAACCGGTCTCCGTTGGTCAAGCGCTTATAAGCTTCCTGTTGTGCAACAGATGTTTTATCAGTTTTTGCAAAGGGTTCATTGTTTAAGCTAGCAAAAAAACGAACCGCGAATTTCGCTAATTGCGCGAAAAAAACAAATTTTCAATGAAGAATCCTTTTATTTACAATGCAAAAAATGTCAAGTTTCAATATTGCAGAGTTAACAAATAGTCCAAGATTCATCATAAATAATTAGCGTAATTCGCGAAACTGAAAGTCCGCCGTCTTTTTGGTGGATTAGCGGTTAAAAATTAATGGAATCAAAATGTCGTTATCAATAAAATTCAAATTAAATGGAAAAGAAGTTAATGTAGAAACAAAGCCAAATCGCCGCTTATTGGATTTACTGCGTGAAGATTTAGGATTAACCGGAACCAAAGAAGGGTGCAGCATCGGTGAATGCGGAGCCTGTACAGTTTTGTTGAATGGAAAAGCAGTAAACTCCTGTCTGATTTTAGCTCCCCAGGCAAATGGCGCTGAAATTGAAACAGTGGAAGGTTTGGAAAAAGACGGTTTGATGAACCGCTTGCAGGAAAACTTTTTGAAGCATGGCGCGGTTCAGTGTGGATATTGTACGCCGGGCATGTTGATGTCCGCTTCAGCTTTACTCAAGGAGAATTCGGATCCCGCTGAAGAAGATGTGACAGAAGCAATCGCCGGGAATCTTTGTCGATGTACGGGGTATAAACAGATTATTGAAGCAGTTTTGAAAACAGCCGTTGATTTTCGGTAATAGTTGAAATTTAAAGTCATCTGAATTAAAATTCCAAAATTCAAATACCAAAACCCAAATAAGTTCCAAGTTCCAAATTCCAATCCTCAAACATTTTGTAGGTTGTTTTTGTTTTTTGGATATTGGAATTTGAGATTTGTTTGGAATTTTAGTTAGAAAAAAATATATTCACCAAAATTATAATGACAAATATTAAAACCAAAATATTTGAAATACTCTTCCCAAATCCTATTTGGACTGCCGCTGGTCCAACAGCAGCCGATGCTTCGATGCTAAAAAGAGCAGCCGATGGTGGCGCTGGCGGACTGGTAACAAAAACGATTAGCGTTAAACCTGCTAAAGTGCCGATTCCCAATATCGTTTCTCCATTTGCAGGCAGTTTACTCAATGCTGAACTCTGGTCTGAAATGGATTATCAAAATTTTATTAATGAAGAACTTCCAAAAATAAAAGCGCTTGGAAAACCGGTAATTGTCTCACTTGGCTACTCACCGGAAGATTTTTCTATTTTGGGCAAAGCAGTCGAAAAGAACGGGTGTGCCGATGCCATTGAATATTCCATTCATTATGTGGGCAAAGATGTTGATAATTTGACTCGAACTGCTGAAGCACTAAAGAATAATACAAGTTTACCAATTATAGCAAAATTCAGCCCTTCCATTCCTGACCTGGAATCAGCGGTCAGAGCATTGGACAAAATTGTGGATGGATTTGCTGCAATTAATAGCGTCGGACCTGCGTTGGATTTTGATATTAAAACATTGCAGCCTTGTTTGGGAAGCGAGGATGGGAGGGGCTGGCTGTCCGGTAGAGCAATTTTACCAATTGGACTTCATTTCGTATCTGCAATTTCTCAATTAACAGATAAACCTGTCATTGGTGTCGGTGGAATAAGAAAAGTTGAAGATGTGGTGAAATATATCATGGCAGGCGCTTCTGCTGTGCAAGTGTGTTCATTAGCGGTTTTGAAGGGACAGGATGTCTATGGCAAGTTGGCGGATAAATTGGCAAAATGGATGAAACAGCACAATTATCCTGATATCGATTCAATGCGTGGAATTTTTCATAATCGAAAGAAAGAAGCGTTTCATTTATTAGGATACGGAACTCAACTTCATCCGCAATGGATCGAAAAAAAATGCACTTTGTGTATGATTTGTGAAAAATCATGTGTCCATCGGGCAATCAGTTTTCCAAATGATATTTTTCAGTTAGAAAAAGAGAAGTGTGTTAGTTGTGGGTTGTGTGCCAGTGTGTGTCAGCCCGGTGCATTGGAAATGATTGAAAATCATTATTAAATATTATGATATATTACATTCGTGTATGGATTTAATAATTTAAAGACTGGTTCGTGATTAGAAAGTTATTATTGAATGTTATTAAGTTAGCATTTATCACCCTTCGACTTCGCTCAGGGTGAAGAAAAAATACCTTCAGGCTGAGCGGAGTCGAAGCCTTATTATATGAAATTAACTAAAAATTTCTGAACCTAATGACATTGAGTAATTATTTACTAATAACCACTCACCACACACAAATCACCATTCACTAATCACCACTAACCAGAGGAAAACATGGTAATTGGTTCAGGTTCAACAACTGAATTTATATATGAAGAACAAGTGTATGGATATTGTTTAGAAGCATTTGATAAATATAATTTAGCAAATAAGCGAGTTTTAGCAGTCATCCCGGATCACTCACGTACAGCGCCAATTGATATGATGTTTAGAGTGGTTTATAAAATATTTGCTGACCGTGTAAAAGCTTTGGATTTTCTTATCGCATTGGGTACGCATCCTCCCATGACTGACGAAGCAATTAACCAGCGCGTCGGTATAACGCAAAATGAAAGAGTCACAAGATATAGTAAGGCAAATTTTTTTAATCACCAGTGGAAAGATGGAAACCAACTTAAAGTAATCGGAACGATTAGTGAAGATGAAGTGTCAGAGATTTCAAGCGATCTGATGAAACAAAAAGTTGATGTTACAATTAATAAAATGGTTTTTGATTATGATACCCTAATCATAATTGGCCCGACATTTCCCCACGAGGTAGTCGGATTTTCCGGGGGGAATAAATATTTTTTTCCGGGTATTGCAGGACAGGAAATTATTGACATGTTTCATTGGTTGGGAGCGTTAATAACCAATCAAGAAATTATTGGTAAAAAGGAAACACCTGTCAGAGAAGTTGTCAATAAGGCAGCTTCATTTTTGCCGATGCAAAGAATATGCTGCAGTCTTGTGGTCAAAGGAAATGATCTTTCCGGTATTTATATCGGCACACCGGAACAAGCTTTTTCTGCTGCTGCGGATTTATCAGATAAAATTCATATTACTTACAAACCAGAGCCTTTTAAAAGTGTACTTTCATGTGCGCCAACGATGTACGATGACATTTGGACTGGCGGCAAATGTATGTATAAACTGGAGCCGGTTGTGGCTGATGGAGGAGAGCTGATAATTTATGCGCCTCACATCACAAAAATTTCTGTAAGTCATGGAGAAATAATAGAAAAGATCGGCTATCATGTTCGGGATTATTTTGTAAAACAGATGGATAAATTTAAGGATATCCCGGCAGGTGTTATGGCACATTCTACTCATGTTAAAGGCATTGGCAGTTATGAAAATGAAAAGGAAAAACCAAGAATTAAAGTAACTCTATCAACTCAAATTCCAAGAGAAGTTTGCGACAGAATAAATTTAGGTTATTATGATCCTCAAAAAATAAATACAAATGAATGGAAAAACCGTGAGGATGAGGGGATTCTTTTGGTTGAAAAGGCTGGGGAGATTCTTTATCGGTTGGATGATCTATCTAAAGTGGTGGCAATAGAGTAAAGGGCGAAAGGCTGGGGAGATTCTTTATCGGTTGGATGATTAAATAGCGCCTAAAAAGTAATTTTATTGCACAATGAAATAATTACCATTATGGAGTACTGGATTGATGGAGTATTGGATTGATGATGATTGGCTTCCATAATCCATTTTTAACATAGATAATGCAAAAGAATAATAAATTGCCACCAAGATTATTTTACCTGTAGGGTACACGAAGGACACTAATAAACACAAAGAATAAAATTGTAAATTAATTCTTTGTGTCTTAGTGCCTTGGTGGCTATCACATTTTTTGGGTTTAAAATATATTCAATAATTTTACACGGCCATAAAACAATTTTATTATTTTTACGTCAAAACTAATGAAGCAACAGTAAAAATTCACAAAATAAGGAGTAGAAAAATGAAAACGCGAATATTAATTCCGGGAATTACACTGATTATGCTCTTTAGTTTTAGTCAGGTTTTTGCACAAGAAAATTTCACAATAGTTGCTCCGACTTCCGAAGTCGCTGAATGGTTGGACTTGAATGCTGTGGCTGAATTATTCAAAGATGCTGAAACTATCGAAGATTTCGAGAGGGATCTAAACGATCCTGACATTGGCATTAATAATCTTGATTTGGATGAAGATGGTTATGTCGATTATATCCGGGTTGTTGAACAGGTTACTGAGCACACACATCTAATAATACTTCAGGTGCTTCTCGGCGAAAATGAATTCCAGGACATTGCGACGATTGAAATCGAGAGATCAGATGACGACGATTACCAGATGCAGGTTCATGGCAACGAAGTTTTTTACGGCAATGATTACTACATAGCGCCGACTTATGTCCATATTTACAGGTGGCCCATTATTACTTGGATTTACAGACCTGTTTATAGACCCTACAGGTCAGCTTTTTATTTTGACTATTATCCACGGTGGTGGAAACCATATCGTCCGGTGACTCGTCATGTTTATCATACGCGTACAGTCAGGTACACCAGGAGAGCCACTTTTGAAGTCAGCAGGGTCAGTCGCGTTAAAACTGTTCACAGGGTCAATTATAAACCCCGATCTTCAACATTGGTAAAAAAGAATGTTACAGTTATTCATTCCAAACCGGGAAATAAGACGGTAAAGAAAGTTATCAGAAAACCCAGAGCAGATAACAAAGTAGCACCAGTGAAAAGGACTTATAAAAGAACTCCTGATAAGACAAGAAGTAAAACAACCGTGAGAAGTTCTAATAAAGTTCCGAATAAAAGAGTAAAGAAGACGACGATAAAATCATCCACAAGAAAAGCCAGACCAAGTGGGAAAACAACCACTGTCAAAAAAAGTGTTAAGAGAAGTGGAAACAAAACATCCGCCAAGGTATCGGTAAATCGGAAAGTGAAAAAACCGACAAAGTCAAAATCTATTAAAAAATCATCTGTTAAAAAAAGTAATAAAACTTCAGGTGGTAAAAAGAAAAAGATAAATAAATAAAGGCAGCAATATTTGAGACATTTTAAGAAAGGGCAGCGTTGGATCAGCGAAATGGAACCGGAATTAGGGCTGGGAATAGTTTCAGAGGTGGAACAAAGATTTGTCCGTATTCTGTTCCCGGCTTCTGATTGTGAACGATTATATGCAAAGTCTTCCGCTCCCATAAAGAGAGTTGAGTTTAAAGTAAATGATGTTATTAAATCTCGTTCCGGACTTAATTTAAGAATCGAGTCCATAAAAGATGAAGACGGTATTTTTATATACTTAGGTAAAGATGAAAAAATCCCTGAAAATGAACTTAGTGATAGCATTAGTTTCACAACAGCAAAAGACCGCCTGTTAAATGGTTTATTTGAAAATAATTTTTCTTTTGACATACGACATCGTGCATTAAAATTTCAACATTTGATGCGAAAGTCCAATGTGCGTGGTTTTGTTGGCGGTCGTATTGATTTAATTCCCCATCAATTTTATGTTGCTCACGAAGTTGCCTCCCGCCAGATTCCCCGGGTTCTTTTATCAGATGAAGTTGGTTTAGGAAAAACAATTGAAGCCTGTCTTATTTTGCACCGCCTGCTTATCATTGGCAGAATACGTCGTGTGCTTGTTATTGTGCCTCATTCCCTGGTACATCAATGGTTCATCGAATTATTAAGACGTTTCAACCTGGTATTTCGTATTTTTGATGAAGAATATTGTGAGTCGATAATCGAATCAGACATGAAGGCTAATCCGTTTCTTGAAGACCAGTTGGGCATTTGTAGTGTAAATTTTTTGAGTTCCTCTGATTTATGGACAAAGCATGTTTTTTATGCTGGTTGGGATATGGTGGTATTTGATGAAGCCCACCATCTGACTGAAGGAAGCGCTGAATATATTTTAGCCAAACAACTCAGTGAGGTTTCAAAAGGACTGATGCTGTTGACAGCCACACCGGAACAACTTGGCTTACGAAGTCATTTTGCGCGTCTCCATTTGCTTGACCCTGATCGTTATTATGATTACAATGTTTTCGAAAAAGAAGAACAAAATTATCAAAATATTGCAGAGATAACAAATAAGCTATTGGATGAAGAAAAAATCACCGACGATGATATTAAAAAACTAAAAAAAATCTTACCCGGTAAATTAACAAATAGTGGGAAGCATCTTTCGCATTCTTTTCATAAAAATAAAAAAAATCAACACCAATTTATAGAAAATTTACTTGATTGTTATGGCGTAGGCAGGGCGGTTTTCAGGAACACCCGGTCAGCAATTGCTGGCTTCCCAAAAAGAATAGCTCATATTATTCCATTGGAGACGAGTGAAAAGAATCTGAAAGAATATAAATTTGAGTTTGAAAATGATTTTTTTGTCGAACCGGATAGTATTACTTATGATTTTGAAAATGATCCAAGAGTCAATTGGATTGTGCAATTTTTAAAACAACACAAAAAAGAAAAAGTGCTCTTGATCTGTACCTCGCTTGAGAAAGTTAAGGCGATTGAAGAGTCTTTGCGAAATAAAATAAAAGTCAATATTGTTTTGTTTCATGAACAGCTTACGCTTTTACAAAGGGATAGAAATGCGGCGTGGTTCGCAAAAAGAGATGGCGCCCAAATACTTATTTGTTCAGAGATCGGCAGTGAAGGACGCAATTTCCAGTTTGCTCACCATCTTATTCTATTTGATTTACCAATGGATCCCGAACTCCTCGAACAGAGAATCGGCAGACTCGACAGAATTGGACAAAAAAATGACATCCATATTCATGTTCCTTATCTCAAGGGAAGTGAAAATGAAATAATAGTAAAATGGTATCACGACGGTCTAAATGGATTTGAAATAAATGTGCCTGGAGTTTATCAAATTTATCAGAAAATGGGGGAGAGGGTCAAAGACCTGGCGCTAAATAAAAAAACTTCAAAACTCAGTAGCCTTTTAAAATTTACACAAATAAGCTGTGCTGAAATCGCGAACCAACTCGAAAAAGGCAGGGATCGATTGTTGGAGCTAAATTCGTTTCGTCCTCAAATAGCAGATGAATTAATAGAGGAAGTCACTGTCAATGACAAAAATAAATTGCTTGATAAATTTATGCTAAACATTTTCCACATATTCGGTATTCATACAGATGAAGTCAAATCCCGAACATACAAACTTAATTTGGACTTACTGACCACCCCTGAATTCCCTCTTCCTGCACACCATTTAAACAAGATCGTAGTAACTTTCGATAGAAAAATGGCAATTACGAATGAAAATATTGAATTCCTAACTTGGGATCATCCAACAGTTATTGGCGCCATTGATTTAATTTTGGGATCGGAAAAAGGGAATTCCACAGTGGCTGAAATGAAAGACGATGATTTTTCCGGCATCTTATTAGAAGCGATTTTTGTTCTGGAATGTGTGGCGCCAAAGAATTTGAACATCGATCAATTTTTACCACCGACGCCCATCCGCGTTCTTGTAAGTCATTCACTTGAAAATAAAACTGAAACCTATCCGGAACAGAAAATTGTAAGAAAATTAAAAAATGTTCAGGATAAAAATGTTTTAGACCATCCTAAAATCAAGCAGGAATTATTTCCAAAAATGCTGGAAACGTGTCAAAAAATAGCTGAAAGCCAAACTCATGAAATTATTAAGAGTGGACTGCACCAAGTTGAAAATAAGCTAACAAAAGAAAAACAACGTCTGATCGAGTTGAAAAAAGTGAATGCGAATATTAAAAAAGAAGATATTTTATCCTGCCAACAAGAAATAAATCATTCCAGGGAATCTATTAAATCAGCCCGATTGCGTTTGGATGCGTTGCGTTTTATCAGTTCAGACAATTGAGAAATTGTTTTAGAAAATAAAGGGTGTTAATTAAAATTTATTTAAACACGCTTTATTAAAAGTCAGGTTAAAAAAATTTAATTGAAACTGTTGGGTAAAGTGAAGTTCACTTAAAAGGATTTAATGAGAGATGATACAAATAATAAATTTTAAATTTGACATCATTATAATGAGTGTTTTACTACTTTTCCTTTTTATAAACGCCCCTATTCCTGCAATTAATCAAGAAATTGGCTTTGTTGCTACCCCTGACTCCCATGCAACAAATATTGCAAAAGAAATATTATCAAAAGGTGGCAATGCTATCGATGCCGGCGTTGCAGCGATGTTTACATTAGCTGTTGTTGAACCATTTTCAACAGGTTTGGGCGGCGGGGGAATTTTAATTGTTTATGATAATAAAAAAAATGAAACCAAAGTAATTGATTTCCGGGAAGCCGCTCCTTTAAATATCGATGCAAGGATTTATTATCAAAGCAAGAAAGATTTTGAATTTTCTACATCGAAAGGTTGGGGATCAATCTGTGTTCCCGGAATGGTGGCAGGAGCAAATAAAGCTATACAAACTTTTGGCACAAAATCTTTTGATCAAATATTAAATCCTGTTATTGAACTGGCTGAAAATGGTTTTTCTGTAAGCGAATCACTCAGCAAATTGTTAACAAGATATTATAATTTTCTTGAGGCAGATAAAAATAGCTTTGAGTTATTTTTTCCCAATTGGCTGCCCCTGAATAAGGGCGAGATAATGAGGAGAGAAAATTTTGCCCTGACTTTTAAATTGTTGGCTGACCAGGGAGCTGACATATTTTACCGTGGTGAAATTGCAGATAAAATAGTCCAACAAATGCAAATGAATAAAGGACTGATAGTATCTTCTGATCTTTCCGAATACCAGGTTGAATTAAAACAGACAGTCAAACAATCTTATAAAACGTATGAGATTCACACGGCTCCACCGCCAAGCAGCGCAGGGGTGGCAATTTTAGATCTGTTAAAAATATTAGAAAAATACGATCTCCAAAAATTTCCACTCAATAGTGGACAATATATCCACCTTTTTGTTGAAGCATGTAAATTAGTGTTTGAGGATAGGTCAAAATATTTGTCAGACGGAATTGATAATTCAACAACAAATTATGGATTTCCGGTTTCTGATAAACATATAACCAGGGCGTCAAAGTTGATTGATTCTTTAAAAGTGCGATCAAATGAAAACATCGTGGTTACGCATAACGATATAAGCAATGGTGCACACATTTCCATCATCGATAAATTCGGAAATGCGGTGGCAATTTCATTATCATTGAATGGTAATTTTGGTTCGGGAATAACATTAGAGAACTATGGTATTCTGTTCAATAATGCAATGAATAATTTTTCACGGGAAGCAAATAATAAAATTTCAATTAAAGCGGGCAGGAGACCGCCGATATCGTTAGCGCCAACTTTTTTAATGCTCAATCAAAAGCCGTACCTGGTTATTGGAGGAAGTGGGGGAGAGCGTCTAATATCTACCCTGGCGCAGATCATTATTAATATCGTAGAATTCAAATTATCTTTAGATGAAGCAATTTCATCACCCAGATTTTATTATAATTATTATGATCACACCATCGAAATGGAATCAAGGATCAATTCCGATTCAATTGAGTATTTAAAAAGATTGGGTCATAAAGTCAAATTGAAAAATGCTTACGATGTTTATTTTGGCAATATTCAAGCTTTGCTTTATAATTTGAATCAACAAAATTATCAATTTATGAATGATATGCGGAAAGAAGGGGTTGTTTTTTTTAATTGAGCGGTGGAACGAAAAATTGCTAATTTGGTAATAGGGTTATTGGGTAATTTGGGAAATGGTAATAGTTCACCACCTTAACGAATGCTGTCATTCCGGTACCACAGGCATTCCCTACGGTCACATGTTTTTAGCCGGAATCTCCTGATGATTTATACTGTTTGCAAAAAATAAACGCCCAAAAATTGTATTACAGAGATTCCGGCATTCCGCTTCGCTCCAGCCGGAATGACAGGTGAACTATTACGGGAAATGAAGTTGTCAATTCCCAATTATCCAATAATCTTATTACCCAGTTACCTTTTTGGTGCCGGCTAGTTTATGCAATGAAAAATAAAAATCAAATGCTGTTCTCAACAATCACCCGGGCGCATTCAAGCGCTTGCTGAATACCGCTAATATTCTTCCCCCCGGCTTCAACAAAATTCGGACGTCCACCACCCCTGCCATCAATTAAATGTACAACTTGATTTAACAACTCGTTTAAATTGTAATCAGCCGATTCAGGATGGGCAAAGATCAAATGGGCGTTTTCAGTTTTAGCAGCAAATAATACCCAGAGATCACTTTGTTGGATTAGTAGGTTTGCCAATAACCGGATATCTTTGAGCTCCCGGTTTTCAAATAGTTGCGTGATTATCTTTTGATTTTGTTTGTTAGCTTCGTTAATAATCAAATCAACTTCATATTCGATATTCTGCTTAGTTAATTTTGCATTCATTTATTTTTTTTAGGAGGTATAAACGATACATTAATTCTTCAATATCAACTGTATCAGGAAAATTCTCTATTAATTTTTCTAATTCACTTTTTGAAACAAGTTCAATAGACATTTTTAGTCATCCCTTTATTGGTAAGCGATCACAAGATTATAAAACATTATAAATTTTCTCCCATCCCGCACTTTGCGGGAAAATCTCACAGAGAAAAATAACAATACAATTTATTTTTGTGACCTGTTCCATTTCTGTGGGCTCATATTGCAAATAAATTAATACCCGGTGATCAGTTATTTTTTCATTTTTTCCATCGCCTCAATAAAGGGCTTAAAGAGATCAATCGGCACTGGAAAAATTATTGTCGAATTATTCTCAGAAGCTACTTCTGAAAGCGTCTGCAAAAATCTTAACTGCATAGCCATCGGATTTTCAGAAATTACTTTTGCAGCTTTTGATAATTGCTCAGAAGCCTGAAATTCACCTTTGGCATGAATGATTTTAGAACGCCGTTCTCTCTCAGCCTCTGCTTGTTTTGCCATGGCTCGCTGCATTTCCTGGGGCAAATCAATGTGCTTTACTTCTACTAAAGAAACTTTAATGCCCCAGGGATCAGTGTGGTGATCAATTATTCCTTGCAATTCAAGGTTGATTTTATCCCGTTCAGAGAGTAATTCGTCAAGTTCAGCCTGCCCTAAAATGCTGCGCAGAGTGGTTTGAGATAATTGTGATGTTGCGAAAAGATAATCTTCCACTTCCACGATTGCCTTTGCCGGATCAATCACGCGGAAGTAAAGTACAGCGTTAACTTTTACTGAAACATTATCTTTTGTAATAATATCCTGAGGTGGTACATCCATGGCAACTGTTCTCAGGCTTACGCGTACAACCTTATCAATTATTGGAATGATAAAGACAAGACCGGGACCTTTTGTTCCAACTAATCGTCCCAATCTGAAAATAACGCCCCGCTCATATTCGCGAAATACACGAATGGCGCTCATTAATAAAAACAGAAATATTACTGAAATAGCTATTATAGCATGCATAACAGGTCTCCTCTATTTGTTTTATTTTTCCAATTTTTCAACAGTCAGTAAAAGTCCATCAACTTTTACGACAGAGATTTTATCATTTTTTTTAATTTTTGTTTGACTTGTTGCTTTCCAATATTCTCCGTGCAGCTTCACCTGACCCTCCGGATCAATATTAGTAACTGCAACGCCGGTTTCGCCTGTGATCCCTTCTTTGCCGGTTGTTACCTTTGTCGTATGAGTCCTGATTGCCATATAAATAGCAAAGATAAAAAAAGCTGAAATGGCGAATGTTACAGAGATAATCAAGTTTAACGGCAAATGAATGGAAATAGATGGTGTGCTTTTAAACAACATTAATGAACCTAATAACATGGAAACAATACCTCCGATTGCTAATAATCCATAACTGGTTATTTTAATTTCTAAAAGAAATAACAATAAAGAAAATAAGATCAATAAAATTCCGGCGACATTTATTGGGAGCTGTTGCATTGCAAAAAATGCAACTATTAGAAAAATGCATCCCAGAACACCTGGCAAAATAGCACCGGGATTAGAGAATTCAAAATATATACCCAGCAATCCCAGCATAAGAAGAATATATGCAATGGAGGGATTGGAAATGATATCCAAAATTTTAAACCGAAGATTCATTTTATGACGGATAATTTTAGCATTTTTTGTGTGAAGAGTAACTTTTCCCGTATCAACTTCTGCAATCTTTCCATCCAGGATGTTAAGTAAACTGTCCAAATCAGGACAAATGAAATCAATGACATTTTTCTCTAATGCCTCAGTTTCAGTAATGGATTCACTCTCCCTGACCGCTTTTTCGATCCATTCCGAATTCCTGCCTTTTTTTTCTGCAATAGAACGATTATAAGTCGCCCACCAGTTGGTTGCTTTTTGAACGCTGACGTCGGATGTATCAGTTTTTCCCGCACCCACCGGATGTGCAGCGCCAATGTTCGTTCCCGGCGCCATAACCGCAAAGTGTGCGGCAATGGTTATGGAAACCCCGGCTGAGACAGCGCCAGAGCCTGGTGGATGAACAAAAACGACTAACGGGATGTTGGATGCTAACATCCGCTTAACGATGTCTTGAGTAGCTGCTATCAATCCCCCCGGCGTATCCAATTCCAGAATCAGACACTGCGATCTATTTTCTTCTGCCTGATCTATGGCGCTGATGATGTAGTCTGCAGAAATTGGATTAATCGTTCCGCCCTGAATTTGGATGAGTTCGACCTGGGATTCAGCAGCTAAAACTGAAAGGGAAAAAAGCATTATAATACTTAAAACAATAAATAAATTTGTCTTCATAATTTTCTCAATATTTTTTAATCATTCTGCTATCAATTATTCTGCTGTTTTTTTGATTACAAGGAATAGTTACAATTTTTAAAAATTGACCTCTGATGTTTAATTAATTACCTTGTACTTTTTACTAATTTTCACTACTTCATCAACAGGTATTTTTTGTATTTGATGCTTTTTGAATCCAGTAACATCGGTCGCCATAAACAAAGAATTATAAATCGCCTCCTGCGTTGCTTCAACAACAGCTAAAAATAGAAGAGACATCTCTGAATTTCTCAACTCTTCAATTTGAAGTGTTGTCTTTGAGCTTCTATAGCTAACCCGGCAGGCAGGATGAGTTGAAAAAGCGATCACATAATCCCCGCTGCCATTGGAACAGAAACCACCAGTTTTTGCCAAGCCCAAAATTGCACGTTTGGCAAGACGTCTTAAATTACGGTTGGAAAGGGGCGCATCAGTGGCAACGACGATCATGCAGGAACCATCCGGTGACACATCATTTTTCATATAATATTTTCCTAACTCTCTCCCGACCGGTGCGCCATTAATTTCTAAAATCCCGCCAAAGTTTGTTTGCACCAAAACACCGACAGTGTAGCTGCCTTTTGATTTCGGTAATACCCGAGACGAAGTTCCAATACCGCCTTTGAATCCGAAACAGGTTGTGCCTGTACCTGCGCCGACTGAACCTTCAAGAACGACACCTGAATCCGCTTTCGCGAGCGCTTCAAAAACATGTTCCCAGGTAACTGATCGTCTTTGGATGTTATTCAAATAGCCATCATTGGTTTCCCCGACCACCGGGTTAATTGAACCGAGATTTTCATTACCTTTTTGTTTCAACGTAAAATCTATTAAAGCATTTGCCACATTAAACACGTTTAACGTATTGGTTAGCGCTATTGGTGTTTCAATTACACCCAACTCTTCAATTTGAGTTGAACCGATTAATTTACCAAAGCCATTGGCAACGTAAACAGCAGCTTTAACTTTATCCTGAAAAATATTTCCTGAGTGGGGTAAAATAACTGTAACACCTGTGCGAACATCCTCATTCTGATTCACTGTTCTGTGCCCAACCAAAACACCGTTCACATCGGTTATTGTATTATATTTTCCCGGCTCAAGAATGCCAACTTTGATATTAAGATCGCGAGAACGTTTTTGTGGGTGAACATTTGCAAAAGCCAATAAAAGCAAAATTATTATTAAAAAGACGAAATCTGTTTGTTTATGTTTTTTCATATTTCGGTTTGAGGAAAAAAAGTTAAAAAAAATAAATTTTCTCTTGACTTTTAAATAATTTTTTATAAATTATAGGTAGTTGTTAACCCTGCTGTTTTAGGGTGGGAAAATTATAAAGATCCAACACCTTATTTATTGGGAACTGCGCTCTGGGCGTGTATTACATGCCTCACAACCTCCGTGATTGGAGGTCTTGTGGAAGTAAAAAGCGTACAGGCTGGTACCCACCGTGTCAAACACGGTTCTTTATGACCCCACCCGCTAAATTGCAGGGTTTTTTATTGCTACCCCTATTGTCTTATTTTCTGATTACTCGATTTGGTTAAACAATAATCTAAAAATGACAGAAACTCTATTTGTCGCACGCTTCTTCTACATTAGCATAAATTTCAAAGAGTGTATCCAATCTCATCCTGGAAAAAATGTCCTGCATCAATGGCTGTAAGTTTGTTAGCTTAATCCTGCCATTAATTTTTTTGATTTTATCACGCGCCATAATTAAAACACCTAAACCGGCGCTATTCATTACTGCCACATTTTCTAAATTGATTATCATTTCATCATAAGTATTCTCTACTACCGAGATCATTTCTTCCCGAAAAATATCTGTAATTCCAAGATAAATTCGTTTTTCGGTTATGTTAACAATAATCCGGTTATCACTTTTTTTTATTGTTAAGGTTTTTAAATCCATTTATGAACCTCCACTAAAATATTATTTTCTTATTTTCAATTGCACGATCTTTTTCATTCTTTATTTACCAGTTGAATGGATACAATAATTTTCCCTCAAACATTGTAAGTTTGGGGATCGATAACAAAATCGTTGCACAGAAAATCCGCCGGTACTTTTTTCCTGGTGATCTGGCAGCGATAGTATAAAAAGCCCGGATTATTTGATTTGCTGTTAAAAAATGCTAATCGGTACTTACATATTTGACATGTTTTTCTGATTTTTCCTGGTTTCGTTTTACCGGGAATTTTGAATCTTCTCATAATATCTTCAAACTGGAATAAAATGTCAAATAATTTTCTAATTATGATCCTCATTTTATTTATGATATAGATTTGAAGCGCTATGTAAACTCCTAAAATTATCGCAGCAATATAAAAAATATTTTCCAGTGTAATAAATTCCATTTCAACCCCAGGGTTTTGCTCGTTAAGGTTTACTTTGTTACATAATTTCAATTAATAAAAAGCCATTCTATCAAGACTGCGATATTGAATTGCTTCACTAATGTATTCCGGTTTTATATTTTGGCTTTTTTCAAGATCAGCGATTGTTCGTGAAACTTTCAAAATTCGATCATAAGCCCTTGCTGACAAACCCAATTTGGTTATTGCCATTTTTAATAATTCTTCGCCCTGCTCATCAATTTTGCAATATTGGCGAATATCCTTTGACTCCATCCTGGAATTG
>JACKQG010003148.1_pt1 | contig 20614 bp, 20 predicted proteins | sample 8237621 | NCBI WGS metagenome assembly JACKQG01 (sample SAMN15677084, study PRJNA649215) | marine metagenome | biome: marine; feature: Black Sea; material: saline water; isolation source: suspended particulate matter (SPM) from the Black Sea western gyre | collected 2013-06-09/2013-06-10 | depth... | reverse complement strand
AGCTAGAAGGAGGATTACTGGCATGGAATGGGGAATGGCAAACCGCATGGCACAACTAATCCAACCGGACGGGCACGCTTTGTTTTTGCCGGTAGACCACGGATACTTTCAAGGTCCCACCAGAAGATTGGAAGAGCCACGTAAGACTATTGAGCCACTTCTGCCTTACGCCGACGCAATCTTCATCACCAGAGGCGTGTTACGCTCATCGGTAAAAGCCGAGAGTACCAAACCAGTCATTCTCAGAGTGTCTGGCGGCACCAGCATGGTTGGGAAAGACCTGGCTAACGAAGGAATCACCACCTCTATGGAGGAAGCTATCCGTCTCAACGTTTCAGCAGTAGGCATTTCTGTCTTTGTCGGCAGCGACTACGAGAAAGAGTCGTTATTGAATCTATCAAAGCTTGTCGATGACGGAGAGAAGTATGGCATACCGGTAATGGCAGTTACCGCCGTAGGTAAGGAGCTTGAAAAACGAGATGCCCGCTACCTTGCCTTGTCCTGTCGCATCGCCGCTGAGTTGGGCGCACGCGTGGTAAAGACCTACTGGTGCGAAGACTTTGAAAACGTGGTAAGGGGTTGTCCGGTTCCGGTCGTTATGGCGGGCGGACCTCAGGTTGACTCAGAGCTTGGGGTGTTTGAGTTTGTCCATGATGGCATGCAAAGGGGTTCTATAGGAGTGAATCTGGGAAGGAACGTGTGGCAAAACGATTTTCCGGTGGCAATGATTAAGGCTATACGTGCCCTTGTTCACCAAAATGCTACCCCAAAAGAGGCTCAAAAGATATACAACACTGAAAAGGAGAAAGAACCGAAGAAGTCGTGACCGGCACGGACAGGAATAAAATGCGTGTCGCCACGTGGTATAACAACCGGGATGTGCGGCTGGAGGAGATGCCCATCCCACAGATCGGTTTAGGTGAGCTGCTGGTGCGTGTGGAAGCCAGTGGCATGTGCGGCAGTGACGTGATGGAATGGTATCGCCTCGACCGAGCACCCCTGGTCTTAGGTCATGAGATTGGTGGGCAGATTGTAGCTGTGGGAGAGGGAGTAGAGCGCTATAAAGAGGGTGACCGGGTATCAGCGGCTCATCATGTCCCCTGTAATACATGTCATTACTGCCTCACCGGTCACCACACCGTTTGCGATACCCTCCGCCAGACGAATTTTGACCCCGGTGGTTTTGCTGAATATATTCGTTTGCCAGCCATCAATGTAGACCGTGGAGTATTCCTGCTGCCTGATGAAGTGTCTTACGAAGAGGCAACATTTATTGAACCGCTAGCTTGCGTCCTGCGCGGACAAAGGAGAGCACACATGCAGCCAGGCAAAACTGTGCTCGTCATCGGCAGTGGCATTGCCGGGCTGCTCCATGTGCAGCTAGCCCGAACTCTGGGTGCAGGTCGGGTGACAGCGACGGACATAAATGACTACCGGCTGGAGGCAGCGCAACGGTTTGGGGCTGATGCTACAATCCGTGCCGAAGAGGACCTGCCCACCTGCCTGCGTCAGGTTAACCAGGGTCGCCTGGCTGACCTGGTGATAGTGTGCACGGGGGCGACAGCGGCCATTACCCAAGCCCTGCAATCAGTGGAGCGTGGGGGCACTATTCTCCTCTTTGCGCCGACTAATTCCAGGGTTACCATTCCAATTTCCATAAACGAGCTCTTTTGGCGCAACGATATAACACTCACCACCTCCTATGCCGGCAGCCCTGCTGACTACCAAACGGCGCTGGAACTAATTCAGGCTGGCACTGTTCCGGTACGCCAGATGATTACCCATCGCCTGGGTCTGGCAGAGACGGCTTTGGGCTTCCAACTCGTCGCCGAGGCCCGGAATTCTGTCAAGGTGATTATCGAGCCTCAGAGGTAGCCACGATGCCAGCAGGAAACTCAAGCCAATTTCGCATATGCGGACACATTCAATTCAACCCTCACCGCAGGAGGCGCGCAAGGGTATTCCACTTCGGTTTGTCTACATGTGTAATACGGGCAGAGACTTGGTTGCGGTTTTACGCAGGTAGGGAGGACTAAGATGAAATACGCAAAGTGGCTTACTGTGGTTAGTTTGGTCTTGGCTATAGTTGCTTGAACGCTTTGTCTAGGGCGATGGTTTCAAGACCACGATAAGGCTTCAGACTATCTCGATATGAAGCCCCTCAATTGCAAGAATCTGGGTGGGTATGCTTACTCTGCCCCTTCTCCAAGACAAGAAAGGTGTACAGCGGGTCTTGCCTCGCCGGCTCGCTGCATGTATAATCGGTCGAGATCTGAAGTTGTAGGAGGTTAACATGAAGAAACGCAAATGGTACTGGATCTTGATTGCAGTATCGCTGGTTGTATTGGTTGGCTCAACAATGGGTTGCGCTACCGGTGATAAGGGTGCACCTGAGGAATCGGCCGAAGCAGTGATCAACTCGTTTACCGCCAGCCCTGAGACCATCAACCCCGGGCAATTAGCAACCCTAAGCTGGGATGTCTCCGGTGCCACAACAGTGACTATTGAGCCCGTGGTCGGTGACGTTGACCCAAGCGGCACTGAACAAGTGTCGCCATACGCCACCACGATGTTTACTCTAACGGCCACCAATGAAGGTGGCAGCACCACTAGCTCCGTTACAGTCACAGTTACATCAGCAGTAACCGGCAAGCCAGACCTGGTAATTACGGACTTCTGGCTTTCGGGCGGGCACACCGTTAACTACAAGATAAAGAATCAAGGCGATGCCGACGCCAAATCGAGTCTGTCATACCTGTATGTGGATGATCTTGAGACGGCCAACGACTATATAGAGCCTCTGGCTGCTGGGCAGGAAATGACCACGAAGTTCTCCAATTACTCGTGGGATTTCCCCTTGGTAGGGGGAGCCACTCGACCTGAGGCAGTCATTAGTGCAGCTGAAGCGACTCGGACCTATCACGTTGAGGTCTGCGCCGACGGCGATGATGCCGTTGAGGAAAGCGATGAAGCCAATAACTGCAGCGACCAAATCTGGGGCCCAAAATTCACGTATGATTTTGTGGACAAGGCAGCCAAAGCGACCTGGAAAAACAGCTCTGGTGAACTTGAATGGGTAGCGGCTCCCACCAACAAGAAAGGGGCTGCTTTTGTGGGTAAGGTTATACTGGAAGACGGCGAGGTCTACCTCGATGTCCTCAGCACATACCCTGAGCAGGTTGCCGACGGCTGGATACAGGGCAAGTACGGTGACTTCTACGCCGAGGCGCACGTGACTCTGACCCGCGAGATCGTCGTACCGGAGAAGGCAAAATTCACTGCCACGGTAGGCTTCAAGAAAGGAGCCATAGCGACCGATGGGGTAGCAGTTGCCCTCGGCTACATAGGTGTCGACGAGAGCCTCGTTTTCTTCGAGAAGCTGGACGTCTATTACGATGAAACACTGGATGTCTATGAGATTGATTTGAGTGACTTGGCAGGGGAAAAGGTGTACTTCGTTCTGAGAGTTGAGGCTAAGGACTCGTGGGAACAAGACTGGCTGGTGTGGGTAGAGGCGAAGATAGTTCAGGATTAGGCACGGCTTCCATACTACGATAAGGCTTCAAGCCCTGCTCAACGTCCAGGCCCTTTGTTGTCAAAGAGCCTGCAGGAGTATGGCCCTTTCGCGCTATGCCAGAAGGGCACTAGAGGTATTCTATTTGGCTCTGGCTTGATGTATTATTGGGACAAGCACAAGACTGCGGAGGCTTAGCTGAAAAGGAGCAAACGGTATTCAATTCTACTGTCAGGGTTAACCCTCCTGTTGGCTGGTTTAGCTGCCGGCTGCGTATCTCAACCAAGTGAATACACCAACCCCAGCCAGGGAATTGAAATAGGTGTCGGCGAACAGTTCATGATAGCCCTTGAGTCTAACCCAACAACAGGTTATGAATGGGAGGCGGACTTTGACGAGAGCCTTCTTAAGTTGGCACAAAGCGATTTCACACCGGCCAGAACTGGCCTGACTGGTGCCGGAGGCGAGCAAAGGTTCACCTTTGAGGGGCTGAAGGCAAGCAAAACAGAAGTAACTCTAACATACAAGAGGCAATGGGAGCAAGACTTCGCTGAGCGGAGAACCTTCGTAGTTTCCATCAAATGAGAAATGGCCTTGTCTCTTGCGTTATGCGCCCTTTTCAAGAGGGTGAGCACTTCCTCCTGAGTCAGGCTCGGCATAGCGAGCTTGCCAAACGTGTGCCCCCGCAGTTGTAGACGATTCTCGTGGCTCGACAGTAGGTATGGTGATTGCCGGGATTACCAATTCGAGGAAGTGCGTTCACGATCCCTGTACTTAGTTGCCCCCTTACCCATGCGCGAGTCAATAATCCATTCTTCTAAATCTGGTGGTACTGGCTCGGATTCTCTGACAGAGACTCTAATAAGCTAGCTTGACTTTCTTTGACAGAGTGCCGACAATAACAAACTGCGCGTCATCTGCCAGCCTACATCTAATGGCTTCAACTTTATGACGACAGGATTGCAAGGATTAATGCCCGGTCAACAAGTACTGGGGTCGACTCTTAGAAGAAGGAGCAAATATGAACACGGGATTTAGGACAATGCTTTTTGTATGTGCAGCATTACTAGCGGCACCACTTATGTCGGCATGTGCAGATGAAGCGCTGGCTCACATTAATCAGGGTGATACCTATATAGAGCAAGGGCAACAAGATGAGGCGATTGTTGAGTACGGCAAGGCCATCGAACTCGACCCTAGTCGAGCTGTAGCCTATTATAAAAGAGGTGCTCTTTATGTCGACAATGGTCAATACGATCTGGCTATGGCCGACTTAAGCAAGGCCATTGAGCTTGCACCCGATATGGCGGCTGCTTATTGTGACCGGGCTATTGCCTATGGTAACACCGGCCAGGTGGACCTAGCTATCGCAGACCTGGATAAAGCCATCGAACTCGACCCTGACCTGGCTAATGCCTACAGCAATCGTGGTGCTGCCTATCTTAGCAAGAGTCAGTATGATTTGGCCATATCTGACCTGAGCAAGGCAATTGATCTCGACCCTTATCTGGCGGAGGCCTATTCCAATCGGGGTTGGGCATATTTCAATGTTGAATATTATGAATCGGCTATTGTCGATTTGAACATGGCCATCGAGCTTGACCCGGAACTAGCCATAGCCTACTGCAATCGGGGGTGGGTCTATTACACTAAGAAGAAGCATGACCTCGCCATCGCCGACTTCAAAAAGACAATCGAATTATCAACAGACCCTGCTCTGATACACGCAGCCGAGCAAGGCATAAAAGCATTGGAGGGTGAATGAGTACGGAAATGCAATCTTCTCACCGTCTAGGCGTGAATCCAATTTGAATAGCGTGTGCAATGGGCGACTCGTGGGACAATCGATAACGGACAACACAGGTTGCTGAATGACATCATTGCTAGAGCCACAGAACCTGGTGAGAAGCCTACAGCTAAGGCTCAACCAGAGCCCAAGTCACAGTCAGTCTTGTCCGGAACTGACATTCTGATCAGCGCTCCAGTTCGTCACCCAAGGCCAATAGACTCCAAGGTCAACGAGGTGACAAAAGATGACAACTGAGGTAGAATTAGCTGCACATTCTCACTTGCCCGGGCGCAGGAGTTGAAATCCCGCCACTGGCACCACCCCCTTAGCGAATTAGCTCAAATGGATATGCTTTGAGAGTTCCAGGCTGACGCAGACCAACAGGATTCTGGTATATGGACAAGGTGAACATCAACCGTGACATGCCATGGCTGTCAGAGGCTTACTCAGCGGCAACTGGCTCCGACATAACCCCGCGCGAATTGCTGAGAGCCGGGGAGAGGGTCTTTAATCTGGAGAAGCTGCTTAACGTCAGGGAAGGATTCAGCAGGGAAGACGACAGGATACCGCCGGTATATCTCCAGAATATCGAAACTCCACTACCAGCCCGTGAAGGGGAGCGCTATTTGACAGATTGGTTTGGAAGGCGTCTTACCAGAGAAGACCTTGAGGGAATGCTCGACAACTATTACGAAGAGAGAGGTTGGGATATCCAGAGAGGCATGCCCACCAAGAGCAAACTCACTGAATTGGGGCTCGAACAGTTTGCCGAAATTGTGGAATCCACATGAGAAGACCTACCACCGGAAAAAGGGCCTCGTGCCTTTTACCCTTATATGTTTATGAGCCCCGGGCCGGAGGTTCAAATCTGGCCACTGCCACTTTAGTTTAGTGGCCACGATTAGCGTTGTAGAGGCACAGCAGAATGGCAGATTGGGTAGCTATATCGATTATCGGCATTATAGTAATAGCGGCGGCCATTATTCTAGGTATGAGCAAATGGCAATGAGGTGGGTTGCCGGATGGTGTCTTCAGCACGCCGGAACTCCCAAACAGGCAACTCAGGCATTCAACAAACGAGTCTTCGGGTTGGGTAATGGTTTCTCACGAACTTCGCTCCACTGCTAGCCCCGTTGATTCTTTTTCGGCAACCACACCTTTTCAGATAGGTTGTTTTCCCCAATAAACCTGATAGCATCGCCAGTATCTCCAACCCGTCTGACATCATGCGCATCCGAAGCCACTGAGATACGGATATCTTTTGAAGCTAGCTTGTTCCAAACCGTCCTTGCCCAGTTACCTCTATATCTGTCTGAATAATGCGTGTTCAATTCGATAAAGATGCCTTCTTTTTCCAGAATATCGATAGACTTCTCCAAAAGGAGAATCTGTGGATGCGCCATCCCCACTGGAATCCTCAAATTAGGCCTAACCTGGCTAACAAAGTAGCCTAACCTCGGGTTCATTTCTATATCCTCAAATACCACATAATCCAGTTTATTCAATTGGGAAAAAGGCAAATCATCAAGAACTGCCGTCTCCAAGCCAACCCAGACATCTATTTTGGCTTGATACAGTTGCTTGAGCCTTGTCAGCTCAGCGATATATTCATCGAGCCTGGCTATTGATACAATGGAGTACCGCTCAAGGCCACCATAGTGGTCTGTTATCCCCAAGTCCTTTATGCCAAGAGCGACGGCCTTGTCTATCATAGCCCTTGGCTCGGAACTACCATCCGAGTATATGGTATGAACGTGCAAATCCATTTTTCGGGGTGTCCTTGCAAGGCCCTGAAACAATTTTGAGCAGAAGACTACCTTACACCCGTCTTGATGCAAGAATTACCCCCACCCTGGAGAACGGACTGTAGTGGGTTTCAGGAATCTTGGCTGACCTTTGACGGCGACAGAGGAACTGCACCCTGGAGTGTTTGATTTGTTAGTCGCTGAGTCTGGAAGGTGGATAACGGTCGGTGGTTAACATTAAAGCGTATACCTCCACTCTCAAAGACCACCGAAATACACCAACTACGAAGTCAAATAGGGACTGGGGGTAGCGGCCGGTAAACAAGATGGCAAACCAGGCAATTATTACAAGCACACAGGCAGCGATGCCAAGGAAGCAGAGAACAACATAGTGGGGAATCGCCATTATCCACTTTACCAGCGGCAGCCAGCGATTGAGCTCCTCTTTGGCATTCGGGTACGGGATATCAATGTGTACTGCCTGCTCCTCGTCAGTCGAAGGATATTCATCTCTCAATAGCATGAGATAGGCATAAATGCGGGTACTAAACCTAGTCATAGCTAGATTTTAGTCGAACCACCACCTGGGATACTTTTGCCGGAAGAGGAGCATTAACACTAGTGGCAAAAATACAAGTCCACCCAGGGCGTATTGGTAGTTCCCTCCGTCCGTCCCCCCGTTGTATGCAACACCCATAACCAAGCCCAAGACGATAAGGATTGGAATTACCATGAACAACCTGAAAAAAGTGGTCAGCCTGTTCAGTTTTCTATCCGGGTAATCGATGGACAGGCTCATTGGGTAGGCAGTTGAAGTTTGCACCTTGATAGCACCTCCTTACGTTATTGCCGCTGTTTATTTGGCGAAAGCCCCTTTTTTGGCTTGAAGTTTGGGACTTTCCAACATTCCCTCTATTGCTTCACCTCCACCTTTTTGAGCAGCCTCAAATTTGAGGCCGTTACAGTTAAGCACGAATCATCGCATGGCAGAGGGTTAGCCCACGGCCCTAGGAGGTTTGCTCTTCGCTCTCCTTTGACCATTCCTGCATGAGCTTCTTTATCTGCTGGGCGAGTTCAGGGTTTGACCGAAGTCTGCCAATGAACACCGGGCAACCCTCAAGCAGAGAGTTCTCGGCGGCTGCGGCTAAACCAGACAGCAATTGGTGCATGCCGTGTTCGGCTGCTCCTGGAGGAGTGAGTCCAGGCAGCGAAGACTCCAGTTGTCTTCTTAAGTCATCCTCCGTCAACCGCATCGGCAGGACGCAGTTCTTATACCAGGAGCAAGCCCTGCATTGAAGTAATGCCTGTGCTTCATCTAGAACGTCACTCATAAGTCACTCCAAGTCCGCCCGGGTGAGCTTAGCTCACCCTAATTATACATCCAAGCCAGACAGAACAAAACACCAGATAAAGAGCCCTCGGCTAGATAATGTGACAGGGGAATCATTGAGCTCAGGTTAATATCAAAAGGTGACCGCATTTATTCCGAGGAAGATCCCGCGGTGAAAGTTTCGTCTTCCGATACTGCTTCGTTCCCAGCCACATCCTTTGACATAACCTTATAGTGATAGGTAGTTCCAGAGGTAAGGCCAGTCAACTCTAGGGAATGACTAAGGACTCCCGCAGAGGTACCAGAAGCTGGGTCATCCGCCAATATCGTCAATGTACCTAGAGCGGCAGTCGGGCCATACTCAACCTGGGTGCTAGCTAACTCGTCAGTTGACCAAGTAATAGTAGCGCTTGTGTTATCTGCTGAAGCCACGACATTCGTGATTTGAGGTGCCGTGGTATCTGTACCAGTGGAAGACGAAAACATGCCCGTCAGCTGATCGCCAAATTGGTAGTAGACGAGGCCCCCAAGTCCAGCCAAGAGGACAACCAGCAACAGTATAAGAAGCGGTGTCATAGACGACCGCCTCCCTGCTACGGCCTGACCCCACGCCGGCTGTTCTTGCTGGCCCCACGCCGGCTGCTGTTGACCCCATCCCGGCTGCTGTGGCATGCCCCCTGGTTGCTGTGGCACGCCCCCTGGCTGCTGTGGCATCCCCCCACTCACTGCTCCACCACAGTTCGAGCAAAACCTAAATCCAGGGGTAACAGCCGCCCCACAATAGGGGCAACCGGCGGGCAACTGACCACCACAACCTCCGCAGAATCGCTGACCAAGACCAATTGGTGAACCGCAGTTAGGACAATTACCTGTTTGCTGCATGGCATCAACTCTCCTGTCTGCCTTATTCAGACCTCCGTCGCCTATTTGTTCCTACTGCAATACTATATATCACTTCGATTATACATCCAAAGGTTCAAATAAAGCAATAGTCTAGCAACCTTCATCCAAAATTATACTGCAAACAGCGTCAGTGTTGTAGGTGAATACCATTCCAAGCCAATCTACCTCGGCTTCAACTATTTCATACCCCATTTCCAGGCTCTCGCGACGGCCCAGGCCCTTGTAATAGATACGAGTTATCTGAACCGGGGACAACGATGCTTTGGTAGCGTAATCTTCTACTCTAATACTCCAACTGCGCAGATTGGCAGCAACAACTTTGATATGATAATCCTGCCCGCCCTCGTAGATGTAAGTGGTGTCGCCACCACTACCGCCTGAGTAGGAAATCCTCTTGGTACATATACTGTGTGTGCCCTCAGGATAAACGAGGACGTGAAGAACAGCGTATTCAGGATATTCGGCAGCTGCTGTCAAGGTAATACGCCACTCCGTACCGGATATGTGAAACGGCAGCGTAATCTCATTACCTTCACCGGTAAACGTTTCAATCGTGTTCCATTCGTCTCCGTCCGCAACCTCGTCAACTGGTGGCAATTCCTCTGGCAATAGACTGGCACTAACGGGAGGTGGTTGTTCAGGTGGTGTACGTGATGGCAGGCCTAGTGCAGGCTGGCCGCACGCAAGAACCAAGCTGGACAGTAGAAAAAGCAATGTCGTAAATGGGATTGAGTATCTCTTGACTTCGTTTTCCATGTCAGACTGCCATTCGCCTTGATGGGATGCGTTCCTCCATCCTTTCCCAAAACCAGTATACGCCACAACGCTGTTCAATAAATCACCAATAGGTAACCCTCTAACTAGGACTTTAGTCCTTGAAATTGCATCCCGCCAACACGATAGGTGCTCGAAGTTACCAGCCGTACTACGCTTTCACGATGGGAATGCGGACTGAGGAATGTGGCAGCGTCAAAGAAGAAGTTCAAAGGGCAGGGATTTCGCTGGATCGTGTTCGTGTTATCTTGGGGCAGTAGCCCTGACGGTTGGCTTAGCTATTCGCCGACAACCTCTATCTGAGATGGGTCGCTGAGAATTATCTCCGGGACACCTGAGCCTTCAGGATATTCCTCAATCAAGCCAGCGACTTGAACACGCTTATCCAGGAAATAAGTTTCCGGATTGGGTGGAAATTTCTTCACAAACTTTCCCCTATCGCTACCCCAGATTACACATTTGAAATAGCCTTCATAAGGCTTATGGAAATCGAGAAAGGTAGGCTTGCCTCTCCCATGTTCATGGTAGTATGTACCAACAACAATCCCCTCCACCACTTTGCTCTGACCGATGTAGCTGCCTGCCTCCTCCCAGCGGATGACTTCACACTTAACCTTGATATAATCAACTTTGGTCTCCACATCGCTGCCCCCGGGGCCCATTACTGCCAGTGACACCGTATAGTCCCCACTTGATGTATAAGTATGGCTAGGTTCTGGTTCGCCGCTGAACTGCCCGTCACCGAAGTCCCATTGCCAATAAGTGACATCACCTGTAGACAGGTCAGCGAAGCTAACGGCCAAAGGGGGCAGCCCTTCGTCGGGACTTGCCTTAAAATCTGTCACCGGCGGTGAGGTAGCAACAGGCTCTGGGCTGCTAGCGCAGCCCACCACGAGCAAAAGCAATGCCAAGACTGACCAAAGACACTTATGCACAGCCCAAATTGTAGCTTTAATGCTTCTGAACCTCAACTGGGGATTTCGCAAATACCCAGATTCGCGCCTCACGGCATGGATTCAATAGCTGAGCGCCTGAACCTCAGCATTCTTGGCGAGATTGATTCGCTTGGCTCGCAATGACGGTGGGCTCTGTCTTTGCGAGGAGCCCAACCGACGAAGCAATCTAATTATGTATTGACCCACGCAACATGCTGCAACCCAAGAGTTCACCCAAGAAATGACCTTCCTGAGCCTACTCTCTCACTAACTAAGGCCGCCCGTCCTTGATTTTTGCTCTGGGTTAAGAATAGAATATGCTCAGGGCGGTTAGCTCAGTGGTTAGAGCGCTTGCTTCACACGCAAGAGGTCACTGGTTCAAGTCCAGTACTGCCCACGCCGAAGTGGCGGAATGGCAGACGCGCTACGTTCAGGACGTAGTATCCGTAAGGATGTGTGGGTTCAAATCCCACCTTCGGCACCATGCGCCTGTAGCTCAGCGGATAGAGCGCAGCCCTGCGGAGGCTGAGGCCGTGGGTTCAAATCCCACCAGGCGTGCCACCACGGGCGATTAGCTCAGTGGTTAGAGCACCTGCTTTACACGCAGGGGGTCAGTGGTTCAAGTCCACTATCGCCCACTCCTAGTTTGCACGTATTGCTTGTTCTTCGCGCGGGGCCATACAGATGTTTCGTGTAAACGACATTAACTGGTTGGGATGAGATGGGCTGACACCCAGGCGATTTGAACATCCGACCTCAACATTGCAGATGCCGTGCCACGCATAGTGTATATTGACAAATCAGAAATTACCGTGCTATTATCGTTTGGGGGCGGCGGGATGAAGTTGCCAGACATTCATACGGTTCATACAAAGCGTAACCACCTGAACCCGCGAAGAATTTTGGCGGTCCCCATAATCACCATCGTTCTGATATCCCTCTTAAGTACAAGCCTTCCTTTCGGCATAGACACTAAAACAGCCTCTGCCGCCGACACTATCTTCTACGACTTTATAGCCCAGGCACCCTATGCATCCTGGGGAAGTGGAGCTGGCAGCTTGCCATTCCCGGGGAGTGATAGTGATAGCAGGGGCTTCGCCTGCTACAGGGACAATGCACAGCTTGAGGATAACAGCACAAGGACAAGAGTCCTGGAAACACATCCTCAGTGGACAAGCAATGGTTGGATAATGGGCAGATACCCCCAATTGACAATCCCTGTCGGCGCGGAGCTTAGAGTTGCCGTGGGGTTTCTCAAGGGGGCTACCGGGACCGATGGCGCTACCTTTGAGGTTCAATTTGAGGAGGGGCAAAATAGACAAACAATTCTCAGCTATGGGGCGACTTATGACGGCAAGCTTGATTCAATAACCAAGAGCCTGAGTCCATTAGCTGGCAGAACAGGGCATTTCATACTCTATGTTAACGCCGGACAGAGTTCGGGCCAGGACTGGGCAGCTTGGGCTGAGGCAAGGATAGAGACCGCGGCTCCTCCTGCTCCTCCTGCTCCTCCTGCTCCTCCTGACCTTATAGTCGACAGGATTGAGTGTGGCCCGGGCAATAAGCTCTCGGTGACCATAAAGAACATCGGTTCAGGAGCCCTGCCCGGCGGATGGACAGCAGTAGCCGAGGCTTATTTTGACGGCGTAAAAAGGGGCGCTTTTGACCTCAAACACCCCACTTCTACCGTTGGTGGGAGCATAGACAAGCCTGGAGGCAGCTCTACCTATCTTGTGGCCTGGGATATTGCAGAGCCAGTTATCGTGAGGGTGCTTGTTGACCCCACAAACAATATAACGGAATCTAATGAACAAAATAATATAAGGGAACAGAAAGTCGAACCCTGCGAAATAGCACTGCCTGACCTCGTAGTTGTTGATATACGGCAAGAGGGTAACATGATACGCTACAAAATAGAGAACATTGGACAAGGCAGCGTAGTAAATCCCCTTGGTGGCACTACACCATTCTGTAATGCTCTCTTCATTGATGGTGAACTGGTGGCGAAAGACTGTGTCAACATCCATGAAATGCTGCCGGGGCAGTGGATTGATAATCCTTTCGATTACTACTGGGAGATGACGCCGCCTCAACATATCATAAAGGTTTGCGCGGATTGGGACCAAGACGTTAACGAAAAGAATGAGGGAAACAATTGTCTCGAACAAACCTGGTATATGGAGGAAAAACTACCAGACCTCATAATTGAGGTAATCAAGTGCGACCGGGAGAATAGCCAGATAGGCTATGTGGTAAAGAATATCGGCGAGGAACAAGCCAAGGCAGGTCATGCCACCACTCTATATGTAGACGGCGAAGAAGTATCGCATGATTTGGTCAGCGTTGACCTTAAGTCAGGAGCAAGCTACGAATCTTGGTTTAAAGAATACAAATGGCCTGAGTGTAAGACCATAAAGGTTAGCGTTTGCGCTGATGGCTATAATCAGCTGAAGGAGTCCAACGAGCAAAATAATTGCCTAGAAAAAGTTTGTGAGTGCATCGTCGATATTACTCCACCGCACATTATCTCTGGCCCAACTGTCTCCGAGGTAACCCAGACCTCAGTGGTTATCTGTTGGGGAACAGATGAGGCCAGCGATAGTCGGACCGGCTATGATTATCGCTCCGGAAAGTACGGCAGGGTCTTGGAAGATTCTAATCTGGTCAAGGAGCACTGTCTCACCCTGACCAAGCTTGAGCCGACAACAACCTACCACTTTATGGTTGAATCCAGGGATTCCAGCGGAAACAGAGCGATAAGCCGTGACCTCAGCTTTGAGACTTTGTCTCCTCCTGATGTAGAGAAGCCATCGCTTTCTCTCCTAATCCCTGATACGCTTTCCGGGACAGTACCCATCTCGGCTGACACGGAGGATAACATCGGTGTGGATAGAGTTGTCTTCTTCTGTGATGGCGAGCCAGTGTTCACTGATTTTTCTGCTCCCTTTGAGTGGGAATGCGACACAGGAGTTCTTGATGAAGGTTCTCACAACTTTAGTGCTGAAGCTTATGATGTTGCCGGCAACAGTATTGTCGCTACCCTTGCGGGCAATGTCCAAAATGTCTTCCCCGTAGACCTTTCTCCGGTGCATGTGCGGATTATCAATCCTGAGGTTATCCCTCCCGAATCAAGGGCTGAGGTTTATGGTGAGGTGCCGATTGGGGTAGAGGTTACACATGATTTGGAGTATGGGATTAAGAATATAACGGTTGAGGTTGATGGGGAGGTTATATGTGAAAAACCGTATACCAAAGGATATTATATGGATGTAGGACCTGGACTGGAGCCGATATGGGTGGTAACAGGGTATCCTGAGCCTCCGGTGTATGAGACCTGTGTCTGGGATGCAGGGGTTGAGTGGGATAGTACCCATATCATTGAGGTAAGCGCTCAGGATAAACACGAAAATTGGGGTCATGCCAGTATGTCAGTCATTATTGCTCGTCCTCGTGTTGAGGCTATACCTAGACCGTCCATTAGAGTCTTCCGTGATGTAACAAGATCCGATAACTATTTTGAAGTTACATTGACGATAGAGAACATTGGTGATGTTGATATCAGCGACATCACAATAGCTGATCTCAATTGGGGCTTCCAGTGTATTAATAAGGTTTTTATTAGTATTGGAAGAGATGTTTTTGGGCCCCCGGTCCCTTGCAATGTTTCATATTCTACAGTAGCAAAGTCAAGCCAACTGGGATATCAGTACAGGTCCTTGAGAGCAGGCAATACTCTTAAGGTAAGGTATTATGTAGTGCCCATACTTTTTGACCCCCGTGAAGAACCACATATTCCCACTATAGGTGATCGCTTTTCGATCTCTTATCAAGCTGGAGGTCGGACTTACTCCGAAGAGCCACGGACGCGGTGGAGCACATCGGAAGGGCCAAGGCTTGCATTTTTAGGCGCTGATTACCTTATAGTCACTAACCCCTCAGCCCTGTTTACTCATTACGATGATGATGATGTAAATGAATTACTAGCGACTATGGCGGAACTGGCAAAGGAAAAGAATGGTGTGCTGGGTTATCTCCCTTCTTCTGGGGTAACGAATTATTCTCTCAAAAGCCGAATCAGTCCCGGAGGTGCTTGGTATGAAAAACTTGCCCCCTTTGACTACTTGCTCATCGTGGGAGAGTCTGAGATAGTCCCCGCTTGGCGTCTGTCCTACCCAGGTTTCTTTCAGGAGCATACCGGCGGCTTTATCGATATCTCCGATTATCCCTATGCTGATATTGCTGATGATGACGGACCCGAGCTGAAGGTTGGTAGAATCATTGGCAATACTGCAGAGGAACTCATAAAACCAATTAAAGCAAGTCTTGATGTTCATAAAGGCAGAGCAGATTACGATGGCTCTGATGCACTTTTAGTCACCGGATATGAGGACACATGGGAAGCAGCTATAAAGAATGCAGAGGGTGGTAGAGTTACACTTGCTGGGAAAGGGGTCACTGTGCCTGTGCCAATTGTTCACACAGAATATTATACCATAGAACACAGTATGTTAGCCGAGGCATTGAGGATTAAAGGTCCAGATGATGGAGGTGCTGCATCTGACCCGGATCCTCCAATGAACACCTTCAGTACTATGCAATTGGCACTCTGGCTGTTGGATAGTGAAGATGTATACTGGGCACAGTGGGCAATAGAGTATCAAGAATTTACCGACAGTGAAGGCAGGCAACATAAGTGGGCACCAGCGTATACCGGTGACGAGGAGGTTCAGCAGGCCTTGCGGATAGCAGAAAGGGTACAGGCTGACAGAAGAGGAAGAGGCGGTGACTACGGATGGACTTATACTTACTGTCGCACTGGTGACGAAGTCCTCCATCGTATAGCTCAGGAGGTTAAGGCGCAGACACCTAACAAAGACGTCATTGTCTTTTTGGGTCACGGTGGACCAGGTGGTTGGGCTTGTGTGCTTGATGATTGGACAACAAGTGAGTGCCCTATTGAGCCTATCAGTTTTGGTGGTAGTCGTCCTATTGTCCTAGCCTTCTCTTGCTTGACGGGGGATTATACAGTTATCGATCCGGTTCATGGCCATACCAGCATTGCAAGGGCCTTCTTGAGAAATGGGGCCGCGATATATCTCGGTTCAACCGAAGTCTCTTCTACGGGACACAACGAAGAAGTTACAAGAGAAGGATTCTGGAGAGGTTGGTCAAGGAGTTCCAGGATTGGGGATGCCTTCTTTGACTTGCAAAGGAGAAAGATACGTGAAGGGGGTAACTGGCGCTACTTTGTCTATGAATATAACCTATACGGAGACCCGAAATTTGGGGAGTGATGAGTAGTGATGAGAAAGAGATGGATTCTGGCTGTTATTATTCTTCTCCTGGCATCTTGGCCTACCAGTCTTTCTTATGGTGCTGAGTTACCCTCGTCCATTGAGCTAACTATCCCTGGTTACACGGTAACTAGTGTAGGTGGTCTGGACTATGTAGAGATACCCGGAGGCGAGGTGCTATTAGCAGAAGAGGGTAGACCAAGAGTGCCTTATTATATTAGATCTATTGATTATCCCAAAGGATACCGGGTTCAGGATGTTATCCTAGAGGAAAGGTCTGGATTGGAAACTGCGACCGGGCTCAGATTGCCGGTTGTGATATTAGACCCATCACCTGAGCTGCCAATAGAAATGAAGGAAGGATGGTACCCAGAAGAGGAATATGACTGGAGCCAATGGGAGAACCCTGATGGCAGTACTACCCTGATCATTGTGATGTACCCCTTCTACTATGATCCTGAAACGACCGATGTGAAATTCTACAAGAATTACTGCTTTGACATCGAATATGTCATCTCCAGCGTGTCGATAACCGGCTTAACCATCGCCAAGGAAACCTATGAGCCAGGGGATAAAGTTCCTATAGACATGTGGCTGCACAACTCTGGCGAGACACAAGATGTCATCGTTAACACAGTGATAAAGCAATATGGCTCTGATGAGACTGAAGCTGGTCTGCCTCTCAGGTCGCTTAGGAGCCTTGTCGGAGACGCCTCTGTCACTGCCGAGTGGGACACTAGTGGCATCGAGCCAGGTTACTATTATGCCGAAGTGGCTTTAGCCGATACTGCAGGAAACGTACTGGATAAGAAAACAGTGGGGGTCCCTATACAAGTTTCCGAGGCTCCGGAAAGACCAACGAAATTCCCAACACTCTATTTGATAATTGGTGGGGTCGTAGTTGCTGCTATAGTTGCCTCGGTCTTAGTCATCAAGTCAAGGAAGAAGGCGTAGCTTTGCGTCGCAGTATCTCATCTCTGCCTCTGCTTTGTTCTCGCGGCTACTAATACATAGTAAGAGACCTTCTTAAGTTAACTCTCATCTAGATAAACCGCACTTCTGTCCAGAATGTGCAGCGCGAGTCACAAAAGCCCGTAGTGTGCAGAACTGGCGTCGCAGTAGCCTGGAAAGAGCAATTGATGGAAATCCTAGCTAGTGAGGCTGAAGGCTAAAGCAAGAGTTCTGTCTATTGTACACTTTGGCCCACCACAACGTGCCTTTACTACTACTCTAATCACCTGGCTTCACCGCGCAACCAGCCCTCTTTTTGTGCAGGCCAACGAAATCCCCTAAAGATGAACGTAGCCGATGCAGACGCAACGTAGCATTGTCTTCGGCAAATCTAGCTAACCCGGCACCATTATTGAATTAGCGATATAATAGAGCGAAATTCTGAGAGGTTTTGGAGACGCGAATTGAAAAGCTTGATACTGGCTAGTGGTTTTGGTACAAGGCTCTACCCTTTGACCATTACTACGGCAAAATGCCTGCTCCAATATAAAGGCAAACCAATAATTGGCCACGTTGTGGATAAGATCCCACAGGACATAGATATTCTGGTCAACACCAACAGGAAGTTCGAGGCTGATTTTCGCCGGTGGCAGAAGACCCTGAGCAGAGAGATAACTCTGTGTACCGAGCCCGTTTTCACCGAGGAGCAGAGTTGGGGAGCCATAGGCTCAGTGGACTACTGGGTCAGAAACAAGAATATCATCGACGACCTGTTGATTGTTGCTGGTGACAATTACTTCGAGTTCGACCTATCCAAATTTATCTCGTCCTACAACGGTAGGAACGTCTCCGTAGCTGTTTATGATATTGGTGACAAAAGCAAAGCCACTCAGTTCGGCGTCGTCAAGTTGGACGGAAATAGGATTGTTGAATTCGATGAAAAGCCAGCTGTGCCCAAGTCCAGCCTTATCGCCACCGCTTGTTGGATAGTCCCCCCACGGATATTCCCTATTCTCTCTGAGTTTTGCTCTGAAGGCACGAAGGACAATTTGGGGAGTTTTATCGCTTATCTTATTGGCAGGGACGAAGTCTATGCGTACACTTTCAGCGAGCTGTGGCTGGATATTGGCACCATTGATGCCTATCGTTCCACGCAGTAGCGCCTAAGACAGCAAACCACACCTAAAGCAACAGTTCACCCCTTCCTTGCCCCATCGGGACTAGAAACTGCCTCCGGAGGCCGCTTTTCCTTCACAGCTTCCCTGGTGGTCTCAGAAACAGGCTGAGTATGACTGCTGCCAACACCCCTGCCGCGAAGCCCAAGAAAGATATGTGGTAGCTACCGGTTATGTCAAAAACATACCCAGCGAGAAATGGTCCGATCATAAATCCCAGTCCGTCAGCCACTGAGATTCCGCCAAAGATTGCCCCAATCGACCTTGAGCCGAACAGCTGCGACGTCATCTTCGGGATCAGAGGTATGCAACCGCCGTATGAGATGCCAAAGAAGACTGCAAATAGGTAAAGCGACCACAGATCCCCCGCCTTCATGAGCCAGAGCATCATGATTGCTTGTGCGGCTAGGCATGCCGCTAATACTGGTTTCGTTCCAACCTTGTCAGAGGCAGCGCCGGATGCAAGCCGGCCAATAATGCTGCAGACGCCGATGACAGTCAAAAGGCCAGCAGCAGTCACCGCTGGTAATCCCATGTCTAGTGCGTATGGGACTACATGTATCATTATCGCCGCCAGGCCTAGAATACAAAGAGCATAAACCGCAAACAAGAACCAGAATGGCGCGGTTTTCACAGCTTCGAGCAGCGAGGATCCGGGATTTCCATCTCCCGGTCTGTGTGCATCTGCCCCAGTTGTTTTCTTCCCCTCATAGGCTTGGACATAGCTGTCTTGGGGTTTGCGCATCGTTATTAGCGATAAAGGGATGCAGATGAGGCAAACCAAGCTGCCCACGATGGCATAGGCAACACGCCAACCATAGCCAGAGATGAGACAGGCCGCGAGTACAGGCACCAGCGCTGTTCCGAAACCTATTCCTGCTGAAGCGATACCTAGCGCTAGCCCCTGCCTTCTTGTGAACCATTGACTGACCATTGAAAGCGGGAGGGCAATTGCAATGCTTGAACCACATCCGGTGAAAAGGCCGGCGAACAGATACAGTTGCCAAACAGCCTGAACCTGAGAAGAAAGGAGGAAGCCCAACCCTAGCAAGCCTGCGGTAATTGCCATTATCACCCGGAACCCGTATCTATCGGCCAGCAACCCGGCCAATGGGATAGTGGCAGCATAGGTAAACCCCGCAACGGAAGAGACTCCCGATATTAATCCCCTTGTCGAACCAAACTCGGTCAACAGGGGCATGAAAAATACCCCGTAACTATAGAAAGCGCCGCAGGTTATAGCTGTTATGAGAAAGGCAGCTGCAACCACTATCCAGCCGTAGAAAACTCCTTGCTTTCTAGGGGGGTCGAGGCTGGCTGGGTCTGAGTCCATCTCACCATCCTTCCAGGCAAGTCTGTGGCTAAACCGGCAGGTAGACTTCGGCCAGGAGCCTTGCCACGTGCATTATCCGACTATTAGTGTGATTGCCAATTTGCATCTGCCATCCGGCACGGTCTGCCGGGAGTACGTGCGCATTGGCGTCCCTTCTTGCCTTAAGCAGACTATCTCGAACTTAAGAACATATACTGAGGATATGTTGAAAGCCAAGATGACCTTGTCGGTTTGCTAATGCCCAAACTCGCCATCTAGTCCTTCTTTTCCTGCTCCGCCTCTCTTTCTAAAATGCGAGTGGCCGCCTCCCAAGAGGTTTTCTGAAGGCGAGTAATTAATTCCTCTATATGCTTTTTCTCCTCATCCCTCAGTTTGGTTATCTTCTCCTCAGGGTACTTCAGCAAGCCCTTTAGAATTTCATCGCTGTGCTGCCCCTCAGTGGGCGGAGCAGTGTATTTGTCTTCTTCAATACCTGCCATTTTCACCGGATTTCCTACTAGCCTTACCTTGCCGCCAAGCGGATGTGAGAGATTCAATATCATGTTGCGGGCTTCCACCTGTGGGTCAGCAACAACTTTGTCGATGGTATTTACCGGCCCGGCGATAATATCTTCAACACGGAATAGTTCCAACCAATCCTCTGCAGGTGCCTTGGCCAAGTGTTCCTCCACAACTCGATTGAACTCCTCACGGTGTTCCAACCTTGCATCTCCCTGCTTGAACCTAGGATCATCGATCATCCATTCTGCCCCTATGACCTTGGCCAACCTCGGCCAAGAGGGGCCGATGGCGACATACCCTTCTTTGCATTTGTAAACTCCGTAGGGTATAAGCGCTAGATGACCTGAGCCCATAGGCTCGGGGACGATTC
>JACKQG010003147.1_pt1 | contig 20615 bp, 27 predicted proteins | sample 8237621 | NCBI WGS metagenome assembly JACKQG01 (sample SAMN15677084, study PRJNA649215) | marine metagenome | biome: marine; feature: Black Sea; material: saline water; isolation source: suspended particulate matter (SPM) from the Black Sea western gyre | collected 2013-06-09/2013-06-10 | depth... | reverse complement strand
CTTTTTGCTCTTCTGGTAGTGCGTCGGTCATGTCGGTTTTAATAAAGCCAGGTGCTACAGCGTTAACCGTAATACCACGTGGACCAACCTCACGAGCCAATGACTTAGTAAAACCCATAATGCCGGCTTTAGCAGCAGCGTAATTAGTTTGCCCAGCGTTACCCATGGCGCCCACCACTGAGGCGATAGAGATAATGCGACCAGCTTTTTTCTTCATCATGCCGCGTAAAACGGCTTTTGACATTTTGTAGACTGAAGCAAGATTGGTATTCATAATATCATCCCACTCATCTTCTTTCATACGCATTAGCAGGTTGTCACGTGTGATACCAGCGTTGTTAATTAGAATATCAACAGCACCATAAGTGTCGGTGATGTTTTTCATCACTTCAGTAATTTGATCGTTGTCTGTCACATTAAGCGCCATACCTGTACCAGTAACGCCGTTGTCTTTTAAGGTGGCACTAATAGCATCTGCACCATTACTACTCGTCGCTGTACCAATAACCGTTGCACCCGCACCACCTAAAGATAAGGCAATAGCTTGGCCAATACCTCGGCTTGCACCCGTTACTAAAACAATTTTTCCTGATAAGTCTGACATAATATTTCCCCTATTTAATTTCCTCTAAAGTAGCTGCAACGCTGGCTGAATCTAGCACGGCGTTTGCAGATAATGATTTTTCAATTCTTCTAGTAAGTCCTGCAAGCACCTTGCCTGGTCCAGCTTCAATAAGTTTTTCAACACCCATCGCGTGCATAGATTTTACTGTGCCCGTCCAGAGTACCGGCTTATGTAGTTGTGCCACTAATTTTGCTTTCATATCATTTGCATCCGTGGCTTTAGCCGCATCAACATTATGCAGTACGTCGATATTGCCCATGTTAAATTCTACCGCATCTACCGCTATTTTAAACTCCGCTGCTGCGCCGTCCATCAGTGAACAATGTGACGGCACGCTGACTGGCAACACCACGGCGCGTTTTGCGCCTGCAGCTTTCATGGCTTCACAGGTTACGTCAACCGCTGCTTTATTACCCGCAATCACTACTTGACCATTAGAATTAAAATTAACCGCTTGCACGATACCTTCGCCAGCATAATCAGCACATACTTTAACAACCACTTCATCATCCAAACCGAGAATAGCCGCCATTGCGCCTACACCTGCCGGAACTGCCGATTGCATTAGTTCTGCACGCTTTCTTACCAATTTAATGCCGTCACTAAAATTAAGCGCACCGGATGCGACTAAAGCGGTGTACTCGCCCAAGCTGTGGCCCGCCATACAAACCGGCGATAGGTCTGTTGTGCTGGTAAGCACTCTATAAGTTGCAACACCAGCAGCTAGCATTGCCGGCTGGGTGTTTTGCGTTTGGTTAAGGCCGTCTTGATCTTCTTGGGTTAATTGCCAAAGATCAAAACCAAGTGCGTCCGATGCTTGTGTAAATGTATCCTTAACAATAGAAAAGTTATCAGCAAAATCTGACAGCATGCCAAGGGATTGTGAGCCTTGACCTGGAAAAACAATTGCGTATTTCATAGGTATTTGTGTTGTTAATATAGGTTTATTTTAGACAATAAAAAAGCGCCCGGAAGGCGCTTTTTAGATAAATTATCGTTGCGAACTATACCGCTTCGATTGAAACCGTTTGACGCATGAACTTACCTTTCTTAGCAAAAACTACTTTACCGTCTGCTGTTGCAAACAAAGTATCGTCTTTACCTTTACGTACGTTAGTACCCGGGTGGAACTTAGTACCACGTTGACGTACTAAGATATTGCCAGCCAATACAGCTTGACCGCCAAAACGTTTAACACCTAATCTTTTTGATACGGAATCTCTACCGTTATTAGTACTACCGCCTGCTTTCTTATGTGCCATGGGTTATTCTCCTATGCCTTAATCTTTATAATTTCTATTTCTGTGTACAATTGTCTATGACCTTGTTGCTTCATAGAGTGCTTACGACGACGGAATTTTAAGATATGAACCTTCTTTCCTTTGCCTTGTGAAATAACTTTTGCTTCGACTGTTGCTTTAGCAACCAAAGGTGCACCAACTTGAATGTTGTCACCGTCAGCAACCATAAGAACTTCGTCAAAAGTAATTGTTTTACCTGGTTCAACTTCTAATTTTTCAACCTTTAAAGTTGTTCCCTCTGCCACTCGAAACTGCTGACCACCTGTTTTAATAACTGCGTACATAATAAAATCCAAAATGTGAATTCGTAAAAAGGGGCAATTATACGCCAACGAGCGCATTTATGAAAGGGAGTTTTAAGTATAATTTGTATTTTTATTTACATAGATGAGCGAACAATGATTATTTTTGAAACAAACATGGGTGATATTCACATAACAGTAGATGTTGATAACGCACCTATTAGTGCTAAAAACTTTACTGACTATGTAGAGTCTGGTTTTTTTGATGATACTATTTTCCACCGTGTCATCAAAAACTTCATGATTCAAGGTGGTGGATTTACCCAAGATATGTCACAAAAACCAACCAATGCAGAAATTGAAAATGAAGCTAAAAATGGCTTAAAGAATTCTAAATATTCATTGGCTATGGCTAGAACAGCTGCACCTCATTCTGCTAGCTCACAATTTTTCATTAATACCAAAGATAATTCATTCTTGGATTGTCCGGGCCAAGATGGTTGGGGTTATTGTGTATTTGGTGAAGTCGTTGAAGGTTTTGATGTGGTTGACAAAATCAATGAAGTGTCAACAGGCAATAAAGCAGGACATGCTGATGTGCCAAACGATTCGGTGATTGTAACTAAAGCCTACCTTAAATAATTATTAGCCCGGGTCAACCGGGTTTTTTATGTCTCAAGCTAATTCACATTCGAAAATAATTCAAACAGATAAAACTGTGTTGATTATTGCCGACCTGCATTTACTTGCTGGTGACGTTAAGAAAAACCAATTATTTGAACGATTTTGTCAGCAGGCAAAATCTGCTGATCAGGTGTTTATTTTGGGTGATTTGTTTAATACCTGGCTGGGAGATGATTTATCTCTACCGCATTATCAAGCCACCATTCAGCTGCTGAAAGATCTTTGCAAAAGCGTTGATGTGCTTGTCATGACCGGCAATCGAGATTTCTTATTAAGCCAAGCGTTTGTTCAGCAGACGAACTGCAAGCTGATCAACACACCTTACCTATTAGAACTCGGCAAACATCAATACGTGCTTACCCATGGCGATGAGCTATGTACGGATGATGAATCTTATCAGCAGATGAAAACAATCTTGCAGCATCCAATCACTAAAGCTGTCTTTGTGCATCTACCCAAAAAATGGCGCTTGAAGCTTAGCGGCCAGCTGCGCAAGAAGAGTGTTGATGCTCAGCAAGCTAAGTCACGTGAAATTATGGATGTAAACCCACAGACAGTTAACGAATTGATGGGTAAATATCCGGGTGCAGATTTAATCCATGGACATACGCATCGGCTGAATACACATACAGAAAAAACCTTTACGCGCTACGTACTAGGGGATTGGCCAGATTCTAAAGGTAATGCCATTAAAATTACCAGCCAATCGTTAAGCCGGCTTGAAATTAGCTGATCGCTCCATCATATCAACCCGAACCACCTTAAGCATCATTTTTTCATCAGCTTTCGGCACTTGACCTTCTTTAAACTTGATTTGATCCATTAGCCCAACCTCAGGAATCATGAACAAGGCTTTATCGCCACGAACATCAACCACGATACCTTCACCCTTCCAGCCAGGATTGCGCTTTAAAAATAAACATTTGTAATGATCATTACTAAAGCGAGTCACGCGGCCAACGTCAGCTAAGGCGTTGTTATTAATGCCAATAATTTCCTTAACGCGTTTTTTATCTAACGTCGGTTTGCCAGCAATAAAATTAGATAATTGTTGATGCGCCAATAAATCATAGTAGCGTCTTAGCGGGCTGGTAATCCTCAAGTACGAATCCAAGCCCAGACCGTAATGAGATAGCGGCTTAATAGAAGTAGCAGAGCGCTTGAAAAATTTAATGGCTTGAAACGATTCAGCCGTGCTCAAGTTATCTTTTTTGTCTAGTATTTCTTGTGGAAAGTCGCCTTCATCTTGCAAAGCGTACGGCATAACAATATCATTTTCTTGCGCGTATTGAGCAATGGTGCGCCCCGCCGTCACCATAACTTCTGCCACAAAATCCCGACTAGGGCTGGTTTTCTGAGGTTCTATTTGCACTTTTTCGTCAATGTATCTGACATCAACATTTGGTAAATTTAAACTAATTGAGCCCCTCTTTTCGCGAAAAGCTTTGTGCTGATCAATAAAAGTTTGAATGTTGGAAAAATCAGCGTTACTCTTGTTTTCTAATTCCACATCTACCGCCTCATAGGTAGTATTGGTAACCTTGATAGTGCTGTGCACTACTTCAATGTCACTAATAACACCCTTATTCATGCTCAAACCAATTGATAGCGCTGGTGAGGTTTTAGTTTCGCCTAAAGCAAGCGCTTTAGTGAGTGAAGTTGGCAGCATATGAATAATTTGCTCTGGTAGGTATAAATTAGAACCACGCTCACGAGCATATTCATCAAGTTCTGAACCAGAGTCAACAATGGTTGAAACATCAGCAATATGAATCCAAAGGCGATCACCGTCCACACTAATCGCATCGTCGGCATCGTTTGAGCCTTCGTTGTCAATCGCATAACAGTTCATGTGTGTCAGATCAACACGCTCAATCTCTGGCAGGCTTACTTCAATCTCTTCATCTTCTGGAATACTAAACTTAGCGGGATACGGATTAAAACTATCAGAGAAGTAGCCCACTTTCAGCAAGAATTTATAAGCAGACTCCTCGTTATTCTCAACGCCTACGTGGTCTAAAATTTTGGCATGCTTTGACTGGTTTAATGCTACCTTTGCAGCTTCTTCTAGATAAGGTATATCTTGCTCATCAAAGGTATTATTGGCTAGATTGTCAATACAATGCTGCAAGCTTTCAGCTGCTATTTTTTCAGCATTGCGCTTATCTAAAATTCCCTGAACTTGCGCTGTTGGACGGACAAAAACACTGTCTTTTTGCCAATAAAAATACAAGCCATCTTCAACCAGCAAACAGGTACACCAAGCTGTTTGTGCACTGTATTCATCAAACAGCCATTCGGTAATTTCTTCCAGCGTTAATATTTCTTCCTGGAAGTCTGCAAGCACCTCCATATCAGCATGCGCACACGACTCATTCACCTGAGTGAATTCAGGATGAATAAATCTAAAATCTTTTTCTCTGACTTTACGCGTAGTGCCATCAACAAATTCTAATTCAAATTTGTTCGAAACAACACTTGCGATACGTGCAGGTTTGCCTTTATAGGCAACCAGTGAATTGACCAAGACTAATTGCTTAGTCTAGAGTGTCTGAGTAATCTTCAGCTGACATCAATCCATCAATACCGTCTGCCTTAAATTTAACCAACCAACCATCATCATAACAACTAGAATTAACTAATTCTGGCTCTGCGTCAAGCGCTTCATTAGCCTCAACCACTTCAAGGTCAGCTGGTGCGTAAACACCGCTGGCAGCTTTAACTGATTCCACCACACAAAATTCATCTTCTTGAGAAGCTTCATCACCTTCACCAGGCAATTCAACAAATACCATGTCGCCCAATAATGCTTGTGCATGGTCGGTAACACCCATGGTGAACGTGCCGTCGCCGTTGTCTAGAATCCATTCGTGGGTTTCGGTGTATTGCCTGTCGTCTCTTACTTCACTCATAACATTACTGCTTCTTTTTCCTATCTACTGCGTTAGATTTCTAAAATACTCAGTCGTGTAGATTGACTACACTTCTTCGAATTTTAGAAATCTGCCTTGTACATAAGAAAAATACTTGCAATCTCCTTTAATAAAATTTTTAAACTAATACTTTGCCATTTCTTACAAATGGCGGTTTGACTATTTTAGCGGAAACCAACTTATTTCGCATCTCAATTTCACACGATCCTGTTGTGCCCATTGGCACGCTGGCCAGCGCAATCGCCTTACCCATGGTTGGCGAGAAAGTGCCTGAAGTCACTTCACCCTCACCCAAAGCGCTTACCACTTTTTGATGATCACGAATCACGCCTTTGCCTTCTAGAACTAGGCCGACAATGGTTTTCTTAACACCATCATCCCTTAATTTTTCTAAAGCTTTTCGGCCAACAAATTGACGATTTTCATTATTCAAATCAACCGTCCAAGTTAGTGCTGCTTCCAATGGGGATACCTCATCATTCATCTCAGAACCATACAAACTCATGCCTGCTTCCAAACGCAAGGTATCACGCGCACCCAAACCACAAGGCTTAACGCCTGCCTCAAGTAACATTTTCCAAGTAAATTCTGCAGATTTTTCTGGAATCATAATTTCAAATCCATCTTCACCCGTATAGCCAGTTCGAGCAATAAACAACCCGCCCAGGCTTGCCGCATTAAATGGCTTCAGCTCGCCTGCCACCTCTTCCACGCCTGGCATTGCGGCAAATACTTTTTCACGTGCATTTGGCCCCTGAACCGCGATCATGGCTAAATCCAGCTTAGGCTCAACAGACACCTCAAAGCCTTGTGCTTGTGTATTAATCCAGGCAATGTCTTTTTCAGTTGTGCCTGCGTTAATGACCATTCGGTAGTTTTCGTCATCAATATAGTAAACGATCAAATCGTCAACCACACCACCAGTTTTGTTAAGCATGCAACTGTACAATGCTTTACCTGCAGTTTTTAATTTATCAACATCATTCGCAATTAACGTTTGCAAAAAAACCTTAGCCTCTGCACCTTTAAAATCAACTGTAGTCATGTGAGAGACATCAAACATACCAGCATCAGTTCTGACTTGATGATGTTCTTGGATTTGCGAGCCATAATTCAGTGGCATTTCCCAGCCACCAAAATCAACCATTTTTCCTTGCGCGTCAACATGCGCCTGATATAAAGGGGTGCGTTTCATAATATTTTCCTAGTTTTCCTGTTTGGTATATTTGCCAATCACTATCACTGTGATAATGATCAAAATAAAAGTAAGGCCCATAGTACCGAATAATTTGAAATTTACCCACGATTCTTCTGTGTGTTGTGCCACCAAACATAAGTCTTGCATGGTGGTGGTTGCACAATCTAGCTCTGTTAGTTCAATTTTAGGATCTAAGTCTGTGGATGAAAATAACAACGCTCTGGCTGCCAAAGCAAGCTTTACATAATAACCATTAACAATGGCAATACCCACAAAACCCAAGCCCCAAAGCCAGGTTAATTGATTCCATACTTGCTTAGGAAGCTCTAGTTCTTTTCCAAGCATTCTTTGAAGCAAGGTCTTTTTACCAATCCAAATGCTAATAATTAATGCAGCAGCAAACACAACATACAGCACACTAACCTTCCACATAATAAAGGCCGGGTCACTAATAGCAATGGTGACGCCACCAAACACAACCAACAAGCCAAAAGTAATCAGATGTGTTTTTTCAAACTTACCCGTTTGATAACGAGTGACTAACATTTGTACAGCAGTTGCACCAATCATGGCATAAATTGCCATGTATAAACCATAAGTTTTGTACACAATAAAAAATAAGGCTATCGGAAAAAAATCAAGTAAAAATTTCATAAGCTATCCTAGACATTTTGTAGAGCAAAAAACCTGACCATCTTTAATAATGGCTTCGTTTTCTGGCACGTGTGTTTTGCAAACACTACATGACACCATCTTTGTTGACGAAGGCTGTGGCACATTATTGTTTTTTGGTTGTCTTAATTTACGCCAAACGCTAAAGCCCAGCCAAACAACCAGAACAACAATAATTAACTTTACAATTCCCATGAAAAACTCGCCTCAAAAAAATAGAATTTTACCAATGCTTGAGTGTATAATTTCCCCTTTTTATGTGTCTATAAAACACAATCACATTCCTGCCCGGGTGGTGAAATTGGTAGACACACAGGACTTAAAATCCTGCGCCTTCACGGGCGTGCCGGTTCGATTCCGGCCCCGGGCACCATATTCAATTAATCTAGACTTCTTCGGAAGTCTTTTTTTTTGCCCACATAAAAAACGTCTATACTCCACTTAATACCCTCTAGATGATTTAATATCGTTGATATAAAATCATCATATGATAGACAAAAAATCTCAGAAAGCACCACCAACAATTGAAACACTCAACGACCTAGCGCAATACGTTGACTATTCATTTGTCAACAAACTTAATGTCGATCCAGAGGCAAAAACAGATGGCGTTGATCATCAAACCCGGCAAGTTTTCACCGGCCATTATGTACGTGTCAACCCTACACCCATCAAGGATCCTGAGTATATTACTCACAGTAAAATATTTTTTAAAGAGCTTGGTTTTGCAGATCAATTGGCGAAAACTGACGATTTCATGCAACTATTTTCTGGCAACAGCTCACATGTCCCAAAACCCATAAACACAGCCGGTTGGGCAACGGGTTACGCGCTGTCTATTTTTGGCACTGAGTATTATCAACAATGCCCATTTCAAACGGGTAACGCTTATGGTGATGGACGTGCAGTGTCAGTACTTGAAGTGTTGATTAATAACCAGCGCTGGGAAATGCAACTCAAGGGCGGCGGGCGAACCCCTTATTGCCGTGGTGCAGATGGTCGCGCCGTTCTACGTTCAAGCATTCGAGAATTTTTAGCCCAAGAGCACATGTATGCACTTGGCGTGCCTACCTCAAGATCACTAAGTTTATATGTTTCAACATCAGAAAAAGTTAATCGCCCTTGGTATTCGGAAGACTCGCACTCAATGGATCCTGATGTCCTAGTTTCAGAACCAGTCGCCATTTCAACACGGGTAGCGCCCTCATTTATTCGAGTTGGTCAACTTGAGCTGTTCGGTCGCCGCGTTCGCAAGAACGAACACCCAAAAGCGATGGAAGAGCTCGAGATGATTGTGTTGCATTTGATTGATCGTGAATACGCTAACGTAATCGACAAGCAGTTAAATACTGCAGAAAAAATAGTGTTGCTTGCACGCGAGTTTCGTCATCGCTTGACTTTACTTGTGTCCAACTGGATTCGTGTTGGCTACTGTCAGGGAAACTTTAACAGTGATAATTGTGCAGCGGGCGGATTTACCCTTGACTACGGTCCATTTGGTTTTTGCGACGAGTTTAATCCATACTACCAACCCTGGTCAGGTGGCGGGGATCATTTTGCTTTTCTAAATCAACCGATAGCAGCCGAGCGAAACTTTCAAATGTTTTGCAAAGCGTTAGCGCCTTTGTTAACTAAGCATCCGAGCCATCTACAGGCGCTAGAAGACATTCAAAATGGCTTTGCAGAAATCATGCAACAACGCATGGAAGAAATGTGGGCTAATAAACTCGGCTTGGCTAATTTTAATGCTGAACTGTTTAGCGAACTAACAACACTGATGATGAAAACGCCCGTGGATTACACCATTTTCTTTCGAGAATTGTCATCAATACCAAGTGATCTTGCACCACTCAAGCGCAGCTTTTATATAAACCCAACATCAAAAGAGATGGATCAACGCTGGTCTGAATGGTTTGAGCAGTGGCAGCAACTCAGCTGCAGTTCGGCTAACTTAGCAGCTACTGAAACCGGATCTCGCGAGAAGCTCTGTAAAAAAATGAAGCTCATCAACCCAAAATACAGTTTGCGAGAGTGGTTTGTTAAACCAGCCTATCAACAAGCTGGCGAACGAAATTACACGCTAGTTCGAGAATTGCAAGCGGTTATGACACAACCTTATGCGCAGCAGTCTAAAGAAATTGAGGCTAAATATTACCGGCCAAAACCTGATAAGTTGTTTAATATTGGCGGACTAACCCAATATAGTTGCTCATCATAAACACTTCATGGTTGATTAAATTAGCAACGCTTCGCAGAATAAGCTAAGTAGTTTATAATTATTTTATTAATACGATTAAAACAACCATTATGCAAAAAAAAATCATCTCAACTGATCAAGCGCCCCAAGCCATCGGCACTTATTCTCAAGCGGTTCAAATTATTGGTGGATCAACGGTTTACCTGTCAGGTCAAATTCCTTTAATTCCTGAAACCATGGAAATGGTCGAAGGTGATATTAGCGCACAGATTCACCAAGTATTTAAAAACCTGAGTGCGGTTTGCAAGGCATCAGGCGGCAGTTTAAACGATATTGTAAAACTTAATATTTTCTTAACCGAGTTAAGTAATTTTGCCGTTGTTAATGAAATTATGTCACAATATTTTGACCAGCCTTATCCAGCGCGTGCTGCAGTTGGTATTAATGAATTGCCAAAATTTGCCAGAGTAGAAATGGATGGTGTTATGGTCATTAAAGAAGGTAGTTACAACTTCTAATAAAATGCACAGCCTGTCTGATCCAATTATTTCGATCAACGGGTTAGGCCCTAAAGCGCAAGAAAAACTCAATGCCATTGGTATTTATAATTTGGAACACTTGTTGTTTCACTTACCTAGTCGCTATCAAAATAAAACCAAATTCACCTTATTAACCCAAGCACAGGTTGGCACCGAAATATTGGTGCAATTAACCATTGATCGTATCGAAGAGGTGGCTACGCGTCAGCGCCAACTATTGTGTTATTTATCTGACGAGTACAATCGAAGCTTAATCTTGCGATTTTTCCATTTTAATCAACATCAAAAACAGCAGCTCGTTCGAGGTGATATTATTCAGTGTTTTGGTGAGCTAAAAATTGGACGTGACGGGTTGGAGATGCACCATCCAGAATATCGTTTAATCTCCAAAGGCCAGCCCACTTTATTAGAAAAAACCTTAAGCCCTATTTATCCATTAACCGCAGGCATTCATCAGCCACAATTAAAAAAATGGATTGATATTGCGCTAGAAACTTTAAAAAAATCGAATTTAATCGACAGTTTTGAAAATTTGGCAAAAAATTCCATGCCAACTTTAAAGCAAGCACTGTATACCCTACATCACCCTAAAATTGATGATAATATCGACCAAATAGCCAATTTTAGGCACATTTCTCAACAAAGATTGATTATTGAGGAGCTTTGCGCCCAACAACTGAGCCTACTCAAGCTCAAAAATGAGCGCAAATTCAAAATTTCCAATATTTTTAAAATTTCAAACACTCTATCTAATCAATTATCTGACAATTTAGGCTTTGAATTAACCACAGCGCAACAACGCAGCGTTGACGAAATCAATGTCGATCTCAGTTCAAATCATCCTATGCTAAGATTATTGCAAGGCGATGTAGGCTCTGGAAAAACCATTGTGGCAGTATTCGCTTGTTTGCAAGCAGTTGAAAATGGATTTCAGGCAGCGGTGATGGCACCAACAGAGATTTTAGCGCATCAGCATTTTCATGGTTTTGGTGACTACCTAACACCATTAGGTATTAAAACTGCTTTATTAACTGGCTCTCAAAATAGCTCGGATCGTCACGAGCAACTTGCACTAATTAATTCTGGCGAAGCTCAGGTTGTTATCGGCACTCATGCACTGTTTCAAGAAGCGGTTGAATTTAATAGATTGGGCTTAGTTATTATCGATGAACAACATAAATTTGGTGTTCATCAACGCCTCTCTCTTGCACAAAAAGCACATAATACGCCGCATCAGCTGGTGATGACAGCAACGCCAATCCCCCGCTCTTTGACCATGAGCGCCTATGCCGATTTGGACTCATCTATTATTGATGAGCTGCCGCCTGGTAGAAGTCCGATTCAAACAGTGGCTTTAGCGAACGACAAAAAAGACAAGGTGCTGAAAAAAATCAACCAGGTTTGTGCGCAAAATAATCAAGTCTACTGGGTTTGTACGCTAATTGAAGAATCTGAAGTATTGCGTGCACAATCCGCCACAAATACACTTGAATTCCTACAAGAAAATTTAGCTGATTTGTCCATCGTTCTTATTCACGGAAAGATGAATAAACAAGAAAAAAACGATATTATGAGTCGCTTTAGTCGTGGCGATATTAATGTTTTAGTAGCCACCACCGTTATTGAAGTCGGTGTTAATGTGCCAAATGCCTCACTCATGGTAATTGAAAATGCCGAACGATTAGGTTTGGCGCAACTGCATCAATTACGTGGTCGAGTGGGTCGAGGCTCAGAGGCTAGTATTTGTATTTTGATGTACCAAGCACCATTAAGTGACAACGCCATACAGCGACTAGATATTTTAAGACAAACCAACGATGGATTTAAAATCGCCAATAAAGATCTGGAATTGCGCGGTCCTGGCGAAATACTCGGCACACAACAAACTGGCATTGCTAATATGAAAATAGCCAATATTGTGCGCGATGGCTATCTACTTAAACAGGTTAATTATTATGCGTTTAAGTTTTTACAGTTTGATGAAGCTCAACAACAAGCATTAATTAACCGTTGGATCACACACGACAAGACTCAATATGCCAATACTTAGCTTAAAATACTCTAATGATTAATACCAATAATATTGTTTGGCAGGATTTATCTCTTATTAACACTGCACCTAAAAATATCCAACAATGGTTAGATGACAAAACCTCATTAACAGCGAAACTTAAACAACAGTTTGAAGATTTTTCAGTGCATGTCTTGTCTCAACAACAAGCCCAACCGCACAGTCATGAAATTGAGTCAATTAGCATAAGTGACCAATACACCATTCGAGAAGTTGAATTATTAGGAAATGGCGTGGCGGTTGTTTTTGCTCGCTCAGTAATTCCATTAACAAACGACACCAAAGAGATTTTAAGTATTGGCTCTAAGCCTTTAGGTGAAATTTTATTTAACGATGCTAGCATCCAGCGTGGTCAGATGCAGATTACACAAACTGATAATCTTTGGGGTAGGCGATCAACCTTTACTATTGGCAATACCAAACTTCTTGTGAGTGAATTTTTTACAAAAGACTTATATGCGTGATGAAATCTTTAGTCAGAAAAATGACTTAGTTAACTTCACTTTCGATGCGCAAGTAGCCGATGTGTTTGATGACATGGTAAGGCGTAGCGTTCCTGGCTATCAAGCAATGATTGAGATGATTGGCTTGAGCGTTAAAACTTATGGCCAGAAAAATACCAATTACTATGATTTAGGCGCCTCAACGGGTGCCACTTCAATTGCCATTAGTCTTAACAACCCACATACCAATAATCGAATTATCGCTGTGGACAACTCGCCCAGTATGGCAAAAAAATGCAAGGCAAATTTGACACCAGTGGTCGATTATGCCGATGTGGTCTGTGCTGATATTAACACCATTGAATTTAACAATGCTTCACTGGTTGTGTTAAATCTAACCTTGCAATTTATCAGCCCTGAAAATAGACAAACCTTGATTAATAAGATTTACCAAGGATTAAACCCAGGTGGCGCTTTAATCGTGTCTGAAAAAATTCATTTTAACGACCCACACACACAACAGCTGATGAGCGATCTGCACTTAGACTTTAAACGAGCTAACGGCTACAGTGAACTTGAAATTGCAGCCAAGCGTCAATCCATTGAAAATGTTTTAATAACAGATGACGAACAAACGCACTTTCAGCGTTTTAAAATGGCTGGATTTAATACCAGTACTTGTCATTTTCAGTGTCTTAACTTTGCATCCTTTTTAGCGGTAAAATAGGCCTCACTATGTTACTCATGATTGACAACTACGACTCATTTACCTATAACCTGGTGCAGTATTTTGGCGAGCTGGGACAAACGGTTGAAGTCCATCGTAATGATGAAATTACCATTGAAGAAATTGAGCAGCTAAACCCTGAATTTTTGGTCATCTCACCGGGTCCCTGCACACCAAATGAAGCGGGAATTTCCATTGAAGCCATTCAGCACTTTAGTGGAAAAATTCCAATGATGGGTGTTTGTCTAGGATTTCAGGCCATGGTTCAAGCATTTGGTGGCAAGGTTATTGGCGCTAAAGAAATCATGCACGGAAAAATTTCTAAAGTTCACCACACCAACAGCGGCATGTTTAGTGATTTAAAAAATCCATTAAATGCCACTCGGTATCATTCGCTGGTTGCTGACCAACTCACGCTACCTGATTGTTTTACAACAACCGCTTGGACTGAAAATGAGGCGGGCGATATCGACGAAATTATGGGCATTCGACACAAAGACTTTGCGCTCGAAGGCGTTCAATTTCATCCGGAATCTATTTTGACTGAACAGGGTCATGAGATGCTTAACAACTTTTTACAAGGAAAAATCTAAAAACCATGGAAATTATTGACTTTTTATTAGCAGAAGATCAGCTATTCACAACCATCACACTGCTTGTTTTAATCGCTTTGCTTATTGGTAATATCATTGCAGATAAATTAAAAAAATATGAAGACATTGATGCTAATGCTGCTACCGAACTGATGGATGATGACAATTTAATTATTTTAGATGTCAGAGAGCAAAAAGAAAGAAAAGCTGGCTATATTAAAGGCGATATTCACATTCCACTAGGTGATGTTAAAAATCAATTAAGTAAACTAGATAAAAACAAATCAATTCTGGTTTATTGTCGTAGCGGTTCGCGTTCTGCACATATTGCCGGATTATTAACCCGAAACGAGTACGAAAAAGTATACAATCTTAAAGGTGGCATTCAGGCTTGGAAAAGAGCAAAAATGCCTGTTAGCACTTAATTACTAAAGGTACGATCATGAAAAAAAATAAAATTTACTGTAGCGACGCCTGTCCTTTTTGCCAGCGTGCTTATCAATTACTTGAAAAACGCGGCATACCTTTTAAGAAGCATTATGTCAAAAGTCCAAGTGACTGGGACGAAGTCATGGAATTAACTGGTAGAAATACTGTGCCGCAAGTATTTATTAATGGCACGCATATTGGCGGCTTTGATGATTTAAGTGCCGCTGACCAATCAGGCAAATTGGATAAAATACTGGCTCAGTAATGAGTAACAAACTCAGCATTATTGGCGCCGGCGCTTGGGGAAGTGCTTTAGCAATCGCCTTAAGTGATAAATTTGACACTATTTATCTTCATGCGCACACTGAAATTGAGGCTCAAACACTAAAGCCTCAGCATCACGCCCTGCCAAAACCCTACACTGACAATATTGAAATTATTTATGGCTTTGAAGTATTAAAGCATGTGAATGACATTCTTATTGCAACCCCCAGCTACGCGTTTAGCGAAGTGCTAGAAACACTCAAACCTTTAATAACCTTACAGCATAATATTGCCTGGGCCACCAAAGGCTTTGATACCCGTGCACATTGTTTCTTATACCAAAGTTTTGAGCGTATTTTGCCCACACATCAGGGCTGCGTACTATCAGGGCCAAGTTTCGCCTTTGAAGTAGCTAGTCACAAACCTACTGCGCTAGTTGCCGCCTCCAAAGATAAAGAGACTCGAAGTCACTGGGCTGAATTAATTCGCACAAAAACATTGCGTGCCTATACCAATAAAGATGTTATCGGCGTTGAAGTTGGCGGTAGTGTTAAAAATATTCTAGCAATTGCTGCTGGTATCGCTTCTGGTCTAGGCTACGGCATTAATACGCAAGCAGCCCTAATTACTCGTGGCCTAGCTGAAATGACTCGATTGGGAGTTAGTATGGGTGCTAATCCTGATACTTTTGTTGGTTTATCCGGATTGGGAGATTTGGTGCTCACTTGCTCTGATGATTTATCTAGAAACAGGCGTTTTGGTAAAGAACTAGCTAATGATCATAGTGTTGAAAATGCTTTGATCAATGTTGGTGCTACGGTCGAAGGCTTGAATACCTTGGATTTGATTTTATCAATTGCCACTGAACAACAAGTTGAAATGCCAATTTGTGAACAAGTATATTACGTCACCCAAGGTAAAGTAAGTCCAACAGAAGCGGTTAACCACCTAATGTCACGCGATCAAATTGATGAATGAGACTTAGCTTATTGCGCCATGGAGAGTCCGTTGGCGGACGAATTTATCGAGGCAATCAGGATGATCCATTAACAGACAAAGGTTGGCAACAAATGCTAGATTCTACCCAAGATCAATCTTGGGAATTGATTGCCACATCACCATTGTCACGTTGTCACGCTTTTGCAAATCATTTGCAAATAGAATTACAGGCACAATTAATAACACTAAATGATTTTTCAGAATTAGGCTTTGGTGATTGGCAGGGTTTAAGTAGTCAAGCTATTGGTCAGGATCGTGTTAATGCTTTTAAACAGGACCCTATTAACAACAAACCGCCCAATGCTGAAAACTTATATGATTTTCAACATCGTGTCTTGAACAGTTTTAATTCTGTTGTCAATCATAAAGCTAACTCAATTTTAATTGTGGCACATGCTGGTGTGATTCGCGTGATTAAATCACATCTACTTAATCTACCCATTGAAAAAATGTTTACAATAGAGGTTATGAGTGCCTCTTGTGAAAATTTTGAAATTTAAAGCCATTCTTTTAGCTTCGCTGCTAAGTGCATCAACAGCGCATGGGAGTGAGTTTTGGGGTCTTGAATCTTGGATGAACTCATTGCAAACACCAGATTTTGAAAAAATTAACAACGTTAATGAGCGCAAACATGCCTTTTTTCAATACCTTTTGCCTGAAATCAACAAGCAAAATGAGAAAATAGTACAGCTTAGGCACGATATCAAAACAGGCAATATTAATCAATTTAAACTCGATAAGATTTATCAATACTACCGTGTAGAAAAAGACGATATCAACACGTTATTAACTCGGGTTGATATCGTTCCCGCCTCCTTGATTTTGGCACAAGGCGCCTATGAATCAAACTGGGGCAGATCTCGGTTTGCCAAATATTATCATAATTTTTTTGGACTCTGGTGCTTTGAAAAAGGTTGTGGCATTGTGCCATTAAAACGCGATGAAGCTGCCACTCACGAAGTGGCAAAATTCTCCTCACTGAGTAAAGGCATTGAATATTACATGCGCTCAATCAATCGAAATTCCGCTTACAAAACTTTAAGGAAAATTCGTCGAACCAAACGCGATCAAAAATTACCCATTACTGGCATTGCGTTATCAGAAGGACTGGAAAACTATGCTGAAATTGGTTATGACTATGTAGAGACGGTGCAATCTATTATCCGTTACAACAAGCTAGACCAGTACGACTTCAAATCATAACCAATAAAAAACCCGCATAAAGCGGGTTTTTTGTAACAGCTTGAAAACGATTTAACGTTTTGAGAACTGCTCGCTCTTACGTGCCTTCTTACGGCCAACTTTCTTACGCTCTACAATTCTAGCATCACGAGTAACAAAACCAGCTTTACGTAAATCACCACGTAATTCATTGTCATACTCCATCAATGCACGAGTAACACCCAAACGAATTGCACCCGCCTGACCCGTATCACCACCACCACTCACCATGATATTGAAATCAAACTTATCTCTCATTTCAACAGTGTCTAGTGGCTGGTTAATGATCATTGAAGAAGTTTCACGGCCAAAATATTCATTCATTGGACGTTTATTAACGGTGAATACACCCTTACCTTTAGTCATGTAAACACGAGCTACTGATGTCTTTCTTCTGCCTGTTGCGTAAAATGTTTCTGTCTTTGCCATAATAATTCTTACCTTAAATATCTAAAACTTGCGGCTGTTGTGCACCATGTGTGTGCTCAGAACCTGCAAATACTTTCATCTTTCTAAACATATCTCTGCCTAGAGGACCTTTTGGCAACATGCCTTTAACAGCTTTGTTGATAATTTCTTCTGGCTTCTTAGCTTGTAAATCTTTAAATGCAACTGATTTTAAGTTGCCCACATAGCCAGTATGATGATGATACATTTTGTCATCAAATTTTTTGCCTGTTACTTTAACCTTTTCAGCATTAACAATTACAATGTAATCGCCAGTATCTGTATGTGGTGTGTACTCAGGCTTGTGCTTACCGCGAAGGCGAGATGCAACTTCTGTTGCCAAACGACCCAATGTTTTACCGTCGGCGTCAACCAGGAGCCAATCTCTTTTTACTTCATGTGCTTTAGCGCTAAATGTCTTCATAATAATTCGTGTGTATCTTCAATCAGAATAATCGGACTATTATAATCACTTTTAACTTTGAGTGTTAGCTTATCGATTAATTTTGTCTTAAATTATTTTATTTAAAAGCCGCTATTTACGATTCGCGGTTATTATATCCACCTAATGATAAATTCCCACGCACATCTTGATTTCGATAATCTAAATACCATTGCAGAAAATGCAGTGGCACTAGTGCCTAGTATCGGCAAACAAAACTGGATTGATGTGCAAATGTACCCTTATTTTGCTTTTGGCATTCATCCGTGGATGGTTGATGCCCATACGCAGCAAGATCTTGACTATCTCGAATATCTAATTAAATGCAATAATCCAGTTGCCATTGGTGAGTGTGGACTAGACTACCTTAAAGATATTGACAAACAAACCCAGCTGCATTTTTTTAGCGCTCAGCTAATCATGGCAGAAAAATACAACCTTCCTGTAATAATTCATGCGGTTAAAGCGACAGAGGATGTTATTTTTCTACTAAAAAAACACCCGAAATTAACCGGTGAAATTCACGGCTTTTCTGGCAGTGAATTTCAAGCCAAACAGCTAACTAACATGGGATTTTATCTTGGTTTTGGCATGCAAATACTCAATCAACAGTCCACCAAAATTCGACAAATTGTTAAAAACTGTCCGCTAGAATTTATCCTCATTGAAACGGATGATCATATCAATCCAAATGATTTATCCTTAGTTGCACAAGAGATTGCAAACCTTAAGCAAATACCCGTAGATGAAGTCGTGCAACAATGTGATAATAACGCAGTTAATCTATTTAATTTAAAATAGCAAAAAAAAACGAGAGGAAAATGGCTGGAAGTTGCGCACGTACTGAAATACTATTAGGTCAACAAGGTTTAGCCAGATTGGCTGAATCGCATGTGCTTATCGCCGGCCTAGGTGGTGTTGGTGGCGCTTGCGCTGAAAGTCTATGTCGAGCCGGTATTGGCACACTTACCTTAATTGATTTTGATATCGTTGAGGCAACTGACTTAAACCGACAAATTATCGCGCTTAACTCTACTTTAGGACTCAAAAAGGTAAATGTATTGGCTGATCGATTACATGATATTAACCCTGATACAGTCATTGTGAAGCGTGATGAATTTATTGATCGACAAAAAGCTGAATCAATTGCCATGGAAAGTGATTTAAATTTTGTCGCTGATTGTATTGATGCTATTGCCTATAAAACTGTCTTAATAGATAGTTGCAATAAATCAGGCATGCCGATCATTTCCAGCATGGGTGCTGGTGGCAGATTAGACCCAACACAGGTAAAAATTTCGCGCATGGATAAAACTCAAAATTGCGCCCTAGCCAGGGAAATGCGCAAACAGCTTAGAAATATTCATGCCTCGATGAAATTTCCCGTGGTGCATTCAACGGAATTACAAATTAAGGCATTGCCTCATAAAGCAGTGACCGCGACAGATACTGCGCCTGCCGGCAGACCTAGAGCGGTAAATGGTGCCATCTCTTATATGCCTAATATCTTTGGACTAATGATGGCCGGACATATTATTCAAACATTACTCAAATCTTAATGGAGGAAAGCAAGGCTTTCCTCCTAAATATAAAAAAGGAGAAAAAATGGTTAGTACGCAAACCCCAGTTTGTGACTTTAGCTCACCGGCGATTAATTTTGAACTAAAGGGTGTTGATGGAAAAATTCATACGCTAGAGAGCTGTAAGGGTGAAAACGGCTTATTAGTGATGTTTATTTGTAATCACTGCCCTTATGTCAAGGCAATTATCGATCGAATCATTCGCGACACTGGCGAACTAAAGGCAATAGGCTTAAATACAGTGGCTATTATGTCGAACAACCCTGATGAATACCAAGAAGATTCATTTGAAAATATGCAAAAAATCGCCAAAGACATGGATTTTCCATTCCCGTATCTAATCGATGAAACTCAAGCAATTGCCAAGGCTTATGGCGCCGTGTGTACACCTGATTTCTTTGGCTATAATCAAAATCTAGAGCTGCAATACCGTGGCCGGTTAGACGCATCACGCAAACAGTCTGCTGCAACCGATGTAAAACGTGACCTATTCGACGCCATGAGTCAGATAGCTAAAACTGGCCAAGGGCCTAAAGAGCAAATTCCATCAATGGGGTGTTCAATCAAGTGGCTCGACTAAAATGTTAACACCTTATCAGACTGCTCAATAATTGCGTGTAAATCCTCAAGCGTTGACATTGGACATATATCGGTCGAGCCTGTTTTCCTAATCTTTAAACAGGTGCCGCAAGCAAACACTTTACCACTCTTATCAACAAAATCTTGCATTTGCTTAGGAATGTCAAAGTTATCACTATTCAATGCTTCACTTTCCACCCCTTTAGCGAGTAAAAAAACCTTAACACTATCGCCTTTTTTCAATGAAAAAGACCCTAGTCTGAAAGCATTAAAGACCGTCTCAGGATCATTTGAATAAATTACCATACCCAACTTCATAACAACCTCCATTAAATACCCATGTTACGATTTGATTGTACTCCTAAAATACATAAGGCGGATTCGACTCATAAGTGCACAACTCCCAATTGACGAGCATCAACACCCGTC
>JACKQG010003146.1_pt1 | contig 20618 bp, 17 predicted proteins | sample 8237621 | NCBI WGS metagenome assembly JACKQG01 (sample SAMN15677084, study PRJNA649215) | marine metagenome | biome: marine; feature: Black Sea; material: saline water; isolation source: suspended particulate matter (SPM) from the Black Sea western gyre | collected 2013-06-09/2013-06-10 | depth... | reverse complement strand
CCTGCGACCTTTGGGTTATGAGCCCAACGAGCTACCAACTGCTCCACCCCGCGATTTAGTTTTGCAAATATACTGCTATAAATTAATTTGGCAATCATTCTTTTAAATTTATTTTAGGTACTTAAAAAGTTTACTTTTGCCGCCATGGTATCAGTAAATAATTTATCCCTCTATTTCGGGGGTCAGGACATTTTTAAAAACATCTCTTTTATGGTAAATAAAGGAGATAAAATTGGGCTCACAGGTAAGAATGGAGCAGGAAAATCTACCTTACTAAAGGTTTTGGCAAAGGATTTAACACCCAATAATGGTAATGTTTCGGTGCCAAATGGCATTGTTGTTGGGTTTTTAAGACAGGATTTGGAGTTTGAAGATGGAAGAACTGTATTGGAAGAGGCACAAACTTCATTCGAATTTCTTAATGATGTAGAAATAAGGATGAATGAAGCAAATAAGCAACTGACTGAGCGTACAGATTATGAAAGTGATGCTTATTTGGATATAATTAATGAATTTAATGTTTTGGAGGAACGATTCAGAATGGCGGGTGGACATGATACTGCAGCTGAAATTAGCCAAGTATTATCAGGTTTGGGGTTTTCGCAATATGATTTTGAACGTCAGACTACTGAGTTTAGTGGTGGATGGCGTATGCGAATTGAGTTAGCTAAAATTCTTTTAATGAAACCTGAGTTGTTATTGTTGGATGAGCCAACCAATCATTTGGATATTGAATCTATAATGTGGTTGGAAAGGTGGCTGAAAAACTATAGTGGAGCGGTAGTATTGGTTTCGCATGATAGGTTGTTTTTAGATGCTTCAACTAATAGAACTATTGAAGTAGCTTTTTCACAAATTAATGATTATAAAGCCTCTTATACTAAGTACTTAACTTTACGTATGGATAGAGTAGAAAAACAGATTCAGGCAAAGAAGAATCAGGACAAATATATTGAAGAAACAAAGATTTTGATTAATAAATTTAGAGCCAAAAAGAATAAAGCTTCTTTTGCTCAATCTTTAATAAAAAAATTAGATAAATTAGAGATTATTCAGGTAGAACAGGAAGATGTTGCGCGTATGCAATTCCGCTTTCCTCCTGCTCCTCATTCCGGTAAAATGAGTTTGGAAGTAAAGAATGCTTCTAAGAGCTATGGTGATTTAAATGTGCTAGATAAGATAAATCTTGAAATTGTAAGAGGAGATAAGCTTGCTTTTGTAGGTAAGAATGGTGAAGGAAAATCTACTTTGGCAAAAATGATAGTAAAGGAACTTGATTTTACTGGAGAGATACAGTTAGGTCATCAAGTAAAGATGGGGTATTATGCTCAGAATCAAGCTGAATTTTTAGATGAAAACTTAACAGTTTTAGAAACTATTGAGCAAGCTGCTACTGAGGATACGGCTGGTAGAGTACGATCTATTTTAGGTTCGTTCTTGTTTAGTAATGATGAAGTGAAAAAGAAAGTTAAAGTACTCTCAGGAGGGGAGCGTGCTAGAGTTGCCTTGTGTAAGTTATTGCTTGAACCCTATAATTTACTAGTGATGGATGAGCCAACTAATCACTTGGATATTACTTCTAAGGAATTGTTGAAAAAAGCTTTAAATAATTATGATGGAAGTTTAATTGTTGTTTCGCATGATAGAGAATTTTTACAAGGACTTACTCAGAAAGTGTATGAGTTTAAAAATCAAAATATTAAAGAATATGTTGGTGATATTGATACGTTCTTATCTGAAAAAGATTTGGAAAATTTTAAAGAGCTAGAAAGTTCACAAAAGGAACAAAAGAAAACTAAACAGAACAAATCAGATGATCAGTTATCTTATGCTGATCAGAAAAATCAGCAGAAAAAGGTAAAGAAATTACAAAATAGGATTAGTAAGTTGGAAAAGCAGATTGAAATTTTGGATAACTCTCAAAAACAAATAGATGCTGACTTAGCTATTCCTGAAAAATTTAATGAGTTGTCCAAAAAAGATGGATTTTTTGCAGAATACGAGAATAATCAGCAAAAACTACAAGAATTGGAAGTGGAATGGGGACAAGCTGCTGAGCAATTAGAAGCTATTACATAATTTTTAAACTCTAGTGAATAATGAGAAGCTATGCTATGCATAGTATTTAATTTTGGATACTTTAATTTTGTCTCAGAATTAATTTAAAAAATAAAAAATTATGAAAAAAATAGTATTTACAATTGCATTAGGGTTAGGATTACTAACAGCTAGTGCGCAAATTCAAAAATTAGCAGGACCAAGAATTGGAGTTACTTTTATTACAGCAGGATCGACAGCAGATTTTATACATGAAGGCTTTGATTTTGATGAAGGCACTCAAGAATACGGTTCAACAGGATCTGCATTTACTACTCAATACGGTTGGCAATGGGAAAGTCGTTTTGCTGACGGTGGAGGAGATGTTGTAGGTATAGTTGAGTGGATAGCTCTAGTTGGTGGAATGGAGCAAGGATTATTTTTGCCTTCAGTATCTTCTGTTATTGGCGCAAGAACTTCTAACGGATTGGAGTTTGGTGTAGGGCCAAATCTTTCTCTATCTGGTGTGGGTATGCTCTTTGCAGTAGGGCATAATTTTAAATCAGGTTCTTTAAATATTCCTGTTAATTTAGTGTTTATGCCAGGTAAAAATATTGATGATGATTCTGACGGTGAAAGTTACACCTACAATACTGGTGCAAGAATCTCTATTATGGTTGGTTTTAATTTGAGTAAATAAACTATATTTGTAAGATGAAAAAGATAGTAATATTTTCTTGTTTTAGTTTTTTAGCAGTATTTGTTTTTGCAGCATTTCCTGTTGAAACACAAAATTTACTTACAGAGGCAGATCCTGAAAAATTCAAGCTAGATGTTTGGGTTTTTTTAATAGGCATATTAACACTTTTACTATTGCCTTACTCTTTATTACTTTTATTTATTAGAAAGAAGAACTTTAGAGGATCCTTAGCTTGGGGCTGGTTAGCTGGCTTAGTACTTATAATTCTATTAGTTATTGCAATTGAATTGGTTCAATCTGGAGGATTATTGCTGTATTAATTTAAAAATAAAAAAAATGAAAAGAATTTTTACAACAATTATATTGAGTATTACTTTATTAAGTGCAGAGGCTCAAATTGAAAAATTAGCAGGACCAAGAGTTGGTGTTACTATGATTACTCCAGGTTCTTTAGCAAGTATTATCAGAGGTGATGTTCCTTTTTTCTCTGATGAAATTAGGGAGGAATGGACTGGTTCAACTGGTGAGTATGGAGCTGCAATATCTCAATACGGTTGGCAATGGGAAAGCCGATTTTCTGATGCGGGTAATATTACTGGTATTGTAGAGTGGATTGCTTTAGTTGGTGGTATGGAAAAAGGAATGTTTTTGCCTTCTGTATCTTCAATGGTAGGTTTGCGTACTGTAAAAGGAATTGAATTTGCAGTAGGACCAAATTTATCATTAGGAGGTATTGCTATGGTATTTGGTGCAGGGTATAACTTCAAATTTGGTAAGTTAAATGTGCCTGTAAATATTGCTTATGTACCAAGTATGAATAAAACTTATAATCATGATTCTGAATATGAATGGGTTGAGTATGAGTATGATGATGGTGATGATCAGCCTTCTACTGGTGGGGGGTATGAAATAGAAACATCTAAAAAATATTCAGTAACTCATCCAACTGGAGCTAGAATTTCAGTTATGGTAGGGTTTAATTTATCCAAGTAAAATAAACTAAAATTATAATTAAGGGCTAAGCATTTGCTTGGCTCTTTTTTTGTTTCTTTGCAAAATGGAACACAAAGCAGGATATGTAAATATTATAGGCAACCCTAATGTAGGCAAGTCTACCTTAATGAACGCTTTAATAGGGCAAAAACTCTCTATTATAACCAATAAAGCACAAACTACTCGTCATAGAATTTTAGGAATTTTAAACGAAAAAGAATATCAGATTGTATTTTCTGACACTCCTGGAGTAATAAAACCGGCCTATAAGTTACAGGAAAACATGATGAATTTTGTGCATTCTGCTTTTCAAGATGCCGATATCCTCATTTATATGATTGAAATTGGAGAGAAAGGGCTAAAAGATGAAAAGCTTTTTGAAAGGTTAAAAAAGACTTCTGTCCCAATTATTATGTTATTGAATAAAATTGATTTAGCTGAGCAGGATTTTGTAGCTCAAGAAATTGAAAAGTGGAGTGCAGAATTACCAAATGCACAATTATTACCTATTTCTGCTTTAAATAATTTTAACCTTGATGTTATAAAGGAAAAGTTGGTTGAGATGCTACCGGTTTCTCCTCCCTATTATGAAAAGGATGCAATTACTGATAAATCTGAACGATTCTTTATTGAAGAGATTATCCGTGAGAAAATTTTAAAGCATTATAAAAAGGAAATACCTTATTCCGTACAAATTGAAGTAGAGGAGTTTTTTGAAGAGGAAGAAATTATTAAAATAAGAGCTATAATTTATGTAATGCGGGAGAGCCAAAAAGGAATTATTATTGGTCATCAAGGATTAGGGTTAAAGCGTATCGGTACAGAAGCAAGAAGAGATATTGAAAGAATGCTAGATAAAAAGGTGTTTCTAGCGACTCCAGTAAAAGTAAAAAAGAACTGGAGAAATGATAATCAGCAGTTAAAAAAATTCGGATACGAATAATGAGTAATATTGTAGCTATAGTTGGAAGGCCAAATGTTGGGAAATCCACCATTTTTAATCGTTTTACTGAAAGTAGACAGGCCATAACAGATGAGGTAAGTGGAGTTACTCGTGATAGACATTACGGTAAAGCTGATTGGAATGGTCGTGAGTTTTCAGTAATTGATACTGGAGGTTATGTTCATGGGAGTGATGATATCTTTGAGTCTGAAATCAGAAAGCAAGTAGAATTAGCAATTGATGAAGCTAATGTAATCTTGTTTTTAGTTGATGCAAAAGCAGGAATTACTGATTTAGATCAAGCAGTGGTTAAGCTACTTAGAAAATCGAATAAGAAGCTAGTTCTTGGAGTGAATAAAGTAGATAATAAGCGTTTATTAGAAGATTCTGTTGAATTTTATAATTTAGGAATTGGAGAGTATGTTCCTTTTTCTTCAATCAGTGGAAGTGGTACAGGTGAGTTGCTTGATGAGTTATTAAAACACTTTGATGATGATGTTGAGCCAGATGAAGATAATACTCCTAAATTTGCAGTTATTGGTAGACCAAATGTTGGGAAATCATCTTTTATTAATGCCCTTATTGGTAAGGAACAAAATATAGTTACTGATATTCCAGGTACTACTCGTGATTCTTTAAATACAAAATTCAATAAGTTTGGTTTTGACTTTACTTTGGTAGATACAGCTGGGCTTAGAAAGAAAAAAAATGTACATGAAAATTTAGAGTTTTATTCTGTTATGCGTTCAGTGCGTGCAATTGAGCATTGTGATGTTTGTATTCATGTAATTGATGCCTCCAGAGGTTTTGAGTCACAAGATCAAAGAATTTTTCATATTGCAGATAGAAATAAAAAAGGAATTGTTATTTTAGTAAATAAGTGGGATTTGCAAGATAAATCAACTGAAACTGCTAAAAAGGCTGAAGAGCAGATTAAAGCAAAAATTTCTCCTTTTACTGATGTGCCTGTTGTATTTGTTTCGGCTTTGCATAAGCAAAGGTTATTAAAAGGGTTAGAAGCTGCCATACAAGTTCATAAAAATAGATCGCAAAAAATAGCTACTTCAGTACTAAATGAGGTGATGTTGCCTTTAATTGATCAGCATCCGCCACCGGCAACTAAAGGAAAATATATTAGAATTAAATATTGTATGCAATTGCCAACTGCAACGCCAACTTTTGTATTTTTTGCCAACTTGCCACAATATATTAAGGATCCTTACAAACGTTATATTGAAAATCAATTACGTCAAAACTTTGATTTTTCGGGAGTTCCTATTCAAATTTATTTCAGACAAAAATAATTAGTTCAATCTAGTGAGGTAAGAAGTGTTGTGCTGAAATAATAGTTTATTTATATTGTATATATTTACTAAGTATTAATCAATATATTTTTTTAATGAAGAATTTATTTTTTTTATGTGTACTTTTTTTTAGTTTGGCATCTTGTACTAATGTGTCTTTTGTAAATCACCAGCCTGAATTTTTAGAACCCCTTTCTGAGATTCCAGAAAAATATCATGGTAGTTTTTTAATTGATACAGATACTCATGCGGTTACGTTAGGTGCGATTGATGGGATGAGTATTAATTCCGATAGTATTGTGGTAAAAGCAAGAGGTAATTATTTTTATGTAAATATATTAGATGATAATGGGAATTATGAATTATATATTTACAAGCTAATTCGCTATCTGGATTATGAAAATAGTTATGCTGTGTTTCCAAATATTGATAGTGAACAAACTCATTTGTTTAATGTGATAGATGAATGGAATTGCAATAATGGAAAGCAATGTTATTTGGTAGATAATGTGAGTGAAAATCAATTCAATTTATTGGTAAATTCAGTTACTAGTGAAAAGGTAGAATTAAAAAGGATCGATTAATAATTTTATTATCTTTTAAAAAATATGATTATGAAAAAAATAACAACAACACTACTTCTTACTTTTATTGGATTGTTTGTATTTGCGCAAACAAATGCTGATCTAGTTGGCCAATGGTATAATGCTAAAGATGATATTGTACTTACTCTTTTTGAAGTAAATGAAACAATTTCAGCTAAAATTACTTGGATGAAATTCCCAAATGATGAAAACGGTAATCCCAAAACTGATTTATTGAATCCTGATGAAAGTTTAAGAAATAGATCTATAATTGGAGCGTTAATGATGTATGATTTGACATATATTGCAGGAAATATTTGGGATAATGGAAGCCTTTATATTCCTAAAACTGGAAAGATCTATAGCGGAATGATGAGATTGAAAAATGAAAAGACACTTAATATAAGAGGGTATGTTGGTTTTTCCTTTTTTGAACGTTACTCATCAACGTGGACTCGTTATTTAGATGAAGATTTAGTTAGTAACCCAACTACAAAAAAAAGAAATTTATTAATTCAGTTAACTGAAGACTTAAATAAAATTATAAATAAAATAGAAAATGAAAATTTATTAATTCAGCTAAGAGAAGATTTAAATGAAATCATAAAAAAAATAGAAGAACTAAAAAAAGCCGAGTAATAATACTCGGCTTTTCTATATTCTACTTTTTTAGGGAATTAGTTAATTCCTATAAGCTCTACTTCAAATACTAAAGTTGCTCCAGGTCCAATTAAGCCTCCTGCACCTCTATCCCCATAAGCTAAAGCTGAAGGTATAGTTAGTTTCCATTTGTCACCAACACTCATTAATTGTAAAGCTTCAATCCATCCTGGTATAACTTGAGTTACGCCAAATTGAGCAGGCTCTCCTCTATCTACTGAACTATCAAATACAGTTCCGTCAGTAAGCATACCATGATAATGTACAGTAACTTGGTCATCAGCAGTTGGTTTAGCACCACTTCCTTCAGTCATTACTTCATATTGCAATCCGCTTTCAGTTGTTATTACCCCTTCTTTAGCTCCATTTTTAGTAAGGTATTCTGATCCTGCTTCTCCTGCTTGAGCACTTTTTTCAGCAGCTAATTTTCCGAAATAATCTTGCAATACTTGCATACTTTCTTCTTCCGAAATATCTAAATCATTTCCTGCAAATACATCTTTAAATGCTTTTGCTACTGCATTTGCATCAATAGTGTCTAGTCCTTGTGCTTTAACTCCTGTTGCCACATTTACTCCTAAACTGTAACTTACTTTTTCCATTTCTGTTTCTGGTGTTTTGTCAGTTGCGTCATTAGAGCATGAGCTCAAAACAATCGCAAAACCAACGATTAATAATTGTACTGTTTTATTCATAATAGTTATTTTTTATAAGATTTGTAAAATTTGTTTGCAAAACTACAATTATTGTTCGTTTTTCCTTGAAAATAAGCGGTTCATTTTTCTATATTTGGCTTTTGGAAAATTAAAAAATTATACATGGAAATAATTAAAACCTCAATAGAAGGATTGCTCCTTATACAACCCAAAGTTTTTGGAGATGATAGAGGTTATTTCTTTGAGAGTTGGAGTGAAGAATCCTTTGCTAAAAATGGTTTAGATTTGCATTTTGTTCAGGATAATCAGTCTCTTTCAAGTAAGGGTGTGTTAAGAGGTTTGCATTTTCAGAACCCACCTTTCGCGCAAGGTAAATTAGTACGAGTAATAAAAGGTGCTGTATTAGATGTTGTGGTAGATATAAGAAAAGAATCTGCCACTTATGGACAGCATTTTTCAATTGAACTTAATGAAGAAAATAAAACTATTTGTTGGATCCCACCAGGATTTGCTCATGGTTTTGTTACACTTGAGGATGATACAATTTTTACTTATAAATGTACAGGAGTTTATAATTCAGCTTCTGAAGAGGCATTACTATGGAGTGATAAAGATTTAAATATTGATTGGGGAGCTATAAAACCTTTAGTCTCAGATAAAGATTTAGTCGCAGGAAGTTTTAAGAATTTTAAAAGTCAATTTTAATATGCAGATAAAACACATTTATTTTTTAGGATCTTCTTTACTGATTCTTGCTTTTGCTCAGCTTTTTATTTTTTCAAGTGAATTAAGGAGTGATGATGAGTTGCATCAGAAACAGTTTAATACTAAATATGGAATTTTTTCTATTTTACAGCCTCAAGGTTTGAGTTTTGCAGGAGAAGAAATTCCAATAAATTCTCCTGAAATTTGGGAAAGAATTGATAAAGAACTACTTAAAAATACCTATTGGCAGTCAAATACTATGTTATTTTTTAAAAAAGCAAATAAGTATTTTCCAATTATTGAACCTATATTGAAAAAGAATAATATTCCTGATGATTTTAAGTATTTAGCTTTAATTGAAAGTGGATTAGATAATGTAGTTTCTCCTGCTGGGGCAGCAGGTTTTTGGCAAATTTTAAAAACCACAGCTCGTGAGCATGGTTTAGAAGTGAATTCAGCTATTGATGAACGCTATAATTTAGAAAAATCAACTCAGGTTGCTTGTGAATATTTGAATGATGCTTATGCTAAGTTTGGGAATTGGACTATGGCAGCAGCATCTTATAATATGGGAAAAAGCGGAGTCAGAACATGCATGACAAAACAAGGGACTAATAATTATTATAATCTTCATTTAAATTCTGAAACAGCAAGATATGTATTTAGGATTCTTGCTGTAAAGGAGATAATGGAAAATCCTAAGAAATATGGGTTTATGTTTCGTGCAAAAGATTTGTATACAATGCCTGACTATAAAATTATAGAGGTGGATTCTACTATTACTAATTTAAGTAATTTTGCAATATCTAATGGAATAAATTATAAACTGTTAAAGCAGTTTAATCCTTGGTTGAGAACTTTTTATTTACCAGATTCATCAAGAAAAAAGTATTTTTTAAAGATTCCAACAAATACTGATTTGTTAGTATTTGATGATTTGGAGACTCAATCATATTTAGAAGAGTAGCATGGTAAGTCAGAAAGATAAAATATCAATTTATGGTGCTCGGGTTCATAATTTAAAAAATATAAATCTTCAAATTCCTAGGAATAAATTGGTTGTGTTTACCGGAAAAAGTGGGAGCGGAAAATCATCATTAGCATTTGATACTATTCATGCAGAAGGTCAAAGACGATACTTAGAAACCTTTAACGCCTATGCTCGTCAATTTTTAGGAAATATGGAGCGTCCAGAAGTAGATAAGATTACAGGATTAAGTCCTGTTGTGGCTATTGAACAAAAGACTACTTCCAAAAACCCAAGATCAACAGTAGGAACAATTACCGAAATTTATGATTATTTGCGTCTGCTCTATTCCAGGGTAGGAACCGCTTATTCGTATAAGTCAGGAAAAAAAATGGTACGCTTTACTGATGAGCAGATTTTAGATTTAATACAATTAGATTTTAAGAATAAACCTATTAGTATTTTGGCCCCTATTGTCCGCTCTCGAAAAGGACATTATGCTGAGCTTTTTCATCAGTTGGCTAAAAAAGGATATTTAAAAGTTAGAGTAGATGGTGAGATTATTGATATAACCCCTTCTCTAAAGTTGGATAGATATAAAACGCATGATATTGAAGTAGTTATTGATCGTTTAAAAGTAACTGAGCCCAATAGAAAACGCCTAATTTCTTCTTTGAAATTAGCAATGGAAGATGGTGATGGTGTAATGATGGTTATTGAGAAATCTGCAACAGCTCCAAGGTATTTTTCAAGGGCTTTAATGTGTCCTGATACAGGAATTGCTTATAAGAATCCTGAGCCAAATTCTTTTTCTTTTAACTCTCCAAAAGGTGCCTGTAAAGTGTGTAATGGCTTAGGGAAATTTAAGATTGTAGATGAAGATAAAATATTACCAAATAAGGAATTAAGCATTAATAAAGGAGGGATAGCTCCTATTGCAAATCGCAAATCAGATTGGATTTTAGGGCAGATTGAATTGATTGGAAAGAAGTTTGATTTCACTTTAAATACTCCTATTGATAAAATTCCAAAGGAAGGAATTGATGCAATATTATATGGGATTACTGAAAACCTTAAAGTAAAATTAAAGTCAGCAGGAATTTCCAAAACATATAAATTACATTTTGATGGAATTGTTAATTTTATAGAGGAGCAATCTAAATTAGCATATGTAAAATCTATTGAAAAATGGGCAGGTAAATACATGTCCGAACACGATTGTAAAAGCTGTAATGGAAGCAGGTTAAATATTGAGTCATCTCATTTTAAAGTGGCAGATAAAAGCATTAATGAAGTGTCAAACTTGGATATTTCTTCTTTTGCTAAGTGGGTGCTTACTATTGAAAAATCATTAAATGAGAATGAATTAAAAATTGCAAATCAGATTGTTAAAGAGCTAACTAAGCGTTTGCAATTCATTATTGATGTTGGATTGTCCTATCTTTCATTAAATAGAAGTTCAAAAACATTAAGTGGTGGTGAGGCGCAAAGGATTCGTTTGGCAACTCAAATTGGGACACAACTGACTAATGTTCTTTATATACTAGACGAGCCTAGCATAGGCTTACATCAGAGGGATAATTTGAAATTGATAAATTCTTTAAAGAAATTACGTGATATTGGAAACTCAGTTATTGTGGTGGAACATGATAAGGATATGATTAAGTCAGCTGATTTTATTGTTGATTTGGGCCCTGGAGCTGGAGTTCATGGTGGTGAAGTAGTTTCTGAAGGCGATTATCAAACTATTCTAAATGACAATCATATTACTGCTGATTATTTAAATGGTACTCAAAAAATTGAAGTGCCTAAAAAGAGAAGAAAAGGGAATGGAAAGACCTTAACGCTTAGAGGAGCTAGAGGAAATAACTTAAAAAATATAGATGTTGAGATTCCCTTGGGGTTGTTGTGTTGTGTGACGGGAGTTTCTGGAAGTGGAAAGTCAACCTTAATAAACGGAACACTGTACCCTGTTTTGAATAAGCATTTTTATAGAGGGGAAAAAGAGCCTTTACCGTATAAAAGCATTGACGGATTATCGCATTTGGATAAGGTTATTGAGGTCGATCAATCCGCTATTGGTCGAACTCCAAGGTCTAATCCAGCTACTTATACTGGTGTATTTTCTGATATTAGAACTTTGTTTTCAAATCTTCCAGAGTCTAAAATTAGAGGTTATAAAGTAGGGCGTTTTTCGTTCAATGTTGTTGGTGGTAGATGTGAAGGTTGTAAGGGGGGAGGTATGAAAACTATAGAAATGAATTTTTTGCCTGATGTTGAGGTGCATTGTGAGGATTGTAATGGAAAACGCTATAATCGTGAAACTTTAGAAGTTCGTTTTAAAGGGAAATCAATTTCTGATGTATTGAATTTAACCATTAATCAAGCGGTTGAGTTTTTTGAGGCGATTCCATCTATTTATCGTAAAATAAAAACCTTGCAAGATGTTGGTTTGGGCTATATTACTTTAGGTCAATCGGCAACTACTGTAAGTGGAGGAGAAGCGCAAAGAATCAAATTGGCATCTGAACTTTCCAAAAGGAGCACAGGAAACACTTTTTATATTTTGGATGAACCTACTACAGGCTTGCATTTTGAAGATGTAAAAGTCTTTCTAAAAGTTATTGATACTATAGTTGATAAAGGAAACACGGTATTGATTATTGAACATAATTTGGATGTAATTAAGATGGCAGACCATATAATTGATATCGGTAAAGAAGGCGGGGATAAAGGTGGGCAGCTGATTTGTAACGGAACTCCAGAAAGTATCGTAAATTGCAAGGATAGTTATACGGCTAAATACCTAAAAAGTGAATTGAAATAAATTTACTATATTAGTGGCTTAAATTAAAAGAGATTGAGTATGAATACAGATGAAAAAAAAATTAGGAGAGCTTTTAAAGAAAAAAACTGGAATGCCATAAAAACCTCCGATTCATGGCAAATTTTCAAAATTATGTCAGAGTTTGTTCAGGGGTTTGAAACCATGTCTAAAATTGGACCTTGTGTTTCCGTATTTGGGTCAGCTCGTACAAAGCCTGATAATAAATACTACAAACAAGCTGAAGAAATTGGTTATTTGCTTACTCAAAGTGGTTATGGTGTTATTTCTGGTGGTGGGCCAGGTATTATGGAGGCAGCTAATAAAGGTGCATCCAGAGGTGAGGGAAAATCAGTAGGTTTAAATATTGAGCTTCCATTTGAACAATCTTCCAACCCCTATATTGATAATGATAAACTGATTAATTTTGATTATTTCTTTGTTAGAAAAGTGATGTTTGTTAAATATGCACAAGGTTTTATAGTGCTTCCTGGTGGGGTAGGTACTTTGGATGAGCTATTTGAAGCCATAACTTTAATACAAACTCAGAAGATAGGAAAGTTCCCAATTGTACTCGTAGGAAAAACCTATTGGGAGGGTTTGTTAGGCTGGATAAAAGAGGTTATGCTAGCGAAAGAACAAAATATTAGCATAGAAGATTTAGATTTGATTAATGTAGTGGATAAGCCAGTAGAGGCAGTCGAGATTATCAATGATTTCTATAAGAAATATACGCTAAAACCTAATTTCTAGCATATAGGATAGCTTTCTGATTTTTTTCCTATTTTTACGCCAATATAAAAATCACACTAATGAATCAATTTTTTAAAAAAGCGTTTGTTCTTTTTGCTTTAATATCTTCTATATCTGTTTTTTCACAAGAGCAGCCATTTAGTCCTAAATTCACTTTAGGTTCAGGGTTTTATACACTTACTGGTGATATTCAGAATGAAAACTCTGGTTTTTTAAAAGGTATTGCAGGATTTAATGCAGGAATGAAGTTTGAGCTTGCAAATAATTTAGATTTTTCATTCTTATTTATTAAAACTTCTTTTGCAGCTAATAATGAAATTGAAAAATTTTCATCAGATGTTGATGGATTTGGCTTACATCTAGGCTATACAGTTAATCAGATTTTTAAACAATCTAAGATTAGTCCATTATTATCTTTAGGAGTTCAAAATTTTAATGTAAGAAATGATGGTGAGAATAGTAGCGCTATTACTGTTCCTTTAGGTTTTGGTTTACGAATGAATATTACAGATAGGCTGCAATTTGATATTGCAATGAATTTTGGAATGGGATTAGGTGATATTGATATGTCAAAAGAAAATGAAGGTAAGGCTGATGGTTACAAATCATTGAATTTCACTATGCATTATGATTTATTTACTCCAAAGCCAAAAGAGAATACTTATTTTGATGATAGTTACTATGAAGATGTTGATTTTACTAAATTAGAATCAGAGGATGAAGATGGTGATTTAGTAGCTGATGTTGATGATTTTTGTCCTAAAACACCAATTGGTGTTAAAGTTGATGATAACGGCTGTCCTTTGGATGATGATAAAGATGGGATTCCAAATTATCTAGATCAGCAAAAAAATACAGTTAAAGGTTCTATTGTTGATGAAAATGGAGTGCAATTAACTAATGATAAGTACCGTAGTATGTATTCTGATTATGAAGCAGCTTCAAGAGAGTATGCTAATTTTTATAATGAAAATGAAATCAAGCGTGAAAATTATAAAACTATTGATGCGTATTTAATTGCAAAAGCAAATGCCTTTAATAAAGCTTATAATGATGGAGAAGTTTTTGATAATACTGTTGAGGGATTGAAATATAAAGTTAAGATTGGAGCTTTCATTGATGGTGTTCCTGCTAATATAATTAATAAATACTTAAGTTTGGATGACTTAGAAAGTATTCCGCAAGATGATGGAATGGTAATTTATGCTGTAGGAGCTTATAATTCATTGGAAGAAGCTTTAGGTAGAGAATATGAATTGGAGGCAAAAGGATTTGATGATACTTATATTTTAGTTGATAATAATGGAAGTGTGTCAAATTATGTAATTCCTGTACCTGAGCCAATCATTGATGAGGAAGAGATTGTTCTTCCTGTTGTTGAGGAAGATGAAATAGAAAAGATAACGGAGGAAGAAACTGTTATTTCTTCCAATGAAACTACTTACAGAATTCAAATTGGAGCTTTTGATAAGGAATTATCTGATAAGGTGTTTGAAGGAGTTGATAATGTAGTTTCTTTTTCAGGAAAGGATGGTTTAGTTAGATATATGGCTGGTTCATTTACTGAGTATAAAGATGCAATTAACTATCAAGCTCAAATGAAAGCAAGAGGATTTGAAGATGCTTTTATTGTTACCTATAAAAATGGAGAACGTATTAGTTTAAATGTTGCAATTAAAATAGAAAAAAATTCTTTAAAATCCGAGTTAGTTGTTGAAGAAGAAGTTGTAAAGCCAAATATTGAATTTATAGTACAAGTTTTGATGATCAAACCAAATGTTGAGTTTGAAGTAGAAGTTTTGATGACGAAACCAAATGTTGAATTTATAATACAAATTGTAGTAACTGAAATCTCTTTAACAACTGAGGACTTAGATAAAATGAGCAAGCTTGGAAATATTGATAAGGAAGCAAAAGGAGAAGAAATGTATCGTTATTTTGCAGGAACTTATTCTTCATTTAGTGATGCGAATATCCGTTTAGAAGAAGCTCGATTAGTTGGATATCCAGATGCTTTTGTATTCGCAAAGCTAGATGGCAAGAGGATTACTCTTGAACAAACAAGGTATCCTGAAATTTTCGGGACCTATCCATCATTAGATGCTGCTAATATACGTTTAGCTGAAGTGAAGTTAGCTGGATATGCTGATGCTCTTGTATTTGCAAAGTTAGATGGTGATAGGGTCACTCTTGAACAAGCAAAACATTTTAATACTCTTGGAACTTATACTTCATTGAAGGAAGCAAATATACGTTTAGCTGAAGCAAAATTAGCAGGATATGCTGATGCTTTTGTTTTTGCAAAATTAGAGGGTGAAAGAATAACAATTGAACAAGCTATTGCATTATTAAAATAATAAAAACTACAAAATAAAAAGAAAGCCCGCAATTGCGGGCTTTCTTATTGTAGGAGATTATTGTTAAGTTTATTCTAGTTGGTTTTTAGTTTTCTTTCTTCCTTCATAAACTTCAAATTTACGAAAACTACAATCTAGCTTTCCATTCATTACTCTTATTTTTCGTGAAGGGCGTAAGCCAATAAACTTCATATTTTCTATATCTGAAGAAATAATCCAGATTCCACATCCTTCATATTTATGTTTTAAAGTTGTTCCTACTTTTTCATAAAAATCATTAACGCCTAACTCTATTCTCTCTCCATAAGGAGGATTAAACATTACAAAGGTTCCTGGAGCTACTTCAGTTTCAAAAAAGTCAGTTTTTGTAACCTTGATATTATCGTACATTAAAGCATTGTCAATATTTTCCCTACTGATACGTACTGCCTTTTGAAAATTATCACTTCCCGTAATTTCCCCGTAATAATGAGTTTCTTTTTCTAAGGAGATTTCTTTTATCTTTTCCCAAAGCTCTTCATCAAAATCCTTCCAACTTTCAAATCCGAACCTTTCTCTAAAAATATTAGCTGGAATATTGTGTGCTATAAGAGCTGCTTCAATCAGTAAAGTTCCACTACCACACATTGGGTCATGAAAATTTGCAATTCTATTCCAATCACTTAGTAGAATTAATCCTGCAGCTAAAACTTCATTCATTGGAGCCATTACAGCATCCGATTTATATCCTCTTTTATGTAAGGATTCTCCAGAACTATCAAGAGAAACAGTACAAGTATGTTTTGCAATATGTAAGTTGATGCTTACATCTGGCATTTCAGGATCAACATTGGGACGCTTGTCAAATTTCTTTCTAAAAGTATCTGCAATAGCATCCTTCATTACTAATGAAGCATATTTACTATGAGTAAAAACCTCAGAATGAGTTGTGGCATGAGTAGCAAAAGTGGCATCTAAATCAAAAATTTCAGTCCAATCAATTTCACATAACTTACGATACAATTCTTTTTCATCATGTGCCTGGAAGTGCGCAATAGGTTTTAATATTCGTAAAGCAGTCCTTAGGTTAAGGTTCGCTTTATACATAAATCCTTTATCTCCTTTAAAGCTTACGGCTCTATTTATAGTTTGGATATTCTGTGCACCTAATTTTCTAAGTTCTTCAGCTAGTATTTCTTCTAAGCCAAACATAGTTTTGGCTAGCATATAAAAATTTTCATCTTTCATTCTGCAAAGGTAATGCTTATTACGTAAAAGATTTCCTTAGATTTGTTCAAATTAATTTCGCTTATGAATATTGCAAACCTTGATTGGATTATAATTATTTCTTTTTTATCAATTACTTTGTTAATCGGATTAATAGTATCTAGGAAATCAGGAGAGAACTCATCTGAATTTTTTCTTTCTGGCAGAAATATGCCTTGGTGGTTATTAGGAATTTCTATGGTAGCAACTACTTTTTCAACTGATACTCCTAACTTAGTAACTGATATTGTTAGGAATAATGGTGTAGCAGGAAATTGGGTATGGTGGGTATTCTTGCTTACAGGATTGTTAACTGTCTTTGTTTATGCTAAACTATGGCGAAAATCAAATGTAAATACTGATATCGAATTTTACGAAATGCGTTATTCTGGTAAGCCTGCAAAATTCTTAAGAGGTTTTAGAGCATTATATTTAGGTGTTATTTTTAATGTGCTGGCTATGGGAGGAATTTCATTAGCAGCTATTAAAATTGGGCAAGTCATGTTGGGACTTACGGCTTTTGAAACCATTGGGATTGCTGGTATAATTACTGTTTTGTTTAGCACAATGGGAGGTTTTAAGGGTGTAGTGTATACTGACTTTCTTCTCTTTTTTGTGGCTATGGCTGGGTCAATTGGTGCAGCTTATTATTTAGTAAATATGCCTGAAATTGGTGGGATTCAAGCTTTAATTACTCATCCTAATGTGGCTGATAAAATTTCTATGTTGCCTGACTTTAGTAATACCGAACAACTCATTATGTTGCTAATTATTCCTCTTGCTGTACAGTGGTGGTCTGCTTGGTATCCGGGTGCCGAACCAGGTGGTGGTGGCTATATCGCGCAAAGAATGTTAGCTGCTAAAAATGAAAATCATGCAATTGGTGCAACTTTATTTTTTAATATTATGCATTATGCTTTTCGTCCTTGGCCTTGGATTTTGGTGGCTTTGGCATCACTAGTTGTTTTTCCTGATATTGCAAGTATTCAAGAGGCTTTTCCTGCAGTAAGTGAGGATAAATTAGGACATGATTTAGCCTATTCAGCTATGCTTACTAAGTTGCCAACTGGTTTGTTGGGCTTAGTTTTGGCTTCTCTAATTGCAGCTTACATGTCTACCATTTCTACCCATCTGAATTGGGGAGCATCTTATATTGTCAATGATTTTTACACTCAACAAATTAATCCCACTGCTACTGAAAAACAAAAGGTAAATGTTGGGCGTTTGTCTACCGTTATCTTGTTTTTAGCTTCTGCTGCTTTGGCTTTGTTATTAACCAATGCATTACAATTGTTTGATTTCATCTTGATGTTTGGTGCGGGAACAGGTCTTATTTTTATCCTTAGGTGGTTTTGGTGGAGAATAAATGCTTGGAGTGAAATCTCAGCTATTTTTGTTTCAGGAATAGTTTCTGTATTATTCAACATGGAAATTGTATCTTCTGTTCTATTTGGTGAAACTGCATTAATGCCAGAGTATATGAAATTCCCAATGGTAGTACTGATAACTACTGTTGTTTGGCTTGTGGTAACTTTTTCTACTCCTCCTGAGGATAAAGAAGTATTGCTTAGTTTCTATAAAAAAACGGTTCCTGGAGGGCCAGGCTGGAAAGCTATAGTAGGGGATGAACAAATTAAAAGTGATGGTTGGTCAGTTCCTTCAGGGATTTTGGCTATTCTTTTAGCTTTAGTCATGATTTATTGTTTACTTTTTGCAACAGGATATTTTATTTATGGAAATTTACTAATATCAGGAATTCTTATGTTTATTGCTTTAATTGCTGCATATTTTCTTTTTAGAATTTGGGATAGAATAAAAGTTAAGGTATTCTAGAAGTTGATTACTTTATCCTTATTTTTGCCAAATGAAAGATTTTAAAGCATTAGGTGTAAAACCAGATTTCATTAAAGGATTAAATGATTTAGGAATTATTAATCCAACTGATATACAAACACAAGTTATTCCTTTATTATTAGAAGGAAATACTGATTTGGTTGGACAGGCCCAAACAGGAACAGGAAAAACTGCTGCTTTTGGCTTGCCACTTTTACATAAAATTGATCCTAAAAAAGATTATGTACAAGCTTTAATCTTATGTCCTACTCGTGAATTAGGACAGCAAGTAGCTAAGCAATTGTTTCGTTATACTAAATATTCTGATAAAATTTTTACTGAGTCTGTTTATGGTGGTGAAAAAATTGATAAACAAATAGCAAACTTAAAAAGGACTACACATATAATAGTAGCAACTCCTGGTCGCCTTATTGATTTAGTAAATCGTAAAGCAGTAGATATAAGTAATGTCAAAACGGTTGTTTTGGATGAAGCAGATGAAATGCTAAGCATGGGGTTCAAAAAAGAATTAGATGAGATACTGAGTTTCCTTCCTGAAGCACAAAATAAATGGTTGTTTTCTGCAACTATGCCACAAGGAATTAAGCAAATCGTAAATGAGCACATGAGCCCTTCTGCACACAGAATTACTGTCAGTGGGAGCAATGTAGTTAATTCTAAAATAGAACATAAATTTGTGCATTGTGAAGATACTGAAAAGTTTCATGTTCTATTACAATTCTTAAACTCTGTAAAAGGACAAAGAGGAATTGTTTTTTGTAGAACTAGAAATACTGCTAAAAAAGTAGCTTCTCAGCTTATAGCTAAAAATGTTGCTGCTGATGCTATTCATGGTGATCTCTTACAAAAAGAAAGAGATAAAGTAATGCGTGCTTTTAAGAATGAAAACTTAAGTATTATTGTAGCTACTGATATTGCTGCAAGAGGAATTGATGTGGCTGATTTAACTTTTGTAGTGCATTTTCAACTCCCTGACCAAGATGAATACTATACACATAGAAGTGGTAGAACAGCTCGTGCTGGTAAAGAGGGAATCTCTTTAGTTTTAGCAAATGGTTATGATGTTAGGACGATTAGAGAATATGAGAAAAACTTAAAGATTTCTTTCTCTCAAATCAAATCTGTTAAGTAGTTAGTTTGGAGATAATCTTTTTTAAAGGTAATATCTGTTTTGTGTGTTCAATAGATGGGCCAGCACACCAAACTGTTTTATAAGTACTACTAAATGCTGCTTTTTCTACTGATTTCATGCCTTTAAAATAGGTAATCATCTTTACCCATTTTTTTATTTTTTTATTTTTACTCATCAGTTGTTCCAACCAATTTTGTGTAGTTCCTGTTTGCTGCACATAAGGTGTATTGATTACTGTACAAGGTGTTCCAGAAATCTTTGTGGTGAATACAATATCCTCTTTTCCATAATCTACACATGCATTTTTATATTCTTCTGAAATATGCGCTTCCTCACATGCAATAAAGGGTGATCCAATTGAAAGTCCGGCAGCACCTAAATTCATAATCTTATCAATCCCATCTTTAGTGCCTATTCCTCCTGCTGATATTACGGGAATACTGCAATGTTTATTCAGTAGAGGGATAATTTCTTCTGGTGTTAGTTTTCCTGCATGTCCTCCAGCGTTACTGTTAACAGCAATTATGGCATCAGCTCCTAATTGCTCTACCTTTACTGCATATTTTTCTTCTACTACATCACAAAATACTTTTATTCCTTTGGGTTTGCATAATTCAATCACTTGCTTTGGGCTCCCTAATGAGGTGATAATAAAATCTATTTCTAACTCAACACAAGTTTTTAATTGTTGCTGCATTTTTATGTTGGATTTGTTGACAATCAGGTTGATGCCTAATCCTTTGCTTGTTGTGTTAGCTCTTATCTCCTGTATTGCTTCTCTGAAAAGTTTATCTGTTCTGTAATTTAAGGCAGGTATACATGCTGCAATTCCTGAGTTCATTGCTTCAATCATCATTTTGGTATTGGTAACCAAAAACATAGGAGCCATTATTATTGGATATTT
>JACKQG010003145.1_pt1 | contig 20622 bp, 11 predicted proteins | sample 8237621 | NCBI WGS metagenome assembly JACKQG01 (sample SAMN15677084, study PRJNA649215) | marine metagenome | biome: marine; feature: Black Sea; material: saline water; isolation source: suspended particulate matter (SPM) from the Black Sea western gyre | collected 2013-06-09/2013-06-10 | depth... | reverse complement strand
CGTCAGGGCGAAACCAATGGTCCCCCTGCGGCCATCGTTTTGCAGGGCTTCTGCTCGATTGAACTCCTCGCGAACGTAGTCGGTGACTTTCTTGTAGAGCCTAGCCTCGGCGTCGGACAGTTCGTAGTTGACGGAGTAGGCCCGCCGCTCGGGGAAAAGGGGTGTTTCGTCAAACTTCAGCAAATGCTCCTTGACGAGCCGCCGCATCATGTCGGAAGGGTCGCAGACGTGGACGCCGTCGCGGAATTTCCCCTCGAACCGGTCGCCATCCAACAAGGCCATGAATAGTTGGAAGTCTTCTTCCTTGCCGTTGTGCGGCGTTGCGGTCATCAACAGAAAGTGTCGCGTGAGGCCGGACACAAATCGGCCTAACTTATATCGCTTGGTCTCCTTGACTTCGCCGGAGAAAAACGACGCTGACATCTTGTGGGCTTCGTCGACGACGATCAGGTCCCAGTCGGTCGTGCTAAGCTTGGCCTGGACGTCTTCGTTTCGGCTGAGTTTGTCGAGCCGGCAAATCGCCAGTGGGTTTTCCTGAAACCAGTTGCCGGTCTGGGCGGCTTCCAGGGCATCGTTCGTGAGCATCTGGAACGGAAGATGGAACTTACTGGAGAGTTCATCCTGCCATTGGTCCACGAGACCGCCAGGTGCAATGATCATGCAGCGACGAAGATCGCCGCGGACGCGGAGTTCCTTGATCAGCAACCCGGCCATGATGGTCTTGCCGGCCCCAGGGTCGTCGGCAAGGAGGAATCGCAGGGGTTGGCGGGGTAGCATTTCGGCGTAGACCGCCGTGATTTGATGTGGCAGCGGGTCGACCAGCGACGTGTGGATCGCCAGTAGCGTGTCAAATAGATGGGCCAACCGAATTCGGTAGGCCTCGGAGACCAATCGGAGCAAACCGCCATCGGCCGAGAAGCTCCAGGGCCGACCGGCAGTGACGATTTCGAGCGTGGGCTCGTTGTCGCGGTAAAGCAACTCCGTGCCCAGGTGGCCGGCGGCATCCTTGTAGACAACCTCCGCCACGGCCGTACCGTGCCACTTGACATCGATGATGGTTACCTGGCCGTCGGGTAGGATGCCTTTGACGCAGGCACCGCGGGTCAGTTCTTCGAGTTGCGCCACCGTGTCACCTCGGACGGTTCGGAGTTCGTCGGGTCCGCTTTCTTGCTGCCGATCTTGGTCATAAGCCGATAGTTGTTCGCCGGATGCCAGTACTCCGGGATCTTGCCCGACCGTCCCCAGTTACGGAGCGTATTGCGGCAAAAGCATCTCCTCGGTTGCCTACATGCACTGAGTGGTTCAGTGCGGCGATTCCGTAACCATACCAGACCGGATCACGGTAGTGAAGCAACTCCCCGACGCTAGGCGAAGGATTGGCTGAGTTTGCGAATTGGGAAGGGTGGAGTGCCATCGCACGCCATGTTCTTGCTGGTCGTTCCAAGACTTGGCCTATCGGGAGTTTCCCAGGTGCGAGAAGACGATTATCTCGGAGCCATGTCTCGCAGAGGGCGGGAGCTGGAAGATCTGAATTCCGGCGGATACTAGTCAAGCGTCCTTGCCATTGCTGTGCTTGTACTCCCTCCACAACCGATCAACGTCCGGCGACACAAACCGCGCCCCGGCCTTCCGCCGACCATCTACCGTGACCAACTCCTTCCCCGATGCAAGACTACCGAGCGGCACCAGATCCGCAGTCGCAGGTCAACGCCCCCGTCAGCAAGGGCCTTCTGGAGGGTTTCGAGGTTCCGTTTCCACTTCTTGAACGATCGCAGGCTACTCTCGGCCTTTCTCAGCTCCGATGGTGGCTGGGATTTGCGTTACGACACTCACACATGAACCATGCGGGCCGGAGAACATCAAGCGAAACCTGCGAGAACTCGCCAGGAGTTCTCGAAGTTCCCTGTGTGCAGTAAACTGTATATGATGTGTCATTGTTGTGCAGCCCTTACCAACCGCCCCCGCGTCCACAAAGGAATTGTGCGATGACCAGTCGAATCTGTTCGACAGTGATCCTGACCGTGTTGGCCGCCCCTGGTCTGCTCCTCGCGGCTGGGGTCGATTCAAGCAGGAATACTGATGGTGTGCTGACCTGGCACATGGGCACTATCCAACCCCGTGAGTCGACGCGCCATGTGGTTCTGTTCGCATATGCCGAGTCACCACAAGGCGTGGCCAAACACCTGGATGCTGCACGGCGACAACTCGCCCAGCCGACCGATCCACCGGCCGTGGCCACCGACCAGCCGGCTCCGTCGCTGGTGTGGATCGAGAACGACGTGACCGACTTCGCCCTAGCGGGCCCAGGACATTTCTTCTGGGAAGGTGTGAAACGGCAGAGTCTCGTTTGTTCCAAGGGTGGGCAGTTGAGCCGGTTCGGCTACTATCTGAGTTACCACGACGGTGCCCTGCGACGGGCCGGTACGCCCATCAACTCGGCGAAGTTGGAAAACCTGAGGATCGTCCAACCGATGCGGCCCATCGACGGCAAGCAAGCGGTAGGTACCGTCGAAACGTCCGACAAGAAGTTGCGCACACGAATTCGTCCCATCATGGGCGACGGCCCAGTGGTGGCGGTGGAATTCGTGATCAGAAACGTCTCGGACCAACCGCTTGACCAGATGCGGCTTTCGGTCTACTCGAACCTCGAATCGGCTCACACGCACGAAGGCGATTACAGCACGCTGGACCGTCTGACGGGCGGCCTGCTGGTATTCGATCCGGCAACGAAGATGTGTGTCGTCATGGCCGGGTTGTCTACGCCTTCGTTGGGCTATTCGGGCAACTGGGCATCGCAGACGCAGCTTGCCGAGGGTACGGGCATCGCCCCGGACAAATGGAACGAGTTCACCGGTTCCGAAGAGAATCTCAAGAAGCTGGTCGCCAAGTTGCCAAAGCCTAACGTGCCGCATCCGATTGCCGCGCCTAGCGATGGTCCGGTCACGCCCGAGACTCGCGACCTGACCGCGGTCGAGGCACGCGACGCTCTGCACCGCGATTGGTTGTTCCAGGCCGACGGCAAGCCGACCGTGGCTCGCGCGCTCGAAGAGATCAGTTGGGCTCGCGACTTGGCCGCCCGATTGGCCCGTCATCCGCAGCCGCCCGAATTGTCAGCCGAAATGGTCCGCCTGGCCGATCTGGAAAGGCGGCTTACCGTTCTCAATGCGAACGCGGCCGACGCGGCCACAGTTCAGGAGTTGTACCTGGCTGTGCGTGCGGCTAAACGCGAAGTGGTGTTCAAGAACCCGGCGATTAACTTCAACAGCGTGCTGCTGATCGACAACTCCAATCCGCAGGGCGCCGAATGGCCGCATCAGGCCCGGCACCGCAACGGTATGATGGCCGTTCCCGGCGGCCGGTTGTTGGTGCTCGAAGGATTGCACCCGGGCGGGCACCTGCAGCAACTGGCCCCCGACAAGCCGGGCAGCTTCTGGCGGCCCGACGTCTCTTTCGACGGTGAGAGGGCGCTGTTCTGCTACAAGGCTCACGACGATATCAGCTTCCACTTGTACGAGATCAACATCGACGGCACCGGACTGAGACAGCTTACCACGGGCGATTACGACGACATCGACCCCATCTACCTGCCCGACGGGCACATCGTCTTCACCACCACGCGGGCCAATACTTACATCCGTTGCATGCCGTACACCTACTGCTATGTGCTGGCCCGGTGCGATGCCGACGGCAAGAACGTCTACATCGTCAGCCGCAACAACGAGCCCGACTGGTGTCCGGCGTTGCTGAACGACGGGCGAGTCTGCTACTCGCGGTGGGAGTATCACGACAAAGCTCTGTGGCGGATCCAAAGCCTGTGGTCCATGAATCAGGACGGCACCGGTGTGGCCACGTTCTGGGGCAACCAGAGCGTGTGGCCCGATCACCTAGCCGAACCGCGTCCCATTCCGAGCAGCGACCGTGTGATGTTTACCGGCGTGGCGCATCACAACTGGTTTGCCGGCTCGATTGGCATCCTCGATACGTCCGAGGGCCGCAACTTCCCGTTTGGGCTGACCAAAGTCACCTGCGACGTGCCCTGGCCCGAGTGCGGAACGCCGCCGCTTGACCCTCACGAGGCCGACGACTATCACGCCTCCGGCCGGTTCACCGCCTACAAATCGCCGTACCCGATTTCGGAGGAGGATTTCCTCGTGTCGGCCAATCGCGACGGCAACTTCCACCTTTACCTGATGGACGTACACGGCAACCGCGAGCTGATCTACGAGGCCGTCCACAACGCCTGGTACGCCATGCCGGCGGCGCCGCGGCCCAAGCCGCAGCCACACGCCGACCGCGTCGTCTGGCCCGGCACGGGCGACGAGCGCAAACCGACCGAGCCGGGCGTGATCTTCAGCGCCAACGTGTATCAAGGCGTACCGGACTTGCCGCCGGGGATCGTCAAGCACTTGCGCGTGATCCAGATGGACGCCCGCACTTACTCGACCTGGACGCGCGACGGGCGTTTCTCGGGCCCGGTGGTTTCGGCGATTCAGGACGACGGCGTGAAGCGCATCCTTGGCACCGCGCCCGTGCTGGACGACGGTTCGGTGTCCGTCAGGGTGCCCGCTGGCATGGCCTTGCACTTCCAACTTCTGGACGAACATTATCGGGCGCTACACACGATGCGTTCGTTCACCGGTGTGATGCCGGGCGAGCGTCGCGGCTGCGTCGGCTGCCACGAGCTACACAGCAACTCGCCGGTCAACCAGCAAAGCCTGGCAGGTCGGCGCCCGCCGGTCGAACTGACCACGCCGCCTTGGGGCACCGAGAGCATCAGCTACGAACAGCTCGTCCAACCGGTGCTGGACCGTTACTGCGGCGAATGCCACCAGGGCGACGGCGAGGCGCGCAAGGATTTCGACCTGACCTTGCGTTCCGGCGCAGGCCCCTTCAAAGAGCCATACCTGAGCCTGGTCGGATACGCCCACTATTTCCGCGGAGTCTCCGACGCCAAAGAGGAAGGCATCGCCGGAGCGCTGAAGGCCGAGAACTTTGACCAACGCGACCCTAACAGCTACCTCACCTTCCGCCCGATGAAGCATCTATCGTACAAGAGCCGCCTGATCGAGATGGCCTCCAGCGGCAAGCACTACGATGTGAAGCTCGACGCGGCCAGCCTGCGGCAACTGATCGGCTGGGTCGACGCCAACTGCCCCTACCGCGGCGACGACGAAGTGCGCGCTATCCCCGATCCCAACTTCGCGGGAATCGAGGCGTTGCCCATCCGTCCGCGAACGAAAACCGCGCCGCGGATTGCGCGGCCGTAGCGGGGGCCACATGCAATCGAACTTCGTCAAACGCCTTTTGTCCTCTGGCACGAAGGAGACCAGCTATGCCCGCGCTTCGTCCGTTCAGCCGGCGCGAGTTTCTCAAGAGTGCGACGGCGGGGACAGCAGCCTTGGCGCTTCTGTTGGTGCCGTGCGTTTGGTCTACGGCCGTAGCTGCACAGGCATCGCGAACTGTGGACGCGCAAAGGGTCCTGGAGGCGAGCGGCGTCAGTGGTGGGCTGGTCGTCCACATCGGTTGCGGAGACGGCAGGCTCACCGCCGCGCTGCGGGCAAGCGAAAGCTACCTGGTTCAGGGCCTCGATACGAACGAGGAAAACGTTAGCAAGGCGCGCGAGTATCTCCTGTCGTTGGGTCGCTACGGCAACGTGTCGATCCAACGATTCGACGGTCGGCGGCTACCGTACGCCGAGAACCTGGTGAATCTGCTGGTGGCGAGTGGCGAGTGCCAGGTGGCAAGTGAGGAAATCGCCAGGGTGCTGGCCCCCGGTGGTGTCGCCGTTACTCTCGACTCTCAACTCTCGACTCTCGACTCCTTCCGCAAGCCTTGGCCTCAAGACATTGACGAATGGACCCATTACCTGTACGACGCGAGTGGAAACGCCGTCTCCCAGGATACGCGCGTCGGGCCGCCTCGGCATCTTCAATGGAGCGCCGATCCGCGATGGGCCCGCAGCCACGAGCACGCGGCGAGCGTAACGACCATGGTTTCCGGCGAAGGAAAGATCTTCTACATCCAGGACGAAGGAATCCCCGGCATCATCGTGCGTGACCTTCCCGAACGTTGGGCTTTGTACGCACGCGATGCATTCAACGGGGTCCTGTTGTGGAAAAAGGAGTTCACGGACTGGGGCAGCGGCGTCTGGGACGGCGTGTGGCACTGCCGGGAACCCATGACCATCCCTCGCCGATTGGTGGTGGGCGGCGGCAAGCTTTATGGCACGCTCGGCTTCCGCGGAGCCGCCATCAGCGTGCTCGATCCGGATACCGGCGAGATTCTCGATTCCTACCAAGAGGGAAAGAACAACGACGAACTGATCTGGCACAAGAGCGTTCTGCTTGTCCGCCAGAGGAGGTCGATCCCCGATTACCCGCTCGGTCCCGGCAGTTCCAAAGCCGTGTTGGCCAAAGCGCGCCGAGACAAGTCCCCCGACATCCCCCCGGCATCCATGGGCGACGAGACCATCCTCGCCCTGGACACGGACACGGGCCAGCAACTGTGGAGACACGAGGAAAAACGAATCGTCTCGCTCTCGCTTGCGGCCCTTGGCGAACGAGTGTGCTACCACAACCTACATGAGATCGTTTGCCTGGACCTGCGCCGCGGACAGGAACTGTGGCGAGCCGAATGCCCGACATGGCCGGACATCACGGGTGTCGGCGGAACTCTGATCATGTACGACGACAAAGTTGTGCACGCCGGGGACCGAGGCATCCAGGTGTTCTCGGCGGAGACGGGCGAGCGGATCTGGCAGGGCCCGGGCGTGCACCGGATGTCTGTGCGGCATCCTCCCGACTTGTTTGTCATCGACGCTCGCGTTTGGGGTGGCCCGATGCCTCAGATCGCCGGATGCCCCGGCTATCCCCAATTGCACAAGACGCCGTTCGCCGTGCCCCTCGCAGCGGGCAAGACGGTGAAAGGGTTCGACATCGAAACAGGCGAAGTCGCCAGGGAACTGGATGTCGGCCGGCTTCTGTCGCCGGGCCATCACGTGCGATGTTATCGGAGCAAAGCCACGTCGAGATTCCTCATTTGGCCGAAGCGCGGCATGGAGTTTGTCGACATACGAGCGAAAAAGGGGACAGGTCCAATTTTCCCTGACGGCCCGGAGGGTGCTTCGCACAAATTGGACCTATCCCCTTTTTCGCACGAGCGGGTCGACTGGGCCCGAGGCGAATGCGGATACGGCGTGATGCCTTCGGGCGGCCTCGTCTATGTTCCGCCCCATCCCTGCATCTGCTACCTGGGTGTTGCTCTGGACGGCTTCAACGCCTTGGCACCCGAAGGGGAGTCGAAGAGTCCAAATGTCGAAGAATCGAAAAGCCGAACGGATACGCGACTGAAACGCGGCGCCGCCTTCGGCCAAATCGAGAATCGGAAATCGGAAATCGAGAATTTCGATGCTTGGCCAACCTATCGGCACGATCCCGCGAGAAGCGGACACACGCCCTGCGCCGTCCCGGCACGTCTGCGCGAAGAATGGACGATCGACATCGGTGGCAGACTGACCCCGCCGGTTGTCGCGGACGGCACGGCATATGTGGCGTCCGTAGACACTCACACCGTCCATGCGATCGAGACTGACAGCGGTCGAGAACGCTGGAGGTTCACGGCAGACGCCCGTATCGACTCGCCACCCACGATTCACGACCGTCTACTGTTGTTCGGATCCACGGACGGCAAGGTGTACTGCCTGCGAGCCGAAAACGGGGAGCTGGTTTGGCGTTTCCGCGCCGCGCCGGCCGAGGCCCATTGCGTGGTCCGGGGCCAGGTCGAGTCGAGATGGCCGGTTCACGGCAGCGTTCTAGTCCAGGGCGGCGTGGCGTACTTCTGCGCAGGCCGCTCGAGCTTCCTGGACGGGGGCCTGTATCTCTATGGTCTTGATCCACAGACGGGCAAGGTGCTGCACCGGGCCCACTTGGCAGGACCCTGGTCCGATTCCCGCAAAGATCCCTCCGCGTGCTACTCCATGGAAGGAGCAAAATCGGATGTGCTCACGGGCGACGGCGAGCGCATCTTCCTGGGATTCAACGAATTTGATCGGCGGCTGAATCACACGCCGGGCCAGCCCTTCTCTCCAGACGGAAGCCGGCAAGTCCGCCTGCACCTAATGGCGACCACCGGACTGCTGGACGACAGTTGGTTCGACCGAGGCAGATGGACCTATAGCTGCCGCTGGCCCGGCCGTCAGTACGGCGCACGCACTCCATACACGGGACAGATTCTGTCCTTCGACGAGAGCACGATCTACGCCCTGCAGGCGTTTCCTTCTTCAGGCGGGATGAGTCCCCAGTTCATACCGGGTAAGCAAGGATATCTGCTGGTTGCCCAACGTTACGATCCCGAGACAACGTGGTCGGCGAAGGACAAGGCAAAGGATTCCGGTGTTGATCTTGTTAGGTGGCAGCGTTACCTCCCGATTCGCTCGCGGGGCATGGTCCTGGCCGGAGACATTCTATTCCTTGCCGGCGCGCCGGACGTGGTCCCCAAGGACGACCCCTATGCCGCGCTGGACGACCGGATGGGTGCCTTGCTGTGGGCCGTGTCTGCCGTGGACGGTAAGACGCTCGCCGAGATGAAGCTAACCAGTCCGCCCGTTTTCGACGGCATGATCGCGGCGAGCGGGAGGCTGTACGTGAGTGGCGTGGACGGCTCGCTGATGTGTCTGGACCGAGCCGACAGGACGTGATCATGCAAAGGATGCCCGCCATGTGCCGACTCCGCTGATCGCCGCGAGCATTGCATCTGGTATACTGCCCATCCGGGCTCGCGACAAGAACATCACCAGGAGACGATTCCATGCGAGTACGCTTTACCGGCATCTTGTCCGTGGCTGTTCTATTGGCCACGTTTTCCAGGATCACAGTGGCTGATGATGACGCCGTTATTGAAATCGGTTCGCGCAGAGAGTTATTCGTCGATCATTTCCTGATCGAGAAGTTGGACGGACTGTGGCTGAAGCTGCACGAGCCGAGACTGACTCCGCTGGAACCGGATACTCCCTCGGGCCACTACGCCACGGTCCTCAAAGATGGCGACATCTATCGGCGATACGATCGCGGCGGAGTGGCTGACCACGACGGGGATCGACGCGAGACGACTCGTTACTGGGAAAGTCGCGATGGCATCCATTGGACGAAACCAGACCTGGGCTTGTACGAATTGAACGGCTCGCGTGACAACAATGTGATTCAGGCAAACACTCGCTGGTTCGCCCACAATTTCAGCCTTTTTCTGGACCGCCGGCCGGACGTCGAAAAGGACCAGCGATTCAAGGCGCTGGCAGGCGTGCACAAAGGCGGCGGTTTGTGCGTCTTCGTTTCCGGCGACGGCATCCGTTGGCGGAAACTGAAAGAGGAGCCCGTCATCACGTCCAAGGATTTCGCCTTTGATTCCCAGAACGTGTCGTTCTGGTCGGAAAGCGAAGGGTGTTATGTCTGCTACTTCCGCACGTGGAAGACGCCGCATGGCAGCCTGCGAACGATCAGCCGCACGACATCGACGGATTTCCTCAACTGGTCACCCGCGGTCGCGATGGGGCCGAACCTTCCCGGCGAGCATCTCTACACCAGCGGCACTCACCCGTACTTCCGCGCGGCGCATATCTACATTGCGCTGCCCACCCGGTTTCTGCCCGATCGAGGCAGTTCGACGGATATTTTGTTCATGACCTCCAGAGGCGGAGACAAATACGATCGCACCTTTCTGGAGTCGTTTATCCGCCCCGGACTCGATCCGAACAAGTGGGGCAATCGGTCCAATTACGCTGCCCTGAATGTGGTCCCCACCGGTCCGAACGAGATGTCGATCTATGTGCGCGAGCGCCGGTACGTATTGCGCACTGACGGATTCGCGTCGGTCCATGCCGGGCACAAGGCGGGAGAACTCCTGACGAAGCCCATCAAGTTTTCCGGCCAGAAGCTCGAAATCAACTACTCAACCAGTGCCGCAAGCGACATTCGTGTCGAGATCCAGGATCCTACCGGATCACCAATCCCCGGTTACGCGTTGGAGGATTGTCCGCCTGTTATTGGCGATAAGGTCCACCACGTCATGACATGGAAATCAGGCAGTGATGTGTCGTCCTTTTCCGGCAAGCCGATTCGCCTGCGTCTTGTGATGCGTGACGCCGACCTATACTCGTTCCGGTTTGTTGATTGACATCAAAGCCAGCCGCACATACCAGGGATTTGGCCCGATCTGATCCGTGTTTCCAGCCCTACGGGCGCGTTACAATACGGCCCTGCTCTCGCAATGTGCGGTTTTTCTGAGTAAGATCTCCATCTTTCCTGCCGGAGACAAGATCATGTATTCCAGGGCTTTGCCTGTTTTGCTGATGTTTCTGATTTCCTCCGCGTTCGCCCAGACGCCGGAACGGAAGCCCGCCGCCCAAAAGCCGTCGATGCTCGGTTCCTTTCTCGACGCCGGCATGCCCGACGAAGTTCTGTTCGCCGTGCGTAAACCGAGCATCGACGGCCATTGGTACGCCAGCATTGCGTATTATTCGACCGACCAGTGCCGGACCACGTTCCCCATGAATTCCGGCGGAAAACTGTGCATTTATGATGGCAAGACCAAGGAAGTTCGCACGATCTTCGGAGACCCCGAGGGCAACATCCGCGACCCGCAGATTCATTACGACGCCCAAAAACTCATCTTCGCGTACCTGCCCAAAGGAAAACGACATTACAGTCTGTACGAAATCAACCTCGACGGTACCGGCCTGAAGCAACTAACCGGCCAAGGCGAGGACGTTTCGCCCGGCATGGAAGATTACACGACGTATTCCCCGCCTGGATGGGACGATTTCGAGCCCACGTATCTGCCGGACGGCCAGATTATCTTCTGCTCCACGCGGTCCAATCGATACGTTCAATGCTGGATGACGCAGGTCGCAACTCTGTACAAGTGCAACGCCGACGGAAGTAACATCCGCGCGCTGTCGGCCAATGTGGAACACGACAATACGCCTTGGGTCCTCTCCAACGGCCAGGTCGCGTACATGCGTTGGGAATACGTGGACCGCTTTCACATGGGCTTCCATCACCTCTGGTCGATGAACCCCGACGGCACCCGGCAAATGATCCTGTACGGCAACCAAATCAACCACGGGACGCTTCTGGCCCCGAAGTCGGTTCCGCGCAGCCCGAAGCTCGTTATTACGTGGTCGCCCGGCCACGGCATGCGCGAGCATTACGGCAAAATCGCGCTCATTGATCCGCGACTCGGACCGGACGACCCCAAGGGGCTTCAGTATATCAGCAAAGGCAACGTCCATTGCGACCCATGGGCGCTGAGTGAAAACCACTTCCTGGTCGCCAACAAGACCACCATCGAACTGTTGAACGGCCAGGGCGAAACCGAGGTTCTGTACCGGTTGCCGGAAGAACTGGCCAAGCAAGGATACTGGATTGGCGAACCCAGGCCCGTGATCAAGCGCGAGCGGGAACCCGTGATCGCCGACGAGACCGATCCGTCCACCGACCATGGCACCCTGGCGCTGGTCAACATCTACAAAGGCCGCAAGATGCGGAACGTCGAACCGGGTACGGTTAAGAACTTGCTGGTCTACGAGGTTCTGCCGGCGCCAGTCAACTATGCTGGCGCGATGTCCGAGATGTCCGCCGGTGGAACGTTTTCCGTCGAGCGGTTGATCGGTTCGGTCCCGGTGTCAGAAGATGGCAGCGCTTATTTCAGATTGCCTCCGGTACGCAGTTTTCTGTTCCTGGCGATGGACGAAAAGGGACATTGCGTGAAGCGTATGCACTCGTTCACGTCCGTCATGCCAGGCGAGACTACCACCTGTATCGGCTGCCATGAGCATCGGACCGAGGCGCCCAGCGCCGACGAACGTCAACAACTGGTCCGCATCATGCGCACCCGGCCCGTCGATCCCGAACCGGTCGCTGACGTTCCGGAGATCTTCGATTTTTCGCGGGACATTCAGCCGATTCTGGATAAGCACTGCCTGGAGTGCCACAACCACGACCGCGAAGAAGGCGGGTTCAACATTTCCGGCCATTGGGGCCCGCTCTATCCGATCGGCTACATCCAAATGTCCTGGCGGCAACTCTTCGGGGACAACCGGATTATTCTGCCGTATTCGGAGCACAGCAAGAGCAACTTTGGACCGTACGAAATCGGCACCGGCTCCAGCCGCCTGCTTAAGCTGATCGAAGAGGGGCACGAAGGCGTCGATATGCCGGAACCCCAACAGAAGATCATTCGCCACTGGCTCGACGCCGGCGCCAATCACGCGGGAACTTATGCGGTCAATAGTCACGGCACGATCGGCTACTACCTACACAGCGTCAACGTTCGCAACGACAAAGACTGGCCTGAAACTCAGGCGATGGTAGAAGTCATGAACCGTCGCTGCGATGTGTGCCACGCGCCGACCGAGGCCGAAAAGCAGATCGGCACGTACAAATTGCCGGCACACTTCTACGCCCGATACTACCCGCCCGAAGAATTCCAGAAGAACAGCTACCTCGCGCATACGATGTCCGAGGACGGCGGCCGGTTCAATCGACATCTGATCTACAATCTGTCGTACCCGGAATTGTCGAAAGCGGCTCGCGCGCCGCTGGCAAGAGAGGCCGGTGGGCTGGGCGTCTGTCAGGCCAAGTCCGGCGAAACGGTTTTCCAGGACAAAACCGATCCGGACTATCGGGCCATCGTCGCCGCGGTCGCCCGTGGGCGAAGGCATATTCTGGAGGAGAACAACCGCTTCTGCATGATCAATCCCAGTCCGAACAACGGTGAGAACTGCCCGGTGAAATACGTTCCGCGCCGGGACTACGCCCGCGAGATGATCCGCTACGGAGTGCTGCCGGTGGACCACGATTTCGACGCGTCTGTCGATCCGTTCGAAATGGACAAGGCGTACTGGAAGACGTTCTGGTACGTACCGAAGTGAGACGAGGAGACAATCACAGTCCGTGGAGTTGAGATACTCAGCCGACACCCAAACTCCTTGAGAATCAGAATTGCACGCGTGCGGGCAAGGTAAGCACCCAGTCGCAACTCCTTGGGCAGAACCGATGGCAGAAACCCGGTTTTTTGGAAAAACCGGGTTTCTATTACGCCCAGAGATTTGTGCGCGGGTGCTTAAGGCAGCGCCAACGCACCGAACAGGAGGTTGCAGTCGGATTGTTGGGACATGGCCGTCACTCCACACGAGTCAACTCGAAACGGTCCACATAAACAGCCTCGATCGCCGATTGGCCGCCGTCCTTCGTGAACGGGCCGGGGCCGACCCACAGGTACTGGTTCGCCTCCGGCATCCAGGTCGCGACATCGTACCACTGGTATCCTTCTTGGACCGCCGCGGTGTTCGGCTGGGCTTGCCCCCAACCTTTCTTCCGAGCCGAATCGTAAACGCCTGCCCAAAAAGCACTCCCCTCGCGCTCCGTCTTCACGACACGCACTCGCATGCATAGCTTGTACTTGGCATCCGGTTCAAACACCGTCGGATTAACTTGCCATTGCAGGCACCATTCGTAGTGCGTGTTGAACAGCTTGATCGCAAACCCATCCTCGGCCTGATCGTCCGGCACGCGCTCGCCCCATTCTCCGGGGCGCCCCAGGTTCATCATGCGGTCTTCGATGATCAGGCGATCGGCGCGGCGTTCGTCCACGGTGGGAGATTGAGAAGTCGAGGGACAGTCTTCGAGTCGTTTGCGCAGCTTTGCCAGATAGTCCGTGTGCCGAGCGTGACTTTCCGAGATGTGGGTGATCTTCCCCTCGGCGATCCTGGCCAGAAACTCGCGGGCCAGCGCGCCGTATTCAGGGGCGATGCCAACTGGCGTTAGCACCCCGTCGCGTTCTTCGAGGGCGATCGTCGTGGCGGGCCACCGCTCGAGTTGGGCGTAAATCACCGGCAGAGCGCTCATGCGCACGTTGTAGCTCAGCGCGGGGTCGTCTTTGACCAAGGCTTCGGCTTCCGCCCACAGCTTGGCCGCCCGGTCGAAGAAGGCATCCGTGTAGTACGGTGAGGTCGGCGGATACCAGATTCGCAACACATTCTCGTCGGGCGTCACGAGCGCCTGCAGCTCGTCGAAGTACTGTCGTATCGGTTTGGCGGCGGGACCGTAATAGCCCTGGAAGAAGTCCCGATACAGCGGCTCGACGTCCTGATCGGGATCCCAGAGCAGCTTGGCGAGAATCCACGCCCGCAACTCAGCGAACTCGGCATGCGGCGCTTGATACGCGCCCTGCTCGAACAAGCCGACGACGTGGTTGTCGCGGAAGAATTGTACGTTCCCCTGCAGACAGCCGAAGTTGGGATGGGGGCTGACATAGTGTCCGAAATTGGTCGTGTAATCCCACACGTACAGTTTGTCGGTGATGGCCGACCAACCTTCGATGTCTTGGACGAACTTCTGATTCTGTTCGTACGTGCTCACGTTCAAGGGCGCGGAGAAGTCGCACTCGATGGTACACAGCCGAGGCACCACGTTGTGTCTGGGTTTGAGCGTCTTGGGCGGATGGCGCGTGTACTGGTAGGCCAGCGTCTCGATCCAGGCGTCGGGGAATTCCTTCTCGACCGCTTCGGCCACCTGGTTGACGAAGTGAATCATCGTGCCCGACGGCGAGCCTTCGCGCTCGTCAATCTCGCGGCAATTCGGGCATTGGCACCATCCGCCCCAATCGTTTTGGCTGACGCTGAACAGCCTGGCCTGCGGATCTTGCCGGATGCGTGCCAGCACGCGCTCGGTCACGATCCGAACCACGTCCGGGTTGGTCAGGCAGAGCTGGGCACGCTCCATGGTCCGTTTGCCGTCCAACTCGCTGTAGTATTCCGGGTGTTCGGCAAAGAACTCGCTCGGCGGCATCAGCGGATAGAACGTGTGGACGAACAAGCCGGCACCGAAACGGATCCTGCCGCCATGCTTCTCCTCTAGCGCAGGCCGATTTCCGTTCGCCTTGCACCGGGCGGCAAAATCCCCCTCAAACATCCCCCACCAGAAAGGCTCCCGCATGGTGAAGGCGGGGACTTGCGCCTCGTCAATCTGCGGAATCGTCCACGAATCGAGCTTGGGGATTGAACTGTGATGCTTGGCGTACCATCGACACCCGCCATACTTCTCCAGCAACTCGTATACACCATACAACGTTCCGCGGATCGGACTGCCGATGATCAACAGATGCGGAGGTCTCGTCACAATCCGAAAGCCGTCGTCATCCAGCTTGCCCAGGTCGGGCGCCTCGCCGAGCACGGTTTCCGTGTGCCGCGTCACGCCCAGCAGGATTGCCTTTGCCGGCATAGGTTGATCGTCGGCGGTTATGGGTAACTCGGCTCCGGTCATCTCCCGAGTGAATCGCTGCAGTTCTTCGGCGGCGTGGACCTGAGAAGGCGACGCGTCGGCCGGGCGTACGATCGTGAATTGGCTCGCCGCGTTAGCGGCGAGGGACAGGCCGCCTTCTTCAGCGAAGACCGCAGAGCTGGTCAGCGTCAGCAAGAAAAAGAACGCGTGACAAAGGCGCGACATGGGAGTACTCCGTTAGATGAAGGAAAGGACAGAAATCCGGTTCTTCACCGACAAGACTGATTCTAACGAGGTGGAACTGGTGATTGAAAGTAGGCAATCGCTGGGTTGTCGTCAGCAGCACGACTCGCTGAACACTGCCCGTTCGACTTGACGTGCGGTTCGGAAGCAGTACGCTAGCGAGGCGCGGCGGCGGTGAGGATGCGGCGCGAGGTCTCTATGGCGGGCGAAAGGATCAAGGACATGAAACGCTTCAACCGTCGGACGTTTTTCAACAAGACTCTCCATGCGGCCGCGGGAGCGCTGGCTGGATCGCAGGTCGGTGTCCGGGTGGCCGCCTCCGCCGGGCTTGCTCCTCCAGGCCCGTGCCCGCCCACGGCGTGGGAGAAACATGGCGTCGTCCTCAAGCCGACGGAGGCCTGGGAAGGCGGGCGGATCCAGAACTTCACCTGCCCGGCCGAACCGCTGGACAACGATCGGTGGCGCATCTGGTACTCGGGCACGGGTTCACCTCGATCCTTCTCGATCGGTTACGCCGAGGGTGTTCTCGGCGGCCCGATGAAGAAATGCCCCGCGCGCCTCAGCGCCGGTGATCCCCCCGACGCGCCGCTCGCCGTCAGCAACCTCCCCAAGGACTGGAAGCCGGTTCAAGTCATTCACATCCGACTGCGGAACGGAAGACACCGCATCTACTTCTGGGCGCACGGACCCAACGTCGTTCGCTATCTGGCCGCCGAAAGCGACGATGGCCGGCGTTATCGCGTCCTCGACCCCCATCGGCCCGTGCTGTACCATCCCAACGACCGCGCCGCGCACGGCGTTCCCACACCGGATGGGGTCGTTCTTCGCAGGCAACAGAGCACCGCCCGTCCTGCCGACGAACCGCTCGCTCCGTCGCACCTGATCTCCAACGACGCGACGAACGTCTACCAGCTTCCCGACGGGTCTTTCGAGATGTACTCGGTGGGCCTGGTTCGGGTGGCCAAGGACGATCCCGCCTTCATCGCCCACGACAACGCCGCCGGCCTGATCCGCGTCATCGACCGATACGTATCCGAAGACGGTCTCCGGTTCGAGCAGCGGAAGCGCGTCATCCAGCGGGATGACAAGGACCCGGCCGATCAGCAGTTCTATTACCTAGCCGTCACGTACACGCCCGAGGGCCGCGTGGGCATGCTGGGCCACTATCGCGTCGAGGCCCAGACGATGGATATCGAGTGGTGCTTCTCGACCGACGGCGTGACGTGGCACCGCCCGCTTCGCAAGGCCTGGCTCCCTCGTGGAGACAAGACCCAGCCCGACTCCTACGGCATCTACTCCGCCAACCATCTGGTGGCCCGAGGGGGCAAGTATCACCTCTTCTACACCGGTGTGAACGCCGCCCATAACCGCCGGCACTCTCACGGACCGTTGCAGAACGTCGTCATGCACGCCACGACCGACTCGATATGGGCACCCAAAGGGTGAGTGAGAAAGCAACCGATCATGCCCACCTCAGCACACTGCACACGACGTCATATCCTGTATGCATTGGCTACGGTCCTCGTCGCATTCCCCTATGGGGCGATGCTGCTCGCTGGGGACGATTCGGTTGCCGTTCATCGGCGGGACGTCTCGAACGACCGGCCGTTCCAGCCGTTCGTGTTCGTCCAAGCCGGCGACCCGCAGATGGGCTTCGGGCCCAGCCTTGATCACGACAGGGAGATGTTCATCAAACTCGGCAAGCGTGCCAAGGAACTCGACGCAGCTTTCGTGCTGGTCTGCGGCGATTTGGTGCACAAGGGGAGTAAGGCCGATTGGGAGGCGTTCGACGCCGCGCTCGCGACCTTCGATCTGCCAACCCCAATCGTCCCGGGCAACCATGACTTGGCCAACATGCAATCGCTGACGAGATTCCGGTCCAACTACGGCCCGGATCACTACCGCTTTACCTACAACAACTGCACCTTCATCGGCCTGAACACGATGACCTTGTTCGCGGCTGCCACCGACGCCAAGGACGACCCCAAGTCCGCGGCGGCGTGGCAACAACAGGGCCGCAAGCAATGGCAGTGGCTGGAAGACGTCCTCGCCGAGGCGAAGAAGGCAGGGCGGACGCACGTGTTCCTGTTCATGCACCATCCGCCGTTCGCCCAGAAGGAAGACGAGAGGGACTCCTACCACGCCTGGCCGGCGAAGCAACGCAAGCGAGTGTGCAAACTCATTCGCGACTACGGCATCCGGGTTGTCTTTCACGGGCACACCCACAAGACCTATGAGCTACAGCCCGACGACGAAGCCTTCACGCTGTTCAGCCTTGCCGGAACGGCCAAAGCCTTCGACAAGAACGGATTCGCCCTCCGATTGGTCAGCGTCGACGAGGACGGCCTCAAGACGCGGCCCATCCGATTAGATCAGTAGACGATGTCGGAACGTTCCACGCAAAGCATGGGAAACTTGGACGGAGGATACATTCTCCTGTCAGCTTGGAGATGCTCGTTTCTGATGGTATTCTTGAAGGATGAGTTCTTCCCAATAGTGAGGAGTCGAATCATGGAACGCATCTCCGTGAGTGAAGCGGGACGACAGTTTGACGAATTGATCACCCGCGTTTCTCGCGAAGGAGTAACCGTCGAATTGGAGCGGGACAACCATATCATTGCCCGGCTATCTCCCGCGGCGCATCGAGTCCGAGTCGCTGATCTCAATCGAGTCTTTGCCAGTTTTCCTTCACTGGGCGATGATGCCGATTCCTTCGCCCAGGATGTGGATCGGATTCGACGAGAAGTTCCCCAGGAAACAGATCCATGGGCCTGATCATCGACACGAACGTTTTTGTCTATTGGGAACGATGCGGTCACAATATAGACTTCTCTCCCTGGGAAGATCACGGCGAAGCCGCAATCAGTGTGGTTACCGCTTCGGAGCTCTTGGTCGGGGTGCATCGTGCGGATTCGGAAGCCCGCCGCCAACGACGATTGGCGTTTGTCGAATCGATCCTTACGCAGATTCCAATCCGTGACTTCACGATCGAAGTGGCGCGTGTTCACGCTGGGCTATTTGCCACGCTCACGCGCCAAGGCCAAATGATCGGCGCTCACGATCTGATGATCGCGGCAACCGCGAGACACGACGATTGCTCCGTGCTGACGACCAACGTAGTGGAGTTCGCGCGAGTACCTGACTTGGATGTGATTCAACTGCCCGCGCGTTGAAGGCTCCACGGACCGACGGCATGATTGTGTCAATGCACAGGTCTGCCATCGGCGAGGAGATCCAAACCCATGCCCGCGACAGTTTCATCTGATGTTGCTGTTGAAAGACGCGCGAACGATGGTGATGAAAGAAAGGGGCAAAACGACCTAATCGCCAGAAAATCGTTCTGACACCTTTTCCGCTCGACAATACTATCGAGGCGCTCGGCATTAACCCGCAAGAATCGATTTGACACGGCACTCGTGTAATGTCAAGCTCGTCTGAGGATCGTGGGAAAAACAATATCCAGGAATATAGCTACCGCCGCCAGACGGTGGACCCGCGATTCCCCACGATCTGGCGACCGTAGCTACGGACGAAACACCGACGTTATTTTTCCCGCGATCCTGAGCAAGAACTTCACTGCTCGTCCTCTCTGGATGCAGCGTCTATGACACGATTGATGTACGCCGGAGGGCGCTCCGCAACTCTCGGCTTGGGAGGCTTCAGTCCGATAGCGCACGCGATTTCGTAAGCAAAGTGTTTACAGTTGCACGCAAGCAGGCGGTAGTTTCGTTCGGCCTTGTGCCACTTCATCAGAGCAGATCGGGAACGCAACAACGTTGGACGATCGACTTGACAAACCAGCCGGTGCGTCAGTAATGTTGGCTCGACCGACGCCTCTCGTGTCGACTCGTCTACAATCTCACCGCGAATACCGAAAAAGCGAACGATCAACGGTCGTTCACTGGGATAGAATCCTAATCCCGTAGCGTCAAGGACTTGGCCATCGGCCGCCTGTTCCAACCAAACGACGAATGCGTGTCCTGGGCCCCACGGAATCGACTCGCGGGCGCAGAGCACGACATAGTAACGGTGATCATCATCGCTAGCTCCAGACAGATTCACACATTCGATGACTTCGGCCCAAGTCGGGACGGCCGTCACCGCGAGGATGAACAATGCACCGAGGAATTGCGGACAGCGTGTCAGTAGAACTGCCTGGCGGGTCTTGGGCATACGGGCAGGCTTTCAATGGGCGGTGGGATCAGTGCAGCAGTGCATCTTATCTAACGTCGGCAGAATTGTAGCCAAGTCAGAAACTTTTTCTGTAGGACTAGCCGTAACACCCACGACCGATTGTCGACGAATCGAATGCGATTGCGAACAATATCGAGCCGGACGAGGTGTCAGGATCGGTTGGAGGCGCGAGGAGGCGACGGGCAACCTAAATGCGATGCTAGCAGAGTTGTCGGTGTCGACACGCGGAACAGGCCTGCCAACAATCATCAATCGACAATCGCTAATCAATTCTCCTTGGGGCTTGGCAGCGTCTGGAGAATGCGGCCCACGACTTCGTTCAAATACGGATAGAACCCTCCAGGGCTGGGTCCCATTCGTACCACGACGACGTCGCGGGACGGGATAACCAGCGTGACCTGCCCCATGAAGCCGGCCGACCAGTAGGCGTCTGTGGGGACTTGGTCCATCGTCGAAGGTCGGTTGAGCCAAAAGAGCCCGCCGTATTTTTCTTTCGAGTCGGCGGGAGCGGGGGTAGAGATGAACTCCGTCCAGCCTTCGGGCAGGATCCGCTCGCCTTGCCAGACGCCGCCCCAGAGGTGCAGTAGACCGAAACGGACCCAATCGCGGGCCGATCCGTAGTCGTATCCCGACAGGATGAAGTTGCCCCAGGCGTCGGTCTCCAGCACGAAGTTGCGGGCGCCGATCCGGTCGAACAATGCCCGCTGAGGGAAAGTCAGATACTCTTCACCCTCCGCTTCGACCGTGCTGCGAATGATCTTCCCCAGCGTCAACGGATCGCTGTTCAGATAGCTCCACCGAGTATTGGGCGCAGTCTTGGGCGGCTGGTTCACCGCGTGCTCGAAGACGTTGAGCGAATCGAAGTAGACGCGCATGTGCTCGTTCTTGGTCGTGAAGGCCGGCGGCCCTC
>JACKQG010003144.1_pt1 | contig 20623 bp, 20 predicted proteins | sample 8237621 | NCBI WGS metagenome assembly JACKQG01 (sample SAMN15677084, study PRJNA649215) | marine metagenome | biome: marine; feature: Black Sea; material: saline water; isolation source: suspended particulate matter (SPM) from the Black Sea western gyre | collected 2013-06-09/2013-06-10 | depth... | reverse complement strand
ATATCATTCTATATCGGCATAAAACGGAATTTAAGCCACTTCTCACACACGCTCTAAGGTATAGTATGATCTATCCATAGGAGTAAATTTACCGTCTCTGGGCTCTTCCCAGGGTCCATTTGGGGTTCATTTGGGGGCCTTCTGCCGCCATAATATATGCATTATGGGGGTGATTTGGCCCGTTAATGGGGGTGAAATTTTATGATTCTCAGGTTTTCTCAGGTCGTATTAGGAGCCTCGGGAGCCTGATTTCTCCCCGGTATTTTCGATAATTAAATGACTCAAAATCGACCTCAGGGTTATAGTTTTTTGGTTATTAGCGGCCCCCTAAATAGAGATATGTCCCGGCATATCAAAGACTTAGCCCGAGCTGCCCGGCTGTCTGACCACCACAACCTCAGGTCTGCTCATCCGTTTAACTGTTCCAGACCAACCTTTGATTTTCTAAAATCTCGTAGACAATTTGCAAAACAGGATGCGGGCCTTTTGAGAATCACTTTTTTAGACGGACGATTTCCCACTGCTAACTGAACCAGCTCTTTTTTCTGAATACTAAAAGACAGTGGATACTTCCATCTATAGTTTCACGCCCATAGAATTATGGAGGAACATTAAAGAAAGGGATTAGACTTGACCTGAACACCCCCCAGATTTTTATTAAACTGACTTTTAGCCCGCGCGGATTTTCGGCGGATGGTCTTTTCTTTATGAAACTCTATCCTGCAACTTTCTTAGAAGAGCGGGTAAATGAATGGCGCTATGGCCGTACCGCCCAGGAGGACGAGCAAGCCCAGAAGAAGCAGTACAATTAGTATAGGGAGCAGCCACCACTTTTTATTGTGTTTGAGGAAGAACCAGAACTCTGCGAGCATGGGTGTTCGCTTTTGTTGTGCTAATCTGTCGAATTCGCCGGATTGTTCCTGTCGAGAATTCTCAGACATTTTTATTCTCCAAATTTTCTTAGAACTGGTGGAAGTACTGTTCCTGGCCCTTAGGCGGCCGCCTGCTCAGCCAATAGCTCTTTGCAGCTGGGTCAAACTTTCGACAAAGCGGGTCGCGGCCCATTAAGCGAAAGATAAGTCCCAGCGGCGCCAGCAGCAGAAAATAAAAGGCCGCCATCAATATAAAGCTTACCACCCAGCCTATCGGCATTGTTAATAATATCATACCAAGGTAAATCATCTTCGTCAACCTGAGCGAAATCAAGCTGATTATAAAGACCATAAAACCAAAGGCACAGATAATCAAGCACCATTGAATCGCAACCCCCTTAAGCAGATATAATAACAAAGAGATGATGACCGACGCCGCCAGAGCGATTTTACCAAAATTTCGCAGTTGTTTGCTTTTCGGGTTCCAGTCTATTTCAATTAGCGACATCTTCAATTATTCCTCTTTATTAAGCAAGTTAATCCAATTCGAACTTCGCTTTGTATTCATCTATCTCGTGCTGCTTTGCCTGAGGCTGTTCTTCTTTGTAAAGCAACTGATTTTCCATCACCAAGACATCCATATTGGTCGCCATAAAGCAGCGGTAGGCATGTTCCGGAGAACATACAATCGGTTCGCCCCGGATATTAAAACTCGTATTGATGATTATCGGGCAGCCCGTTTTTTCCTTAAACTGACTCATTAAACGGTGCAGTTTTGTGTGACGCCGGGGATCAACGGTTTGAACTCGCGCCGAGTAATCCACGTGGGTAATAGCCGGTATGACACTGCGTTTGACCTTTAGTTTTTCCAGCCCTTTTAGTTTTTCTATCTCCCCATCGGAGGCTACGCGTTTGTCATTGTTAATTGGAGCCACCAACAGCATGTACGGACTGTCTTCCTGGGGCCTCATCTGAAAATAATCCGCCACATCCTCGCGAAGGACGCAGGGAGCGAAAGGACGAAAAGACTCGCGGAATTTTATCTTGAGGTTCATTACCGACTGCATCTTTACACTTCTCGCATCACCAATAATACTTCGGTTGCCCAAAGCGCGTGGCCCAAACTCCATTCGTCCCTGAAACCAGCCGATTACTTTTTCCCCGTCGATCAGGTCCGCCACCTTTTCAAATAATTGCTCCTGGTCCTGACAGGAATGATATTTGGCATCAACAGAATCAAGAAACAGCCGGATCTGTTCATTACTAAAATCAGGCCCGAGCAGGGACGCATGCTGGCTGTCATGGCCGTCAACAGTGCGCTCATTGTTCAGCAATTGATACCACACAAACAAGGCCGCTCCCAGGGCGCCTCCGGCATCTCCAGCGGCAGGTTGAATCCAGATATTATCGAAAGGCCCCTCACGAAGAATACGGCCGTTACCTACGCAGTTTAAAGCTACGCCGCCGGCTAATACGAGATTTTTCATCTCGGTTTTGCGATGCACATGCCTGACAGCACGGAGCATAATCTCTTCGGTGACGACCTGGATGGAGGCTGCAATGTCCATTTCCCGCTGTTTCAACGGTGATTCGGGCTTTCGGGCCGGTCCACCAAAGAGCTTTTCAAACTTCGAGCCGATCATAACGGTTTTATGACAGTAGGGAAAGTATGACATGTCCAGCCTGAATGAGCCGTCTTCTTTGAGGTCAATCAGCTTTTCTAATATGAGTTCGGAGTATTTTGGTTCACCGTACGGGGCCAGCCCCATAAGTTTGTATTCGCCTGAGTTGACCCGAAAACCAGTGAAGTAGGTAAAAGCCGAATAAAGCAATCCGAGTGAATGAGGAAAGTGCATTACGTCTGTCAGTTCGACTTTGTTGCCTTTGCCTGTGCCGAAACTGGCCGTATCCCATTCGCCTACGCCGTCCATTGTCAGAATGGCGGCCTCATCATACGGGCTGGGGAAATAGGCACTTGCGGCGTGGGATTCGTGGTGTTCAGTGAAAACGTAGCGCCCCTTGAACTTGTTCTGTAAGGCCTTGTCCATCTCCCGGGGCAAATGCAGCTTTTGCCGCAGCCATACCGGCATACCCATAAAAAATTGCTTAAAACCTCGGGGAGCATAACCTATATAGGTTTCGAGCAGTCTTTCAAATTTTCTCAGCGGCTTCTCATAAAAGACCACATAATCGATCTCTTCGGCGGTGAGCTGCCCGGCCCCAAGACAATACTCAACCGCATTTGTCGGGAATTGACTGTCATGCTTGATTCGTGTAAATCGTTCCTCCTGAGCGGCGGCTATAATTTCCCCGTCACGCACAAAGGCGGCAGCACTGTCATGGTAGAAGGCCGATATTCCCAAAATATTCATACTGTTATATCCACGAAATCCATATTACACTTCTTACCTATTTTTCTCTCAGTCACACTCTTCATGACCTGCTACCCGAAAACTGATCCTTTCAAAATGCGAAAAAAAACTGTTAGAATCCGCTTTTGAAAAGGCCAAAACTATGAAAAAAAGCAGGTTCACCGAGCAGCAGGTCAGTAGCTATAATCAAAAGAATTATTCTGGCAAAACTTAATTTGTCTCTGCCTTTACTCAAGGCTTTCGACCTCACACAAAATAAAGCATCCGGCAACCGTACCCGCCATTGCCAGATGCAAAACCTTGCTTATTATACTATGAATATCGTGTCTTACGCTACATTATCTTTCTATTGCATGAATCCTTATAGCTTTATCTATTTTATCCTGTTCATATTTGGCTGAGATTTTTCGATTCAGTTTACATTTGCCCATTGATAGTCTGAATAATCTCAGCAGTTTCGTTTTTGTCATAGACGCCCCCTTTCCTACTCTACCACAGGATCTATTCTATTTGTTAATGACAGAACCATAACTGACAGCCAATCGTATAATACTATAGGGAGTGGTGCTACGCGGGCCGAGTTACCACATCTCCATCTCCTCTCTCGGCCCGCTCTTTAAATACACACTCCAATCTTTAACATTCAACGATACAGATAGTGTTTTTTTAGCAAGACAATCCGCTTCCAACCCTTTTCCGCCGTGTATCGTCTATTTAATCCCCAAGCTTACCTTGCCGGATATCATCCTTTCACTAATCCAGATACAGGTTTCGAGGAACCAATATTCAGGAATACACCTGCAACAGATGATTTCACTTCCATTGGGCATAAACTTTTAACCGTAGTAATCATGGTCAACTTGATAGTGCTGGTAAGCATATTTCTATGTGCATAGCTCCGTCAACCTTCAGATCCGACAATACGTATTATTTTCGGTAAAAAAATAAACACCAGAAAAGTGAAGTTGGGGGGCTACTTCTCAAAGAAGAATTATTCCAACGTAACTACTACATAGATATAATCTATTGACGTTTTACTGTTAACAGTGTTGTTATTATTCTTAACTTCTAACTGGAGGTCATTTATCTTCTCATTGGTATCAACCAGACTTGTTATATCCCAAGAATCAACGGCCTCATTCGATTCTCCTATATGCACCTCAGCGTTTAGTGAATCCCAAACAACCCGCCTAAACGGCCACCCCCTGCCTATAGACCATTCTAATTTTTCCCGGGCAAATCGCTCTTCCTCGAAGTGTTCGACAAAAACTACGACCGACCTTATTATAGCATTTGGCGGGATATCCATATCCGAAAAATCATAAGATGTAAACGAACCGAAGCTGGTTTCCAACCGTTTATTATCACTTGCCAGAACAAGATTGACTTTGCCGTCTGCTAATAAAGTTTTTCTGCTCATTTGATTATAACCATTCAGCACTTCCAATTTAGTTACCTCGTATGGAGTCGGTTTTACGGTGATAATAAATGATTGAGTAGCTGCTGCCGGGATGCTGTTGCTATCGGTGACCTTCACTACTACCACCTCATTAGTTCCTCCCTTGTCACTCACAGGCCGCCATATTATCAATCCCGTAGCGGGATTTATTGTCATATCGGCAGGTTTGGTGGTCAAGGAATATGTCAGCGTATCTCCCACATCTGGGTCGATGGCGTTAACATCATAGCTATATAATATATCAGCGGTAGCCGTAGTTACAGGCACAGAGGTAATCACCGGAGCTCCAGCCGAATAAGAGTCTGCTATATCGTTCACATCGACGTCTTCGACGTACGGTTCTATCCTGAGTCTCATTATACTGCCCGACTGGTCCCAGTCCTGTGGATTCTGCATATGGACGTGAAAACCGATTTGATAAATCTTATCCGCTGAAACCGAAGTCTTTGCAATCGCCATCTTTTCTGAATCTGCAAAACCCAATATGACCGGCTCGTAGGTACACAGTCGGCCCTTGACAGTTGGTCCTATCACCGCACCGGCCACAATCCTTTGCTTCATATCCGGCTCACTTTGTCCGTTAACGGAAACCAGAGTCAACTTCAGACCAAATGTCTCATAATTGCGTATGTCGGCCCCAACTAAGTTGCCTCTTCCACCTTCACCGCTGGAGACTATATCCAGCGAACGGCTATCGGGACTATTGCTCGGAAAATAGATGTCGAACTCTACACCCGGGCCGGGCACAATCCTTTTTTCTTTCACATGAGCACCACCGCTATATGCAATGTGCCAGTCCAAGAAAAATAGTTGATCCTCCGACAATGTCAAAACAGGACCGGCCGGAAACTCAACAGGCTCGACTTCTTCAATCGCCTTCTTTGAATACGTGGTACAATCCGCTGCGCAAAGACAAAAAGCCAGCATAAACATTAACAGTTTGTTTCTCACTGACAATCTTCCAACTTCCAGTTTCTATAATCTGTTGTTGTCCCAACAATCCCTTTTGTAGCTCATTACAAAAGCGAGATAATCTATACTTCTCTTCCTGTCACTTTACGAAGTGACTTGAGAAACTTTTTTGGGACCTGATACCCCATACTCCGTGCCCTATCAATATCCTTCCACGCTTTTTCGAATTCTCCTTTGTTGTAGAATGCATTCGCTCGGTCGTAGTATGCGGCAGCTAATCTTGGATTTGTCTGAATGGCCTGGGTAAACGGCATTTTTTGAGCTGCTTCTGATTCTGTTTTTTGAGGCCCTTCAAGAACATGAGACTTCTCCTCACGGATCATAATTTATCTCCTTTAATAAGAAAATAAACTCGCTTTTCATAACTATCCATCGGCGTCTTAAGGCAGCTACTTTATAAGAACATGGGGGGGGGCAAAATGGCTATAAGCCTTGGAGGCAAGAAAAATGGCGAGCGTTCCTCCACAACCGCTCGCCATATGACTTACAGGGCCTTTGTTTTCAAATATCTTATCGTCAAGAAATAACACCTCCTTAATTCGAGGTCAGAAAAAAATAATATTTCGGCACAAATCATCACCCTTACGGTATTCACTCTTAACTGAAATCCCCTAAAGGTAGTTCTCTGGGTGATGACGGGAACAACTCCATTTTTTCGGGTACATTCTCTGCTCCTGCAGAATAATGGCATTTCCATTAATTCCCTTTGACTTTATATTGTCATTGAAATATAGTTATGAGTTCTTTAAGGAGCATCGCAGAGTGAATTTCTCTTTGTTTTAATCGGACTTTCTCCCGCAAAGGCGATTGCTGTTATTCCCACAACAGTGGAAGGCCATAAAATTCTTATTGGAACAAGTTGATGAAACTAAAGTCAATGAGCCGTTTTTCAGCATTTTCACGAGATAAATCCGGTGGTTGCGTAATTGATATATTTGTTATAAAAGGACACAATTTCAGGTAAATTCCGCGATATATATTAGCTGTCTTTGGAAAGGATGAATTTCAATGAAACGAATGAAAAACTGTTCGATGTTTTTCAAGGTGGTAACTCTGGCACTATTGACGAGCAGCATAATCATCTCCGAGGGAGCCGCCCTTGGAGCGGCCGGCACAATCGACCAAAACCGCATCAAATATATCTCTACGCTGCTTCCTGCAAAGCCGGTAGGCTTTGGTTCGCACATCTCGGATAGGAACACATGGAAAAAACTGGCCGGAAATGATGCATTTCAGAAAATAATCCTCGACGCAGAAAAGCTTCTGCAGCAACCTATCCCCGACCAGCCTGATGACCTGTTTCTGGATTTCTCCCGCACCGGCAACCGTACCCGCTGGCAAAAAGTCAGCGGCATTCGGCGTGGGAGAATACGCACACTTGCTTTGGCCGAATGCCTGGAAAATAAAGGCCGTTTCATACCGGCCTTTGAAGAAATTGTCAGGGTGCTCTGCTCCGAACGTACCTGGGTTATGCCGGCCCACGACGCTAAGCTCACCAACTTTAACCAAATAAGCACGGACATTGACCTCGGCTCTTCCGGGCTTGCCTGGTCTCTGGCAACCGCAGATTATCTGCTGGCCGATAAATTAAGTCCCAAAATTCGCCGGATTATCCATAACCACCTTGATGAGCGTATCTTTGAACCGTATCGGGCTATGGTCATGGGAAAACGTAGTCAAAACTGGTGGATGACCGGAACAAACAACTGGAACGCTGTTTGCCTGGCAGGAGTAACAGGTGCGGCACTGGCCGTCATTGATCCGCCTGAACAGCGTGCCTTTTTTATAGCCGCGGCAGAGCACTACTCAAAATACTTCCTCGATGGATTCACTGATGACGGCTACTGCTCCGAAGGCCTTGGCTATTGGAACTATGGCTTTGGCTACTATATCATGCTCAGCGAAATGATTCACCAGGCCACCGGCGGCAAAGTTGATCTGCTCCAAAATAACAAGGCCAAACAAGCAGCCACATTCGGCGCAAATATTAAAATCATCAATGACGTTTATCCGGCCTTTGCCGATTGTTCCATCAGAACACAGCCCAGCTCAAATCTGATGTATTTTATCAGTCGGCGCTTAGGCTTGGCATTACGCTCATGGGAACAAATCGATCCGGTCTCTCCCAGCGGCTCACTGTATCAAAGTATGATGTATTCCTTTCCCAATTCCGCTTCTCGCACTCCACTTAGCCAAGGTTCTTCCCAAGGCCCCGGCATACGCTCCTGGTTTGACGAAGCCGGTATCCTAATCTCCCGGCCAAATTCTAATTCGTCCTCGCAACTGGCCGTCGCCCTAAAAGGCGGCCATAATCAGGAACATCACAACCACAACGATGTCGGCTCATTTGTTGTAGTATTGGGCGATAAGCCCCTGCTGATTGACCCCGGCGGTGAAGTATATACCGCCCGTACATTCAGCTCCCGCCGCTACGAAAGCAAAGTCCTTAATTCCTTCGGCCACCCCGTCCCTGTTATCGCCGGCAAATTACAGCAAACCGGCAGCCGGGCCCGTGCCCGCTTAATCAGCCAAAACTTTACCGACAGTACCGATACACTGGTTTTGGATATTTCTTCAGCTTATAATGTACCGGAATTAAAAAAGCTCCAACGTAAATTCGTCTATTCCCGCATCGGTAAGGGTTCTTTATGTGTAACCGACGAAGTCACCTTCTCCCGACCTTGTACCTTCGGCACGGCCCTGATTACATTCGACAATTGGAAACAATCCTCTTCTCGTTCGCTAATCGTCCTTGATTCGGAAAAAGCTCTGCACGTGGAAATAAAGATAACCGGCTCAGACTTTAAATTAGAGCCGGAAACTATCAACGAAGACGTCAGCGCCAGGAAAAAACCTACCCGATTGGGCATTAACCTTACAGAACCTGTGACTCATGCCCTTGTTTGCCTTACAATTACTCCTCAGGAATAACACAGCACTAAAATAACCTAAAGAGTAGAATAGATAAGCATTTACAACCAGCAGTAGAACCTGGAGACCGACGTTCCATCCAAGTGAACTCCGGGGGACATAAATCAACACTACATCGATTCTGCCCATAAGTTATCGGTCTAAGTTTTTTTTGCAGTATTTATCTTATTTAGCGATTTTCAAGTCACAAAAACATTGCCTTATGGCACTTACTATATAGAGACAGTCAGTATGTGAAAGAGTTCTCAGAAAATTTAACAGTTGCTTAAAAGAAAACAACCGGCGGTTTAACTTTTTTATCGTGAAAATTCTGCCTGAATATGTTAATATAAGATGAATCTCAAAGGTAAGGTAGAAGATGAAAAGAAAAAATCAATACAACCAGATTAGAGTCTTATTCACTATTGTATCAGCGATAGTCGTTTTCTCGGTTTCTTTTGCCCATGCCGGAAGGACCGGCTGGAAGCGGCAAGAGGTCGATTGGAGAACTACCGGCGGCGGTCGGGTAAAAGCCATAAGATATTCTGAAGATAAGGAACCATCGCTATACAATGGAAAAGCCGGTAACCAGCCTGATGTCGTACGCAAAAGGATTTTGCGGGATAACCTGCCTTCCGAGGAAAAGTCATTTAGCCTCCTGTCGATACCGTCTGTGATGGCGAATGTTATCGATTCCCCCCCCATTGATGGATTCGTGCCGAGGATTGTCGTCAGTGTGACAGATAAGGGTTCGGATGATTTTGATTGGGTGGCTGAAGCACATATGTCTGTTGTCGGCAGGCATTTAACGGATAACCCTGAGACTGACTTTACCATCGGTCTGTTTGACACCGGCGCTTCCGCCCACATAATAAGCTACGCCGGAGCTAATCGAACAGGCATCTATGAGGCCGATTTAATCACATCGAGTATGACAGAGATTCTTGGTGCAACAAACTCTGTTTTTGGATGGGTGAGCAAGCCTTTAGCTGTCTTTGCAGATGGGCTGGCAGCCATTGAACCGAATGGAATGACCCTGGACAGCTCAAATATGGTTGGTCAAAGCAATGTCTCAGTTATCATCGGAGACTTACCACCCGAAGACAAACCTGATCTGCCAACTGTCTTAGGCTCACCTATGAGCGTAAATTTCGTTACGGTAATCAATAACGACCTTCAGATAACCGTAACATACGATGGCAATGACCTTACATCTCCGGACATAAAATTTTATGAACACGACGATTCCCGGATACCGGATTATGCCAACCGCATACCTCTGAATCTCATTCCCTCCGGTGCGCAAAATATACAGTACATTCCGGATCTCGAAGCTATTATGGAGTTTATTTTCCAGCCGGGCACCCCTTCTATCATCGTGGGAAACTCGGCCCAAAGCCTGTTTTTCGTTGACAGTGTGGATCTTCGACATAACGAACGCAGTGCAATTGACAAAACACGTTTCATGTTAGACACGGGTGCTCAGATTACTGTTATCAGCTCCGGCGTCGCATCTCGGCTCGGACTCAATCCTAATAATGCAGATTTTGAAGCAGAGATTCAGGACGTCACCGGGGAGATAACTCTCGAACCGGGATTCTATATCGACTCTCTCGAGATACCATCACTCGGTGAGTGGCTGAGTTTTACAAATGTTCCAGTCGTCCTGCTTGATGTCAGCTCGCCGGAGGGAGGAACTCTGGAAGGCATAATCGGCATGAATCTCTTTATCAATTTCAACCTTGTTTTACGGGGCGGAGGTCTAATGGGACAGGACCCTCCTTCCCTGGAATTCGAGCTTATCACCAAGCATCTCATTGCTGATATTGCCCCTGAAGGCGGTGATGGTATAGTTGACTTTCTGGATTTTGACGCATTTGCTAATGCCTGGCTGAGCACCACAACCTCTCCAAATTGGAATCCAGCAGCCGACCTGGCGCCGACTCATAATCCTGATGGTATTATAGATACGCTTGATCTATCAATATTTTTCGACAATTGGCTCAAAACTGCTTCTCCATAAATACATTCTAATCTGAGAGGAAAAGCGCCAAAAATACATCCGGTTCTTCTTGTCTACAAACATAACAACATATCAATTCCTTCTTACAGATTCAGGCAACTGATTGACATCATCACACTTTACGAATATTATTCATAAGTTTCTAATCCGTTTACCGCTTTATAGGACGACCGAATGAGAATCATCCTGGATTTACTGTATTTGTCAGTTGCGATAGTATATAGCCCCGTGATTATATATCGAGCTATAAGACACAAACGCTACCTGACCGGCTGGAACCAGCGATTTGGTAAAATCGCCCGCAGGGCTCCCGACAAAAAATGTATCTGGCTTCACGCCGTGAGTGTAGGCGAGGTCAATGCAGCCAAGACAATCATCAAACAGCTTGAAAATAAATTCGGCGATTTCGAAATCGTAATCAGCACAACCACAGATACAGGCTTTGCCCGCGCGACCGCTCTTTTCAGCGAGAATCACCAGGTTTTCTATTTCCCATTTGATTTTTCATGGATAATGCGACGAGCATTCAGGAATATTCGACCGGATATTTGCCTGCTTATGGAGCTGGAAGTTTGGCCTAATCTTATTCAATTCGCACAACAATCAAATATTCCCGTCATTGTTGTTAATGGCCGAATGAGTGATAAAAGTTTCCCGAGATATCAAAAAATAAAACCGCTCGTTAAGAAAATGTTTGGAAAAATCAGCCTCACTCTCGCCCAAACCGAACAATATGCCCAACGATTCAAAGAGCTCGGCTGCCCGGATGAAAAAGTAATTGTAACCGGCTCACTAAAATACGATACCGCCCAAATCACCGACAAAGTCGAAGGCGCCGATGCCATTGCAGCGCAGCTCAATATTGGCGGCGAAAGATTATGGGTTACAGGCGCTACGGGAAATGATGAAGAAAAAATATTACTCGATGTCTATCAAAAGTTAAAACAGGATGGCCGGTTCGCTGACCTGCGTTTAGTGATTGTGCCCCGTAAACCTGAAAGATTCGATGAAGTTGCACAGCTAATAGAACGCAGAGGTCTTCCCTTAATCCGCTACAGCCAAATTAAAAACAACAACACCCCACCGCCAACCGATAACCAGGCGATTATCCTGGGTGATACGATGGGTGACTTACGGAAGTTTTACTCACTGGCAACAATAATCTTCGTTGGCCGGTCTCTCGTACCAATGGGAGGTTCAGATATGGTCGAAGCCGCAGCTCTCGGCAAATGCACCGTATTTGGACCACATGCCTTTAATTTCAAACAGACCGTTGATGCCCTTTTAGCCGACTCTGGTGCTATTATGGTCAAAGACGAGGAAGAATTGCTTCAGACAATGCAGCAATGTCTCACTGACTCTGATTTCGCTCGGTCCATCGCTAATAACGGTCGAGAGGTAATAAGAAAAAACCAGGGCGCCACCAAAAATACTATTGACCAAATCGTAAATTTTTTGACCACTATCTGAAAAAATGATATGTGCAACAATCAGCCTTTCAATTTTTCGGCCGTTGCCTTGATATGTGCCGGACTTGTCCCACAGCAGCCGCCTACAATATTAACACCGGCTGCATATATTTTCTCAACCACCGCTGCAAAATCCTCAGGTGACACTTTATAAACCGCCTGGTCATCAACTAATTCCGGCCTGCCTGCATTAGGCTCAGCATAAATTATCACATCAGCCGACAGCGCCCGCACCGCCGAAACATATTTCTCAGCCAGCTCTATATACCCATCAAGACAGAGAGTCCCGCAATTAAATCCCACTGCATCAACCCCCAATGAGACTATTTTTGCAATCCCCGCTTCAACGTCAACACCCATCATCGTCTTAAAATCATCGCCGGCCTTATCAAAAGACATCGATGCAAACACAGGCAAATCGCCACCGATAGATTTAACTGCTTCAATTGCAACCGTTATTTCCTCAAGAGCGGTCATTGTTTCGATTATAAAACCATCAACACCGCCATCCAGAAGGGCATTTGCCTGCCGGACATAAGCATCTTTCAAATCCTGAGCCTTCAGGCTCCCCAAAGGTTCAAGGAAATCCCCGCTCGGCCCAATATCACCCAATACATACTTATTCTCACCAGCCGCATCTCGAGCTATTTGAGCCCCTGCTTTATTTATCTTTATAGTCTCTTGGGCAAATCCATGACGACCCAGGGCATATTTATTAGCGCCGAATGTGTTTGCAATAACGGCATCACTGCCCGCCTCTAAATAGCTGCGGTGAATATCCGAAATAATATCAGGCTGCTCAATATTCAGATAATCATTGCACTTGCCTGCTTCAATCCCGCGAGCAATCAGCTCGGTTCCCATCGCTCCATCAAGCAAAAATAAATCCCGCTTAATTCGCTCTATTAAGCTCACCCGGGTCACACGCAGTCTCCATCTTCTTGTTTACTGACTTTGTTCAATCCACTTTTCGCCTTCATTTTTTAGAATGTGCCTAAGATTTCCCGGCGGCGGACGTTCAAAAACTTTCTGCTGTCTCTCAGTGAACTCTTTTGGTTTTATAGACTTAAGGTTAAGGGTAATACCAAGCGGCTCTGCGATGTTGTCCTGGTCATATGCGATAATCTTAATAGAAGCAGGAACAAAAAAGCCATCAGACACCTCTTTATAATCTTTTAGCTCTGCTAAAGCCAAAGCCCGGCTCTTCGAATCATAATATTCGATTGTGCTAATCAGATAATCACGCCTGTTGATACGCATTTTCTTAACTACTACACCCTTGTTTCGTTGTATTAGTACATCATAAGTGGCTTTATTTGATAAAGACCAGTTTCCCTCCGCTCCTGTTTCCAAAAATCCAAGAGCTTCGAATAAAGTTCTGGGATTTATTATCAGCCCTTGGGAAGAATTCTGCTCGGACCATGTCCCCCACCAGTATGTGCTGATTTCATTTGGCCTCATCACCAACCAGAACTCACGCTCGTTCGAGCCGAGAATTATTGCCTTGGGAACAAGAGTCGCATCGCCCTGCAGGTAAAGTTCAACAGGCGGCTTCATTAAAACCGTAACCTCAAGTTTTTCTTTTTTACGTTTCTTATTTTCCGGATCATAATACTCGAAAACACACCGGCCTCTTGCTAAAAGTGACACCGCGTTTTGTGAACGTGCTTTCAAAACAGCTAAAGCCTCGGTTGCAGATTCTTTGCCCGGCATCATTTCAGGAGGTTTTGGGGGCTCAATTGCACAGCCGTTAAAAAACAGCACGCCTACAGCAAAACAAAAGCATAAACGCAGGTAATAATGTTGTTCATTCATTCTCTAAACATCCGTGTGCAAAATTTGACCTATTTGTGATGATAACTGACTGATTTGCTCTTCATCGAGATGAGGATTTATTACCTCGACCCGGTTACCGGCGGACTTGTCACCAACTATTCTCAAACGCCAGATTTCTTTGTCGTCTTCGTCTCTGGTCTCATCATATTTCAGCAGCCTTTTCCGCATCAAAACTAATGCCAGGACAAATCGAAAGTTTACTTTCTCCTGCTCAGTCTCATTTTCCAGCCGTTCGAAAAAAGCCATCAGCATATTGTCATCTACGAATATCTTCTTTTTCTCATCAGGACGCAAAAGCTTGCTTTTCCAGTAACAAAACACGTTCGGCTTTTCACTTTCCCAGTAATCTGCGCAATAATCCCGCCGTTGCAGCCCTTCCTCAATTTCTATCAGGGCACCAAAGTATTCTTCCCCGGGTTCAATTTTCCTGCCTGTGCCGTAGCATTGACCTAATGGTTTGTCAACTTCCCACTCGCTCATTTCCTTTTGTACCTATCTATCAAACGCTTTCCATGTTATATGTCATATTTTATTTCTATTCGAACTTCAGCCATTCGTCTATGTTCTGCACTGTTTTCGGGCCTATGCCCCTGACTTTTTGCAAATCATTAGAACTTTGAAAGACTGGATTTCCACTGTTAGTATTACTGAATTTCTCACGATAAGCTACTATCGCTCCGGCTCTTGAGACACCAATGCCGGGCAACCTTACCAAACTCTCTATAGGTGCATAGTTCGGATTGATCCTGCTCTCTAATTCAATTTCGCAGCTTTGGCCGGTTCCGACAAAGTCAGAAACAAAACCCAGGCAAAAGCAAAACGCCGCGCAAATACTAAGAACGAACGCAAATGATTGAATATTCTTTTGCCTGGCTTCTCCCATATCTCTTTGCATCGCTCCTTCGAACCTCAAAACACAAGCTAAGATTTATTTACCGGCCGAAAATCCCATCGTACAGTTTCTTCAACATTAGATATGATTCTTTGGGTGCGAGATCGGCCGTTAACAAACCGCTGTCAGCTATGGCACTGTCCTCTGTATCGGCGAGGTGCGAATATGTCACCGAGTTAACAAATTGCTTGCTGAGCGCTATTTTATAGAACTGCTCAATCCATTGCCCCTGCTGCACCTGGTCCCACTCTTCATGCCATATACCTGCCACTTTACCATCCTGTAAACCCGATCCGTTTTTACTTGGAACTTCCACGTCGGTTATATACAAAGGTTTCGCTATCGGTACAAAAGAATCCAGAATCGCCGATATTTGCATCATATCTCTAACGTGCATACCTGGCTGATTTTTACCAAACCGTACTTGAAGTCCAAATGCATCAAAATTAATCCCGCTCTGCACAACCATATCCATATACACTATAGGCGGAATACTGTTGGGGATTGTCGTATAATATTCGCCCCACGGATTGCTGATTTCTATTATCTTCAGGGCCCTGACACTAGCCTGTTTGACCGCCATATTAGCCGCACGCGTCATTTCCAAAATCTGCTCAAACCTGAAACCAAAATAATTAAACACATTTAATCCGCTTATGGCATACCACGCACGAACAACTCCCCCATAACGGGAGACAACCTCTGAAATAAAACGATATGCAGTTTCCCGAATTTTCTCAAAACCCACCCTACTGCTAAGTAACCACTTAGGCAAATACTCTTTTGAAAAACAAAGCAACGGCCCTGCACTAAGCGTTACCTTCTGTTTGCTAAGTACATTAATGCACGCATCAATTATCGAAAAATCATAACTGCCTTTTTTATATTCTATTTGGGCCCAATTTATCGGAATCGTAACAGACCCGAACAATTCGAGTAGCTTCTCGATATATTGAGGTTTATCAATCTCTTTAGGGTCCACTCTACAGCCAAGACAGCCCCGCCCAAAACCATGGCTTGTGCCTCTCGTCTCAAAAAGCGATTCAGATTGTTTTATTGCCAGATTTTCAGAAAAAACTAAAGCTTTTTTAAGTGCATCATCTGCCAGCTTAGAAGATTGTGACACATCTGAAATATTTTGAATCGCCCGGATAAATAAATCCTGACCCTCTTTACAAACATCTTCCAGGCCATCTGTGTTGTTAAAAAACAACCAGTCCTCCCTCTTATTCACTATATGCATTAGCTTTGAACGTGTTATCTCCACATTCAAATTATATGGACGCTCTCTTTCCGGCAGACATGTTGTTGGTAATAGTACCTTGCCAAAACCGTCTATTTGCCATAGCAAAGCCAGTCCTGCCGTGTCCAAATTGGGCCTTTTGCAGTCGATAAAACCGTTCTTAAAGCTAATCTGGGCCCGGCGAATACCGATTCCATCGCCGCCGAAAAGATAAGCACCACATAAAGAAAACTTATCAACAACCTTACCGTTCTTAAAAACCTGGAATTTCACTTTTTTCCCCGGCTTAAATTCATTCTTAGTACATTATGCGCATAGTATATTGCCTGATAAAACAGACAATACGAATTATAGCGATTGTCTTCTTAAAAGCAATTCAAACTTTGTCCGTCCCTGATTTTGATTACCTTTCAAGCCATTATTAAGGTATAATCTTTATAAAACTTCACTCATTCATCATAAATACTTATTGAAGTTTTGTGAATCCCGTTAGAAGTCAACATTTTACTTCTAACGGGGCGAAAGTCGAACCTGTATTTTATTTTTACGCCCATTACTACTGTAGGGAAAGGAGCACAAAATGCTGAGCAATAAAATTCCGATGTCCCGGCGCACCTTTATAAGAAATTCACTGATAAGCGCAAGCGCATTTGCCTGTATGTCAACGACAAAATTACAGGCCGCACAGTCAAAACATCCGTTACTGCGGCTGGGAGGCCCGACATTTGGAAAATTTGACGGCCCGGATGCATGGGTTAATGCTGTTAAGAAACTCGGCTACACTGCGGCCTACTGTCCTGTAGGTGCCGGGGAAAAAGACGATGTCGTCAAAGCCTATGCCCGCGCAGCTAAAAAAGCTGACATAATTATTGCCGAAGTCGGGGCGTGGAGCAATCCAATCAGCCCCGACGAAAAAACTCGTAAGGAAGCTCTGGAAAAATGCCGCAGCCAATTGGCCCTGGCCGACCGAATCGGAGCTAATTGCTGCGTAAATATCAGCGGCTCAATTAGTGAAGATTGGGCTGGCCCTTCTGAGAAAAACCTGACAGATGAAACATTTGATATCATCGTGGAAACTACACGCGCAATTATCGATGATGTCAAACCTACTCGGACATTTTTTACCTTGGAAACTATGCCGTGGGCCTATCCCGATTCACCCGATTCATATTTATACCTGCTAAAAGCTATTGACCGCAAGCAATTCGCTGTCCATCTCGACCCCGTTAATCTCATATGCAGTCCGCAGAGATATTTTCAAAACGGCCGACTTATTCGTGAATGCTTTAGAAAACTTGGCCCTTATCTCAAAAGCTGCCATGCAAAAGACATTCTTCTGAGCACAAAACTTACTACCCACCTCGACGAAGTTCGCCCGGGTTTGGGAGGTTTGGACTACGCTGTGTTTTTAAGAGAATTAAGCAAGCTCCCTGATATTCCACTAATGTTGGAACACTTGCCAAACGCAGAAGAATACCGGCTGGCCGCTACACATGTTCGTTCCGTTGCAAAATCAATAGGACTGTCATTTGGCTGAAAAATCCCCTGCTTTGTTCTCACTAAAGTGTTTCGAATTGCAACTGCCACGAATACAGAAAAAAAACAATTTGAACTTTACTGCTGAATACTACAGAACGTGCATGCCGTCTGTAATTATCGGATATCTCAATTCAAAGCTGTCTCGCTCTGACCGCATACGCGGTAGTGTTTCATCTGAACTTCGTAATGAAAATTGTTCTTCTCGATAAGCTTGGCTATCAAGCCAATTTGATTAAGAAGCATTTCAATTAAATCGATATTCAACAAAGTTGATTCGGGATTATATTGCGGCAATACAACAAACACATATCCATAATTGCTCTCTTCGGTCGCCAATTGTCCGGCAACAATACTGCAATCATTTGAGCTGGTTATGACCGGCTCCGCACCGTCATCAATAGTAACGCAAACCTCTTTCAAAAAGGACTCGCTAATGTTCAGCCTGGCAAACTCTTCAGGATCGCTTGGCCGGCTGTAGCCATTAGGGTCGATAATTACAATTAAAGGCCCCCGTTCTGGCAAAACTTCGAAAATTTTCCCTGCAATCTGTTCGGTCAGCATAAAGCCATGAGAAGACAGCGATTGATATATATCCATTTGATTGACTCCTTTACTTGTTTTTGAACAGAATAACCAATACAAGTTTCGGTATAATCACACGGGAACTTTCTTAGAGGTAATGTTTAGGTGCAATTCTGCCAAAAAAGCATATTTTGAGGAGTTTAAAAGTGAGTTTATGGGACGTAGCGAGCTTGCTATGTGAATATGGATATGGCTACAGGATTCAGGAATTAATTAAGCATCGATCTCAATCTTGATATCGATAAATTCCTTCCGGGACAGTCAGTTACACGTGCTCCGGGAGTATCCTGATGACCATAAATACGGTTGTTTGGTATTCCATATCGTTTTTGTAAAAAATGAATCAATTTCAAAAGCGACTGTATCTGCCTTGATGAAGGCGCAGTTTTATCGAAATTGCCAACAAGGCAAATTCCTATTCCATCCTCATTGGCCCAATTATTGGGCTCTGCTCTACAATGAGCGCCGGGAATCTGTTTTCGCCAGCGAAACGTCACCTCAACCTCACCGTCATCGCTGTCTGTGCCGTTACCTATTACAAAATCATAGCCAACCCCTTCCCAATGGTTGCGTTCCCTGTGCCATTTGTCAAAGATAGCGGCATTTCCAAAATCTGTTGCTGAGTGATGTACTATCACAGCCCTCCAGCCCTTCTCCAACTGTGAAGGTGGAAACCAGCTTCGGGATATATTGCTATACGAACCTCTAACGTTTTGTTTAGGCGCGATAATCCTCGGCGGAATAACTCTGGGCGCATAGCTGGAACCGCTTACAATTTGGGGCATCGGCTCGTCGTTGATCCCACAACCGCCTAATACACAAACACAACATAAAAAAATACAAACTCTGTTAATCATCATTCCATTACTTTCATTGGTAAGAAACTGAACTTGATTACACCTCTGTCTGGCCCGTATCTTTTGTCAGACGTGGTTTTTCCTTATATCTGACCATATACAGATGATTGCCGGTTTCATTGAACTTAACGACATCCATATACGAGTTCATAAGCAGCAATCCTCTTCCCCCCGGCTTGTAAAGATCCTCGCCGAATCGCGGATCTGCTACTTTTTCAGGTTCAAAGCCATTACCCTGATCGGTCAGGGAAATCTCGATTTTATCAAAATCAACAGAACATTCTATCTTAACCTCTTTGCTGGAGTCCATCTTATTACCGTGTTTTACGGCATTAAGAAAAGCCTCCTCCAAGGCTAAATGAACCGCAAAAGTATCATCGTTGTCAAAACCGTAGGGTTCGAGCTTGGACAGAACCTGCTCGCAGACCTCGACGACTGCAGATGGCCTGCTTTCTACAACCATTTTGAAATTGATTGGTGCTCTTGATACCATAAGCGAAACAATAGTCTTTCGCCTAATTCACTTAAGATAAGTCCTCGACGGCACTTTCAACATCTTTATGAATATCGAAAGTTGTAGTCAAACGCGTTATTTTGAAAATCTCGAATATATTCGGATTGATATTACAAAGTTTTAGCTGCCCGTCCTTTTCATAAATCCTTTTGCTCAGCCTTATTAACAGTCCTAAAACAGCGGACGATAAAAATCGGACGTTGCCAAAATCCAAAACCAGTTTTATACGCTTAGCCGGCTCAATAACAGACATAATCGAATCCTGAAGTGCTTTAATATCTCTTTCTTCGAGGATTTTTTCATCTGTAAAACTGACTATTGTCGCATTATCCGCATATTCAACGCTTATTTTTGGCTTAATCTCAGCCATATTAAACTCCATAATAAAATCATCTAATTTTATATCGGAATATTACGTTAGTATATTTAGCGTGTCAAGTCTTTTGCATTTTGAGCCATTCGCATTGTAAATATTGTCACTCGAACTCAAAGAATAAATCCGACCCGGGATTTTGAAATTGGCTTTGAATTGGCACCCTTAATAGGGTGATAAGATCCGCGAGTAGCATTATTAATATCATTGTAAGGCTCCTTATCCGCGCAAAAGCGTTCATTTTTGCCCTTTCGAAAATTGGGTTTGTTTTTGGCTTTATTGGGTTTGAATTGGGTTTGTTTTGGGTTAAATTGGGTTTGAATTGGCTTTGAATTGGGTTTGTTTTTTGGCCCGGTGAGCGGCATAAAATCTCTTAATATCTTGTCATGTCTAAAGTTATGTTCATTTTGCCGTTTCTGGAATTGGCTTTGTTTTGCATAAAAAGGGGTGATTTGTAGAGAGTTCTCTACAGTTGTAGAGGGCAATTTAGTGAAGAGTGAGCTAAAGTGCCTAAAGTGAGCTAAAGTTAGCTTCTCGATGCTTGTAAATGGTTCATAGTTCATAGTTCATGGTTCATGGTTCATTGGTTAATTGGCCCAGCACCAATTAGTCGTGAGCTAAGCTCAATTGGTGCGGGGTCTTCGCAGCGCTACGAGGCTGGCTGGCTCTAAGTCCTTGTGGCTTAGCCACTTACGACATGCAAACTGAAA
>JACKQG010003143.1_pt1 | contig 20629 bp, 7 predicted proteins | sample 8237621 | NCBI WGS metagenome assembly JACKQG01 (sample SAMN15677084, study PRJNA649215) | marine metagenome | biome: marine; feature: Black Sea; material: saline water; isolation source: suspended particulate matter (SPM) from the Black Sea western gyre | collected 2013-06-09/2013-06-10 | depth... | reverse complement strand
CCACGCCATCGGCCCTGCCATCGACGTCGATCACAGCCATTGAGGGAGCGTAGCTGCTGAACGCGACGTTGCCGAAAGGCGTCAGCCACAGCAGGCCGCCTTTCTTCACATCGTGCGTGTAAGCGCCCGGCGCCTTCATCCACATCGCCCAGATCTTGCTCGCCGGCTTGCGCGCGCTAAGGTTGAAGAGCAGCCTCGGGTTCTTCTTCCGTGGATTGATTCCGAGCGAACTGAAGGGGACCTTCCATTCCGCCGTCCACTTGTCGGGCGCGACCACCTTGGCCGCGTACTCGACGCCCTGGCCGACCCGCTCCACGATCCGTCGCGGCGCGCCACCGCTTCCCCCGCTGTCGAAGTGTCCGTCCGTGTAGCCCTGCAGGACCATGATGGGGCCGGCCTTCCCATCTTCGACCACGGCCAGTGCGATCTCTACGGCATCATCCGTGCCCCACCGCCGGCCGCCGGTAACACCCTTGGCCGGATCGACGTCGTTCACGAACGCGACGTAGAGGTGATCGTTGTCCACTTCGATCCACGCCACACTCGGGTATTGGACCTTCTTCCCGTCCGTTCCCCACTGAAGATGCGCCGGGTCGTGCGTTGGCATAATCTCGCCGGTGATCTCCAGCGGAGTCCACTCTTCCGTGTTGACGACGCCATCGATCTCGATCCGGCCGCCCGCCCGCTTCACTTTGAATACGGGCAGCTCGCCGGACACCATCTGCTCCTCCTGCTCCTTCAGAACCATCCAGCGCGGCTTCCATTCCTTTGGCGGGCTTTCCGCCTTGACCGGCCATGACGCGCGCGACTCGTCTTCGTACAGCCCGATCTTGGCGAAGGGGATCGGCTTGAACCCCAGCTTCCACACCGGGGAATCCTCTCGCAGCCGGAAGTCGCCCCGCTCGACGTCCACGAACCCGGGATCGCCCTCGTCCCAGTTGTCCTCGATGGTGGTCCATTCCTTCTTCACGCCGTGGCCGCTGAGGAGTTGGAGGCCGCCCACGAACACGTTGCGAGAGACCACGCAATGCCACGGCGCGACGATAGGGTCGCGCTCCAGGATATCGGCCAGATGAGGATACTTCGTGTAGGGCGGCTCGTTGTAAGGGACCATTTTCAGTCGCTTCAAGTGCGCCCAACTGCGAGTGCTGACGATCTCGCGGTTCTCGAGCCGCTTGTAGGGGTAAGCGGCGCTGGAGTCGTTGATCTGTACTCCCACGCCGGTGTCGATGAAGATGTTGTTCTCGACAATGTTACAGGGGCCGCCGTTGATGTCCACTGCCTCCCCGACCCGGTAGCATACGTTGCCGGTGAACGTCGTCCCGGCGACGCAGCCGTCCAGGTGCATGATGCGGCTCTTCACGCTGCTGCCTTCGATCTGGGCCTGGATGTGGTGGATATAGTTGTGACGCACCATGTTGCCGCGGAACGTCCAGTCGACGTAGGTGTACATCGCTCCGGACTCGTTGGTCTCCATGAGCACCCAGTAGATCTCATTGAACTCGATGAGATGGTCGTTGCCCCAGTACCAGATGGCCGTATGCGGCTCGTGGTGGATGAGATTGTGCGCGGCTCGGCAGCCTACGCCCTGGAGCGTGATCGAACCCGCGTGAGTCCGCCACATCTGGCTCGTGTGATGGATATGGTTGTTCAGCGCGACGTGGTTGCAGGGCTCCAGGGTTTGGCGGTCGCCGCCCTGGAGCGTGATCCCCCGGGCGCCCGTGTCGTGGATGTCGCATCCGATCACACCGTGGTCCGTGCCGCCCATGACATCGACCGCATTCCCGCCCACGTTACGAATTTCGCAGCCGACGATCCGGTTGTGGCGGCCCCCCTCGATCGCGACCGCGTTCTGCCGGGAACACTCCATTCCCAGACCACGGATCGTGACGTGCGCCGCGTCGCGCATGGAGACCATGTAGCCTTTGAGCATGGAGATGGCGAGGTCGCATTCTACGAGCGGTCTGGGTGGGCGCAGATAGAGGACGCCTTTCTTGCGGTCGAGGTACCACTCGCCGGGCGCGTCCAGCTCATCCAGCAGGTTGTACGCGAAGAACCGCTTCCCTCCCCATGTGCCCATGCCGTAGAATGGCGCGGTAGCCAGGTCGATCTGGCGCTTTGCCGTGTCGATGCGTCCGACTCTCACGCTTTCGAAGGCGTACCCTCGTCCCATGTACCCCCGCAGCCACACACCGTCCTCAACATACCACCGGCCCGGGCGGTCACCCTCGTACAGGAACTTGCCGACCGTGGGCAGAGGCTTGCCCCTCTCCCGAACTCCCGCCACTGTCTCACCGCGGATTGCGAACCCCTCGTTCGGCCAGCGCGCCAGCGGCATGCGTTCACCGTTGCAGAACACTTCCAGGATGAGGGTATTGCCCACGTAAGCGCCGGAGAGACCGTTGTGCTCCCATGCCGTGTAGGTCAGTTTGTCGGGAAGCTCGCGCAGGTAGTCGGTGATCCCTTCAGCCGCCATGTCCAACTGCACAAGCTCGTCCCGCGCTTCCCCGGGGACGCGCGCGAGGACGGCAGAATCGGTGACGGGTCTGAAGCGAGAGGGATCGATCTTCTTGCCGCCGCTGAGCCAGACCTTCTCCTCGCCATAAGCCCGGTACACGACGGGCGATGATTCCGTGCCACTGTCCTCTTTGGCCAACTCGAATGTGCTGCTCAGATAGTAGACGCCGCCGCGAAGCCGGACGGTCACACCGCCCGGCGGCAGGCCGTTTTTCTTCTTCAACGCGCGGATCGCGTCCCGCGCCCTCTCCAGCGTGGCGAAGGGCCTGGCCTCCGTGCCCGGGTTCTCATCGGCCCCATCGGCCGCCACGTAGATCCCCAACGGCTCGACTTCCGCGCCGACACTCATCCGGCAGGGCAGTATTGCTATGGCGAACAGAATCGTCATCCATACAACAGCGCGTTGTCGAGTAGGCATAATATGGTCTCCTTCGTTAGGTATGCTTTGTGTTCCCTGTTGCTCTTCTCTTTCGATCAGAAGAGTGTCACAGTATTCAACCATGCAAGGTGACTTCAATGCTCCTCCCGGAACCGGACTTGTGGATTTCCCACCTCTGATGTGCTGTTGGGGGCGACGACGCGCGCAGCAAATAGCGATTCGATGCCTCGGACGATGTGACCGAAGTAGGTTCGCCGCTCCGTCGTCTGTCCGAGAAACCGCTGGTGTTTTGACGCACCCCGCAACTCGCGAGACGCGATAGTATCCGCGTGGCTGAATCTCGATGAATCTCCGTTAGCACATCGAAGTGTCTCTCTTCCTGTTGCTGGTGAAGCCACGCCGTCGACGGCCGCTGCACTATTCGGCCAATGTCTCAATATAGCGTGCGCAACTTTGGCGAAAACGGTTATAGTCGTCGAGGGACAGCCCCACATCCAGTTTGAAGCTCCCTCCTACCGCGGTTTGGCCCTCGGTCGAGACGGTTTGGACAGTCCAGTCCCCCTGCATGCTGCGGTTCGTGCGAAGCCGTGAGAGATCGAGTCGCGCGATCCATCCGTCGAGCATTTCGCGGGCTTTCCGTGCGAGAGCGCGGCGGTCCACGTTCTGGCTGCGCTGAGACTCTTCGATTCGGTTGGTCAAGGTTCGGACGTAGCGGAAGTCGTCGATCCCTTCCCGCAAGCCTTCCAGGCCGAGAGCTGGCCCACCCCGGCGCTTGCCACGCGGCGGATAGAAGAAGATCGTGTCGCCGCGAGGGCCAGAGTAGTCGTCGAACGGCTTGCTGTCGCCCCACGAGTAAGCCCAGGACAGCAGCCCGTCCGCGTTCGACCAAATCAAATACAGCCCTGCGGCAAATCGCATGGTTTCCACGTGGTATCCGGTCGTGTCCACGTTGTAGAACCAAATGCGTTTGCCGTCGGCGTGGTACTTCTTCGCGATATCGAGCCACTCGTCGCGCGGATAGACACGCCTGCCGTAGCGCATGGGACCGTAGCAGTGTACGAGCACGTCCGTCAGCGGGTAGGTCTTGTCCGACAGTTGCGGCCGTACGTTGGTGCCGTCCATCTCGGTTCGGACACCCGGGATTTCTTTCAGAAGCTCCAACTCCCGGAAAGCCACTTCGAACCTTTTCGTGTGCGCGTAGACTTCGTCCTCCGGCTGGATGATGATCTCGGGCCAACTGCGGCGTTTTCCCTCAGCCAAGACTGCCTGAACGATGGTTTTGTACGTGCGGCCAAACTCCTCACTCTCTATTGGCCCAAGTTGCGTGCAGAACTGACGCACATCGCTGCCCATCAGCCAGACTGCGGGTTCGGGGAAGCCCGCCCGGAGGTACGCATCCATCGCGGTTTCGAGTCCCGTTTTACCTTCGAATCGAACTTCCACCTGGCCATCGACCACGCGCAACACCGCACCGAGGTTGCCGCAAAAGCCGACTGTGGTCATTCCGTGCGCTCGCATGTCGCGGTACTTGGCCTCCAAGAAGTCCGGGCCTGGCACGGTGCGCTGGTGAGCGTCGTACATGCCGAAGGCCATGCCTTCCGGCTTGTCCAGTGCAAACGGATACACACGGAACGTCACGGGCACGCGCGTTTTGGCCCGGCCATCGGCACGGGTCAGTTGCAGCTCGCCACGATACTCTCCGGGTGTCGCATCGTCCGGCACATGCACGGTGAGCCAGAACTGGCCGACTTGGTCCTTTGCCACACGCAGCGTGTCGTCTTGCTCCAGATACGTGGGCACGAGCACGCGGTCCTGCAGGCCGTAGTGCGAGCGCTTGACAAGGTATCGCACCACGCGCACGTCGATGCAATCTGTCGGGATACTCGCGCCGGCCACGGAGTGGAATTCCGAGGGACTGACACGCAAACCCTCGATGTCTTCCAGCGCGTACACGCCGACGCTGATCGGCTCGTATTCGCCCAGCGCGGCCGCAACGGCTATGGGCTGTTGGATCTCGGCCGGCGACGGTCGATATGTGGGCGGCATGAGGTTAAGGTAGTTGCGGTTGAACACGACAAATCCGCATGCCCGTTCATCCGCGGTTGCCGCGAGCGGTTCCGTGCTCGGCACGTAGGGAGTGGGAGGTACGGAATCGACGGGTCGCAGCTCCACGTCGTCAAACCACACCTTGCCGCCACCCTGTTCGTTCGCCTTGGCCCAAAGCGCGATCTTGAAAATGCCATCGACAGGCGGCGGCTCGTAGAAGCCCATCACTCGATGCCATTTGCCACGCGCCTCGACGTCGAACAATTCGTAGCCCGCCGAAACCCACTTCTCCTTGTCCGCCGTGTAGACGCTGAGGCTGCCGAGTGCACGGGCTTCGCCCTCAGTCCGCACCCAAGCGGTGAGTCGGTAGACCGGCCAGCCTTTTGACATTGGCGCCCATTGCCACAATAGCCCGCTACCGCCCGGCTCAACCTCGATTCCCGCGGATACACTTCCCGCATGAGGTTGGTCACAGTGTGGTAGCGGCTTCGCATCACCCCCGGATTTCGAGAACAACCAGTCCCTGGGACGTCCGCCCGTGGGCACGACTTCTTCGAAGCCGGAATTCGTCGCTAGGTTTGCCGGCGCAGCCGCTCGCTTCCAGTCGAGTGGCTGGAGCCTGAGCTCGTCGAACCAAACGCGACCGTGCCCCTTGGCTGCGTAGTTGCACCAAAGCGCGATTCGAACCGAACCGGTGCCTTCGGGGACTTCGAATTCCACGGTCCTGGTTTGCCACTCTGGCGATGCCTTGGCGACGTTCAGCGAGTAGTCCGCCGCGAGCCATTTGCTTGTGCCGTGGGCGTATGCGCTGAAGCTCACGTTGGCTTGGGCATCGTCTTGGGCGCGCGCCGACGCCGTGAGCCGGAACCGTTTCATACCAGGCTTCAACGTGACAATCTGCGACCAGTAGCCCACGTCGTCCGTACTCGGCGTTTCCGCGAATACGCAGACGCGTCCGGATTGGGGGCGATCGGTTGAGTTCCGGCCGATCGGCTTCCCTTTCTGGGTCAGCATCTGCCAGTCATCAGGAAGACCGTCCTCGTCCCAGTCGAACTCGAAACCGGGATTCTCGAGCAGGTTTGCACCAGGTTCATCCGCAAGACAGGGTAGTGAGAAGCACATGGCAGCCAAGGGAAGTACTCTAAGCATGTCGGTTTCTCCTTTGACTGGCCACTGGTTTCTCTTCATCCACAGCCGGCCCTGGCTTGTCCGCACAACCTATCAGACCCACACCAAGCAGCAAGCCCAGCAACGGTACGCATGACCCTTGCGGTTCATGACGCGCCCTCCCCCTTCACAGACTTTTTCGCTTTCGGATGGTTGAAACACAACGACTTACGGCGTTCACGGTTTCACGTAAACATGTTATCCGAGGCATGCAGCAAGCTAGCACGACGATTTTCCCGAAGTACTGTGCTTGCCCAGTTCATCAAAGCGAAAAAGTCTGTTCAGTGAGAGTTGCATACTTTGCGTGCACGCCGATCAAGAATCAAGGATCTGGATCAGACTTTGACTCTCGTGGACGGTACGCTGCTATCTGCGTTGCCTGAAATCGTGCAGGCATCGTGGCTCAAGGAGACTACGGGCTCCGGGCTGGTGAAGTGGCGGCTGCATACGCATTTCGAAGTGGATCGCTACGTACCGACACGCATGGACGTAACCCCCAACGGCGGCGGCGATGAACTGGCTGTGTTCCTTCGCACACTCCACGGTGACCTACTCGAATTGCACCGTGTCAGTCGATGGCGCGAAGGCGATGGTGCTGAAGCAGCTCAACGCGACTGGCAACGGCGTCAGCTACCTGCATCTGCGCTCGAAGGCGACTGCGGTTGACAACGCTGGTTTCTACGTCGAGTCCGTGTCCGCAGACATTGACGATCCCGTTGCGCCGGCACTGACCGACGAGCAGAAGCGTTCTCTCTTGGACGGCTACCTTCCCTCGTATTACACTCCTCCGGCGGAGCGCAAAGGGGCAAGGCAGGTAGTGCCAAACCTCTTCCGACCCCAAGGCGGCGTGGCACCTGTTGGCTGACGAGCCATCCTCACGGGTACCGGCCAGATGGTTTCTCCGCCCGGAATTCCGAGTGTCAGAGGGGATTGTGCCAAGGGCTGTAGTTCCAGTTCTGCAACAGATTCATCGCGGCGCGGTCGACGGCCGGCTTCTGGGGCAAGAGCAGTACCGCATCGAAGCAGGCACCCGCGCTGGCGCCAAGAGTCAGCCGATGTGTACTCGTTGCGAGCGTGACGTCCGGGATCCGATACCAAGCCCAGTGGCCGTATTGCTCACCGAAATGGGCGAACATCTTGGTGTGCGCGCGGCTCGGACTCGTCCAGTCGGTGAATCCGATCATGGCGGTCGCCCGCAGCTCGCGGAGCTTGCCGTCATCCAGGGCAAGCGTCATGGTCGTGCTGCTTTCCGGCTCCCACCTTGCCCGCAACCAGAGGGCGTACTTGCCGTCGCCCGGCCCCCTAATGTTGAACACCAAACGCCCGTCCCCACGAAATAGCATCCCCCGCGCGCCGCTCAGCTCGGCGATGTCCATCGCGGCCACGTTCCCATCGGTCCTGTCAGCCTGCTCGGCCTCGCGGACTAGGGCAGCGGGGGCTACCAGAACTTGCGCCGTCACCCGGCGCGGTGGATCCGATCCGCCTACAACCACGTCAAACGCCTCGACGTCGCCCTCGCTTGCTCCGACGGGCCGAAGCAGAAACTCTGCGTGGGCTGCCCCTTCCGGACCGCGCTCGACAGCCTTCCTCCCGGGTTGACTCGTCCAGCCGTCAGGCAAGTCTTCCAGCGACACGTCGCGACGCAGAGGCCGGCCCTCCAGCGTTACCTTCACGGGAACCTCATCTCCCGGCGCCACGACGATTAAATTCCGGTGTGCCTCGTCGCCGTTCAGGTAGTAGCTGATCGTGTTGAGCGACACGCCCAGCTCGCTCCGGTGACGTTCGGTCCATCGACAGGTCGTCGTGACGGGCACGCTCGGCGGTCCGCCCACGAAGGTGATGCGGTTATCTCCCAGCGAGAGCTTTCCGGGTAACGCGAGCGGCGATGCAACTAGCGTGCTTCGGATCTTCAGTCCGCTGACCGTCGCACGGCTGCCTGCGGCCAATTCAACCTTCAACCAATAGGCGTAACGGCCGGTCACCTCTTCGAGCAAACTCACGCTGAACGGGCCGCTCGGCCGGACACTTTGCCATACCTCGGTCCAGCTCTTGCCCTCGTCGAAGGATAGAGACAGCCTGATCGCACCGGCCGCCTCGGCAACGCAGGTGCCATGGACCGTGGCGTCGGAGAAGATGTAGGGGCAGTGAGCTCGATAGATCAAGGCGGCGGGTTCGGCCGGGTTCTTCGCGCGCAACACGGAATCATGGTCGTTCGTCCTTTCGAGTTCTGCGTTATCGAGCATCGTGGCCGCACTTCCGCCAGTCGGCTCGTAGACGATGGCTCCGTTGCCGAAGTAAGGTGGCACCTTCCCCAGGGGAATCGACCCCCGATCGCCCGTGATTTCGAACCATCGGCCTTCGTTGTGCCAGCAGACGCTTGCGTGCTCGCCCGGCCGCAGGGGAAAGTCCATCGAGTGTGGCCGCTCGGCCGAGCCGAATCGCGCCCGGCTGGCGCGTCCCCGGATCCCCGAGGTCACTCCGTCTCCCTGGCGGAGTTTCAGGTACAGGTCGTCTTCAAACGTTCGCCGGCTGGCCACGGTGGCGTTGTCGCGGTTGAGCCAGTATTTACGCGGCGACAGGTCGAACAACCGCCAGCTCCCGCCGTAGAATGCCTGCTGAAACTGATGGTGTGTCCCCGCCGCATCGTTGGATGAGATTCCGGCGCTCAGGAACAGCTTCCGCAGCGTGTAGTTCAGCGGTCCGCATTGGTCGAACGCATAGATGTTCACCGCCTTCAGAAGCGTGTACGAGACACGGCTACGGTGTCTGGTGGGAAGCGTTTCGCAGAAGTTCGCGTCGTAGTAGTTGCTGATCGCCAGCGCATACCGTGTTACTTCAAATGCCTTTTCTTCGTCATCCGTCACACCGGAAGCCAGAGTGGCAGCGAGGCTTGCGGCGCTGAATGGCACAACGTTGTCGTTGGCCCGCCAGCGCGGCAGCAAGGTCGTTTTCTCAGACGAGCCCTCCGTTCGCTCGAATGTGACCGACCGCATTATCGGCTCGTAGTCGCCGCCCACCTTCAGCAGGAACCCCTTTTCGTCCGCCATGACAGTTCGCTGGTGTTGCCGCGGTCGATACTCGACGAACCGCGGGTCGGGCGGGCGGCGAACGGGCCGCGTCACCGGAAGACGATTCTCCACACGGTTCTTCTCGAACAGCTCGTACGAGGCGTGAGGTTTGACCAACACCATGCGCCGCTCGATTTTGCCGCCCCGGAACGTCTCCAGCGGTGCCTTCTCCTCCTGCCGCGGCAACTCGCAGGCAAGGTGCCCCTGTACAAACTGGTCGTCGGAATCATGCACTCCGTGACGCTCATTCTCGAAATGAAACAGTGCCCGGGTGTGCAGATCCACCGGGAACTCTTGGCGACTGGGGGTGAAATGGCCGCTGTAACGGACGATGTCCGAAATGCGGAATTCGTCCAGCACCGCTTCCGCCCCTCGGTCTTCGCCGCAATCCTTATCTCCGCCGATAAACGCCTGCATGGGGATGCTCCGACGATCCGATTCCGAGATGCCGATACCGGGCTCCTTCTCTTTATCCTCCGGCACCAGGCTACTCGGCCACGAGCGATCGTGCAGGCCTTGGGCGGCAATGAGCTTTCCGTCCACGAAAAGCTGAAGATGTGCCTTGGGAAAATCCCAGGTCGCGGCAACGTGATGGCCTCTTCCGGCCCGCAATCGCGCCGGCCCGCGCACGGTCCGCAGCTTGCGGCCCGCGTCGGCGATCGTGAACTCAAGATGGCTCTTGCCGTCGACCAGCAGTCTGCGCAAGCGAGATTGCAGACGGTGCCCGTAGGCGACCGAATCGAAAAAGACCCGTTCGCCAAGGTCCTCGGCGTCCCACATCGGGCGGCACCAGAATTCCAATGTCCCCGCCTCCAGACCCCAGTGGACCGATCGTGCGTCTGGGTTGTACTTGCCGGCGGTCAGCGTACCCTCCGAAGCGCCGTTGAACGCCAATCGCCGCCGGCCAGTGAACCGGATTCCGCGGTTCAACGGTGCCTCCTCCAGCGCTCCTTCTACGAAACCGGCCCCCGTTTCCGCCGGCCAGGACCATCGCTCGCCCGGGCGAAGCACCACGCGGTCCAGCCAAATCGTGAAGAAAGACTCGGGGCCTGTCACAGTCCGGCGCGTGTCCGCATCGCGCACGGTGCACCGCATCCGCACCCGCACGTTCACGCTGGCAGCCTCCGGGTTCAATCGGCCCCGCTCCGAGAACTGCACAAGCTGACCTTCGGCCAACTCGATCGTCAGCCAGCGCGACTGCACGGCGTATTCCAGGATCCGCGAGCCGTCCGCGCGGAACTGCTCCAATTCGATCGAGACGGGGGCGCCGTAGGCGGCACGCTCGGCCAACAGGTCGCACTCGAACACCACCTCCTGCCCAGCGAACTTGCGCACGTCGATCCTCTGTGCAACGGTCACCTCACGGCCGGCATCCTCCGGCGTCTTCTCGTCCACCACCACCGCGAGGGACTGCCGGCCGCTGGTGTGAGCGAATCGCGCCAGGCGGATCAGCTCCTTCGGCGCTACTGTCCATCCGTCTGGCAAGCCATCGGCCTCGTCCTCGAAATCGTGGTTGGCCAGCAAGTTCTCTGGCGGCAGCAGATCCGCCTCGTACTTTCGAACCCTCAATTGCTGGTCTTTGGTGCCAAAGTAGATGTCAAACGCGCCAACCTCCCCGATCTTCGGCCGAGCGATCCAGCTCAGATAGCTCCGCTGGCGGCCCGCTCGGGCATCGAACTCGGACCGACAGGCAAAGGGCACCTCGCGTTCGGAACCATCGTCATCCCGCTCGACGACCCGCAAAGACCCTGGATCAAACTGGCCGGCGATGCCGCCCCGTTCCAGCAGCAAAGGGTAGTCGATGGCGACTTCCACCGGTCGCGGTGCGTCGTCGCGCCATGGAGTCGAGCGTGCCACTGTGGTGCGGAAATGCCAGTCTGGGTTCCACCAACCGCCCTCGTCGGCAGCGGTCGCCACTGAGCAAGCCATTAGTGTGCAAAGAATCGCAGTCGCGATTCCAGTACTCACTGGCTCAATAGTCACAAAGGGCAGCATGATCGCGGGTTTGGTCGAAGATTTCATGAGAGACTCCGTTGGGACTCAGCGTTATGCATTAGTCACTGTGATTCGCTCCCGCCAACTCTCGCCGGCAGATGCAACCCGTACCGTCGCGGCGAAGCATTTCCCGAGCCCACTCGTTACCGCCGGACGAATCAGCGACCGCCGAAATGACGGGCCGCAGGCAATTCTCGATTTCCTCTTGCATCAAACCTTCGTCGCTGGACTCGATCTGGAAACTGCCTTTCCGTATCGGCTTTAGTGCGAGAGTTTTGGCTTTTTCAGGAAGCCTTGCAGCTTCCGAGGTTCGGGCAAATGATCTCCACCATTTTCCCGTGATGGAAAACGATCATGTGCTCATCAGGTTCCGAGTCGCGATGCGTTCTGGTCGACGATGGCTATCAGCCTTCATTTCACGAATGGTTCGTTCAAAGAAATGTGACTGGTGCCCGCAGTCGCATTCGTAGGACGAAGGACAGATCTCTCGGGCCACCAACTTCTCCGTCACTGGCTGTTGGTAACATAGCAGATGCTGGAAGACGCCATTCTGCTGCGAGGACCACATTATGGCCGATCTGACCGTTCTGGACACCGGGTTGTCTTCGAATTGATCTGCAGAGTTGCGGCCCGCGCCCGGCGGAAGCCGTCACCGCGACGGCACGCGCGCTCACGGCGGCGTCAGAGATGGGGGGATTTCCGGTACGTGCCGAAAAACGGTGAGATGTGCCATGCGCTAGTAGGTTTCTGGAAGCTCGCAGCGCTCTCGACGCGAGAACCAGCTCTCTCCGATGCCTTCCAAACGGTGGTTGGTCGGAGGATGCAACTTGCGGAGGTTATCCAGATCTTCAGGGAACCCGAGCCAATCTCGTAAACGTCGCGTATTCCCTGTCTCTTGAGCGTCGATAAGAATCTCGATGATCATTCGCCGCTGTCGGACTCGATCAGCACGGTCAAGTCGCAGTGTGCGTACGAGCACGCGACCTTTCTCGTTGAGCGATTCAATCGTCCCATCGTCATTGACACGAAGACAGTTCCCATAGGCGATCGAACAGGGGTCCGGGATTCGAAGGTCGGCTTTCAGGTTGTTGCACCGACGGCATACGTAGAGCAGGTTCGTGTACCGGCAACTCAAATCCTGCCGCTCTGAAACTGGTATCAGATGATCAACCTCGTATTCGGACGTGGTTGGCCATCGCTCTCGGTGGAGGCAAAGCACACAGCGAAAGCAGAACTCATCCCGGAGCCAGGGACGATAGCTCTCGTATGTCGTGTATCCGTCCGGACCGTGGCGCCGGACGTGTGGGCTTCTCGGATATTCGAAAGCGTCAACCATTCGTTCCAATCGTGATCTCAGCGTGAAGCTGTTCGAGGTCTTCCAGATTGAATGGATCCAACAGGTCTGTGCGCAGATCGGCGAGACCCTGTAGTCGATTCAATTCGTCGGCTTCCTGCTCCGTAATCGTGCCTTCGACCTCACGGGCAATCAGGTGACCGCGGCGCCGATTCGTCTTCGGCCAATCGTAAGTGACGGCGATGACATCCCGAAGTGGAATCGACTGTTGGAATTGTTTGGGAAAATACCGATCGAATGTGAAGCGCACTCCACCACGCTCCCAATCGGCAAACAAATCGAGAAGCTCACGTTCGAGATTTGCAGGCAGATCGTAGAGATCGAGAACCGCCGCGTCGATTCTGAGAAGCACCTCCTGAGGCGAAGTCGCATCTTGTTTCCGAAAAAGGGGGGCCTCCTGCGCCTCGATCGATGCGAAGTACTGGGCGACGAGCTTCGCGATCTTCCGGATTTCTGACGAAGAAGGATCAGGGACGCGGAAGCGGCGCATTGTTCCCTCCAGGTTGTCGCGCTTTCCGAGATGCGAATAGGCGTACGAATTTGCCACAGGTGAGTTGAGGACCGCCCAAAGGAACTCTAGCGGTAGCTCGGGAGACTTGGGACGAAGGACGACGAAGCTTTTGGTGACCGCGTGCCCCTCACGGTCGATCAAGGCCTTGAGTCGCCAGGGACCTCGACTCGTTGTTGCGTAGTTGAACAGCACCTGGGGTACGCCACGTGTCAATCCCCATCGTGGACGGTCGATGTTCTCGTCAGACAAGTCCGCCCACTCTTCCTGCGGAAGCCCGTGCAAACCAATGCCGCCGGGGAAGACGTGGTAAACCGGGACTCGCCCTTTGGCGCGCTTATCGAAGTAGAACTGTGCTCCCGCGCGCAATTCGTCACTCCTAGGCGAGAACCCACGTCCTACGTCGGCCAGGTCGCACAATTGGTGCGGAAGCGACGCTATCGAATTCCAGACTTCTTCGAGTTCTGGGACACGAAGATCACATTCGTCCGTCAGGAATCGAGACTGGGGTACGGTCCTTTCCGACGGCGCGATGTAGGACTCGCGGAATCCACCGATAGTCCGCTCGCGCACCCTCCGATATCGCACCTGACGGTTCCCGCTCTCATGGCTGCATTTCCTCCCGATCAGGACAGCGGATTCCATGTCAGAAAATGCAAACACCTTGTCTGGGAATAGCAGGATCTCGTCGATTTCATATTGCGTGAGTACTTCACGTCGAAGGTCCGCCGCATTGCGGCTGTGGAGGAACCCTTGAGGGACCACGACGCCAAAACACGATCCATCTGGAAGGTGAGGCAACGTTCGACGCAACATCTCCGCTGTCTTGTTGTGGTATCGGCACTCAGAACCGCCCGAACGATATTGTTCGCGTTCGTCGGCAGTGAAATTCATGAACGGCGGATTTGCCAGTAGAATCGATGCGCTGCGCGACTTCTGTTCCAGTATTGCCGTTTCGAACATATCGCCAGGGGAGAGATCCCAGCCGTCCGGATTTGGAATGTCAGCCAGGGTGAGCGATAATCGGGCAATTTCAAGGGCGAACGGGTCCTTTTCACAACCGTGAATGCGGCTCCGAAGGTAGGCACGCCGGTTCGATGCTGTCGACTTCTCATCGGGTAGGAGTTCCGTGAGTAGCCGCATGGCAGCGCCCAAGAATCCGGCGTGGCCACACGCGGGTTCGAAGACATTTCTCTTCTTCGGGTCGATTTGCTCAATCCATGGCGCCAGGCGTCCGACAACATAGTCGACCAAGTAAGTGGGAGTGCTGTGCGTTCCCAACTCGTCTCGGATCGCCTTTGTGATCATCGCATTCTCGTAAACGAAGGCGAGTGCTTCGGTTGTCGCAAATTGTAGATTCGGGTGACCCGCAACAGTCGATGCGACATCGGCGATTGCCGCAAGTTGTCGGCGATTCACCCTGGTGGCAGGTACACTGTGATGTTGTGCCACGCGATCAAGGACGGCTGTGACATCATGAAGGTCCAGATCCGAGAAGGTCTCGACACCTTTGTCATGCAACATCTTCGCGGACACTAGCCAGAAAACCGTCTGCAGCATCCAGTGTCCCTGCGAAGCATCGGGATCGGACCATCCGAGTAGCTGCTGAAGACGGGTGTATTCACCTTCGACCAGTTCTTTGAGCGCCATCCCGGTGTCCCGTTCGACGACCGGCAGGAGGTTGACGTCGACAAAAGGCAAGCGAAGCTGCTTGTCGAATCGCGCCCACGTTTTCGCACGGTAAATCTTTCGCGGGGCAAAGATGCTGGCGTTCTGCTGGAAGAACGTCGCAGCGTTCTCGGCATCGACGGGATTGCCGACAGGCCTTACGTCGACCGGACCCAGCTTCCACCATTGCATCTGACTCTGATCGCATGTGAGAACAATTGGTGCTCCGGTCTTGCGGCAGGCACCGGCCGTGTCCGAGTGAATAGGTCCATCGATGGCCACGATACAAACGGATCGGGCATCAAATGGCGGATGAGCGAAGGCAGCGAGCGCAACCTTCGCGCCTCCGGCGAATTCGACGTTCGGCAGAACGAAGCTGTGCCGGTATCCACACCGCTCGATGTGCGGCCGTAACTGAGACGCGTTGAATCCTGTGGCAGCCATGACGGGTCTCCTTGCGTCATTGCTTCCCCTTACGTTTGCACTGGCCCAGCCGCGCCATCATCGGTTCGGAGCAAAACCGGCATTCGCAATCTCTTCCCTGTCGGGATATCCTACCAATGTGAACACATGCCCACTATAGTCCCTAGTGGCCTACCTTGCCATATCGAATCGTCGTTCCCACGGAAACGGTCGAGTACACTGAAAAAGCCATCTCGCAAGTCAAGATGCAATATAGCCGTGAGCAGCCGAGGTTTCAGACACAGCCGAAATCGGCTGTGCCCCCTCATTTTCTCTGGACTGCGGCGAAATGCAACCAGATTACGGTGGACATTGGGGGGCGAGAAGCAACCGTCGCGGCTGTGCCAATTCGACATTCGCACCGTGTTTTTCGTGACGGGCCATTGCTCGTCTTCGGAGAAAGCACCTCGGCCGCGACCTCGTGACAGTACTCTTCAATGGCCGTGTAACCCGATTTCATCGCATGGCGATGGTCGGATCTGTCGTCGGGGTCCAGGCCGTGTGCCTCTTCCCAGGCGTCGGGCATGCCGTCCTGGTCCGAATCCCTGGGCGGCTGCTGGGGCCGTAAATCCTGCATCAGTGGTTCTGTCCCGGGACGACCCCACGCGCCAGTTCCGGTTCGTACTTCTCGGACAATCCGTCGAGTGACTGCGTCGCGTGGAAGGCAGCCGGCCCGCTGAAGCACGAGTTCGTAGGCGGTCTTGGGCGAGTGCGTGGTGACTTTCGCAACGGGGAATTCGTTGGCTGCCTTTCGCCCGTGCCGCGCGTAGTACTTCAGCCCGGGCAACTTGTTTGCCTCGGCCCAAGGATCTTGAATGATACCCACTCCTTCGATGAAGTTGTCACGCAGATAGTACGATACGTCGCCGCGGAAGCAGAAAGGAAAGATCTTCGGGTCGCTGGGGCCGCGCTTGTAGTAGTTGCCGATCAAGTTGAAGCCGCGATCGTTCGGCTTGTGGCCTTCGTGCGAAAGGCCGTCGCGGAAGTTGTAGATCACATTGTTCCGCACGTCGGCCGGCCCGTTGGCAATCGCCGGACAGCGGCGGGCGTGATGGGCAAAGAGATTGTGATGGATCGAAACGCGTTCTCCGCGTGGCCCGCTGATCAGCCCGTAGTTGTGCCGTCCTTTGGGATGACCGGTGACAACGGATTCCTCGATGCTGCACCACTGGACCGTAACGTCCCGTGCACTATAGATGTCGATCGTCTCGTCGCTCGCCCAAGAGCAAGACACGTGATCCAGGATCACGCGCCGAGCCTGCGAAAACTGAATGGCGTCACCGCCGCTACCTCGGGCACTGGTAGGCCGAACCCGAAGAAATCGCACCACGACGTCGTCGATTGCCTGTGGCGAATTGTAGCGCGTCGAGAGCATGCCCTCGATGGTGACTCCCGCGCCTGGCGCCGTCTGCCCCATGATGCTGATCCGGCCAGTTTCGATGACCACGTCACCGGGGATTACGCCACTGACGTCGAACACAACCGTGCGCGGTCCTTCGGCACTACAGGCGGCCTGCAAACTTCCCGGTCCGCGCGCATCTAAGTTTGTCACCTTGATCACTCGCCCGCCCCGGCCACCAACGCTTCCCGCGCCGAAACCCTCTGCTCCCGGAAAGGCTGGGAGCCTGTCGCCAGCGCATGCCGCAGTCGCTGCCGCCGCGAGTAGGACCAACAGGGCGGTAAAGGTAATGGAGCGTTTCATGGCGGGAATCCCGTTCGGGCAGTGGTGGAACGACACGACGCGCGGCTTGTCGATTATGCCCCTGGCACAGTCGGCTGTCCAGCTAAGCGGCTTGACGGTCAGGGCCTTTCACTTTTTCACTTTGCGGGGACTGTACCATTGTAACCCGCTCACGCTGAGGGCTTCACCGTAATTCCTTCCGGTGGCAACCCGTCTTCATCGCTGATCCGCAGCGAAAAGCCCCAGGCGCCATTGATCTCGTGGACACCGACGACAACCGGGGTCTCGCCCTGCGGGAGTTCAACCGTTACCCGATCTCGACCGAACTGATGGTGATGGTGCCCCAGTCGCTCCACGACGCGACGCCCGCCGACCCACAGGACCACACCATCGTCTGCCCCGAGGTGGAACGTCAACCGATGCGGCCGCTGGGCGACGAGCACACAGCGGGCGAACGCCGCGACATGATCGTTCGGCCGCAACACCGCGTCCAGATTGATGTAGCTGGACGGAGACTCGTGACGCACCCACTGGGTGGCATTGTAGTCGGCGGTGATGATGGGAGGATCTTTCTTCAACAGGGTCTGATCCGGATCCGACACCGGGCCGTGCAACCCGAATGCCCGCAAAAAACGCGGTACAAGCACACGGCCCCCGTCCTTTCGGAACTGCTCGAGTTCCTTCTTGACCTCGGGATGGTCCAGCACCTGCATGAGCGGTTTGAGTGTCGTGCGGTTCAAGGGTTGAGCAGACGAGTGGATTTCGATCTGCTCGACCGTGGCGGGACGCTGCGCCAGGAAGACGGCCAGATCTTTCGCAGAGAAGGGCAATCCCACGTCGAGCAGTTGAACACCGTCCGCAGGCGTTTGCCTCTGCGCAGTGATGGAGAGACGACGTACGCCCTCGCCCCAGCGCAGCGGCTCCCGGTAGGTCCCCGGACTCGCATCCTCGCTTCCGGGCGGTACGGGCAGTGACACCGTGGCCTGATGGGAATCCCCAGGATCAAGCGTCTTCCCATCGACCGTCAATCGTTCTTGGGACGTATTCGTGACCGTGTAGCGTGCCCGCGGCCCGTCGCGGGTGACGGTCAGCTTCAACCGCCCGCGGCCAAGCGGTAGGTTGTCGACGACAAGGCGATCGCAATTCGGCGGCAGAAGAGGACGGATGGTCATGCGGCGGCCCTCGCTCCGGCGTGCCCCGGTGAGATAAAAAAGTATCGCGTCCAGATTGATACCGCTCTCCCACGGCCGCAGTCGATTTGCGTACCGGCCATCGCCGTACCCGTAGCTGGGGCGATCCGGTTTGTGCACTTCCACCCACTCCCCGCTCGCAGAGGCGGAACCGATCAGGGCCGAAAAGGCGGCCGCCGCCTTCGGGTGACGGACCGCGGCCAGGTTGCTGACGAGATACCCTGGAGCGCATCCGATGAAGTGATCCATAAAGGGTGTCATACGCACCAAGCCGGGTGGACGCCAGAGCCAGCGGAGCGTTCCCTCCAGATTGCTGCGTGCTTTTTGATCGTCAGGTGACAGATACCCCACCCAGATCGGACGCAGATTGATCGGCGCAAAGGGGGCGCGGTGCGGCTCGAAGTTCACGGGAGAAAGGGCCGGAGCATACCGTTGCTCTTCGGGCAGCCACAAGTGCCGCTCGATCGACTCGCGCATTCGGGCGGCTGAACTCTCAAAAAGCGCGCGGTCCTCCTCTCGCCCCATGATGCGCGCCAGACGCACCATCGCTTCGTGAGCCGCGACATATTCGAACATGCTGTCCGCACTGTAAGCATCCGGCCGGATCAGCGCGTTGGGGTATCCCGAGCGTGTCGGGAAAAGGGAGTAGTAGGCGCCTCCCATGTAGGTCTCGTCGCCGTTAAAGGTCTGAAGCGGACCGTGCGGGCCATCAATCAGAACCTGATGAATAGCGTTACGCCGCACGTAGTGCCAGTGCCGCTCGAGTAGTGTCTTGTCGCCCGTGGCATCCAACCACCAGGCGTGCTGCAAGACGACAAACGAGGGAACTTCGCACCGATCCGTTCCGGACGCGGCCCACTTTTCGGGCGTGAGGTCGGGATCCGACTCGACATCGAGATCCAAGGGAAACTCCCGCCCCGTGAAACCGTGCAGGGCCGACGCCTGTCGGTAGTAGGTCAAGAGGCGTCGGGCGTTTTCATAGAGTCCCGAGTGAAGGAATCCCAAGAGCGGGCCGTTGGAATCCCGCAGCCACACCCCCTTGAAATTGACCATGGGACAGACGCCGCCCTGTGCGTCTTGCTGGACGAGAAGCAGCACCTTGAGTCCTTCAACGAGATCATCCAACCGGCGGTCACCGCTTGTCACGTGCACCGTTGGGGTAAGCTTCTCCTTCCACCACGTGACCGTATCCGCAAGCAACCGGTCGTGGTGGCTGATGACGTGCTTTCTGACAGCAGACGCAGCATCTGCGGATTCCGAGAAAAGGAGCGCCAGGCAGCAGGTGTGTGGTTTTCCCGGGCCAACGTCGGAGATCGAGAAAGTGAGTTGATTGTCGTCGCGTTCGAGCTCGCCGCCGATCATGACGGGACGCAGCCGCGCCACGCGACCCCTGTGCGGGTACTCGAAATAGAAACCCTGTTCGTCACGCTGTATGGCGCGCCCGCGAAACTCGAGCGCCAGCGTAACGTCCCGGCTCGGGCCGTCGAGACACTCCACGGTAATCCAACGCAGAATGGCGGTCACTCCCGGGGGAGCCGCCGTCACCGTCGTCAGCCTCAACTGTGTACCCTGCTCGCTGGTGAGCACCACCGGCGCGCCCCGTACGGTACGACAACTCTGCAACGGCAGGTCAACCGTCGTTGCCGCCTCGCGGAGCGTCATCGAGAGTTCGCCGAACCCGCCAAGGGGATTGTGGTTTCCGTCGGTCTGATAGCGAGGCCCCGTCATCATGAAGAGCGTGTTTTGGGGGAAACCGATGCCCAGGTACGTGAAACAGTACCCATTGCCCACGGGAAATACACCGAGGTTTTCCCGGTCTTCGGTGATACGCGTCGTATCGATGCGGCGGGTGTCGATCGACTGAGACCACACGCTCGTCTGCGGGTCAAGACGCGCGTACGGCGTCGGCTCGCCGCCACAGCACAGAGAAAGAAGGCAAATAGACAGAGAGCTGATCACATTCGTGTTCCCTCGCAAGTAATGGCGCCAAGAAAGACGTTCCAGAACATCCTCGGCAGTTTAGGTCCCAAGCAATCGAGAAGCAAGAGACGGCGCGAGGACGGCGGCAGCAAAAAACCGGTCGACGGTTTGCTGCCTACCCGTCAGCGTGACTAGCGAAGGACCGTCAGCGAGAGCTTTCCTTCTCGGAAACGTCGGAGAACTCGTCGACCATCTCTTGCCGGTCAATGAACTGATGGTCATTACAATCAAGACTCGCTGCTTGGGCTTGCTTACAGACACGAGACACGGTCTGCCTGACACTGCGGCTGCCAAAGGGCCAACATACGGGACCGCCTGCCCGCGGGTGACATCCTCGGCCAAAGCTGCACCGCATGCCGCAAAAGCGAGAAATGCAAAAGGCACTATTCCGAAGAATCCGGTAACGTTCACGATTCGATGTTTCGCAGTTTCATTGAGCCTGAAGCGGTTTTCGGGTCGTTTGGCCGTTTGTCTTACCCGGTGTTCCCCGTACGAGATTCGCTCTTGGACATTTCGAGCAGTGACAGCCTGTCCATACTAACAATGCTGCTGGCGACCCTCTAGTCGTCCGTCCATCTTCGATTGTCCGGTGCTAGCATCAGATTAGGCTTCAG
>JACKQG010003141.1_pt1 | contig 20635 bp, 20 predicted proteins | sample 8237621 | NCBI WGS metagenome assembly JACKQG01 (sample SAMN15677084, study PRJNA649215) | marine metagenome | biome: marine; feature: Black Sea; material: saline water; isolation source: suspended particulate matter (SPM) from the Black Sea western gyre | collected 2013-06-09/2013-06-10 | depth... | reverse complement strand
AGAGGGACAGAGGGACAGAGGGACAGAGGGACAGAGGGACAGAGGGACAGAGGGGCAGAGGCACAGAGGCACAAAGGGGCAGAGGGGTAAAGAATTAAGTTGGAGGTTAAATGCTTTATATAACAGCACTGATAGTACATGTGATTTCAATAGTAGTATGGATTGGCGGGGTGGCTTTTGTGACGCTTGTGACCTTTCCAATGATCCGGCGGGAGAATAATTCGCTGGAGCAGGTAATGATGTTTCAGGGCGTTGAGCATCGCTTTGCCTTAATAGCAAAGTCCATGGTCATACTGGTCGGACTCTCAGGACTGTACCTGATTCTTGAAAAGGGGATGGATGCAGGTGTATGGCTGATGATATTTATATGGTCATTTTATGCGGCCCTGTTATTCGGTCTTGAAAAGATAATATTTGAGAAACTTTTTTCAAAGCCCGGCGAGAAGGCGGATATGAACAAGGTCTTTGCCCTGCTTCAGGGGTTTCACTGGATCGTGCTCGCCCTTAGTTTTCTTGCTATCGGGGCAGGCCTGTGGACCGCACATTACTAATAACTTATTACCCTCATAGTTTTTTTATTATTACGATCCAATGACCGACAAGACTCCTTTTTTCCAACTGACAGCGCAGGACGGAGATGCGCGACTTGGCCGTATCAATACCGACCATGGCCCAATTAATACACCCGCATTCATGCCCGTGGGAACCAATGCGACGGTAAAATCCATGACCCCCGAGGCGGTGCTGGAGACAGGGGCGGAGATAATCCTTTCTAACACCTATCACCTTTATCTCAGACCCGGACACGAGATCATCAAATCAGTTGGCGGACTGCATAAATTTATGCACTGGAATGGTCCCATACTGACAGACAGCGGGGGATTTCAGGTCTTCAGTCTATCAAAACTCAGAAAGATTAATGAAGACGGCGTTACATTCCGCTCGCATATCGATGGTTCACAGCACATATTGACTCCGGAACTGGTCATGGATATACAGGGCGCGCTCGGCTCGGATATTGCCATGGTATTTGATGAATGTACGCCCTATCCCGCAACCCGGGAATATGCCCTGAATTCCCTGCAGCTTACCACTAAATGGGCTAAACGCTGCCGCGATGCAAAAAATGACGGACAGGCCCTGTTCGGCATAGTACAGGGCGGCATGTACACAGACCCAAGGCAGCAGAGCGCTGAGGAATTAATAGCGATGAATTTTGAGGGCTATGCACTCGGCGGACTGAGCGTCGGGGAACCCAAAGACCAGATGTATGAGATGATCAATCACTCCACACCTTTGCTTCCCGTTGAAAAGCCCCGCTACCTTATGGGCATCGGAGATCTCAATGATGTGCTGGAGGCGGTTGCTGCCGGTATAGATATGTTTGATTGCGTAATGCCTACCAGAAATGCCAGAAACGGCACTATATTTACATCCAGGGGCAGATTAAGCATAAAGCGGCAGGAGTTTAAGTCAGACCCCGAACCACTCGATCCGGAATGTTCCTGCTATACATGCCGCAACTATTCACGCGCCTACCTGCGCCATCTGTACATGAGTAAGGAGATACTTTCCATGCGGCTCAATACTACCCACAATATACATTTCTTTCTGGAGTTTTTCAAAAAGATGCGCCATGCTATCGCACAGGGTGAGTTCAAGCAATTTCGCAGTGAATGGGCGCCGATACTTGCTACCAACTTTCACTAATCTTATAATCTCCTTGCATATCCTGCGCTGTCTCTGATAATTTATCCCATCAAATAATTTATACGAGGTATTGCCATGTCTGAATTTAATAATGTAACCGTTGTAAAAAAAGCGAATGTTTATTTTGACGGAAATGTAACGAGCAGGACAGTACTTGCCAATGACGGTTCAAAAAAGACCCTTGGCATTATGCTGCCCGGAGAATATGAGTTCGGTACTGCTGACAAAGAGCTTATGGAAATCTATTCCGGTGATTTAGATGTCCTCCTGCCCGAAGAAAGCGAGTGGAAGACTATCAAAGGCGGCGAGTCATTTGAGGTGCCTGCCAATGCAAAGTTCTCTCTGAAGATCAGAACGATCACTGATTACTGCTGCTCTTTTATCAGCTGATTTACGCTTAAGATTACACAAAAAACACAACATTAGTGAGATTGTGATTATGCCGGCAATGTCATTAATGTGACCGCTGGACATTCCTTCAATAGATACGTCCCAGGGCCTGATATCAAAATCAAGCCGTTCCCTCCACAAAAAACCTATTTGCGCAAATAGGCAAATATGCTGTCTAATCAATACTTTACATGTCACAAATAGCATGCTATACTTTTACAAGGGTTCAAACAACCAATACACTTTTCAACAGACACAAATAGCAGAAGGGCATGCGGATCATGCCTTCATCAATATCCTGTCAGGGATATAATGTTTTTTAAAAGGGGACATATATTATGAAAAAACAGTTTTTAGTAATGGCAATGCTTTTTAGTGCAGTAGCAATGTTGACTACCGCTTGCGGCGGTGGCGGAGGGGGCGGGGGTGCAGCGACTCCTGCAGCGGCAGTGAATAGCGGTATTGTTTATTCCGGGGTGACTTCACAAGCACAGATTAATGCAACTAATGCAAACAGCATATCTGCTTCTGCACTTAATGGAGGGGCAATCGGGGGAGCTCTTGCATCAGCGACAGGCGTTGTTCAAGATATATCTTCCTCTGATCCAGGCCGCGCAAGACAGATCATAATTTATGAAGCCGTAATGTCTGCGCTTGACAACATTGATAATTCAGGTCCTACGATCGCAATGAGCGGACTGGTAACTACAAAGAACGGATCGCTTGGCGGTGATTGTGGATCGGCCAGCACCTTCTCAGTACAGGCAGATGACGTGACCGGAGAATTCAGTGGCACATTTACATTTAATGATTTTTGCGATGGAGATACTTCCTTATCAGGTAGTATTAATATTAACGGGAGAATCAATCCTGATGAAACAGGAACTGTAAATATGCAATTTACCGACTTGTCTGCAAGATCCGGGGGAGATTCCTTTACCTCAAGCGGCACCATGCAAATCAACATTGCTGCCGCATCAGCGACACTAAAGGTAAATGCACTATTTCAGGATAATAACAGCGGTCTGGTCGCAAAGTGCAGTGACCTGATCATGACAATAACTGAAGGGACTGGATTTGTTGATATAGTTATGTCAGGAACGTTCTACCATCCTGTCCATGGTTTCGTAGTACTTTCTACAGAATCACCATTACGAGTATTCGACAATGACGAGTGGCCCTCTCAAGGTGTCCTGGTGCTCTCTGGTTCCGGCGCAACATCCGCAAGACTCAAAGCCGTATCTGCTACAACATTTTCAGTTGCTGCAGATACTAACGGAGACAGTATAAGAGATTACGATTCAGGGACTCAAATGTGGGCTGAACTATAATTTACTAGCAATCAAAAAGAGGGTCAGGATATTCCTGACCCTCTTTTTTTATCTAAACACCTGAGATTTAAAGCATCTCCAGCGTCTTAATCAATGCCTCTGCCTTTTTCAAGGTCTCATAATACTCTCTCTCCGGATCTGAATCAGCCACTATCCCGGCACCCGCCTGCACATAGGCGACCGAATCTTTTATTACAAAGGTCCTGATAATAATGTTCAGATCCATATCACCGGTAAAACCAATATATCCGATTGATCCGGTATAAGGCCCTCTTACAACAGGCTCGAGTTCATCAATGATCTCCATACATCTGACCTTGGGAACGCCGGTAATCGTACCCCCGGGGAACGTGGCGCGGATCGCATCAAAGCAATCCTTTCCCTCTGCCAGCACACCCTTAATATTTGAAACAATATGTATGACATGGGAATACTCCTCTGTTATCATCTGTTCATCAACCTTGACAGAGCTGTAATCGGAGATCTTGCCGAGATCATTTCTCTCAAGGTCTATCATCATCAGGTGCTCCGCCCGTTCCTTTTCATTCAGGAGCAGGTCCGTCCTCATCTTCAGGTCTGCCTCGGCATCAATGCCCCGCGGGCGAGTACCGGCAATAGGACGTGTTTCAACCTCCCTGCCCGAGACCTTTACAAGCCTCTCCGGTGAGGAACTGGCGATATGATAATCTCCCATATCCAGATAGGCCGCAAAGGGTGCCGGATTAATACTGCTTAGCAATTTATACACTTCCCACGGATGAACATCTCCGATATCGGCGGAAACCCGCTGTGAAAGATTTGCCTGAAAGATATCTCCAGCCCTTATGTACTCCTTTGTCAAAGTTACGATTTCCATATAACGGGCCTTGCTCATCTCATGTCTTATCTCAATGGCACTATCGAGTTTGAGCGGGTGTCTCGGTATCCCCGGCTCAGCAATCATGGAATTAAGCTTTGTGATCCTTTCACAGGCCTGATCATAATGCCTGTCCCAATCACAGGTCAGATCTCTTTTACCCGTCATAGTATCTTCCGCACCGGGATTAGAAATAATATAGGCCTTTCGCAATTTATGATCCACTGAGATAAGGGTATCAATGATCATAAAATCAGCATCAGGAATATCCAGATCATCTACTGCGCTATCCGGTAATTTCTCCAGATAATGTACGAAGTCATAACTTATAAGCCCAACCGCTCCACCGGTAAAGGGCGGCAATCCATCAATCCGCGTAACAGGGCAGGCCTTCATTAAATCTTTGATCACCCTTAAAGGAGATGCGGAATAGATCGGCAATTCATCCGGCGGTTTTATCTGAACAGCGCCGTCTTTTACCTTTATCACAAGCACGGGGTCACGACCGAGGAAAGAATAGCGGGCAATATTCTCCGGCCCTTTTATGCTCTCAAGCAGAAAACTGTGCGGACCCTCTATCTTCTGAAACAGTTCCTGCGGCTTTAAATAGGGTATCTCAAGGTAAACCGGACTTATCCGGCCTGCACTTGCATTATGCAGAAAATCTTCTTTTGACGGTGTGATGGACATTGGAAAATATATTAGATTTTAGTATAACGAGCGGCTTCTCAATCCAGCTCACTAATGACCCTTTTCAGTGCCATAACAGGATCCGGCTGGGCCGTAATTGCCCGGCCGATTACAAGGTAATCCGAGCCCATCTGCAGGGCCTTTCGCGGAGTTACTATTCTTTTCTGGTCATCCGTTGCTGCCCAGGACGGCCTTATCCCAGGGGTCACTATAAGAAAGCCCTTGCCGAATTTCGACCTAAGGGCCTCAGCCTCTTCCGCGGATGCCACTACCCCGTCAAGTCCCGAGCGTGAGGCCATAGTTGCAAGATGCCTGACCTGAGCGCTAAGACTTAACCCTATCCCAAGCTCGTCTTTCATCGTCGCCTGATCCATGCTCGTAAGAATGGTGACTCCAATGAGCTTCGGCCTGGCAACATTATTCTGAAGGGCATAATTGCCCAGTGCCTTTGCTGCCTGACTCATCATCTCCTGCCCGCCGAGAGTATGTACATTAAACATAAATACACCAAGCTTCGCAACAGCCAGCGCTGACTTCTTCACAGTATTGGGAATATCATGAAATTTTAAATCAAGAAAAACCTTTTTGCCGGCCTCATGAATATAGCGGACAATATCAGGTCCTGCTGAGGTGAAAAGCTCTAGACCTACCTTGAAAACCTCAAGATGATCCTTAAAAAGATCTACCATTTCTACCGCACTTGCATGATCAGGCACATCAAGGGCAAGGATTATACGCTCTCTTGGCTGAAGCGTCATCGAACCGCACCATTACGCATTACAGGCATAATATAATCATCATATACGATTTGTGTCCAGGTCTCAAAACTGTCATAATAACCAGTTAATTCCTCCATGCTTACCCACCTGGCTGTCATCTTATCATCCTCCAGCACCTTAAACTCAGGAGTATGGACCTCCAGCACATAGGCAAGCCCTAGATGCACCCGACTGACGCTGTTGCTCTCATCATTAATCACCCCTATAAAGCGTAAGTCTCCGGGCGTCGCCAGCCAGACTTCCTCCTGCAGTTCTCTCATAAGGCTCTGCATTATGATATCCTCACCGCCATCCTGATCAATCGGATTTATATGACCTCCGATACCCAGTGAATATTTATTGTGAAGCCGCTTTTCTGACTGCCTGGAAGTTCTCTGAAGAAGCAGGAATTCTTCACCTCTTTTGACCGTTACATAGGGAATTATCTGTTTGCATTCGAAATCATGTTCAGCCTCTTCTCTAGGCATAAATGAACAACCCTGCAGCATCTCCTTAATAATAGCATCGGTGCCGTCATTCGTAAGGCCTCCGTCCCTGACCGTATGGCCATTCTTCAGCAGTGAGGCGGGGATTACAAGCACTTTTTCAGACACGGGTATAACTCCTTGTAAATAAATATAATTTACTCATTGGCAGGCTGAATTATCCTGCAGAATATGACTGATAAATATGCATCAAGGGTATCACAACAGGCGGGATATTTACAACCGAAACCGGCAGGCAAAAACCTATTTCTCACCCTCGCGCCTGTTATTAATAATCGTCCTCATACGCTGCCTTGCCATCGTCATGATTTCCCTCTCAACATTTTCCATTTCATAAATATTGCCATACATCTTTAATGCCTTTGCCGTCTCGCCGCCGGTTTCGTAAATTCTTGCCATACCCAGAGATCCCCTGACATTGCCAAGAGCAATAAGCGTTGTGTAATATTTCGATGCCTCCTGCCGCCTGTCCTGCCCCTCATAAAGAAGCGACAGGTTCATAAGGGCATGCTCATTTTCAGGCTCGGCAGCGGCCGCCTGCAATAACATTTTTTCCGCCTCCTCCGTCTGACCGGCACGTGCAAGGGAGATCCCCATATTAATAAGTGAAGGGACATGGTCGGGCTTTATCTCAAGGGCCTTACGGGCATATGCCGCTGCCTGCTCCGGCAGTCCGAGAGTCAGGTATATGAAGGCCACATTATTAAGTGCGGCTATATCCCCGCCCGTTATTTCCAGCAGCTTTTTATAGGAAGCAAGTGCTTCTGCATACTGTCCACGCTTCTCGCTTTCCCGCGCGCTGTAAAGCAGGGTATCCTTTTGCAGCGCCGCAAGCACTTCAGCAGATTCTTTAACTGCAGGGAGCGCCTTTTTTTCCTGCCCCGCTAATTCAATATCACCACTGTCATCCGATACGGTTATGACTGGAGCTTCTTCGATCAGGACCTGCTCCGGCAACTTTTTCAGTTCTACTTTCTTTATATTGGTTTCATTAGGACTTGCTATCTCGGCAGCCGGCAATGGCAGTGGCTCAATAATTTTTTCGGCAGGAGGAATTACGTTATCACTGACCGCTTCTGCTGACGGCCCTACAGGCACATCAGGCAAAACCTGATCGTCTGAATCAAAGGATGAATCCGCAACAGTAATATTGCTCTCATTACTGCCGGCAAGCTGACTGACCACATAAGTCAGGGCAAAGCCTCCAATAATTACGACACCCAGGACTAAGGACAGAATAATATATTTTCTCTTGGAAGAAGGCTCTTTTTTCGCTCCTTCTACAATGGACTTCAGATTAGGCGGAACCTCACGCTTCGGCTCAGACTGCTTAACCTTTGAAAGCATATCAGCAAGCAGACTCATACGGCACCCCGCCTGCTTAACCGCTCAGATATTAATAATATTAGCTCTATACTCATTATCAGTTCCGCTAATTATAACAGATGCCGCGGGTTTCTATATATACGACCTGTACCAGAGATTCCCTTGCAAGTTCAGGAGAAAATCCTGTATCCTTTCAGAGATGAAAATGATGAAACCTGAAGAACAAATCAAGATTATAAAACGCGGCTGCAGTGAAATATTACTGGAAAAAGAGCTGCTAAAGAAACTCGAGCGCTCCTGCAGGGAAGACACTCCTCTGAGGGTCAAGGCAGGTTTTGACCCGACCGCACCGGACATTCACCTCGGACATACAGTTCTTTTGCAGAAAATGCGCCACTTCCAGGACCTCGGACATCAGGTCATACTGATTATCGGAGATCTTACCGGAATGATAGGGGATCCGACCGGCCGCTCAGAAATCAGAAAACCACTTACACGCGAAGACGTACTGAAGAATGCCGAGACCTATAAAACACAGGTATTTAAGGTGCTTGATCCTGACAGGACCGATATCCGTTTCAATAGCGAGTGGCTGGAAAAAATGAATGTTATGGATATAATCCGGCTGCAGGCGAAGCAGACAGTTGCAAGAATGCTTGAGCGGGAGGACTTTAAAAATCGCTTTACCAATCACAATCCAATCGGTATACACGAGTTTAATTACCCGCTGTTTCAGGGGTATGATTCAGTCGTTCTAAAGGCAGATGTCGAGCTTGGCGGCACTGACCAGCGATTTAATCTGCTTATGGGCCGGGAGTTGCAGGAAGATGACGGGCAGGAGCCTCAGGTATTGGTAATTATGCCGCTTCTAGAAGGTACGGACGGTGTAAAAAAGATGTCTAAGAGCCTCGGCAACTATATAGGCATATCCGAAGAGCCTCGTGACATCTTCGGCAAGATCATGTCCATAAGCGACGACCTGATGATCAAATATTATGAGCTGCTCAGCAGTATTGATGCAGAACAGCTTGAGCAGCTTAAGCAGGATATAAAATCTGGGACTGTGCATCCCAAAAAAGCCAAACAGGACCTGGCCCGTGAGATTGTTGAAAGATTTTACGATACTTCTATTGCAAAAACTGCAGAGGAAGAATTTGAGAATGTTTTTAAGAATAAGGGTATTCCTGATGATATTCCCGTCTTCAGCCTAAATGGAAACAATGATGAACTGTGGCTGCCTGGCATTATGAAGGAGGCCGGACTTGCAAAGAGTACCGGCGAGGGCATGAGACTAATAAAACAGGGTGCGGTCAGCCTGGATAGCACTAAATGCACTGATCCTGATGAAAAGTATCCGGCAGGAAGTTACCTCTTGAAAGTGGGTAAACGTCGTTTTTTAAAGATCGAGCCATAAAAAAGGGGCACATATGCGCCCCTTTTCCAAATATACCGCTTTATTATTACTTTAAACGTCTTCTGTAAACCGCAAATCCTGCAAGGCCGCTACCAAGCAATATCAAGGTTGAAGGCTCCGGTACAGGCGCTACAGCGGTCATGGCCTGTATGTACATCTCACCATTATCACTGCCGCCCCTGCTGACTATAAAGTCAAAGGTGGTTCCTGTAAGCGCAGTGTTGAATTGGTGAACCAAACCATAAACACCGTAAGTTCCGCCATCCACAGACAGCTCAAAGTTATTATCACTATAATTAAATGATGCATAATGATTACCATCCCTGAACAACATCTGGGTAATCGTTACCTGCCGGTCGAAGGTCAGATTCAGACGCTCTGCGGCTGTCAGATTATCATCGCTTGACGGGGCACAATCATCATTAGTACTGCTGACCAGCGATTTACAAACCCCGAGACCGCCAAGCCTGCCACCTGAAGTGCTATCAAGATACGCATAATAGTCAATCGTGCCGTCTATGTTTGTTCCACTTGCGGAGACTGTAATGCCGCCTTCAGTTTTGGTAAACGGCGCGTGTCCACCCTCACCCGGTGAGGTATTTGCGTAATTTGCGAAATTAAATGATGCTGCATCACCTGTTGATGGGCCTGCAAAAAGCAGCATTACTGCGGCCACTGCAACAAATATACTGATTTTCCTGATAGTTTTTTGCATCTGAATCCTCCTGGCATTTAAGTTGTAATAGGATTTGCCACTAATTTATGACCTATATATACAAGTACAATGCAAAAACTTTACCAGAGGGCATCTTATTGTTTTTAAAGATTTTATTATTTTTCAGTTCACCAGAAAGTGTAAATTAAATCGACAGCGTAAAGAATATCGACAAAGAGAGAGAAGACTAAACCAGATCGTTACAGTCTGAAAAATAGAATATATAAAACACATAGAAAGCCCAATCTCATAAAATCAAACCTTCTATAGCTTCATTATTACGGCGCGTTAATGCTGGTTGCTACTGCCTGCCAAAATCATCATCAAACCGGATGATATCGTCCTCTTCAAGATACTCTCCCATCTGGACTTCAATGATGTGCAAAGGGATCCTGCCCGGATTTTCCAGCCTGTGATGGGTTGCTTTTTGCACAAAGGTAGACTCATTTTCTCTAAGGACAACGACTTCATCCCCGTTTGTAATCCGGGCAGTACCCTGAGCCACTATCCAGTGCTCGCTCCTGTGATAATGCATCTGCAGAGAAAGTTTGGCTCCGGGATAAACAACGATCCTCTTGATCTTGGTATTCGCGTTTTCTTCAAGGATTGTATAAGAACCCCATGGGCGGCAAACGGTTGTATGAGATTTATATTCCTTGCGTCCCTGCTTTTTCAACTCAGTCACGATGGACTTTACATTACGACTGTTTTCAAGGTCTGAGACAAAGACCGTATCCGAGGTCTCGATGACCACAATATTCTCCAGATCACTGGTAACGATCAGCCGCTGCTCGCCTCTTATGAAGCAGTTTTTTGTATTTTGAGTAATGACATCACCCTCAATAACATTGTTATCCACGGTCTTAGGGAGAAAATCGTAAAGCGATTTCCAGGATCCTATATCACTCCAGCCAAAATCAGACGGCAGGACAACACCATTTTTTGTTTTTTCCATAATCGCGTAGTCAATAGAATTAGCCGAAAGCTCCGCATATGACTCTAGCGAGACTGGAAAACCCTTTGCAACTATTTTTTTCATTTTTTTCAGTAAGGTTGGTTCAAACTCTGCAAAATTTTTCACCATCACAGATGCCTTAAATGCGAACATCCCGCTGTTCCAGTAAAAATTACCGTTTGCAAGATACTTTTCAGCGGTCTCTTCATCCGGCTTTTCCACAAATCTCTTTACCATGCGCGCCGAGCCCTTAACAACCTTGCCTCCTTCTATATATCCATAACCAGTCTCGGCATAGTCAGGCTCAATACCAAAGGTAACTATATGACCAGCATCTGCAAGATCGATAGCAGCCTGAAGGCTCGCATGAAACTTATCATTATCATGAATAACGTGATCAGATGGGAAGACCAGTATAACCGCATCTTTTGCATGCTTCATAATATCAAGTACGGCCAGGAGTATTGCAGGTGCAGTATTCATGCCGCATGGCTCTGCAAGCACCTTTCCATCAGACGGTACATTAATCTCATCAAGGTGACGTACTACTTCATAAAAATGATCCTCCCCGCATACTATCCGAAGATTATCAGGATTCACAACCGGAAACAGACGTGTGATGGTATTCTGGATTAATGAAAACTCACCGGCAAGATTGGCGAGTTGCTTCGGCAAAAGTTCTCTCGATACCGGCCAGAGTCGGGATCCAGTCCCACCCGCCAGCAACAGTGCATATACATCAGGAGTTTTCTTAGACAAAACAACCATTCCTTTTTTGATGGTTTAAACAAAAACAAGGTGAATAAGTAAATTAATTATATGAGTTTAGATAGATTAACGTCAATGTAGCGAGCCTATATTAAAAAAGGGCGGGATAACTCCCGCCCTTCATAAAAACCTGATATTTCATATCAAGAAAGCCTACCTCTTACGCCCCCCTGATTTGTTCTGCCCGCTTCCAGCATTTCTTGCACGAGCCGGCTGAATACGTATTTTCCTGCCATTTAAAGTCGTGTTATCTACCCCTTCTACAACCTTAGAAACAAGATTCGCCGGTATTTCAACAAAACTGAACTTGTCAAAAAGAGCTATATTGCCAATCTTTTTCCCTGAAATGCCGGCGCCTTCTGCGATTGCGCGTACGATATCAGCGACCTTGACCTCATCTCTCCTGCCCACAGTTATAAAAAGCCTTGTAAATCCTGCGCTTGAAGACTGTGATGTCATGCCTACCTCTTCAATCTCCTCAACATCTATCTCAGAGAAAATCAAACCGAGTGCAGATGCAGCAATTTCCTGCAAAGTATATTTCTGCGAGAGCTCCTCTACAAGGTGCATATAGTCATGATGCTTGTTTTCTTCATACATTGCATCGACCTCACTGAGAACCTCCTGCTCACGAATCTTCATCACTTCTGCCCTTGTCGGCAAAATAGCCTTGGTAATCTTGGTCTTGGCAGACCTTTCTATCAGCTTAAGCTGTCTGTATTCTCTAGGGGTAACAAACGTAATAGCTATGCCTGATTTTCCGGCCCTTGCTGTACGGCCGATCCGGTGTATATAACTATCGGTGTGCTGCGGGATGCTGAAGTTAATAACATGCGATACATCCGGGATATCAAGGCCACGCGCTGCAACATCAGTGGCAATAAGGATATCAACCTCGCCTTTTTTAAACTTATTTAACATCTCGTCTCTGTGAGACTGAGTATAATCTCCGTGTATGGCCCCGGCATAATAACCCATCTGCCTGAGTTTTCCGTATACGTCATCAACCTCTCTCTTAGTATGACAAAATACCAGCGTCAGATTCGGCTCCTCAACATCCAATAGCCTTGTAAGGGCCTTGATTTTGTCATCATGCCGGACATCATAGAAAATCTGTTTAATCTTGGGCACTACCATCTTGTCAGCATCCACTGCAACTATCTTGGGATCATGCATGTACTTCTTTGCAATTTTTAAAATAGCAGGCGGCATGGTCGCAGAAAACAGCAGTGTCTGCCTCTCTGAAGGCACAGTTTCCAAAATACTCTCTATATCTTCTATAAAGCCCATGTTCAGCATCTCATCTGCCTCATCCAAAACCAGCATCTGTATCTGCTTAAGAACCAGGGTCTTTCTCTTGATATGATCTTTAACACGTCCCGGGGTTCCAACTATAACATCGACCCCTTTTTTCAAAGAACGCATCTGAATATCAATGGACTGACCTCCGTATACCGGAAGCGCCTTTATACCCTTTAGCTTGCCGATGTTGTTAATTTCCTGAGCAACCTGCACGGCCAGTTCACGAGTCGGAGCAAGCACAATCGCAAACGGCAATTTATTACCACGAACGCATTTTTCAACAATTGGGACACCAAAAGCCGTTGTCTTACCTGTTCCGGTCTGAGCCTTTCCAATAATATCCAATCCCTCTAATGCCGGCGGAAGAGCAATCTCCTGTATAGGTGTAGGCTCTTCAAAACCCATGTCTGAAAGAGATTTTAATACTTCGTCTGATAAACCAAAATTGTAGAATTTTTTATACATATCCATCCTTTTTTAATTGTAATCGCACTGACCACAGCGGTCCTGTGCATAATTTACGCCTTTACTAATTACTGCTTTGATGTGAAAAACGTATAAGGTAAAATGGAAAGGTCTGACCCATCGGGGTCATTAAAGAGTACGCTTACATATACGGCGGATCTACATCCGTCCTTACACCTTTTGCCCTTCTCCTGCGGGCCTGCCTCTGCCTGCTCTTCCTTTGTCCAGAGGGGTTCTCATAAAAATCTTTGCTGCGTCAGCTCCATGAAAAGCCCTGCTATCTAGGCGGCTCGCTACATTACAACACGCTACACGTAACCCATACTATGTCACAAGCTGATTCAATAAATCAATACAAACTGACGTAATACTAATTATTTCAGCACAACTCCAGAGATGAAAAGAAGTAAGGTATCTCAATAGCGGCGGATTCAGGGGAATCAGATCCGTGAACAGTGTTCTGCTGCACATTAGATGCAAAGTCAGCTCTGATAGTGCCGGGAGCTGCCTCCGCCGGGTTGGTAGACCCCATAAGCTCTCTCACCTTCAAGATCGCATTCTCACCCTCAAGAACCATCACCACTACAGGACCGGATGACATAAAGTCTGTAAGTTCATCATAAAAAGGCCGATCCCTGTGAACAAAATAAAAGCCCTTTGCATCTTCTTTACTCAGCTGTATCTTTTTCATTGCTGCTACTCTAAAACCTGCTGATTCAAAGCGATCAATCACTTTTCCGATCACATTTTTCTTTGTTCCGTCTGGCTTGACTATTGATAAAGTACGCTCCATAACTCCTCCGATAACTTCTTTAAATTCCAATCTTTTCGATCAGTCCCCTGACCGAATCTGCAGAGGCATGAAGTGCCTTCTGTTCATCATCAGTAAGCTCAAGCTGAACAACCTTTTCAAGCCCGCCCGCACCAAGCTGTACCGGAGCACCCACATACACACCGCTTATACCATATTCGCCCTCAAGGTATACGGCACAGGGTAAAAGCTCTTTTTTCAATCCCAATATAGTCTCAATCATCTCAACAGAGGAAGCTGCCGGGGCATAATATGCGCTGCCGGTTTTAAGCAGGCCGACTATCTCAGCCCCGCCGCCTTTTGTCCTCTCAATAATCGCATTTATGACATCATCTGAAAGAACCTTGGAGATGTGTTCTCCTTTGACCGTAGTAAGACTCCGCACAGGCACCATAAGATCACCGTGACCTCCCAGGACTACTGCATGGATATCTTTAGGATGGGCACCGGACTCCATTGCAATAAAGCTTCTCATCCGTGAGGTATCAAGCACTCCGCCCATGCCGATTACCCTTTCACGGGGAAACCCGGTTACTTTTTGAACGACCTGCGCCATTGCATCCATAGGATTTGTAACTACTATTATGATTGCTTCAGGAGAGGCCTCGGCCACACTTGCAGCAACCTGCTTCATAATATCTGTATTGGCAAAAAGCAGATCATCCCGACTCATCCCCGGTTTACGTGCCAGACCTGCCGTAATCACAACGATATCCGAACCCGCTGTATCTTGATAACTGTTTGTGCCTGTCACCTTTGATGAAGAACCCCACACCGGACAAGCCTCAAGAATATCAAGGGCCTTACCCTGAGGAATTCCCTCCATGATATCTATTAATACGACATCTCCCAGACCTTTTTCAGCAATCAACTGAGCAGTGGTAGTACCGACATTTCCAGCACCGACAACAGTAATTTTTTTATTCATTTTATCCTCACTTTTTAAAAAATAGCAGCTCAACATTATATCCGAGACAGAGTTTAATTAACAACCGCAGTATGAAATCCTGCTTGTGCGTAATCAGAACTTCCAATGGACTACTCTAGCTTGAAAACTACTATAAAGGGGGAAGGAAACTGTTCTTCAACTGATTAAATCATTGATAATAAAAAAAAGGGGGGGGAACTAGCACTCAAGAATAGGCTGCTGCATCTCCAGATAATCCACCATCCTCTCAGGACTACAGGCAATACAAAGATCAATCCCCTGGATCATCATCATGTCCTCGCACAACATATAAGCCTTTTTCAACTCACGGTCTTTCACCTTGGCAATTACATGGTATTTAGGCTTAATGTAAGACTTACCGCAACTCAGGCAAAGCCATATAAAATTATCTTTCGTCTTCCTTATACATTCAGCGCAGAGATGGATTGCTACTCCCTTGGCTATCTCAACGTAGATTCTTGTATGTTGTTCCCTGCAGATATAACAAAGCCCCGGCTCATCCGTCATTTTTATATCCTTTTAACTTGAAAATCATAAACTTACAGCGATCATCTGCTTATGTATATTTTATTCGGCCGGTCAGCTTGAAAACTTTAGTCAATTTTTCATCAGAAATATTAATACCTGGATAATTCCATAAAAAGAATCGGTTATGTACAATATTGAGGGAATACACATTAAATTTAACGCAGTAAAAGAATTATAAACACTCTATTTTTCCAACTATGTCCTTAAAAACAATCGAAAAGAAAGTACTTTCCAACAAGAGACTGACGCCCGATGACGCACTCTCACTTTTTCAAAGCGATGACCTGTTTACTATTGGTCGACTCGCCAATCATGCCGCGCACCGCAAAAATAGCAGTAATGCATATTTCATCAAAAATCACCATATAAACCCCACAAATATTTGTGTAAACCGTTGCAAGTTCTGCGCTTTCAGCAGGTCTAAAGGGGAGAAGGGTGCTTATGAGATGAGTATTGCAAAGATAGTTAATAAGCTTAAAAAAGCAGGGGGACAGAGGGGCAAGGGCATAGAGGCACAGAGAATATCACTACCTTTTAGCGAGGTTCATATTGTGGGGGGACTGCATCCGGAGTGGTCGCTGCAGCATTATATAGAGATGCTCGGGAGTATCAAAAAGAACTTTCCCGACCTCCATATAAAGGCCTTTACAGCGGTAGAGATAGATTATCTTGCAAAATTAAGCGGTCTAAGCCTGAAGGGGACTCTACTTGCCCTGAAAATGGCGGGACTCGATACAATGCCCGGTGGCGGGGCCGAGATCTTCAGCCCGCAGGTCAGAAAAAAGATATGTCCTGAGAAAATCACAGGGCATCGCTGGCTTCAGGTAATGCAGGCCGCGCATGAAACAGGGATACGTACCAATGCGACAATGCTCTATGGGCACCTTGAAAAAGATGTACACAGGGTAGATCATCTGCTGAAACTCCGGGATCTGCAGGATAAGACAGGCGGATTCCAGGCATTTATCCCGCTGGCCTTTCATCCAAAAAACACAAGTATAGAAGGTGCTGCCTACACATCGGGCATAGACGATATAAAGACCATCGCCATATCACGACTCTTTCTTGATAATTTTGACCATATCAAGGCCTACTGGATAATGCTCGGGAAAAAGATAGCACAACTCGCCCTGACCTTCGGGGCGGATGATCTGGATGGTACTATTATCGAAGAAAAGATCACTCAATCAGCCAGAGCACTTTCAGGCATGGCCATGACGCAGACGGAGCTGGTCAATATGATTGAGAAGGCCGGTAAGGTGGCGGTTGAGCGGGATTCTTTTTATAAGCCGATTAAGATAAGAAAGCCGCTTCCAGTTGCATTAAAGTAAATTTAATAAATATCGAGGTCGAACCTCGATATAAGAGCTATGGCCCTATCAGGAAAAAATATCCCCTATTTGCCTCGCAATGTTAAATAAATAGCAGAACCGTTTCTTATAAGGAGAAGCAGCACCCCGTCTCCTGAACGGATCTTAGATACAGTGTTTCGGTATTCATCAGCATTTCTGATATTGCGTCTGTTGATTTCAACAATCACGTCCTGCTGAATGAGGGCCCCGGATGCCCCGCTCTCAGGACTGACGAAGCTTACCATTACACCGGACACCCGCTGCGGGATATTGAGCGACCTTTTTAATTCGGGAGTAATATCCTGAACGCTCACACCTGATAGAACATTGTCATAATCAAATTCTCCTGAAGCCATTTGTATTTTTGAGGAAAGTTCTCCGATTTCAATCATTAAAGTCAGCTCGGCTCCATCACGGGATATAAGCGCGTTTACCTTAGTCTCCGGCATAGTCATTGCGACCATATTTTTAAGATGATCCGCATCATTGACGGTCTTGCCGTCATACTGAATTATCACATCGCCTCTCAGGATACCGGCTTTCTCCGCCGGACTATCCTCGACGACCTCGGCAACAAGCGCTCCATGCTGATCTTTTAGCTTAAAATGTACTGCCATTTCTTCCGAAACAGTCTGTATGGATACACCGAGCCAGCCCCGGATTACCTTGCCCTCCTTGATCAGACTTTTCATGACAGCCCGTGCCATGTTTGAAGGTATGGCAAAGCCGATCCCCTGATAACCGCCTGATGTACTGAATATGGCGGTGTTTATACCTATCAGCTCTCCCTTAACATTAACCAGAGCGCCTCCCGAATTACCCGGATTAATCGGAGCATCAGTCTGTATGAAATCTTCATAATCAGCAACCCCAACATTTGCCCGGCCCTTTGCGCTGACAATCCCGGATGTCACTGTCTGGCTGAGCCCGTACGGATTACCTATAGCTATGACAGTTTCACCAACCTTCAGACTGTCGGAGTCTCCGATTTTTACTGCAGGCAGACTGCCGTTATCTATCTTTATAACAGCAAGATCAGTCTTTGGATCAGCACCGATAACCTTCCCCTTATATTCACTCTTATCAGATAGCTTGACGAGTATTTCATCGGCATCCTGAACAACATGATTATTGGTCAGAATGTACCCGTCTTTATCAACTATTACTCCTGAACCGGTGCCTGACTGCTTATGTTCTCTCGGCCTGTTCAGTTGTCCAAACTGATCGCCGAAAAACCTGTTGAAAAAGGGATCATTAAAAAAGGGGCCGCCAGTGCCGTGCGTCCTTATTGTCTTAGTTGATGATATATTGACGATTGAGGGTTTAACGGCAGACACCAGTTCTGCCATGGCATTGTTTGTCCTTGATAAAACATCTACTGCCTGCTCTGAAATTACTGCTCCCGTCTCCTCAGAATAACCATTTTCTACCGCGTCATAGTTTATAGAAATCCCAAGGCCTATGATCAGACCGGCAGTCAGAAATATTAAAGCAGCGATGTTCTTGTTCTTACTCATCCTTACAACTCCCTATAATTCAATATTACCCTCATGTCCCGGCATCCCCATTCTGGACACGATACTGTCTCCATGGGTGCCCGACAGGTGCTTTTCTGCCGAACTTCCGCCTGTCCGGCCCCTTAAATGGTTTCTTAAAGCTTTCGCTCTGAAGTACCTTCCCGCTGCCTGTTTCCCTGTTTACTGATTTATCCAGCAATCCAAATCCTCCCTGTTTATCCTGCAGCTATTTTCCACGCTCTAAGTGGTATTTTTATGATGCCGCCCAGGGCGTCGCAGACTCATAATAAGCTGCAAGTCAGTCCGCACTTATCTCAACCTTTTTATTCCCGACCGTTGCCTTAGCGCTTTTCGGCACTTTCACAGTGAGAATCCCTTTTTGAAAGTGGGCCTCCACATGCTCACTTTCAACCTCAAAAGGAAGAGGAATCATACGGCTGAACGAGCCATATGAGCGTTCCATGTAATAATACTCCTTTCCGCTGCTTTCCCTTTCCGCTCTTTTCTCTCCCGTGATCGTCAGCGAGTCACTGCTAAGAAGTACATCTATGTCCTTTTCATCCATACCTGGCAGCTCGGCAACAACCTTTAACCCCTTATCTGTTTCCGCCACATCTATATCCGGACTGAACGATCTGCTGTAATGTCCGGAAAAAGGCTCAGGATGAAAACCCCTGAAAAAATCATCAAAGACGGTATCTATCTCATTATGAAGCCGATCAAAAGGGTGCATACTTTCTTTTCTGACAGAAACACTTTTTTTTCTAAATGGAACCAGGTCTCTCCATGACATTGCTCTATACCTCCTTAATTATTCAGCCTTAACCGGAATCTTTCTGGTCTTAGCGGATTCAGACTTTGGCAGCACTAACCTTAATACTCCATTTTTAACAGTTGCCAGTATTTTATCCCTGTCTATTTCATCAGAAAGGGTGAAGGTCCGCTGATAGTCTCCAAGTCCGTACTCAGCAGATACAAGCCTGTAGCTGTCATGCACTTCAGGCTCAACAGCCCCGTAAATTGTGAGTATATTTTTCTCAAGGGTTATCTCTACCGAACCCTCATTTACTCCGGGCATATCAGCGATCAGCGTCAGGCCCTTTTCATCTTCTATAATGTCAACCGGCGGCGCATAGAGTTTCTTGGCCCTGGTGCGTTCAATGCCTTCTTTACTGTCAGCCTCTTTTTTTTGAATTTCTTTTACTGCTTCCATTATAGACACCTCCTTAGCTGGATTTAATCTCTATTTTTTTAGGCTTCTCATCTTCTGCCTTCGGCAATGTAAGATATAAAACGCCTTTTTTAAACTGCGCCTTCACCTTGTCTGCCTCGATCTTAAACGGGAGCTCTATTGCCTTGGTAAAATCCCCGCTCCATCTTTCCCTGCGGTGAAATCTCTGACCGGCTTCAGCATCATCTACCCTTCGGGAGCCCCGCAGAGTAACTGTTCGTCCTGTTACCGTGATATCCAGATCCTCAGGCACAACTCCCGGTATTTCCGTTGTTACAACAGAGTCATCAGAAGATATCCAGGTGTTTACAGGTGGAAACTCTGCCTCGCTCCTCCTGTCAAGTCCCGACATTACTCGCCGCATCCTCTCCAGTTCATCCCATTGATCAATAAGCCAGTTCACATTATTGGACCATAGCATATTACTTGCCCTCCTTTTCCCTTTTTAGTGCAGACTGCAAAGCAGCCATTTATCACCTACAGAATACTTCATATTTGGCACTTGTCAATGTTTTTTTTCGCCCTTTACATTGCAAATAAAATGCCAGAATTAAACTCATTGAATTTTCAGAATTTCAGTAGACCTGTTTAAATATACAAGGACATTTAGTCCCTTTCCGGTGTGACATTATGTCCCAATAAAACCGGAATACATAAGCAAATAAGAGCGCACTGCCGCAAGACTATCCTGTTTTTTTATTTTAATGTTTCGCTTTTTATTCTTTAAATGCTCAACCCGGCGAATTGCAATGTCCTTCAAGATAAAGTATATTTTGCAGATATCGTCTTTTCTGATATAATGTTAAGACTTACATAATGTAAACATAACGACAAGGAGAACAACAAATGGTCAGTTACAAGGATTTAGGGCTTGTCAATACAAATGAGATGTTCAAAAAAGCAATGGCTGGCAAGTACGCGGTACCTGCATACAACTTCAACAATATGGAGCAGATGCAGGCCATACTTCAGGCTTGTGTGGAGACCAGATCGCCTTTGATCCTGCAGGTCTCATCAGGGGCCAGAAAGTATGCTAACTCCACAATCCTTAGAAACATGGC
>JACKQG010003140.1_pt1 | contig 20635 bp, 14 predicted proteins | sample 8237621 | NCBI WGS metagenome assembly JACKQG01 (sample SAMN15677084, study PRJNA649215) | marine metagenome | biome: marine; feature: Black Sea; material: saline water; isolation source: suspended particulate matter (SPM) from the Black Sea western gyre | collected 2013-06-09/2013-06-10 | depth... | reverse complement strand
ACATTGCGGTTCTGAATCGAGGTGGCGATCCCAGTAACGACAATGGAACTGAAGGCGTCCATGACCACCTTGACGTCCGCGTTTTTGCCGCCTCGCCAGTCGATGTCGACGACGCCATCGGACTGCAAAACGTCTTGCTGCTCAACGAGCGATATGTCGACTCGTTTACGGCCGATGCGGGCGACACTTTCACGGTTCGTGTTTCGGGCGACGCCGGTGACGACGACGCGAATTACGATCTTCGAATCTGGAGTTCCGAAGTATCGGATAGCTTTGGAGATAACAATAATACGCAAGGCACCGCGGAGGATCTTGGCTCGATCAACGGCGCGACGTCCGTTGGCAGTATCGGCACGATCACGCATCCCGATCGTGACTTTTATGAGTTCGACGCCGATATCAGCGGTGAAGTCAGTGTACGAATCACCATGCCTGAAGGAACGGGATATTCATTCGGTCCAAACGGAAACGAGGCCACGAATCTCGGGGTCCGCATTTGGAATGACGCACGCGAAATCGTCTCGACGAGTAATGGAACTGCCGGTCATATCGACATTGCTTCTTTTGACGCGACAAACGGCGAGACATACTTCGCCGAGGTCTATAGCAGTAGCTTTGGCCAGGTCAACGTTTACGATCTTGATATTAGCGCTGTCAATGACGGCGAAGGACGTGTGACTGGGTACGTCTTCCAAGACGACAATCAAAGCGCGCTTCGCGACCCAATAGAACCGGCCCTCGCGAACGTCACGGTTAATGTAGACATCGGCGCTAATGGTGGTGTCGAAGTTACGGCAGTGACTGATGCGAACGGTTTCTACATCCTTGATAATTTGCCGTTCGGCACGCACGAAATCTCTTTAGCACCTCAAGCGGGCGTCTATACCGTTTACCCTGAACCGTTCTTCGGCTCGTCCTACGTCATTACCATTGGAGAAGACAACTTAAACGCTGATCACCTTGATTTTGCGACGGTCGAAGCCGACTTTGGTGATGCTCCCGATGCAAACTATGACACGCTTCTTGCCTTTAACGGCCCTCGACATACAGCTCGTGGTCCGCTGTTAGGAAACTTTCGCGATGCAGAATCGGATGGACTAGAGTCAGTGGATGCTCTTGGTGACGACACAAATCAATCTCCGGATGACGAAGATGGCGTTTTGTTCCCCAACCCGTTGCTGGCTGGAACAACGGTCGATATCGACGTCGATTCGTCTGCGGGTGGCGGTGAACTGGATTTCTTCTTCGACTGGAATCGTGACGGCGACTTCGACGATGGCAACGAGGTGTATAGCGACACGCTCGTCGGTGGCCCGGAGACGATTTCGGTTGCTGTTCCTGCCGGCGCGACCGCAGGAGCGTCCTTCGCGCGATTCCGGATCAGCACGGCAGGTGGTCTGGAATGGCGAGGCCCCGCGTCCGATGGTGAAGTCGAAGATCATGCCATCACGATCACTGGCCCCTCACTAACGGTGTCGCTGGCCGATGCATCTGTCTCAGAAGCGGACGGCCCAGGGGCGACGACGGGAACCGTCACGCGCGTCGGCGGAGATCACAGTGTTGTCCTGACCGTTAACCTCAGTAGCAGCGACACAAGCGAAGCGAAGGTCGGCACGACGGTCGTGATTCCTGCGAATCAAGCCACGTCACTGCCGTTTAATATAGATGCCCAGAACGATTTCGTGGTCGATGGCACGAAAACCGTGACGATTGGGGCATCAGCAGCCGGTTTTGACCCGGGCGCTGCCTTTTTAGATGTAACGGACGATGACGTTCGAGCTCTGACGTTGGTGATCGCGGACGCCAGCATGTCCGAGAACGGGGGAGCCAGCACCGCAACGGTGAGCCGCAACGACGAGAACCTTACCGGCCCTTTAACGGTAAACCTTATGAGCGACGACACCGGTGAGGCCACCGTGGTGGCGACGGTCACAATTCTGGCTACCCAACAGACCTCGCCAGCCTTCGCGATTTCAGCCGTCGATGACGCCGTGGCGGACGGTACGCAGGTCGTGACGATAACCGGCAGCGCTGTCGGCTACGTGGACGGCACGGACACGATCGATGTCACCGACGACGAATCGCCATCGATCACTTTGACGATCGCTCCCGCGAGTGTTGCGGAAGGCGACGGCGCAGCGGCAGCAACCGGAACTGTCACTCGCAACGATGGTGATCTCAGCAATCCGCTTGTCGTAACGCTTTCGAGCGACGACACGACCGAAGCCACAGTTCCAGCGAGCGTAACGATTCTCGCAAATCAATCATCGGCGACGTTCGATATTGACGCCATTGATGACGCGATCGTGGACATGACTCAGGCCGTCACAGTTACGGCGTCAGCCGCCGGTCGACCTGACGCCACAGGCACGCTGGACGTGACCGATGACGACTCTTTGGCTCTCTCGGTCTCTATTTCGGCTGTATCGATCGTAGAGACTGATGGCGTAGCAGCGACCACTGCCACCGTGACGCGAAACGACGGTGACCTAAGCAATCCGCTCATCGTGACGCTGGTTAGCAGTGACACGGGCGAAGCCGTTGTCGCCAGCCCGGTAACGATTCTTGCCAACGAGTCATTCGTGAGCTTCAACATCGATGCTATCGACGACGCCCTGGTCGACGGGACGCAGACTGTAACCATTACCGCGTCGGCGGCCGGCGGCTATACCGACGGAAGTGACACGGTCGACGTGACGGATGACGAAGTGCCCGAGCTAACCGTATCCATCTCAGCAGCCAGCGTCTCGGAGGGGGCCGGAGCCGCAGCGACAACTGCCACGGTGACTCGCAACGTCGCAGACGTTTCCGCCGCGCTAACGGTCACACTTGCCACCAATGACACGAGTGAAGCAACTGTTCAAACGACCGTAACGATTCTAGCCAATCAGGCCTTTGCAACTTTTGACATCGACGCAGTTGACGATGCGATCGTCGATGGGCCACAGACCGTAACAGTTACCGCGACGGCGGCAGGTTTTTCAGATGGGACTGACACTGTCGATGTTACCGATGACGACGTACTTACGCTGACCGTAGATATCGTCGCTGCTTCTATCTCGGAAGGTGCCGGGACTGGAGCGACGACAGGGACAGTAACACGAAACGCAGGGGATCTCAGCTCCGCGGTGACAGTCACTCTATCGAGTGACGACGCGGGCGAAGCCGTGCCGCAACCGTTGATGGTGACCATTCTAGCGAATGACACATCGGCGACATTCAACATTGATGCTGTTGAAGATGTCATCAGTGACGGAGTACAGACCGCGACGATTAAGGCGACGGCCAGCGGTTATGTTAGTGGTACCGACACCGTCGACGTCACCGATAACGATGGCCCGACATTGACGCTATCGATTGCCGATGCAAGTATCTCGGAGGGAGGTGGCTTTGCCGCAACGACGGCCACAGTCTCGCGCAACGACGCGGACCTTAGTTCTGCGCTGACGGTCAACGTCGCGAGCAACGACACCAGCGAGGCCGAACCGGCTGTTACATCGGTGACGATTCCGATTGGAAGCTCTTCCGCACCGTTCAATATTGATGCCGTCGACGACGCCATCGACGACGGCACGCAAACGGTGACCTTCACGGCGTCAGCCGCGACATATACGTCCGGCACGGACACACTCGACGTCACCGATGACGACGTGCAAACACTCACGCTAGTAATTGCAGCTGCGTCGATTGCTGAAGGTGACGGAGTCAACGCTACGACGGCAACGGTTACCCGAAACGATGTTGACCTGAGTTCGCCGTTAACCGTTAACATCGTGAGCGACGATACCAGCGAAGCCGAACCAAGCATGACGACCGTGACAATTCTTGCAAACGAAGACTCAGTGACTTTTAACATTGATGCGGATGATGACTTCATTGTCGACGGAACTCAGACACCGACGTTTACGGCTTCGGCCGGAGGGTACGTCGACGGCACTGACACGATTAACGTGACAGACGACGATGTCTTAACGCTCAAGGTCACAATCGCGGCGGCATCTGTTTCGGAAGCGGCGGGCGCGGCGGCCACGACCGGAACGGTCTCGCGAAATGACGGCGATCTGAGCGGCGAACTCATCGTGACCCTTAGCAGCGACGACGGGGGCGAAGCAAATCCCAATCCAACTAGCGTAACAATCGGAATCGGGCAAACTAGTGCGAACTTCGATATCGATGCCGTGGACGATGCCACGGTCGACGGCACGCAGACGGTTACGATCACCGCCATGGCGACCTTATACGTTGATGGCGATGACACGGTCAACGTCACCGATGACGACGCCGCAGATCTCACTGTTGTGATTACCGAAGCCAGCGTGTCGGAAGGCGCTGGTGCCACGGCAGCGAACGGAACGGTTACTCGAAATGATGGCGATCTTAGCAATCCACTTACCGTGACGCTCAGCAGCAACGACTCAACCGAAGCAGTTCCAACAACAACCACTGTCACGATTCTAGCCACCCAGTCGTCTGCGAACTTTACCTTAGATGCCGTTGATGATGCTATCGTCGATGGAACGCAGACCGTAACGATTACCGCAACGGCGGCACTACACTCGAATGGTACGGATACAATCGACATCGCCGACGACGACGTTCTCACGTTGACCCTTACGATCGACGCGGCCAGCATTCAGGAGAACGCCGGCACTGGAGCGACGACTGCCACTGTCAGCCGAAACGACGGCGATCTTAGCGGCGCAGTGACCGTCAACCTATCGAGCGATAGCACTCGCGCGACCGTTCAGGGCACTGTCATGATTGCGATGGGACAGACGACCTCTGCTCCGTTTGGTATCGATACTGTCGACGACGCGTTAATGAACGGTGATGTCACGGTGACGATTACGGGTACGGCGACCAACTATGTCGATGGCGCAGACACGGTCGACGTGATCGACGATGATCTGCCTGGCTTCAGTGGTCGCAAGTTCCACGACGTGAATGGTGACGGCGATGACGAATCAGGTGCGGATCCAGGTCTCAGCGGCTGGACGATCGAACTTTACGACAACAACGGCAATGTTGGGTTTGATCCCGGCAGTCCCTTCGGAGGAACTGCGGAGGACACGCTGCTTCAGACGACGGTCACTGATAGCAATGGAAACTATTCGTTCGACGCGACAAACGTGACGCTAGTCGCCGGCGAGTCCTACGTCATTCGCGAAAGAAGCCAAGCCGGATGGCATCAGACTTTCCCCTCGCCGGTGACGCATTACACGAACACATTTGTTGCCGGGACCACGGTTAACAACCTAGATTTCGGTAATGCGACATGTGGTTTCCAGCATGTTACTGCCGATGTAGACATTACCGTTACGGCAGACTACGACGGAATTCTGACCCTTGAATTGGAAGGCGGCGGAACATTTGAAGTTCTTAACGCGGCTGGCAGTGCCGTTGTGCCCGTTTATGCGTTCGAGCAAGGAGCGGATCGCATTGACGGTAATGATGGCGATGATGACGACGGAGACACTACCACACACGAATTCAATCTGTTTAACGATGGCCTGAGTCGTGAGAGTGTTTTGGAGTCAGGAGTGCAGCGGGCCGACCTGATCAGCACTGCTGGTACGAGCTACACCATTCGCATTACCGGTTCGACGCCCAACACGATTCTCCGATATACCAGTGCCGTAAACATTGACGGTTCTGGAAATCTAATTGTCCACGGAAGTGTCTGTGGGGATGTCATCGTTGTCGACGACGATCCAAATCACGGCGGCAACGATTCGGATGCGAAATCTATTTTCGTCGGCTCGTACGCAGGTCAACTCAGCGACTTTAATCTTGGTAATGATCTGACAGGCCAGTTCCAGGGAGTGACTTACAACGCGGAGATCATCAACGCGACCTTTAACGATCCTACGATCGCCGGCGTTCAAGTCTTCGGCGACGATGGCGACGACATTATTCGTGTAACGGACGACGTTGTTCAAGATGCGTCTCTCGAAGGTGACGACGGCAACGACATCATCCGCGCTGGTGGTGGTCGCTCAACCGTCCATGGCCGAAACGGCAGCGACTTTATAGTTGGTGGCCCGGTAGCCGACGTCTTGTACGGAGACAACGGTAACGACTTCATCCATGGTGGCCTCGGTGGCGATCGTATCTTTGGTGGAAATGATAACGACTTGCTCTCCGGTGGTGATGGCGATGATCCATTGATCCGCGGTGGAAATGGGGATGATATTCTATCCGGCGGTATCGGCCGTGATCGTTTGCTGGGAGATGGTGGAAACGACATGCACTTCCGAGAAGTGGCCGGCACTGCGTCGGTCGACACCTTCGTCAGCAATGAAAATCGGACTGATGTACCGACTGCGGCAAGTGGACCTCTTGTGGGCGATCCGGAAAGCGACCTAATCGATCTCATCGACCGTTTCTGGGATGACCAAGTTGATGACGGTCCCGGTCTTCCTGATACGCTGGACGAAATCATCGAAACTCTGCTCCCGTAGTTGCCTGGTTCTTACTTCATGTTCGGCCACATCGGAAGCGTGAGAGCGGGGCTCCTGCACCCGCCAGGCCGACGTGAGGTCATGCTCGACGTCGCTGTCTTTGCGTTCGAGAGGTCGCACGAACTCCAACGCGAGCTTATTCGAAATAGGTAGCTGACAAAATGCCGCTAATGCCTAAGTTGCGGCTCGGCTTGTGTTCGATCAATTGGGAATACAGGCGTTCGCGTCGTAAACCCTGGTGGCTCAAGGGCTACACAGCCGACGCTTGAAAGGCTATACTCGCGCCAAGCTCAGCGTCTTCGCCTCCGCACGCGAACTTCCTCGCAATAGGGACATCGCGTTCTAAGATTCGATTCCGATTCAGAGTTTCCCCCTATGTCGAATTCCGATCCCAAAAGTCACTGGAAATCACTCGCTGCATCGCTCGGAGCCGAAGGTGAGCCCGACCCGGCACCCGAATCCGAAGTTGAGCAGGCTTCCAGCCCTGATCCAGAAGAACATCAAGAGCCGACTCAGCCAGTGGTGGCCGAAGCGCCACCATTAGAGTTCGACGACAATCCTGCACCCGTCGCCCCGAAGCCTAAAAAGAAGAGCCACTGGAGTAGCCTCTTGGGTGCATTGGGACTTGAATCCCCAACGGACGAGGAGACGGCCTCGGGCGAAGACGACGTCGAAATCGAATCGACCAGCACATCAGACTCCGAATCGGCGGGCGAGGAACCAGCGCCGCCGACCGTGGATAATGAAGTCGATGAACCTTACGAAGAGTGCGACCCGCTCGTCATGAGTTCCGAGAACGTTATCGATGTCGTAGCTTCTGCGGTGGTTGAGGACAAAGAAGAAGAGCGACCACGTCACCGTAGACGACGTGGTGGACGTCGTGGGCGTGCCCGCGAGCAGGAAGAAGCATCGGCACCCGAGGAAACTGACGAAGTATCGCTGACCGACGACTCCCGGGATACGGAACTTGAACCGACGAGCATTCCGCGAGCAGAAGATGACAGCGAAGAAGAGCGGCCGCGACGTCGACGAAGACGGGGAAAGCGGCGGCCTGCTGACTCTGAAGCAGCGGAAGGTACAACCGCCAACGTCGTCGCTTCGGCATCGGACGGAGCAGGAGAAGAGGCTGCACAGAAAGTCACCGAGGAAGAAGAAGAGCGTCCACGACGACGAAGGGGAAGACGCGGGCGTCGACGTCCGCCAGAGACCGTCAGTGAGGACGAAACACCAACTGACGAGAGCGACATTGATTTCTTAGACGAACCGGTCGTGGAATCTGATGAGAAAGAAGAAGACGAAAAAGAACGACCGAAACGACCGCGGAGACGACGCGGTCGCCGCAAACCCGCGGAATCAAAAACCGAGGAGACTGAAACTTCTGATAACGACGATGTTGAAGTTCGGTCGGGCGACGACGAAGGCGGTGTTACAGCGAATGAGGAAGAAGAACGCCCTCGACGGCCGCGTCGACGACGGCGTCGAAAGACGAGCGAAGCTGCCAGCGGCGAGGCAGCTGCTTCCGAGACAAGTGATCTCGATGACGGTCAGGTTGTTAAAGCGGAAGGCGATGAAGACGAAGAGGCACCGCGACCCCGGCGAGGACGAGGGCGGCGGCGTGGGGCCAAACGAGACAGTGGCGACCGAGATACGGTCGAGAGTAGCGATTCAATTGCTACGACTGACGAAGACGACGATGATGACGAAGAATCCCGTTCCGAGCTGGCCCACCGCAAGTTGCCATCCTGGGCCGAGGCCATCGATGTGATCGTGCAGGCGAATCTTGCAGGTCGATCGAAGTCGAGAAGTCCACGCGGAGGTGGAGGCGGCCGACGTCGCTAGTCGTGAGACGCGACGCAGTCCGGAAGAGCGAGACAACACCACTTGGCTCGGCTAAATGCGGGCCAGCCGATCAAGTTGTCTCTGCTACTTGATCGCGATAGCCTGCTGAAGCGGTCGAAGTACATGATCGATTACGTACTCATCAACGATCTCTTGGCAAACCTGTGCCAAGCGTAGCATCGCGGCTTCGAAACTTTCGCCTGCTTCGAGACTCCCGTAGCGGCGAGCCGTCAGATAGACGCTGATCTGCTCCTCGGGATAATCACCGGTCCGAACATGATAGGCAGTTGTTCGCGTCTCTATACTAAGCCGGCACTGGGTTCGGCATTCTGCATCGAGCGCGAATTGAATGGAGGGCTCGTTACAAATGACGGTGGCCCCAGGAATCTCGGTGAGCCGTTCAAATGCCGGCGTCATCCCTAACGCCTCGGCAAGCAACTCGTTGTGATTGCCGCGGTAAGTAAAATCGAACCCGTACATTACGTTCAATGACTCGCAGTCGATCGCACTGATCGACAATGCGTAGGGAGCTTGATCGAGAACTAACGAGTGTTGATGTAGAACGTCTTCGACAGAGGATGGGTTTACTTGCCCAGAGCAAATTCGTCGGCTCTCCACGGCGACCCATCGATAGTTCCCTTGGTCTTTGTCTTCCTCCAGGACAAACTCACCGCGATCCCGATTGTAGAAATTTCGCATCGTCGGATACTGCTTTCTCACTTGCTCGAAGAAATGCAGTACCGTCTCACGGCTCTGGGGAAGATCCATCTCCGTATTTAACGTCATATTGACGTAATAATCGTCGCTGAAATCGTCGTAGTCTTTCATCCGAAGAACTCCTCGAACGGAGGATCGAAGTGACATCGATTCAGAGCGTTTGAGGCCCGACTTCCTAAAACGAAAGAACCGACGAGTTGCATGATGCAGGCCTCAGTATAAAATGACGCATGGAAGCCTGTCAAAATGGCCAGATATTGGCACGTAACACCTGATGTGAAGGCAACTTGCCATGACGTCTCCATCCTACGCACGAAGCCGCTCGATGCCTAGGACCCCATGCACCAGAGGGGGGCGGATTGCAACGTTTCGATCGGACCTCGGTTGGGTCGCTGCGTGCTGGATCGACGAGCTTTTGGCCCGTTTGACATTCGGACACGCCTCGCCGCAAGCTGCCGTGAAATACATGGCGGCCGATGGCGAGCCGGGCGAACCGACTTCTTGGAGTGACTCACTAGCCCAGCGACTTCAAGCGTTTGCTGGCGGTGATCGGAGCGATGACTTCTTAGACATCCCGTTATTCGTGATGGACATGACACCATTTCAGCAAGCGGTGATTGAACGCTGCCGCCGAATCCCCTCGGGTGAAACGCTGACGTATGGTGGACTCGCAGCAGCAACAGGCCACCCCGGCGCAGCACGAGCGGTCGGTCGCGTGATGGCAACGAATCGGTTTCCGCTTATCGTACCGTGCCATCGCGTCGTTGCCGCGGGTGGAGCCATTGGTGGCTTCTCGGCACCAGACGGAATTGAAATGAAACGCCGTCTTCTAGCGCCCGAGGCGGCGATTCTTCGGTGCGAGTGATTGTCAGCGCATAGAAAATCCCGGCTTCAGAACAAGCCTGAAACCGGGTTAATGGACACGCGGGAGCGTGTCGCAGTGAGGCAACCCATAGCCTGTCCAACATTCGAGAGGCTGGACGAAGTAAAGCGGAGCGAGCCCCACATATGACATTATTCCACTGTAATCGCAGCTGCAGATTTGTGAAGTGTTTTGGAAGTGAGAAATCTCATGATTAGCTCAGATGTGCTATGGTCCCGACCACTCGCAGTGGCACTCGCTGTCCTCATAGCGTTCGCCACTCCCACTATCTCAACAAGCCACGAGACGACGCGGCAAGCTTTTTCGCGATCTCGACAACTCGCTCAAGCAGCTACCGCCTCGAATGCCGAGGACGTTACGAAGTTGCCAAGCGGTCGTTGCCAATTGCGTATTGACGTTCGGCTGTCAGGGAACGATGAATCGGTACCCGCGGTCGTGAGGATCGTTAATCCGCGTTCGGGCAAGACGCTTCCACTCGCGGGCGAGATTCATCGTAATCAACATTGGTACTCACTCGACGCCACGGCAATTGTGACCGTTCCCCAGATGAAACTTCGTATCGAAGCAATTCGAGGACTCGATACTGAACTCGCTTCGATCGAAATCGACTTGACAGGGAAAAAAAATGCCTCAGTGCGACTTTCATTGAAGAACTTCTATGACGCTCACTTTCGTGGCTTGCGCGGGGGAAATACGCATCTGCATTTGATGAAGCTAACTCATGAGGAAGCGTTGCGTTACCTTCATGTTGTTCCGCAAAGTGATGCGATTGACCTCGTCTATTTGTCATACCTGCGTCGTATACCGGACGAGCGCAATTACATCTCGAACCAAATCGTCGCGGACAGTTTTACCGGCGGGAGCTTGCACCGCTTATCGCAACGCGGAATCTTGTTCGACAACGGCGAGGAGCATCGGCACAACTTCGGTCGTGGCGGGCAAGGTTACGGCCACGTGATGTTGCTCAACTTGGAACATCTGATCAAACCCGTCAGCCTCGGTCCAGGAATCATGGGACAAGGGACCGATGACATTCCGCTACAAGCAGGGATACGCGCCGCCCACCACGACGAAGCGACCGTCATCTGGTGCCACAATACGTTTGGATTCGAAGATATTCCAAACTGGATGGCGGGACTGGTTCATGCCCAAAACATATACGATGGTGGAGCGCACGGAAGCTACGAAGATACGTTTTATCGCTATCTGAATCTTGGACATAAAGTTCCGTTCTCGACGGGGACTGACTGGTTTATGTATGACTTCTCGCGCGTGTATGTTCCGATGTACGACGACTTGACGAGCGCAGGCTGGTTGAAGGAACTTCGCGACGGTCGCTCGTTCATTACCAACGGACCGTTCTTGGAACTGGAGGCCGAACGAGGTGGACTTGGCGACACGCTGGCGCTCACCTCGCCAAATCGCGTGACCTTGGTAGGCAAAGCTATGGGCCGTGTCGATTTCGGCCAACTCGAGCTGATCTACAATGGCAAAGTTGTCGACCAGGCCGTTGCGAAGAAGGAAGGCGGTTACTATCACGCGAACAAACACTTTCGAGTCGAAATCGAGGAGCCCGGTTGGGTCGCCCTAAGGATTAAGCCAGACAAATACACAAATGAGCTCGGTCGGCCTTTGTTCGCGCACACAAGTCCGATCTACATCGAAGTTGCTGGCAAATCGATCTTCCGCCAAGAGGTCGCTGAACAGTTGATCACGGAGATGCAGCAGAGCATGGTGACGATCAAGGCACTTGGCAAGTTCACCAACAGCGCGTCGCAAAAGCAATTGCTGTCCGTCTATGAAACTGAGATCGTCAAACTGCTGGATCGAATCGATCGCGAGAAGCAAGACTGATCTGAGCGACGCATCGCAATCTGCCTGGCGTACGAGGCGAGACGCCAGAGCAATGCATGTCGCAGGTACTCCGACATGCGGACCACAGGGGTGTCGAGCGGTTCGTCGTCCATTTGGCGATGCGTTGCGCCCCCGCTGGCGTGCCGCAATAAACTTTCCCAATTTTTGCGCGCGCTTCGTGGTTTTACGTCGTTAAGGACCCGGAATAGTAATTAACAACACGTTGCCGGGCCTTGCCGCGTAGGCATACGTTGGTCGTATGAGTGCGTGCCGGCACGTGTCCTTCCTTGGAGCTTGAATCGTTGGCTGACGGTAACAGCAACTCCGTGAATTCCATCTCTCTTGAGCAATTAATCTCGCTCAATGACGAGATGGCGGCGTTAGTCAGGGCCGGAATCCCATTGGAAGCGGGGCTCACCACGTTGGGACAGGAAATGCCAGGAAGACTAGGACGGATGGCAAGTTTTCTCGGGGAGCGGATCAGCGCCGGCGAGAGCTTAGATCAGATCCTTGCAAACCACAAAGACCGCTTTCCGCCAATGTGGCGCGCAGTCGTACAAGCAGGTATACGCTCGGGTAGGCTCTCGTCGGCTCTCGAATCGATGTCGACAACCGGACGAAGAGTGGCCGAACTGCGGCGTGCGTTCGGCCTTGCACTCGTCTATCCAATCATCGTCGTACTCGTTGCGTTTGGATCTTTCGTTCTTCTGACAACTCGCTTGGCCCCAATAACGCTTGGTGCCTATGAAGACCTAACATCTTCGAGTGATCCGTTTCTGGGCTGGCTTGTAGCGTTAGGAACAACCGCAAAATGGTGGGGATTTGCAATTCCCGTTGTCGCAGCGATTCTTGGATCGCTGTGGTGGTATCGGTCCAGTCGAGCGGCATTGCCGAAGTCAACGTCGGCCCTACATCGCCTGTCGAATATTTGCTCCACCACCTTCGGTTCTTTACGCGCTGGACGGGTCGCCGCATTCGCCGAAATCCTGGCGTTGCTAATTCGACAGCATGTGCCACTTCACGAAGCAATCTCGTTGGCTGGGGCCGCATGTGGTGATTCAAGTGTTGAGCAGAGTTCAAAGCCACTCGCCGAACAATTGGAAAGAGGCGAGTCACTTGCGGTTGGCGATGCAAACTTAAAGTCGTTCCCGCCGTTGCTTGGTTGGCTGATCACGGTTGGAGGGGAGCCAGAACAGTTATCGCAGACGCTTTCTGAAATGGCGCAGCAGTATCGTCAGCAAGCCGAACGAGCGACAGACTGGGCAACCGTCTATCTTCCGATCGCAATCACTTCGGTCGTTGGCGGCTCGGTCGTACTCTCACAGGCGCTCGCCATCTTTCGGCCTCTCTGTAACTTGCTCTTTGATTTGGGGAGTCCGCTCTAGTGCCCCGTTACAAATACAAAGCGACCGACGAGCTGGGTAACAGTGTCACGAGCGAGGTCGAGGCAGCAAGCGAAACCGAAGCCCGTCAGATTCTTGAGTCGCGTGGGCTGCGAATCGATGACATCATGGCCACTGCGTCCGCAGCATCTCCAGAACTCACGACCGAGGAATCGCACGAAGTCACGAGCCGACTCTCCCAACTTACCGACTCGTCGCTTCCTCTAGCATCAGGTTTGCGCGCGGCGGCGGATGAGTGCGGGAGTCGTCGTGTGGCAGCCGCGATGCACCAGATCGCAGCCCGCGTCGAGAATGGCGAGTCACTCGAAGAAGTAGTTGCAGATTCGTCGAAGATGTTTCCACCACACGTTTCAGGCCTAGTTCTCGCAGCAACAAAAACAGGGAAACTAGGTGCGGCACTTTCCGAGCTATTGGAACACCAGCGATCGGTCCGCTCGCTGCGACGAAGTATCAGACGTGGCTTTGCTTACCCCACGTTCGTTGCCTGCCTCGCTGTGCTTGTCTTGTTATTCGCATTGTTTGGAATCTCCGATACGTATATCAGGTTGTTTGACGAATTCGGGCTACAGCTTCCGCTCAGCACGCGTTTACTTATTTGGTGGCGTGACTATGGCGTCGCGCTTGCCAGTAGTTGCGCGGCTGGCGGCGTTGTGTTGGCAATGCTGCTTCGTTTGGTGTTACCTAGCGCAAGTTGGTCGCGAATTGTTGTGGGCGTGCCGATAATCGGCCCTCTGGCGTATTGGACGGGACTTGCCGAGTGGTGCAGCTTGTTGAGCGTTCTCGTCAAGAACCAGATTGCCCTGCCCCAAGCATTGCGTTTATCAGCGGCCGGAATCAAGAACGCGTACGTCGGTCGGATCTCGATGGAATTGGCGGAACTCGCCGCCGAAGGGCATTCGCTGTCCGAATTGCTTTCCACCAGCCCCCAGCTTCCAGTCTCGTTAGTTCCTCTGGTTCGTTGGGGCGAGCGAGTCGGACTTCTGCACGAAGCATTCGGGACGGCTCGCGAGTTGTTCGACCGTCGCGTCAAAGTGCGGGCGTTGATGCTGCAATCTATTCTGCCTCCAATCTTGTTCATTCTCGTTGCTTGTAGCGTGGGGATGGTAATTGGTGCGTTGTTCGCTCCCCTCACCAGCATGATCAGTCAGCTCAGCTAGTAGTTCAGTCATGTTCGACACAACATTCGCAGCTTTAGGACCGCTCTCCCTGATTGCAATGGGGCTCGCGTTACTTTGGTTTGCCGCCAGCCGCATTGACAGTTCCAGAGTAGACAGCGGTGTTCTTGTTGTGTTGCTGCGAGTCGTCGGTTGGACGATGCTGTTGATCGGCGTACTTATCATGCTTGCCTTTATGTCGCATGCATTTGCCTTATTTCTTTGGATATCGACCATCGTCGTACTCATTTCAACGGTCGTGCGATACTTCGCTGCGGAACAACAGTCGCTACTCTGGGCACTGACTGTCGCCGCCGAACGTGGCATTCCACTCGAGTCGGCAGCTCGCTCGTTCGCTGAGGAACGCAACGACCGTATCGGACGACGCTCCGCCCTGTTGGCCGACTACCTGGAAGCAGGCGTTCCATTGTCCCTAGCGTTAAAGCGGTCGAAGACGCATGTGCCATCGGCGATCACACTTGCCGCGGACCTGGGTCAGGAAACTGGAACTCTTGGCACTGCGTTGCGACAGGCAGTCGGACAGATCGACGAAAGCGAAACTACTCTCCGTTGGACGCTTGAGAGACTCTTTTATGTCGCCTTCGTCGTGCTATTCAGCTGCGCGGCGCTGACCTTTTTGATGGTTAAGATCATCCCGCTGTTCAAGCAGATCTTATCGGACTTCGACATGGATCTACCCTACGCAACGCGGGCGCTTATATCCGTCTCTGATGTACTGGCGAATGGTTGGCCATTACTAGTTCCAGTGATAATAATTTGGTCCTTCCTCGTTTCCGTCGGGCTGTGTTCCTACATGGGTATCGCGCCTCACCGTTTGCCCTTGGTAAATCGCCTCTGGTGGTCCGCCGATTGCGCACTCGTCATGCGATGGCTCGCAAACTCGGTACGGCAGCAGCGCCCACTCGCCGAAGTTATCCGCACGCTCGCAACACGATTCCCCCAACATCGAGTCCGACTCCGACTGGAGCACGCGTCCAGTCGCATCGATCGCGGTGCCGATTGGTGCGAGAGCTTACGATCGGCCGGGTTGATACGCCGCAGCGAGAGCGCTCTCTTTAAAACCGCAGAGCGCGTCGGCAACCTGGAGTGGACGTTGGACGAGATGGCCAACAGCGGCATGCGCCGTGCGACCTACCGCATTCGAGCGTGGATGAATATCGCGTTTCCTGCCGTACTTTTGCTGCTCGGCCTGATGGTGTTGTTTGTCACCGTTGGTGTATTAATGCCTTTAATAGCCATGATTGATGGGCTCGCATGATCGCTACTAAATCACTTCAAGGAAGCCACAAACGTGGCACGATCACACACGAAGCCACGATGGCCATCGTTCTTGCCACGGCAGTGATCGTCGGCACCGCCCAGACGCTCGCGATCATCTCGCACCAACGGCGAGACATGGACCGTCGGTCGACGGCGAGTCGCGAAGTCGGCAACTTGCTCGAAGAGATCGCGGCGCGTCCCTGGAATGCCATCAACGAAGAGGAACTTGCCAAGTTAACATTGTCTGACGAGTGTCGCACTGTGTTGCGAGATCCGCGCCTCACAGTCGAGGTCGCCTCAGAGCCAACGGAGGCTGGCAAATATGTCAGTATCGAAATCGACTGGCTCACCGGAAAAGATCAACGTGCCTTGCCACTGCGAGTAGGAGCATGGCGATATCCCGGGAAGGAGTCGAGCCAATGAGACGACGTGCGTTTTCACTCATCGAATTAACCGTAGTGTTAACCGTGTTATCGCTGGTCTGGCTGATCGTCACGAGCGTCATCTACACCCTGTATCGCGCGGATCATCGACTCCGAGACGATTTACAACATGAGCAGGCATTGGACAGTTTCGTGATGCGATTAAGGCTCGACACACATGAAGCGCGCGCAGCAGTATTGGCCCCGATCGCAGCCGGGGGCACCGAGTTAGTACTTTCGACCGCCGATGACAAATCAATTCACTACGGCGTGTCAGAAGAAGGCATTTACCGAGTTGTGCAACAGGCTGATGCGGTCGTTCATCGTGACACATTCGTCATCGGCCGAGCGACAGGCGTGTGGAAGTTGCTACCAGAAGAAACTTCGTCTCTGGTTGCATTGACTCTGACCTCTCGCCACGGACGGTCGCAAACAAATCGAGTCCGACATATCAAAGCAGCCGTAGCGACCGCAGGTGTCACGCTTCAGGAATCGGCGGAGGCGTCCTCATGATTTATCGCGCGCAGCACAGCCATCGAATTCAAAGAACGCGAATGCAGCGACGTCGGCCAGGGATGATAATCGCCATTGTTCTCGTGGCGTTACTGGTTGTGATGCTACTCGGTGCGGCGCTCGCGAACGCCTTCATCGCGCAACGGCAGCTCTCACGCCGATCCGAACAGCAGCAACAAGCGTTTTGGCTTGCAGAATCCGCGATGCAACGCGCAACATATCGATTTGCTAACGAGGGTGATTACGAAGGCGAGACTTGGCAACTGTCGCCCGATGATCTTGTCGGCGGAACGCACGCTGGTGTAGCCGTCATTCGTATCGAGCAAGTTTCCGAACCGACGCCTGGTAAGCGAATCGTCGTCGATGCAAGCTATCCCCAGAACGCTTTGAAACAGACGGTGCAACACCGTGAACTATTCGTCGCCCAATCCAGCGAATGAGAACGCTGATCTACACGCAATCAACCTTGCATGCCCAGGAGGCTCGTCATGAAATACAAACAACGAAACGCGTTTACGCTAGTGGAACTGCTGGTCGTCATCGCGATTATCGGAGTTCTTGTCGCTCTACTGTTGCCAGCCGTTCAGGCCGCTCGCGAGGCCGCGCGTCGCATGAGTTGCACTAACAATCTAACTCAGTTGGCGATCGCAGTTCAGGGTTACGAGTCCGCCTTCCGTGTCTATCCACCTGGAACGATCAATGAGAGTGGACCGATCGTGAACGTCGCACAGGGATACCATCACAACTGGCTCAGTAAGCTACTCCCGTATATGGAAGAGCAAAACACCTATCAACACATCGACTTTCGTGTTGGCGTGTACGACCCAAAGAACGAGCCGGTGCGAGCGGTCACCGTCAGTTTACACAGTTGCCCTTCGGACCCTTGGGCCAATGGGGCCAAACACGCAACGAGTTACGCGGGGCTTCATCACGATCAAGAATCGCCAATCGACACGACGAACAACGGCGTTTTCTTTCTCAATACCAGCGTCACTTATGAAGACATCTCGGACGGCAATTCGCACACTATATTCATTGGAGAGAATTTCTCCAATCGCCAGCAGGATCTCGGCTGGATGTCTGGGACGCGATGGACGCTTCGAAATACGGGAACGCCGATCAACGCCGATCGACCCCAGAACTGGGGCACTACGCAAAACGCGGCACCAGCAACAAGCGACCCACTCGCAGTCGGAGGGTTTGGCAGCTACCATCCGGGCGGCGGCGAGTTTGCATTTGGCGATGGTCACGTCGGATTTCTCTCCGAGAACATTGACGCTGCCACCTACCAACAACTTGGCCATCGCGCCGACGGCAAGCTGCTTGCTAGAGACTTCTAAGGACGCTGCCACGACTCCGATGCGGCGACTCAGACTGAGACACCAAGCATGATGCTAGCTCGCGCTCGCCGCAGTTTTCAGCGCATCCACTGAGTCTGCCATCGTTTACGAATCGAACGAATGTAACGGTTCGTCTCGCGGTCAGTGGTCGTCCGCCTCTTGACCACGGCGCGCAACACCCGGTACACTAACGAATTACGGCGAACGTGCCGTCATAAGTTGAACCGTTTCCCGATCGTGATGCGGTCCGACTTCTGAAGCATCCTTTCTGTAACGGATACTGTGGCGGAACTCGCACGGGCGAACGTTTCCCGTAGGTGTCGCTGGTTACTGGGATTTTCGTTAACTGGGATTTTCGTTAACTGGGCTTTTTGAACACCAACACGTCGAACCCGATGGCCGCCGCAAGCATCAACCTTCAAACCGCAGATGATCCGCGCGACGCGATTCATCGCACGGTACAAGCGCTGGCCGAAGGTAAGTTGGTGGCTGTTCCCACCGAAACCGTATACGGACTGGCGTGCAGCGCGCTGAACGAAGAGGCCGTGGCTCGGCTTTCGGAGCTTAAACAGCGTTCTTCAAATCATCCTTTCACGCTGGCGATCAAGAGCGCCGCCGACGCTCAGGATTATGTCCCTAGCCTGTCGCCGCTGGCCCAACGATTGACGCGTCGTTGTTGGCCTGGTCCAGTAACGCTCGTCGTGGAAAGTGGCCATGCCGACAGTTTACTATTCCAACTGCCGAAGTCAGTTCGCAATGCCGTCGTTCCAAATGGGTCGGTCGGACTACGAGTTCCAGCTCACGACGCGTTGCTCTCCGTCCTCCGACTGACTGCCGGGCCGCTTGTTTTGACTAGCGCGAATCGTCCGGGAGAACCGGATGCGGTGAATGCAGCGGACGTCAACAAGATGGTAGGGGACGATATCGACCTGATCCTGGACGATGGACAGAGCAAATTCGGCCAGCCATCCTCGGTCGTACGCGTTGAGCAATCAAGACTTGAGGTATTACGGTCGGGAGTCATCACCGAGCAAGTGCTGAAGCGACTGGCGAGTCACTTGATTGTGTTTGTGTGTACGGGAAATACTTGCCGAAGCCCGATGGCCGAAGCGCTAATGCGACACAAAATCGCTGCACAGTTAAATTGCTCAATCGAAGATCTGGAAGACCGCAATGTCATGATCATGTCGGCGGGAATCGCAGCAATGTCGGGCGGACAGGCGAGCGATGAATCAGTGCAAGTGATGCAGGATCGCGGCATCGACATCAACCATCACGAAAGCCAGCCGTTGAGCGAACGACTTGTTCGTTTTGCTGACTTGATCCTAACAATGACGCGCGGGCATCGTGAAGCGATCGTCGCGCAATGGCCTGAATCGGCAGCTCGAACCAAGGTGGTATGTCGAGACAGCGCGGATGTAAGTGATCCCATCGGAGGCCCGATAGATCGATACCGTCGTTGTGCCGATCAGATCGACGCGCAACTTGAGGCGTGGATCGACGAGATCGATTTGGCACCAATTGCGGGAATTAGTCAATCCGGCAAAGCACAATCAGACGCAACGAATTCCGGGAATTAGAACGCATGCAGATTGCCATCGGAAGTGACCACCGCGGCTACGGAATGAAGCTCAAACTGGCCGAAGTCCTCGCAGGGCTTGGACATGTTGCGACGGATGAAGGAACGCACGGCACGGAGAGCTGTGACTACCCCGACATTTCGAGCGCGGTTGCGCGCATGGTCTCTTCCGGCGAAGTCGACCGAGGCATTCTGATCTGCGGGACCGGAATTGGGATGGCGATTACCGCAAACAAGTTCCCGGGTGTGCGAGCTGCGACTTGCCACGACGAGATCACCGCCGAGATCTGCCGACGGCACAATGATGTGAATGTCCTCTGCCTGTCCGGCGATTTGTTAGGTGAAAGCCGACTCGACAACTTGCTTCGAGTGTGGATCGACACCGAGTTTGAGGGTGGCCGGCACGCACGCCGACTCGAGAAGATTTCCGATATCGAGCGGGGCTGGTGCTAGCGTCCGCAGGGACGTCACAATCGGGAAATCTCCCGCAAACGGCAAATTTCTGGAGTCGCACCACCCGACAGGACGACAGCGATAGAGACGCAGTCTTTATGTGCGCGCTGTCAGGTTCTCGCGAGGTTGATCATGGAAAGCATCCAGTTTCCCGAAATGGTTCAGCAATGGGCAAACGACATTCTCGTTTGGATTGGCTTCGGTACGGTCGTTGGCCTGCTGGCAAAGGCGATCATGCCTGGCCGTGATCCCGGAGGTGCGATCGCCACGATGGCGATGGGCGTCGGCGGCACGGTAATTGGCTGCGGAATTGTATCGTATTTCTACGAAGGGCATCGCGTGACACCAATCAGCCCGCTTGGTTTGGCTGTGGCTACCGGCGGTGCGTTCGTTATTCTCTCATTCTATAAGCTGCTGGGTGGCTACTTCTTTGTCGAGGGTGATGTGCCTCGTCGTCGCATCCGCTCTCCGTATATGCGGAGACGACGATCCCGTTCGATCGAATATGACGACTAGATCGAGTTGTTCTTCTCAGACACTCGCTACGATGGTGGCCAGTTCTTCGAGCAACTCTTCCGGTACCGAGTCGGCTTGCTCCGTTCCTTCGTACAGCTCTTCTTCGAGCGGAACGAACTCGCTGCCGCTTGATGCACCGTAGCGGAATGGATCGCCATATTCGTTGAACCAGTTTAGTTCAATTGCCGGGTTGGTGTGAGAGAAATGGGGGTTGCGTGAG
>JACKQG010003137.1_pt1 | contig 20651 bp, 12 predicted proteins | sample 8237621 | NCBI WGS metagenome assembly JACKQG01 (sample SAMN15677084, study PRJNA649215) | marine metagenome | biome: marine; feature: Black Sea; material: saline water; isolation source: suspended particulate matter (SPM) from the Black Sea western gyre | collected 2013-06-09/2013-06-10 | depth... | reverse complement strand
TGCTCGTCGAAGGCGACGTCACGCTGTTGCAGTTTCATCGACAGGCCGCATCTCTGCAGGATGCCATCCGGTCCGCGATTGCGGATGTCAATGCAGCCGGGTATCACGTTGCGCACGTGGAATTGCAGCCGGATGCGGTTGCCGTTCAAACCGTGTGAAGGTGTCTGCGATTTCGGAGGACGAAGGGTAAAGTGGTTCGACAGAAACGTGGATCTACTTTTGCTGGCAAAACTCCGTAAGTACACCGCCTGTGCTCTTGGGGTGGGCGAAGGCAATCTGCATGCCGTGGGCGCCGGTTCGTGGCGTTTTGTCGATCAGTCGCACGCCGGCTGCCTTCAGCGCCATCAGCGTGGCCGGCAGATCAGCTACGCGGTAGGCCACGTGATGCAGGCCCGGTCCTTTCTTGTCGAGGAACTTCGCGATTGGGCTGTCTTCGGCAGTGGGTTCAAGCAACTCGACGCGGACGTCCCCGAGCTGGAAGAAGGTAACCCGCACCTTCTGGTCCGGAATCTCCTCGGTTCCGCCGCACGCCAAACCGAGAACGTCGCCGTACAGGCGGGTCGCTTCTTCGAGAGATTGGACGGCTATACCCAGATGGTCTATGCCGATCGGTGGTTGCATCGTGTGCTCCCTCGCCGAAAAGGGGTCGGGAGTCGTTTTTTCGAAAAACGACTCCCGACCCCTTTGCTATGTTGTGCATTCCTCGAATTCGCCGAAAACGTGGCGTAGCGCATTGCATATTTCGCCTACGGATGCATACGCCTGCACCGCATCAAGGATCAAGGGCATCAGGTTGGCGTCACCGCGGGCGCTCGCTTCGAGGGTCTCCAGCGCGCGGGCAACAGCCGCGCCATCGCGTTTGGCACGCACCTGGCACAGCCGTTCGATCTGTCGGCGCGCCGCCTGTTCGCTGATACTTAGAGTCTCGGGCTGTGTGTCTGTCTCTGTGTCGTAGCGGTTAACGCCGACAATCACACGGTCGTCGCGTTCGATCTCCTGCTGGTAGCGGTACGAAGACTGTTCGATCTCGGCTTGCGGATAATGCTGTTCGATCGCGCGGACCATCCCGCCCATTTCATCAATCTTGTCGATGTACGCCGCCGCTTCCGCCTCGATTCGATCCGTCAGTTTCTCGATACAATAACTCCCTGCGAGCGGATCGACCGTGTGGGTTACGCCCGATTCGTGGGCGATGATCTGCTGCGTACGCAGCGCCAACCGGACGGCCTCTTCCGTCGGCAAGGCCAGGGCTTCGTCGCGGCTGTTGGTGTGCAGCGACTGTGTGCCGCCAAGCACTGCGGCCAGCGCCTGCAGTGTCACGCGGACCACGTTATTATCAACCTGTTGGGCAGTGAGCGTCGCGCCGCAGGTCTGCGTGTGGAAGCGGAGCATACAGCTACGCGGGTCCTTGGCGCCGAACCGCTCTTTCATGATCCGCGCCCAGAGCCTGCGAGCCGCACGGAACTTGGCCACTTCCTCCAGCACGTCCGTCATGGCGCCGAAGAAGAACGATATCCTCGGTGCGAAACGGTCGACGTCCAGCCCCGCGCTCAGAGCCGCGTCGACATACGCGATCCCGTCCGCCAAAGTGAAGCCCACTTCCTGGGCGGCGGTCGAACCGGCTTCGCGCATGTGGTAGCCACTGACGCTGACCGTGTTGAACTGCGGCAGGTGCTCGGCGGCGTACTCGAAGATGTTGGTGATCAGCCTGAGCGACGGACCGGGCGGGAAGATGTAGGTGCCGCGCGCGATGTACTCTTTCAGTACATCGTTCTGGATCGTGCCGGCAAGCTGGCTTGCTGCGACGCCCTGCCTGGCACCGACGGCGATGTACATGGCCAACAATACGGCGGCCGGCGCATTGATTGTCATCGACGTGGAGACTTTGCCAAGGGGAATGGCGTCGAACAAGATCTCCATGTCGGCCAGCGTGTCGATGGCGACGCCCACTTTTCCGATCTCGCCCAAAGCCAGTGCGTGGTCGCTGTCGTAGCCGATCTGCGTCGGCAGGTCGAACGCGACGCTCAGACCGGTCTGCCCTTGCTCTAATAGAAAGCGGTAGCGCTGGTTCGTCTCCTCGGCGTCGGCGAAACCGGCGTACTGGCGCATGGTCCACAGTCGCGAGCGGTACATGGTCGGCTGAACGCCCCGCGTGAAGGGATACTCGCCGGGAAAGCCAACCTGCTCGAGATACCTGTCGCGGGCTTGTTCGTCCCGAGTTTCCACGGGAAGATAGAGCCCGTCCATCGGCTGGCCCGAGACGGTCACGGTCCGCTCGGCACACTCGGGCACCTTTGCGGTGGCCGGCGCCAGCGTCCGGGCCTTCCACTGTTCGAACCGCTGCTGCAAAGAATCAGGCATATTGAACCTCAAACGTCGCTTGCCGGCTGCTGCATTTCGGCCAATGCCGAAGCGGCCAATTGTGACACGACCGCATCCAACGAGGACTCGCCACCGTTTAGCTGAGCGATCCACTGCTTCGCTTCCGGACTGGTCAGCACACGCTCAATCGCCCCTCCGCAGGCAGCCATCGCACTTCGCCGAATCTCACCGAGCGAGCGCCGTTCGCCGCGGACTGCCTGCGCCTCCGGCGTGCGGCGTGCGCGATCCAGGTCCAGGAGTTGCTCGAGCAGCTTTTCGACGCCTCGGCCGGACTTCGCTTCGAGTTCCACGACCTGGGGCCCGCCAGCAGCGTCGGTTGTGCTTCCCGACCGGTCTTCAGCCAACGGCTCGCACCGGCCGCCACTGCGCGCAAACGCGGCGCCAGCCAACTCTTCGCGGACCTCTTTGAGTAGCCGGTGCGATTCGGGCAAGTCACACTTGTTCACGACCACCATGTCGGCAATTTCCAAGAGCCCGGCTTTGATCAGTTGGATGTCGTCGCCGTGCCCCGGTCCGAGTACCACCACGCAAAGGTCCGCCACCGACGCGATATCGAGTTCGTTTTGCCCCACGCCAACCGTCTCGATCACCACCGGATCGTAGCCGGCCAATTCCATCAGCCGGGCGCAGTGTATGGTGGTATCGGACAGACCGCCCTCGTGGCCGTGCGTGGCCAGCGACCGGATAAAGACATCGTCGTCCACGGCATGTCGCATCATACGCACACGATCACCCAGCAGTGCGCCGTTGGACCGAGCGGAACTTGGATCGACTGCCACCACGCCGATTCGGCGTCCTTGTTCACGCAACCGGACCAAGAGGGCGTCTATCAACGTCGACTTTCCCACGCCTGGCGGCCCCGTAAAGCCCCACCACGGGACTTGGCCCGTCGACCGACGCAGGCCGACCTCGAACGCCGGATCCGTGCGCCCAGCCGGATCGACGCGTGACATGGCCCGGGCCAGCGCACGACGACCGCTCCCGCGCAATTTGTCCACAAGTTCGCTCATTCCCGGTTGGTCAACTCCTGTTCCAAGGCGGCGAGGATCTCTGATAAGGCGGTGCCGGGTGTAAACACATGCCGGAAACCCAAGGCTTCAAGCTGGGGAATGTCCTTCTCGGGGATCGTCCCGCCTGCCACCAGAACGATGTCCTCGGCCCCTTCGTTTTTCAGCAGTTCCGTCACCCGCGCGAAGAGTTCGTTGTGGGCACCGCTCAACAAACTCAGGCCGATCACGTCGACGTCTTCGTCGATGGCCGTCCGGACGATCTGTTCGGGCGTCCGACGGATACCGGTGTAAATGACTTCATAGCCGGCATCACGCAAAGCGCGGATCAGGAACTTCGCCCCCCGATCGTGCCCATCGAGGCCGACTTTGCCAATCAAGATGCGTTTGGGTATTTTGGTGTTCACCTTTGTCTCGTCAAGCTTCGTTGCGTCTCAATCTTCTTTCATCCAATTTGCACTCGCATCTCGCCGGCCAAGTCCATTGCCACGGCGTCAAACTCGAAGCCGTGCAACGTCTGTTGATTGCTTTGCGCTGCTTGACCGTTGATGTTGATCGAACTGGGCTCCTGCTGCGTCTTCAGGAAAAGCAACGTCGCCTCGCGGACTGGCTTTGCAGCGTGGAGCGTGAACTTGTCGCTCGCGTCGAATTTCGCTTCCACGCTTCGGCGTAGTGCTTCCCACAGGTAGACTTGCTCGTTCGTCCACCATTCGAGCCCCTGCGCTCTGGCGTAGTCCACCAGTTCGGAAAACGAATCGGCAACGTTCGGCTTCTGAATGTGGGCGGGGTGGAAAAGGAAATGTGCAACGCCGTAGCGCGGCAACACGGTGTCCACTAGTTGCTTGCCATATTCGCGCGGGCAGACAACCACCAGGTCCTGCGTCATCATGTTGATTTCCAACACGTCCAGGAAACGCGGCGATTCGGCCTCGTCGTCCAGCGGGAAGTAGGGCTGCGAACCACCCAGCGGAAAACCGGTCGCGCCTTTCTTACTCGGCCCGCGCGTCTGGTCCGAGTTCATGCCGACCTCTTCACACCACCGCAGATAATCGAGGCGGCCTTCCCATCGCGTGTAGTGATTCTTGTTCGAGGTGATGTGCTCGAGCCCCGCCTCCTTCATCAGCCAACTGTGCTGGAGCAGGAAGTTCTCTTTTGACCACGAAGTCTTCGCGCCGCCACTGCGAGCGTCGTAGTGCAACGCGATTTCGTAGTCTTGATCCTTCAGGGTACCGTAAAACTCCTTCGGGTAGCCGCCCGGGTACAGCGTGCACCACGTCGTTTTCACATTGCAGCGGTTCGTCACTTCCAGCAGGGCCACCGCCTTCTGTGGGTCATTGCCGTCGGTGTCGTGCGAAATGTGCCCAACGGCCTTGAGGCCGCGTGGCCAGTACCAGAGCATGGGCAGCGCAGTGCCTTGTTCCTTGGCGACGTAAAGAACGCTTCGCAGAATGATCTCCCGCAATTCGTCCGTGATGGGTTCCAGAAACGCTGGCCCGTCGTCGGGTTTCATGGGTGTTCGATCTCGGTCCCAGTCGAGCACAAAACCGTCTTCGGACTTCAGCTCACCGTCGTTGAATGGCGCCGAACCGTCCGGCGCGGGTTTCGCGTCCTGCAACACGGGTAACCCCTGCTGGATGTGGACAATCGAGAACAGCAAATCGGGCGAAAGCAAAACGGCTCGGCCTTTCCCGCAGCGGTTTTCCACGATGGCGCTGCCCTTGGCGCCTTGATATCCCGAGTCCAATTCCGCCAGCGACGTAGCGGATCCCGGCTTCATGGCATAGCCGCCGAATACGTGCAGCGAGCTGCGGAGCCCAGCCGTGATCGGATGATCTTCAGCGGTGACCTTTATCCAGCCTTCCGTCAGAGGTCGATTGATACTCGCCCCGAAAACGTCCTCCAGTCCCGATGCGCCGCCGATACCGATGATCGAGCCTCCGTTCTGGACCAGGGTGGTAAGCGCGTCGCGCTGGTCGGACGTCAGCCGCAGATCCCCCGCCAGCAGCACAATGGAATTCGGGCGACCGACCAGCGATGGCAGCTCACCTGGGGCGACTGTATCAAAGAACAGACCGGCACGCTGAAGAACTTCTGTGATGTAGATCCAAGTGTTGGCGCGAGGATTCAGATCCGTGGAGATCGATTGAGTGACAACGGTGATCGGGGCGTTCAAGCCAGAATTCGAGGAACCGACGGCTGGTTCCACAGATCTAGCTATTCGCGCCGCTCCACTTAGCCCCGGCAAAACCAGACAGCCGCCTACCGCAGCCGCTTTCCCAAGAAAACCCCGCCGTGTCGTTTGGCCACTCATCGAGCACCTCCCATAATTGTCGACTTTTCCATGGTCACGGTGATCGTCGTATCGACTTGCATTGCCTGAGATTCTACGCCGCATGTGCACGCTTGAGAAGCCAGTGGCCCGTTTGTCAACTGTCTTCTGTCATGCATTTGGGAATCGTCCAGAGCCGGGCATCAATCGACGGAGCAATCCCGCGTCAGCAACTTCCCACGCAGCGATCCGAAGACACCCTGTCCCCAGGTGACATTCAAGCCGGAGAAATCAACCGCCAGGTCGCTTTCGAGCTTCGCAGTCGCCAGCTCTTTCCCGTCCTGAAGAATCGCGAGCCGGTTGGGGGCCACTACAAAGTCAAGCTGGATCGGCTGGTCCTTCCACGCGATCTGAGCGGCCAGATTGCCCGGCATCTTCACACAGAGTACGGCCCCGTATTCGCGACGTTGGCTGTCCGTCAGGAAATCATAGCGATCCTCCCAGGTGTAGGTGCCTTTGGAAGACGTCGATAGGAACAGGGAATCGACAAGCGGGATCATGCTGGTAATCCGCTGCCCCCAGTGATTGGTGACCAGCCCGTACTTCTTTGCCGCGCCCTCGTAGGGATGAACGGTCGCGTCGCTGATTTCAGGATGGGTGAACATGCGATCCATCGAATGCCAACGCTCGCTGTCCCGGTCGTACCGCCACAGCTCGGCCCACGGCCAGACGCCCGCCATCAAGTCGCCGCGGTAGATGGAAAGCGTCTGGCATTCCCGAGCGCTCGGCGATACGCCCGGCAACTTCGGCGGCCAGCCTTCGATCCGCTTCGCCTCGCGGCCCTGATACTCGAACAAGTTGCCCGTCGGGTACTGAGCGAGCAGCAGCCGGTCATGCCAGTGCAATACCGAGTAGACCTGATAACTGACCATGTTGTCAGCCTCCAGCACCGTACGCCATCCGGCATCCTCGAATACATAGATGCCTCCGACATTCGATACGGTCAGAATCTGGTCCTTGAACTGTCCCCAGGCGAACGGCGTTTCTCGGTCATACTTCGTCTTCAGGACAATCGCCTTTGAAAGGTCAACGCCGTTTGGCTGCTCGGGATCCCACGGACAAGCATAGATTCTTGTGAAACCGCCGGATTCGGCGTGATGCCGGTGGTAGAAAAACAGCCGGCCCTGGGCGTAGTAGAAGTTGTAGTACCCGCCCAATTCCGGGGCCGTCAAAATGACACGGTCGTTGTACCGCGCCTCGCTGTCCGAGAAGACAAGCTGGCCCGTCCCCAGACGCATGGTGCCATCGCCGGATCGCATCTGCCCTACATTCGGCGGCAGTTCGGAGCGCCATTCTCTCGACGCCGCATCCCAGCGACGTACCGAGTTGTTCCGCACCGAACTCCACGCGTAGATCTGTTTGTCGAAATCAAACAAGTACACGCCGCAGTCTAGGTCCGGGTGCGGCAGCCGTTCGACCGTGAACCGCTCGTCGTCCGAACCTGGCCGGACGAAGAACTGAAGTGTATGCCGATCGCTGCGGAACCGCGTGTTGTACACGTCTTGAAACCCGGCCCCGGCGACGACCCGACCGTCTGCGTTGCGGGCCTCGAAAATCGAACCGAAGCTTTGCCCTCGATCCTTGCCGAGGTCGAGCTCTACACGAAACGACGCGACGTTATCCGTTGTTCTTTCCGCTTCGCTGCCAGCAGCGGCTCGAAGACAAGACGGAATCGCAACGGCAAAGAACAAAACGTAGATTCGAATACTCATGGTATTGAAAAGTCCTCTTTGTACTGCTTCAACAGTTCTTCCGGGTCATTCTCCATGAAATACATCTTGAAATGCGAGACGGTCCGGTTCGTCTTCTCGTCGTAGTCAAGTCGCAAGTCCGGGCCGATATGCAGGCAGTCGTGCCATCCCTGCCCAATGCTGTTGCTCCTCTTGCAGCCCCATGCCGCAAGGTATTTCATGTCGCGTGAGACTTCGCCCGCAATGCTGTAGAGGGGTTGATCCGTACTGTTTCCCCAGAAAGCGGCCGGTTGACCGGGGTGCTTCCGCCAAACGGGAAGGTAAACCTGAACCCACGGCGGCGAATTGGTATTGTGCGTCGCCGGCCGTCGAGTGTCTGGAAATCGTTCCGTGTCCTTCAGTAACGTAAACCCACGGGCTGTGTAGATGAAACACTGGTTGACGAACGATTCCACAAACTGGTCTTTCACACTCTGGAAGCCCGGAGCGCGGCGGAGTTGCCAACAGCCGTTCACGCTGGTGACGGCCTTTACTGCTTCCGGAGTCGGACCGGTAACCGTCACATACCAGTCGACGGCGCCCACCGACGGCACCAGCCTGGTCTCGACCTCCGCGCCTTTTGGATGCTTGTGCCTGACAATCATACTGCCGTCAGGCTGCGGCGAGCCTTCCCCCTGTCTCAACGCATCTTCATAACACCACACATCGCACTCGAACCCCGGGATAGTCGGCACGGCGATGCGAACCATGGTGAACACCCGGTCGCCATGCTTTTCCTGTTCGACCGTGATCGTCGGCTTCTTGCCTTCGGCCGCAGCGCCGAGTCCAGGAAAAATCAGGCAAACCGCAAACGCGATTCCAAGAAAAGTCTTCATTGTTTGCCCTCCATCTCACCGTTAGGAAGTGACAGTCATCCCAATGAGCAACCAGCGCAGACCGATACTCCGCAAGTGGCTGTGCGGGCTGTCGAAAAGACAATGCCTTGATGGCGTTCTTTCTGCAGCGTCATCGGTCGATGCCACGTCCCGCTTACTTTTGGGCGCGTGTTCGGCAGTGCGGATAAATGGCCCGGCGGGGCGTTCGAGCCTTTCGGTCTACCAGACCCGCCGGGCCGGTTTCTTATTCGGCCGAACTGCAAGCAGCCCGACACGGGACGATGGCCTGAACTTTGCACTTGGCACACTCCGCAGGGCGGCCGGTAAAGGACCTGGCCTGCGGACTCCGGCGTGACAGACGCATTTGTCTGCCGCAAAGTGCTCGCCACGCGGAAACCGATATTGTTGTTGCGGTTGTCCGGTTGAGTCCTGTAGCGGACGGCCGACCCCACGTCGCCTGTGAGGTCGTCGAACGACCCGCCACGCAACACGCGGCCATCTTCATAGGATCTTGTATCCAAATCCGAACACCATTCCCAGACATTTCCCGCCATATCATCCAATCCGAAATCTCGACCCCGGGATCGAGGAAACAAACCTACTGGGCTCGTCACACCGAGCCCCGCCTCGTCGGAGTTGTTGCAGATTCCGTCCTCCCAGTCGTTTCCCCAAGGGTATTCAAGCCCTTCAGGACCGCGTGCGGCCGCCTCCCATTGTTGTTCACTGGGCAAGAAGCCGCCCGCCCACTGGCAGAAGGCTTCGGCCTCGTAAAACGACACGCCGACGACCGGTTGATTCGGGGCGTTCCACTTCGTGTCACGGCAGTAAGAAGGTCCGGTAACGCCATTCGTGCCTTTCCATTCCCAACCTTCTTTCGACCAATGTGCCCGCTGCTTGTAGCCATCCTCGGCCAGGAACACGGCAAATTGGCTGTTGGTGACCGGATACTTGGATAGCAGAAACGGCTCGCCGATGGACTTTGTCCCGTCCTGATAGGCGTACTCGCCGGCCGGAATCTCGACATAAGCCGATCGTTCGCGTAGATCGCCGACCACGCGCGGATCGCCCAAACGCCCCAGGGCAAGTCCCAGCGTGTTGCGGGCCTTGATTTCTACTTCGTTGTCGATGGCGGCCAGACAGATTTTTCTGAACTTCTCCTCCATTTCAGGCCGCAGTCGACTGTTGCGCCCCAGCATCGTCTCCAGACAATCGGCCGTAACGACGGCCAGCCCGAGCGAATCGGGCGTGAGCCGTTCGATCACGCGATTCAGCAACCCCGTGGCCTGCCCGCGCGAGTTGGCCAGTTCGCTGCCGAACAGGAAGGAAAGCGTATTGCGCCATTCGGCCGTCTCGGCCCGCTCGCAAAACACGTCGAACAAGCGATCTCGCTCGACGTCGACCAAACGGCGGGCGGCCAGGAAATCCTGAAACGTGAAATGGTAGAAGCCGGCCTTCTTGTCACCGCGCGACAGGAGCAGGCCGCTTTGCTGCAGCAACTCGTCGCGGGTCTTCAACGCGTTGGCATATCCGGAGAACGTGACGGTGCTCTCGTCGTGGTAGGTCTCGATCGACCGCTCGACTTCTTTGTACGACGCTTCGGCCTGCGGCGTCGTCCGCTGCTGCCCCAGGCCGGCCCCGGTGTGCATGTCGTAGGCCACGACGCTCAGATGCTCGCGGGCCATTTCCAATTCGCTCGGGTCGTTGCGATAGCGGTTGTACAGCACGTTGTCCACAATCCGTTCGTACAAGTCGTGCCGGTCCTGGGGCAGCCGCTTCCCTTCGTCGTAGATGATGCACATGGATGTCAGCAGCATGGGATTGGCGGTCAACTCGCCAAGCTCCGGCCGCTGGGCCAGATGTTGCCGCATGTGGGCGGCGGTCCGTTCGGCCTCGCCGGCGTCGTCCTGCAAAATGCGGAACCAGCGGCGGACGAGCAACTCCTGCAAGGCGCCGTCCATCTCGCGTATCGGCGCATGTCGCAAGGGCAGTTTGTGTGCCTGCCGCTCGTCGATGCCGTAAGGCCGGCTGGTCACCAGCAACCGGTTGCCCGGCTGTTGCCAATCCGCAGCAGCCTCGATCAGGCCGGCGATCAACGCCGCGCGCGGATAGTACGCACGGTTCCCCTCGCCTTCGCGCAGGGGCACTTCGTCCACGCCGTCAAAGATCAGCAAGGCGGTGCCGCGTTCCAGATGAGGCGCCACGTCGGCCCAATCCAAGCCGCCGGGATTGCCCGTGTCCAGCCAGCCCGCCAATGCCGATTCCAACTCGGCCCGCGAAAGGCAGTCGCGTCCGGCGTCCCGGGGCAGGAACCTCCACACGTCGCGCAGACGCACGAGCAGCGGCAACCGTTCCGCCAGGCCCTGCGGATACGGCTCGACGTAATCCTCCGGCGCATCAACCTCGGCCGGAGGCATGTCGCCGGCGGCCACCAGCCAGGCCACCCAACGGCAAAAGGTCGACTTGCCCGTGCCGGGGTCGCCGGGAACGTACAATGAACTCTTGTCCAACTGCTGCAACAGCAGGTTCGGCTTTTCGCGGCCTTCAGCCAACAGAAGCTCTTCCTCCCGCGGTCGATCGCGACGCTTTGCCTTGCTTTGGGGCTCTTCCTCGGCCGCGGTCGTCATCAGGGGAACATAGACATTGTTCAGCTTAACAGCCTGACCCTGCTTGAGCCGGACGCCCAGCAGGTCGATATCGGCGCAGTGCCGGAGGAGCCATTCCTTGTATACCGGCGGGAAGGTCGGCCGGCGACCTTTCGGGGCCTGAATGTCACGGCGTGCCTTGGCGGTCGGCCGCGCGTCGGGCTGGGCGTGACGCTGCCGCCAGTCCCGCAGCGATTCGGAGACTTTCGCACGGAGATTATCAGGGGTCGTGAAAGTCGCCCGGACGCCAATGTCGTCAATCCAAGCCTTGAAGTCCTTTAATCGTTCGACGTTTCGTTGCACCTCGGCCAGCAGTTCCCCGGTCGCCTCCCCCGTGCTGATGGCGGCGGCGATTCGGTATTCCTCTTTCAATTCAGGATCCCATGGGTGCTGCGGGTCAACGACGAACGCCAACACCTCCTTGTTGTCCGCACGGGCTCGTTCGCATTCCAGCCAAGTGATACTCTTGTGCTGGTCGCCCTCCTGATCATCAGGCACCCAACCGTAGCGATGTGCGACAACCAGGACAACCACGTCCGCCTCGGCAACCTTCTGCAGACACGCTTCTAGCGGCGCGTATTGCCCACTGGCGACGAAGTACTCCATTTGGATCGGCAAAACGCCAGCGGCGATCGCCGCATCACGGGCCGCGTCGCGATGCTGCTTGAGATCTTCCGAAGTCGAGGAGATGAACACCTTGGGAACACCTCGGTCCGCATTTTCGCCGGGCGACTCGCTGCCGACGTCAATCGACAGGACGTTGTCGTTTCCGGTAACGAAGACGTTGCCAGTGGCGTCTTTCCCGACCTTGATACTTCGGTCCTGAGTGGATTTAGGTTTCTTGCTCATCGTGTCAACCGACGGTTGCGGGGAATGCTGCTAACGCGACTCATTAGCCGCCGAGCGCTAGCTCACGGTTCCCTAGATTTCCCAGAGAACCGGACGCTAGCGCGTGCCGGCTGATCCGGTGCTCGTTGCGATCAACTCCGGCCAACGTCGCCACAAATCGCGATTTCTCATTTTTTTTTTTGCGCGCCGCCTGCGGCGGCGAAGGTGTAAAGGGACTCAGGGGTAAGTCCTCGCCACACGGAAACCAACAAGGGTGAGGCGGTTGTCCGGTTGGTCGCTGTAGCGGTAGGCCGACCGCACATCGGGCGCGACGTAGGACGACCCGCCACGCAACACGCGGCCGCGTTCATTCGTGACGGTCAGATACTCCGACACGATATCCGCCGTGTACTTTTCAATATACGCTTCTTGGCACCATTCCACCGCGTTTCCGTGCATGTCGAAAATCCCGAAGCCGTTTGGCTTCAGGGCGCCGACCCAGTGAATCCCCGATGGGTCGTACCAAGCGTACTTGTCCAACAGTGACTCGGTTTCTCCGAAGCAATAGGCGCTTGTTGCCCCTCCTCGGCATGCGTACTCCCATTCTGCCTCCGTTGGCAAACGATAGCCCGTCCGTTTCAAGAAGTCCGCTTGTATCCTCATGCCCTCGCCAAACTTGCCGTCCTCGTCAGCAACGTAGCAAAGCTGGGCTTTAGCCTTTTCCTCCCCCATTTCCTGCTCGGTCAGCCAATTGCAGTACGCGGCTGCCATGTACCAAGTAACAGCGACAACAGGCTCCTCAGCCTCGGCCTCGGTCGGAACGAAGGCAGTTATGTCTTTCTTATTCATCCCCAGTTTTTGAAGATACTTCTCGTCCGACAGGAATCGTGGAAACTGACCCCTGGTGACTTCCTTGTCAGCTATTGCATAACTAACGAGTGTCCTCGGTTGCTGTGACTCGTCGGGTTCCCGTCCTTCCTCGATTTCGGGCGAACCGATAAGAAACTCGACCTGTCCTTTGATAATGACCATAGTCTGACGTTGGCTATTGACGTACCACCCCCTTTTGCCGTCCGAGGTCCTGTGCACTACCGGTTCTGCTTTCGTCTCTTTCTCTAAACCCTCCCCGAAACCTCTTACGACTTCGCTCCTGAACTCCTGTACGTCGCCATTGTGACCCCATTTGCGCAGCAACCACTCTGATGCCGCGTGCACGCCCGGGTCAGGATCAGTTCTGTACAATTCCAATAGGCTCTTCCGAATGAACGTTTCGCGTTTGTCATCTGAAAAACCGCTTTCGTCGAATTCTCCTAAGCTCAGTATCAATGCCTGACAGATGAACGGCTCTTGCTCAATATCTATTTGTGCGGCAATCAGGTCCGGGTTCGCGTCAGCTTGACTGAACCGATGGATCAGGTGACTACGCAACGCTGGCTTGTCGTCGTGTTTCAAGTACCGCCGCACCTCATCTATCCCTGTGAGTCTTAGCATCGCGACAGCCAAGTTTGCTTTACGACTCGCCATGACATCCCATTCGGCCGGTGAGGTGTCTGACGGGAAGGATTCGTCTAACCTGGATCGTAGACCTTGGACGCTGTAGTTGCGCATTGCTTCTGAAGCGGTAACATCAGCCAGGCTCTCCATTCGCTCCCTTGCCACCGCAGGTGGGGCGAAGAAAATCGCGTCAATCAGCCCATCAATCGCGACCCGTCCCACTTCACTGCGTGCCTCGCTTGCTGACCTCCCGAAACTCAATGCGAAGCCGAGCGCCACAATCGCGACGACGGCTATTGCCCCGACCGCGCCGACTAATCCGCGAACGATCAATTGGCGGGTCCTTCTTGCCTTTTTCGAGGCAATGAAGAAGTCTATCTGCAGCGGAGTCATTTCGTTGCCGACCCGCGCGTGGTACTCACTCAAAAGGTCGAGGTTAGGCGGCTGCCAGAGTCCGCCCTCGGGATGTCCCTGCTGCTTCCAGGTAAGGGCCGCTTCATCCAGATGGCGACTGAAGCGTACATCCTCCCGGTTCTCGTCCAGCCAGTCGTTCAACTGGTCCCAGTGGTCGAACAAGGCTTCGTGGGTGACTTCCGCCGTATCGACTGCCTCGGCTTCTTCAGAAGTATCGCTGTCTTTCCTTTTGATAGACGACAGCGTGATCAAACGCGCGTCGCGGCCAGCAAAGCAGCGGATGACCCGTTCCACCTCGCTGGCATCCTCGCCGACCGAAACCAGGTTCTCGACGATGGCACGACGGCGCGTGTCACGGGTTCCCTCGCCGAGCTGCACCAATCCCAGGAAGACGCGTTTGGCAATGCGTTTTTCGTCATCGCCGAGCTGGTCGTAGATGCGTTGCGCTTCGCCGGCCAACGCGCCTCCTACTCCGCCAATCTTCTGGTAGGTTTCGGCCGGAGCGACTCCGCAGGTCATGCCGTCCCAGATCCGCGTCAGGGCGAACTGCAACAACGGCAACGCGCCTTCACGGTCTTTGGCGTCGCTGGTCAACAGCGTGATCGTGGCGTCGTCCAGCGGATGCCCGGCCAACTCGGCCGGTTTGGCAATGGCGGCCCGCAACTCCGTTTCGTCCATCGCCGGGACCATGATCTGCTGCGCGCAAACCAAGCGGTTCAGCGCTTCGTGCGTTTGCGTTTCGCCCAGAAAGTCCGTCCGCAACGTGATCACGACGCTCGTGCGACTGCCGGCGTCGCTGGCGGCCTGCAGCAGGTTTTCGATGAAGGCCGTCCGCGCCGTCTTGTCGTCGCACAGCGAATAGATCTCCTCGAACTGATCGACCAGCACGATCAGCGGGACGCTGGCGATCTCCGGCAGGCTATCCGCGATCCGCCGCAGGCCATCATACGCCCCTTCGTCGTTGGCAAGCTTTAGTTCGTCGTTAAACTCGCGAGTTTTGGCTACCGGCGTCGAATCGTCCGTGGCGATCCGCGCCAAAACGCCAGCCAGAGCCTCCAACGGATGGGCGCCCGGAGTCAGCACGGCCACGCGCGCATCGCGCATGCCGGGCAGAGGCTGGCGAGCCAGTTCGGCAATCAAGCCAGCCCGCGCCAGCGACGACTTGCCTGAACCGGACGGCCCCAAGACTGGCAACAAGCGAGTTGACGGTTTGTCCGAACCGGGAGACTGCAGATCGCGCAGCTTTTCCCACAGCCGCCGTGTCTGCTGCTCGCGGCCGAAGAACCGATCGGCTTCCGTTTCGTGAAAGGCCAGCAGGCCCATGTAAGGATTTGGGCCGATTTCTTCCGAAGGCGGTTCTTCCGGTTCGCGCCGCTCGGCCACGGCCTGGTAGATGACAACCTTGACGTGATTGTTGTCTCCGGTAACGAAGGCATTGCCACTGGCATCGCGGCCGACGCTGATGCCCCGGTCGTCTCCAGCCTGACCTGCAGGCATCTCCGCTTGTCCTTCCGCCATGGGGTCCGTTGGCATTGGTTCAGCCCCCGCACAGATTCAAAGCGTTAAGCCGACGACGGGCAAGAGTTTGTGCCAGTTGTCGCCGAGCCACGAGACGACGTTGGTTATGTGTCCCTTCAGGCTCGCGGCGGTCTCGGCGAAGCCTTCTGCTTTCTTCGCATACTTGATTGCGCGATCAAGTGCGTCACCCACTTCATCGCGACTCGGCTCGGACTTGGCGAGTTCGTCGTGAGCGTCTTCAAACGCACGGTCGATCTTCTTTCGGTCTTCCGACTGCAACTGCCCGAGCAACTCGCGGAGGGAAGCCAGTTCGGCCTTGATGTCTACCGATTCCGGCGAAGGAAGCGTGGTTTGGGTGAATTGAAGCGAGGCGACGTTATGATCACCGGTTTGAATCACGTTGCCGGTGGCATCTCCGCCGATTGAAACTGATCGGTTACTGCGATCGTTTGGCTGGGACATGCGCTTTCTCCTAAGACAATTACCTACCTCGATAGGGGCCCCTCAATTGTAACCGTGTTGGCTGACGAAGTTAATAAGGCTGTGCCGTTGTGCGTGTGTGTATCCTCCACAGCGGCGCAAAGGCTGACTACAACGGTTCCTCCACCGTTCCCGGAGATGGCCTCATTCTCCTTGTCCTCCCGCGAAACACAGAATTCGGCCGTCTTGCAGGGAAACGAAAACGCGTGCCTTGGGATCTATGGCCATGCCTCCCTTGACCGCTGGGGCCGGTAGCTCTTTGCGCCAGATCTCGGTACCGTCTGCGATGTTCACCGCGGATAGGAACGATTCGGTTTGGCCTGCCGCGTCGGTTTGGCCCGCGGCCAGAAGTGCGTTGGGGGCGACGACGAAGCTGTTGTACTTCGCCCGCTGCGGGTGCTCCCAGACGGTCGGCGTCTTGATTGCCGGCTGTCCTCGCCGTGGCAGGATTCGCCAGTCGGGACCGAGCTTGGCCACGTTGGGTGGCAGCGGTTCGAACAGGGCCAAGGTGGAATGAACGGCGCCGCTGTAGTCGACGGAGTAGTTCAACGTCTTGCCGTCGGCAAATGTGTGGTTCAGCGATACGTACTGGCCAAACTCCGGATAGTACGCGTAGAAGACGGTTCGAAAACTCGAACCGACGCGGTCCGTAACCGTGCTGGTACACTCGCCCGTTTTCAATTCGTAACTTGCCAGGTCACAAGCATTCCCGCCAGCGAAACACAGTTGGTCGCCGCGCAGGAACAGGCTTCCCTGCAGGCTGACGCCATTCTCGGCACCAGGGGACATCGCGCCGGAAGTGTCATTGCACCATTTGACTTCGCCCGTGACGGCGTCCAGGGCGTATACGTGCGTCCCATCGTAGTGGGCGATGCCTGCGGCGGCGTAGACGATGCCTTTGTCCACGACCACGCCTCCGGCCACCGGCCACGTAGAACTGAGTTTGCCAAGGACGGGAATCCACCGTTGGGCGGGCGCCGCGCGGAATTTCCACAAGGGGCGTCCCGTGGCGGCCTCGAAGGCGTATACGTGACCGTCGGCCGAACCCACATAGACGCGACCTTCCCAGACGGCAGGCGGGAAGAAGATCGCCCCGCCCGTGTAGCCCTTCCACTTCGGCTTGCCATCCGCGGCGTTCAGCGCCTGCACCACTCCATTCTCATCACCGACGAAGACCATTCCACCGGCGATTACCGGTGCCGTTGGCATCCCGGCCACGGTCGGCTCGATAGTCCATTGCCTGGAAATTTTTTGGGGAACGGCGACTTCGGTCGTGGATGTCCTGCTGTTATCGCCTTGGTAAGTCGGCCAGTCGTTTGGCTGGGCATCGAACTTCTCGACGGTCGTCGGGTCGCCATGGCCTTGTACCAGTCGAGACCGATCCGCTCCGGGCCGGTAGTCGAAGTCCCCGGCCGGTGCCAGGCAGATGTTACCGTACAGCGACAGTTGGCAGCGGCATTTCCACGGTCCCCAGTGCAGCAAGCCGCCGGAGATGATCACGCCTTCGTAGCATGGCGGGCGCATCGGGGCAATGTGCCGGGCCGCCGCCGCGCCGAGGTCGATGCGGGTTGTGCCTCCCGGGGCACGATAGAAGATGCTGTCAGCACTCCCGGTGACCGCCGTGCAACCTCGCCCGCCAACGAAGTGACTCAGCACGTTCCCTGTGTCATATTCCATGGAGAAGCTGCTGTCGCCTCCGGTAAAGCCGATCGCGTACAGCGCGTCTTCACGCAGCAGCAGATGAACGCTCCCGCCATCCACCATGGGGACTTCTTTCTGCCACGCGAGTTTTCCGTCTTCGGTCGAGACGACGACCACTCGCGGCATTCGAGGGCCCGAGAAGAAGAGATACTCGTCGTTGCACCGGACGTAGATCATTGGCGACAAACCAGTCCAGCGCGGCTGGGCCGCAAACCGCGGCCCGATCGCCTGAAGTAGATCGGGATCCGTGGCTTTCCAGACCACCTCGCCGGAACCGGCGTCCAAGCAACCGAGGAATCTTTCGGGGCTAAGGAAGTAGACGCGGCCGTTGCGCATGCACACGGCCCGGCCGTCTATGAACTCCTGTTCTCGGTGTCGCCAAAGAACCTCTTTGGTTTTCACGTTGACGGCAAACAGCGTGCGGCCTTGGCCCCAAGCCGTTTTCGCATCCTTGTAGTCGAATCCGGGCCAATTGGCTCGCGGCCAGCCGCCCACGCCGAACACGTCCGAGCGAAGAACGGACGCCTGGAATTCCTTGTCGCCCACCAGCCCGCAGAGGACGTCGCCGTCCATCGCCATCCATTTCCACACCGTGCCATCTACTCGTGGTTCAGGCGAGCGGATCTCGCCAGTCAACTTGCCAGTCGCCGTGTCCAGGAGTTTGCAGGAATTGTCATCGGCCAGATACAACGTCTCGGGCGTCGCGACGATGGTGTTGCGCAGGACCATGAATCCTTCGCTCACCGGCCGCTTCCACAAGATGGTTCCGTTATAGGCATTGACGGCCAGCAACGTGTTCAACATGGGATTCTGGTTTGCTTTGTGAGCCAGATGCCCAGTGACCCTGAATACCCTTCCTGCCGACGCGACCGTAACCGCCGGCGAGGGAGCGAACTTCGGTTCGGCGATAAACTGCGTCAGATACGGTGCGCGAGCGACCTGATCGGCCGACTGCGGATTGTTGTCCGGTCCGTGGTATGGGTAGCTCCAATCGTCCGTCCCGTCGGCGGATGGCTTGACGATTTCCTCGCTGCCGATAATTGCCTTCGCTCCGGGGTGCAGCACTCGCAGAAGCTCTTCCTTGGCGACGGATTCCGCCGCGGACGGAGCCACGAGCGCCGCGTCCGCCAGATTGTCGGCCAAGTGGATCGACTCGAAATCCGCGCGGTTGACAAAAACGCGCTTGCCCAGCAAACCGGCCGCCTCCGCGGCCTGTCGGACCGCCGTCGCTTCAGCGCAATTGGTCGACTGAAAATACACAACCAACTCGTTGCCTTCGGTCAGAGCCGTCACAGATTCCGGTTGATCCGCTTTCGGCAAACCAAGAACGACACAGATTCCCTTCTGGGTACCCACGTTCTTTGGAGTCGACGCGGCCTCGGCTCCGGCTGCGGTTGGCCCGGCAGCAAGAGTCAGTGCTGCAACCGCGAAGCCCCACAGCCAAAATGACAGAACGGCCGATCGTCTTGTACGACAATTCATGGTATTACCTCCACCTGAAAACCAAAGAAGATCTATTGTGGGGCACGTTACCAACGTGCCAAGCACGATGGAATCGTGCCCCACTTTGTCATAAGAATCACAATCCGCGCCAGGCCTCCGGCCGCAGTGCTGATTTGCCGCGCGCGAGCGCAGCATCCAGCGTTTCCAACAGGCTCTCCTTGTCCCGCGAGAGCGTACCGGCTAACGGCACATAATTCGATGCGTGGTTCGTGCGGAACAGGCAACGGGTCAAACCGTTTGTGTGCAAGATAATCTGACGCAATTCGGCCAGCATGTCTTCCGGCCCCGGAAGCTCGAACTTGCCTTCCTGCCATTGTTGGTGAAGCGGCGTACCGGGCACCAGCATCAGCGTCAGCAGCGATAAGTACGGCGGATCCATGTCGCTGACCACTCGACCGGTCGCCTCGGCATGTTCCGCTGAGAGTTCCGCACCACCCATGCCCAGAATCCCAATGACCGAGATTCGAATACCCGCCGCCTTGGCATGGTGCACTGCCTCGATCATTTCGGAGGAAGTAGCTCCCTTATTGACTCGCCGGAGAACCTCATCGCTGCCGCTCTCCAGCCCGAGGTAGACGATCTGCAGGCGTTTTTCGCGGAGCAACGTCAATTCGTCGTGGCTCTTGTCCAGCAGATCGCGGGCATTGGCGTATGCTCCAACGCGTCGCAGGTTCGGAAAGGCGGCAGACAGCGCGTCGAGGATCGGGACAAGCCGGCGCGTGCTCAGCACCAGCGCGTTGCCGTCGGCCAGGAAGACTCGCATCGTGTCGGGGATTATCTCTCGCGTCAGCTCGATGTCTTCCAGCACTGCTTCAGCAGGCCGCACCTGAAACGGCTTGTCCAAGTACGTACCGCAAAACGCACACTCGTTGTGAGAACAGCCGTACGTGATCTGCAGGATGTAGCTATCGGCCTCGCTCGGCGGCCGAACGACCGTACCGTAGTAACGCATATTGGCACCATACACCGAGTGGCGAACGCAGGCAATCAGCCAAGCGGGTCGCCGCGGCCTTGATCCTGTCGCTCGGTGGTAATGACTGCCATCGGCAACAGCAGGCAGAAACAGGAAGTCACCAGGGCTGCCATACTGCCGAGCACGACGGGCCCCGCGATGCTACGCACGGCAAATGTCCCCATCGCGTACACGACGATTCCGGAAAACCACAACGCCGCCAACGCCAAGGCGAAGGGTATCGCGCTGCGCAGAAAGCCACCCCAGATGGAACTCACCGAACTCAGTTCGTCGCGACTCCGGCGGCGTACCGACTCGCAGATCAACAGTTTGCCCACGACCGCCAGCAGCAATATCGCAGCCGACGCAAATATCAATGGCATCGTCACGGCCGCGTGGACGAGTTCGATCGTCGCAAGCACTATCAAGACCTGGAGTGAACTCGCCAGGCTGCCGCCCAAACCCATTAGGCCGTATCGCAGCAGCAGCACCAGCCAGATCGCCACCAGCGCGCCAAGTGCGATAGAGATAACAAGCCCCGCCGTTTGGTGCGCCGTTCCGTCCGAAGCAATTGCCGTCTCACTGACCGGCGTTTCGTTGAGCATCACCGGCAGCGTTCCGGCGTGCAGCACGTTGACAATGAAGTCGACATCTTCTTGCGTGAAACTGCCTGTGATCTGGCCACGATCTCTGATCTGGCTGATGACCCGTGGCGCGGAAAGCACCTGCCCGTCGAACAAGATGGCCATCCGTTGATAAGTATCTCTCGCCTCGTCCGGCAGATTGCTGCCGGTCAGCGCGCCCATTAAACCAGCGCCCTGCCCTCTCATATTGA
>JACKQG010003136.1_pt1 | contig 20652 bp, 19 predicted proteins | sample 8237621 | NCBI WGS metagenome assembly JACKQG01 (sample SAMN15677084, study PRJNA649215) | marine metagenome | biome: marine; feature: Black Sea; material: saline water; isolation source: suspended particulate matter (SPM) from the Black Sea western gyre | collected 2013-06-09/2013-06-10 | depth... | reverse complement strand
CCTGAAAGGGTGAAATATAAATCACTAACATTTCATCAAAGTGAATTCTTTTATTTTCTCAACATTCGTTGACATCTCCCCAAATAATCTATTTGTACTTTTGTCTTGGTCCCGCCAGGGCGGGACCAAAAAATCAAGACCGGTTTAAAAATGTTGCTAAAATTCAACAAAAATACCTAAAAAATAAAAACTCTCCGTCAACTGACGGATCAAACCCCAGTACGGTCATTCTTCCCTACGGGGCAGGCATTTATTTTTCTTAACGGTATTTTCGTAGAATTTCTTAACGCCATTTTTAAAATGGTCATTTTTCAGTTTAATTATATTTTAGCTTATTTTGAATTATATATGTCGTTAAATACAGATTATATTACAGTTGTATTATTAATATGAAGTGAGAGATATGAATTTTTTAGTAAAAATAACGGGGAATTTCTCCCCGTTTTCCATTGATTTGTAGCTGGTTGTTATTGTTACACGACGCCCTGATCCAGCATTGCATCTGCAACTTTTATGAATCCTGCGATATTTGAACCTTTAACATAATTAACGTACTCTCCCTTTGTACCTTGTTTAACGCAGGCATCGTGGATATTTTTCATGATGTTGTGCAATTTTTGATCCACTTCTTCGCGTGACCAACCAAGGCGCATACTGTTCTGACTCATTTCCAGACCAGAAACCGCCACTCCACCGGCGTTAGCTGCCTTCCCAGGTCCAAATAGAATTTCTTTCTCGTGAAAGACTTCAATTGCTTCAGGTTCACATGGCATATTGGCACCTTCTGCAACACAGACACATCCATTATCAACCAGCATTTGAGCCTCTTCTTTATTGATTTCATTTTGAGTTGCAGAGGGAATGGCTACCTCTACTTGTGCTTTCCATGGTCGCTTGTTTTCCCAATACTCACAACCGTATTTTTCTGCATATTCCTTGATCCGACCACGCTTTACATTTTTCAGTTCCATAATAAATTGCAGCTTTTCCTCATCAATCCCATCAGGATCGTAAATGGATCCATTTGAGTCGGATAAGGTCACAACCTTTCCTCCAAGCTGATTAATCTTTTCGTTTGCATATTGAGCTACATTACCGGAACCGGAAATAGCCACCGTTTTACCTTCGAAGGATTCACCGCGAGTATTCAGCATTTCTTTTGCGAAATAGACAGCCCCATATCCAGTTGCTTCTGGACGAATCAAACTTCCTCCCCAATTAAGTCCTTTACCGGTTAGAATACCTGTAAATTCATTGCGAATCCGTTTGTACTGGCCAAACAGAAATCCAATCTCTCGACCTCCAACACCAATATCACCAGCGGGGATATCGGTATTGGGTCCCACATGGCGATAGAGTTCAGTCATAAAAGACTGGCAAAAGGTCATTACTTCATTATCAGATTTACCCTTTGGATCAAAGTCTGATCCCCCTTTACCGCCCCCCATAGGTAGTGTGGTTAGACTGTTTTTAAACACCTGCTCGAATCCCAGGAATTTCAAAATGCTTAGATTAACAGATGGATGGAAACGAAGACCTCCTTTATAGGGACCGATTGCTGAGTTAAATTCAACTCGATATCCACGATTAATTTCAATTTCCCCACGATCATTCCGCCAGGGTACTCGGAACATAAGAACACGTTCCGGTTCAATGATACGTTCCATAATTTTTGCATGGACGTAGTGGGGATTTTCTTGTAAAAAATCCCAGATGGATTCGACAACTTCGTATACAGCTTGATGAAATTCCTTTTCACCAGGATTCTTTGCGGTAACTCTTTCCATAAATGAATCAATTGATGAATACATTTGTTAGTTCTCCTTATTTAATAATGATTTTGGGTGTGTAATCTTACGATATTTAAATACATTAAACGGCGGAAATTTACAACGAATTAAATGTTCAAGTAAAAATATTTTTTACTATTTTTACATTTCAAGTCCAGTATCAAAAATATCAGAAAGTAGTGTAGATACAAGTTTGTTTTCAAACCTCAATATCAGAATTTTAATCTTTTCAATTCACTTGCATTGAAGAGTAATATTGAACACTAATAAGTATCTCCGTCTGAACAAAGTTTGTCTGACAGGTAACTATTTTATGAATAATACTTCCCGTCTGGACAGGGTGGGGTGATCATAGTGACGAATAATTGAGGTTATCAGATAAAAAGTGTTATACTCTTAAATAATACTTTGTAATTTTCAATAAATTACGAATTACAATAATTTATGGAAATTTGAATGAATCTTACTCAATATCAATCGGTACTAAAAACATTGAGCAAAGGTTTTTTGGACGTTATTTATCCACCTTTTTGCCTGGTATGTGATTCGAAGTTAATGGTAAATGAAAAAGCTGTTTGTTCATCATGTTGGACTCAATTGACGCCCGTCGTAGAGTGGGATTGGAAAGAGAAAATAACCTTTGGAGAAGGAATTGATAAAGTAATGACTGGCTGGTATTTTGATGATCTGTTCCAAACAATTATTCATAATTTAAAATACCAGGAGTTTCGAATCATCGCAAAGGAGTTTGGTATTCGTCTCGCAAAGATGTTTAAGCAGGAAATAAGCAATGATCAAATTGAGGTTGTTATCCCCATTTCATTACATAAGGTAAAGTTAAAGCAACGTGGATTTAACCAGAGTGCTTTAATTGCCAGTCCCATGGCCAGAGAATTACACATTGAGTATAGACCTAATCTTGTAATAAGACATCGCAATACCGTGTCACAAACATCTTTAGGCGTTGACGATAGGAGAAAAAATGTATCAGGAGCATTTCGTGTTAAAGATATGGAAGAATTTAGAAGGTTCCTGATTGTAGATGATGTCCTTACAACAGGGGCGACCCTTTCAGCTTGTGCTCAATCTTTGAGAAAGTCCGGTGCTCACTATATTTCAGTTATCACTGCTGGGACACCCAAAAAACCAGTCGTAAAGCAAATTGAGGATGAAAATGAAAACGATCAAAGATCTTAATCTTCATAGGCAGCGTGTGCTAATGCGAGTGGACTTTAATGTGCCGTTACTGGACGGACAAGTAACCGATGACTTTAGGATTCAGGCAGCGTTACCATCTATTGAATTCTGTATGGAAAAAGGTGCTTCTTTGATTTTGATGTCCCATTTAGGAAGGCCAAATGGGAAGTATGTTAAAGAATTAAGTTTAATACCGGTGGGAGAGGTTCTTTCGGATATCATTGAAAAATCAATCAAATTCAGTACTGATTGTATTTCCCAGGAAGGAATCAATGTATCCAAACATTTGATTCCCGGTGAAATTCACCTGTTAGAAAACCTTCGATTTCACGATGGTGAAACGGAAAATGATCCTAAGATAGCCAATAAACTTGCCCAACATGGAACAGTTTATGTGAATGATGCCTTTGGTACAGCTCATCGTGCCCATGCATCAAATGTGGGTGTAGCACCCCATTATCAGCAGAAAGGGATTGGACTTTTGATGGAGAAAGAGTATGCGTTTTTACACGATTCTATGGTAGAGCCAAAGCGTCCACTTGTGATTGTTCTTGGGGGAGCCAAGATTGGGACAAAATTGAATCTGATCAATCGTTTTATACATTATGCTGATGAAATCATTGTTGGAGGTGGAATGGCTTTCACATTTTTAAAAGTTATGGGCTATTCAATTGGGAAATCGCTTGTTGAGGAGGATCTTTTTGAAACTGCTGCGGGAATCCTGAAGAAGGCAGAGTCGAAAGGTGTGGATATTCACTTTCCGAAAGATTTTTCGGTAACTGATAATATTGATTCAGGAATTAAGTTAGCTGAGAAAAAACTGGGTGAGATTGAGGATGACGAGATAGCGCTTGATATTGGGAGTGAAACTATTAGCTCTTTCAGATTTATTATCGAAAATGCAAGTACCCTTGTGTGGAATGGTCCTATGGGTGTCTTTGAGAAGTCTGAGTTCCGTCGTGGTACGATGGCTATTGCAAAAGAGATAGCCAATGTAAAAAGTCGTGGTGGGTGTTCAATTATTGGAGGTGGAGATACAGCAGCAGCCGTCCGAAAATTTGGGATGGAAACATTTATGTCCCATATTTCCACTGGAGGTGGTGCTTCTCTAAAGCTTCTGGCCGGTCAGGAACTTCCAGCATTAGAGGCATTAAAGGAATAGAAAAAATGAGAAATAATCACATAATCGCAGCAAACTGGAAGATGAATAAAACTCCTCAGGAGAGTTATAATTTTGTAAAAAATCTCAGGGATAAACTTTTGGATAAACCTGATGTAAATATTATATTATGCGCCCCATATACATCATTATTCTACATTAGTTCGTTTTTTAATAGTGAGAATTTTGACCTGGGAGCACAAAATATGCATTGGGCTTCAGAAGGTGCTTATACAGGTGAGATATCCCCGGATATGTTACTTGCGTCTTCCGTCAAATGGGTTATTTTAGGACATTCTGAAAGGCGGCATATTTTTGGTGAAACGATTGATGAGATCACAAAAAAAGTTGTGAGAGCGGTGCGGGAAGGACTTCGCCCAATTTTTTGTTTTGGTGAAAAATTAGAGGAACGGCGTGAAGGAAAGACGAAAGAGGTACTTTCTGGTCAATTATCACCCATTATCGATAGATTTAATGAGTCGGATTTGCAGGAAATGTTGTTTGCCTATGAGCCGGTATGGGCGATTGGAACTGGATTGAATGCAGAGCCAGATCAAATTCAGGAGGCACATCATATTGTTAGGGAGTTTGCAGGTGAAAATGTACGAATATTGTATGGAGGCAGTGTCACTCCAGCCAATGCGACGGAATTGATCAACGTAGAAGGTGTTGATGGATTTCTTGTAGGAGGAGCCAGTTTAGAATTAGAAAGTATTTGGAAGATAATTAATTGCGTATATAACGCAAGAATTAGGAGTAATTAAATGTATGGTTTTTTGGTGTTTTTACACGTTTTAGTTAGTGTCATGTTAATACTGGTGATTTTAATGCAAGCCAGTAAAGGAGGAGGGTTATCAGGAACATTTGGAAGTGGTATGTCCATGGCTGTTTTTGGAGGCAGAGGTGCAGGAGGTTTCCTGACAAAGCTTACAGTCGGTTTGGCCATCGGTTTTATGGTTCTGGCAATCCTCATCAGTCTGGTGCACACCCCAAATATTGAGAGTGGTTCTATTGTTAGAAAAATGGCAGAAGAAGAGCTCATATCTCCAGCGGATGAGCTTCCAGTTCCGATCTCACTCCCGACGGAATAAGCTGAGACATATGTGGTACATTGCCGAAGTGGTGGAACTGGTAGACACGCTGTCTTGAGGGGGCAGTGTCCATTCGGACGTGCGGGTTCGAGTCCCGCCTTCGGCACCAAAAACATCTAAAAAATAGGAGCGAAATATGAGACGTGGATTTATCCCCTTTGCGATTATACTTACAGTAATGTTGACAGCTCAAGGATTCAATGAACTTATCTCCGAATGTAAGTTGTTAATCGATGAAGGAGACTTGGTGCTTGCAGAACAAAAACTACAGGAGATTCTGGAACAAAATAATATGTTTGCTACGGCTCATTATCAATTAAGTCGTATTGCTTATATGCGTGGTGATCTGAAAAAAACTGGTGAATATCTTAGAAACGCAATCACTAGTGATCCCAGAAATGAAGAATACCGTTTAGAATATAATAAGATTGGTGAAATAAATTCTATGATGGCAAATGGCAACAGGAAGTTATCCGGGGGAGACTATGAAAAGGCAATTGTTAAGTTTGAGCAAGTTCAAGAGAAATATCCAGATTTTCCAGGTGCACCCTTTTATATCGGATTAGCTAATCTGCGTAGTGATGAGATAAAAGAAGCGGCAGCTAATTTTCGACTCGCATTAAAAATCAGTTCAAACTATGAAAAAGCTAAAAGACAATTGAAAAGTCTAGCAGACCGGACATTCAATTCTGGTAACCAGTTAATACGAGGAGGTGAATATGATCAGGCGATTTCCGAATATGAACTGGTACTTGAATTAGATCCGAACTATTATAAAGCTCACTTCCAACTGGGAGCTATCGGTACTAAGTTAGGGGATTACGAAAATGCCATCGAACGATATAAAAAGACCGTTGAAATTAATCCCTTGTACGCCAAGGGGTGGTTTTCTCTTGGACTTGGCTATCAGAGGACTGGTCAAATTGATAAAGCGCTTGAGATGTTGACCAGGTCAGTTGAGGTGGATTCAGGATATGCAAAAGCATACGCCCAGATTGGTATGATTTATCTCGACCAGAAAAATTATGAAGCCTCAGAGATATCATACAATAAAGCTATCCAGTGTGATCCCAATTATGCTAAACCATATCTTGATCTTGGAAAGTTATATGTTCTTAATGAAAGATGGGAAGAGGCAGTCTCCACCCTGATGAGGGGTACCGATCTTGATGGAAAGAATTATATTGGATTCAGTATTCTTGCTCAGGCATACAATGTTTTGGGACAATGCATTAAGGCAAAAGAAGCTGCCTATAATTCCATTGAATTAAAGAGTAATTATGCGGCGGCTTTATTTGAATTAGGAATAGCTGAGAAGTGTTTAGGTAACCGGACGGCAGCTCTGAAAGCATTTGAAAAGGCACGAAATGATAGAACCTGGCGTAAACAGGCGGAATATGAAATAGAGAAAATCAAGCATCCTGAAAGATTTGAAGAATAATCACTATCCAGTATCAGGGGGTTACTGATGATCACCCCTTTTTTTATTCCTCTTAACATTGATATTTTAACCAGTAAATTATAATGTATGATAAAAACCGTTAATTATGGATATGATGAAGATAATTACTACAGAGGTTGCTATTAATTTTGTGATTGGAGATACAACTATCCTGATTAATTCACCAGCCTTTTTAAAATGATTACTAACCATTTGTATTTATTACGTTTGGGAATAAACTTTACTCGAATTATTCACTTTAATTAATCAGGTTATGTTTTTCACTAATCTAATAATATTTTTACACTTTTCAGCTAACCATTGAACCGTTAGTGAATAATTCAAGCTATAACGGTAGATTCAAGGGTTGGTATTTTAACAATATTACAAACTTATTGACGTTGTGAAATTTAACGATGAGCAGTAGATTTTCCATCGGTAACGATATTGTTGAGATCAGAAGGATCAGGCAACTTATTAACCAATACGGACCAAGATTTTTTAAACATGTATTTACTAACCGGGAGGTTGAGTGGTGTAACCAAAGGATGGAACCTTCGGTTCACTTAGCTGGTCGGTTTGCTGCTAAAGAAGCCATTAAAAAAGCGTTGATGGCTCTGGGAGAACCCGAAACAATTCCACTTCGTTCCATTGAAATTTTCCGGGAGGATGGACAACCACCTAAAGTTGAATTACATTGTGAATTATCCCGTTTGTATCGTGTTCAGGTCTCTATCTCTCATACCAATTCTACGGCAACAGCTGTAGCTTTTATGGAGGTCGAATGAGGATATTTTCTTCAAGAGAGGCTCGCTCAATTGATAGACACGCCATTGATGATTTAGGTATTTCGGGTGAATATTTAATGGGGAATGCAGGCTTATCAGTAGCTGAAAAAGCAATGAAAATGTTGCTTGAGTCAGGGGGATCAAAAGCACTCATTATTGCTGGAAAAGGAAATAACGGGGGAGATGGTTATGTTGCCGCCTTAAAGCTCGTGGAGTTTGTAAAAGATGTTTGTCTGATTTCGACATCTCCAAAGGATGAAATCAAGGGAGACGCAAAAATATTTCACGACAGATGCGTAGAACAAGAGATCGAGATTCAGTATGAAGTGGAACCGGAGTCCTTTGATACCTACGGTTTCAATCTGATTATTGATGGTTTACTTGGTACGGGAATCAAGGGTAAAGTTAAAGGTGTTGCAAGAAAGTGGATAGACTGGATAAATCAAACAAGGTTGTCCGTTTTGGCTATTGATATACCTTCCGGTATTTCTGCAGATAATGGTCAGGTATTAGGTTCTGCTATTCGAGCCGATGCAACGGTAACTATGGGGTTTTTGAAACAAGGACTTGTCATCAATCCGGGGGCAGAATATGCTGGTGAGGTTGATCTTGTGGATATTGGTTTTCCTGAAAGTGCTTTTGAAGTCATTAGTTCCAATAAAGTCGTGTTTGATGAATCTATTGCTGTTGAATATTTAAAGAAACCTCCATCGAATACGTACAAACACAGACAGGGTAAAGTGTTTATTCTTTCAGGTTCCCGTGGGTTTACCGGGGCTGGATGTCTAACTGCTGAAGCGGCATTAAGAACGGGAGCGGGCTTGGTCATTGCAGGGGTTCCAGAATCTCTTAATCCTATTTTTGAAGAAAAATTGACCGAGGTGATTACAGCTCCATTGCCGGATAAAGGTATGGGAAGGTTTTTAAACGAATCATGTACAAAACTAGAAAATCATCTCGATTGGTGTGATGTTGTGGCTATTGGACCGGGAATTGGGACAGATCATACTACGATGGAATTTGTTGAGAAAGTATTTGAAATGTGCTCTAAACCGATGGTCATCGATGCTGATGCACTAATTCCCTTTCACGACAAACCTGATCTTTTAAAAAAGGTGAAAAAAGAATGTATTCTCACCCCACATCATGGAGAAGCTGCCGCATTTATGGGGGTGGATAAACAGACCATTATTGATGATCCATTTCGCTTTATGAAGGAGATGGTACAGGCAACCGGTGGGGTTGTTGTATTGAAGGGGGCTCCAACGATAGTAGGATTTAATGATACCATTGTTATAAACAGTTCAGGTCACCAGGGTCTTGCTACAGCGGGTAGCGGAGATGTCCTGACTGGGATGATTGCCGGGTTTGTGGGGCAGAAACTTCCTCTTGAAATTGCTGCACAGTTGGGAGTATTTATTCACGGAAAAGCAGCTGATACACTATTAAAAACTCGTGGATACCGCGGATTACTTGCAGGTGATTTACTTCAAACCATACCTTCAATAATTATGTCATATGAACTTTGTTAGATATCGTCGTATTACTGCTTGCTACTGTGTGTTGATATTGTTGTTTTCATCCATCCCGGGGAAATCAATCCCTGAGACTAGACTTTTTAGTTACGATAAATTACTACACATATTTGAATATGCAATACTGGGTTGGCTTCTCGCTGGTTCTTTGGAGCAAAGGAATTTGAAATTCATCATAGGAATTCTTTTATTTGGAATGGTATTTGGTGGTTTTGATGAACTATGGCAGTCTGTTACACCAGATCGAAATATGAGCGTTTATGATTGGTTATCTGATTGTATTGGACTGATTCTTGGATTTTTCATATATTTATTACGATTGAAGATTATTTTTCCTTCGGGTAAAGTTCGATATGGATAAGCTTGTTATCATTGGAAAGAACTCATTGTCAGGAACCGTTAACATCAGCGGTGCGAAAAATGCTGTACTTCCAGCTATGGCTGCAACACTGATTGCTCCTGGTATCTATCGCATTCATAAAGTTCCTGATCTTCGTGATACCCGCACAATGATCAAGTTACTTGAAATTATTGGTGCAAAAGTCGTCTATGAAAATGGAATCCTCGAAGTTGATACTCGCGAATGTGATAACCCGGAGGCTCCTTATGAGCTTGTCAAAACGATGCGGGCATCATTTTACGTTTTGTGTCCTCTTCTTGCTCGTTTTGGTTATGCCAGAGTATCTCTTCCAGGTGGATGTGCCTGGGGTCCCAGACCGGTAAATTATCACATTTCTGGAATCGAGAAGATGGGGGCTAAAACGGAATTGGATCAGGGATACATTATTGCAAAAGCAGATCGATTGAAAGGGGAGACTATAAGTTTTGATACTTCCTCAGTTGGGGCGACAGGGAATCTTTTGATGGCATCTGTTCTTGCTGAAGGTAAGACGATTATTCAAAATGCTGCACGAGAGCCAGAAATTATGTTTCTCTGTAGATTTCTGAACGAAATGGGTGCTGATATATCAGGAATTGGAACAGACTGTCTCATCATCCACGGGGTAGATGATTTACGCCCTGTTGAAATCGAAGTGATTCCTGACCGAATCGAAACAGCTACTTTTCTAATTGCTGGTGCTTTAATTGGAGAGGGGGTCACGGTGGCGGATGTAGAACCAGAACATTTAACTGTCATTCTCGATAAACTACAGGAAGTTGGTTGTGAAATGACCATAGAAGATAAATCCATAGCAATTTTCCGTGAAGAACCGCTGAAGCCGGTAAATGTTGTAACGGCTGTCTATCCGGGATTTCCCACTGATGTTCAAGCTCAATGGATGGCGTTAATGACTCTGGCAAAAGGTTCATCTGTTATTACTGATACGATTTACCACGACAGGTTTACTCATGTGGCAGAATTAACTCGGCTGGGAGCAAGAATTAAATTACAGGATAATGTGGCTACAGTTACGGGTGTAAACGAACTCCGTGGAGCAACTGTAATGTCAACAGATATTCGTGCCAGTGCTTCGTTAATATTGGCAGCTCTTGCTGCCGAAGGTCGTACGGATATCTCTCGAGTCTATCATATTGATCGTGGATATGAGAAGATTGAGGAAAAGCTCAGAGGGATCGGGGCACAGATCTGGCGTGCCGAAGAATAGCTAATTATGGCATTTGTTTGAGGGCAATAATAATTTTTTTAGTAATGGTTTCCGGTGAAGTTCTGTCGGTATTTAGTCTCAAGTCGGCTTGTTGAAAGAAAAGGTTTCTATACTCTAATTTTTGTTTAATAAAGGATTCTAAATCTTTATCAGGGAAATCTTTCATCTTTTTAAGTCGTTCAATTAAAATATTTGGAGAAGCTTCAAGCCAGATGGTGACACCACTGTTTTTCATTGTTTCAAATTTCATTGTATCTAAAACAGAATCACAATTTGAAGCAAACACTTGATGTTCTCCTTGAGATAATTCACGTAAAATGGTTGTTTCCATATTTTTAAATGATTCTTCCCCAAACGTATCAAAAATTTCTTGGAGTGGGCGGTTGTATATAGCTTCTATGGTTTGATTAATATCAACAAATGCCCAGTGGAGGTGATTAGCCAGTATTTTCCCGATGGTCGATTTCCCAACACCGTTCATACCTATGAGATAGATATTTCTAAGTCCGAGTTTCATTTTTGTTTTAGCACCTTATTAAATATTAATACACTTTCTCATTGAAAACAAATAAGATGTTGAATTAAATTAACAATCAAAATTTACATTGATTTTTGAAAATTGGTTTATAATTGGAGTAATGGCAGATCTTATGGATTTTACTGTTTCTATCTGATAAACAAACTTCTGGAGAGGTGGCCGAGCTGGCTGAAGGCGCCCGCCTGCTAAGTGGGTTTTCGGAGAGTATCCGGAACGAGGGTTCGAATCCCTCCCTCTCCGCCAATCTGCGCTAAAGCTTCGATTGGCATGCCAAATTATGCGTTGAAGCTTCAGTTGAAAATGCTTCCTGATTTACACCTTTTCCAGGTGAATTAGGCTGATTATAAAAATAATGTATTATTGAGGTAAACTAATGTACTATGTCTAAATTGTTTGGAAAATGTAGCGAAACAATATTTGTATATAGGATCTACAAATAAGCTGAAACGAAGGTTAGATGGACATAATCAAGGTAAATGCCAGGCTACCAAACCGTATACTCCCTTGATTTTAATCGCTTATGTTGCGGTGAATACAGACTTGTCCGGCTCCCGACTTAGAAAAATGGATTTCTATACAAAAATAACCCGAGATACAAGCATTAAAACGGTGTCAATACCCAAATACCACCCCCTCTTTTCATTCTCCCCCATCAAGGGGGAGAAGGTTTTGCCGGGAAGTCACATCTCAGATTCTTATTGTAGACCCTGGCTACCCGCCCTTATTCTTCAGGAGCTGGTGAGCAAAACTGTTTAAGGCTATGCTACCAAGAACTCCTCTCCCCTGGTGGGAGAGGAAAAAGGTGAGGGAGGATATGTTCTCTTCTCAAGATTTTCATTGTAACAAAAGCTACGAGAGTTTTTGTAAGATTGAATCTGGCTCACATTGGACAGCTCCTAGAATAAAAATGCTATCCAGGTACGCATTATTGTGATGAGTCGTAAAATATAATATTTAAATGGAGGTGTGGCAGAGCGGTTGAATGCACTGGTCTTGAAAACCAGCGTTCCGATACCTCGGGACCGTAGGTTCGAATCCTACCACCTCCGCTTTTTTTCAAATGATAAGAAATGATTGCAAGTACAAATAGGATTATCTTGAGTATGTGATTTTATTTTTATTTCCAATGGAATTTAATCTAACTTAGTGATAATTTTAATCATTCAAAATGGAATTCACGAATCCCATAGAAAAGCGTAACACCCGGCAAGTTATGGTAGGAGACGTTCCTATCGGTGGTGGAGCTCCCATTCCCGTTCAATCGATGACTACCACGAAGACAGACAACATTGAGGATACACTTCGACAGGTGGAACGACTGGAGGAAGCGGGATGTCAGATTATCCGGATGGCTGTTCCTAATGAACAGGCAGCGAAAGCTTTACCACTCATTAAAAAGCGAATGACTGTTCCATTAGTTGCCGATATTCACTTCAACTACAGGCTGGCACTGATGGCGGTGGATGCGGGTGTTGATAAAATCCGTATTAACCCGGGAAATATCGGGAAAAGGGAGCGTATAGAAGCCGTTATTGAAAAGGTAAAAGAGGCGGAACTTCCTATCCGCATTGGTGTCAATGCTGGGAGTCTTGAGAAGGATCTTATTGAAAAGTATGGATTTCCCATCCCGGAGGCAATGGTAGAAAGTGCAGAACGACATATCAAACTTTGTAAAGAATTTGATTTTGAAGATATTATCGTTTCCCTGAAATCTTCTGATACTCAATTGATGGTTGATTCCTACCGCCTTTTTTCGAAGAGATACAATTATCCTCTCCATCTTGGCGTGACAGAAGCTGGTCCCACCTGGAGTGGTACTATCAAATCGGCTGTTGGAATTGGGACTCTTCTTTCAGAGGGGATCGGAGATACAATCCGCATTAGTCTGACAGACGACCCCGTTGAAGAAGTTCGTGTTGGTTTTGAGATACTCAAATCTCTTGGTTTGGCGAGTAACGGTGCTACCATTGTGGCATGTCCCACTTGTGGGAGATTGGAAGTGGATCTCATTAAAATTGCTAATGTGATGGAAGAAAGACTCAAAGATGTAAAAACCCCCTTAACGGTGGCATTGATGGGATGTGCGGTAAACGGACCGGGAGAAGCAAAACACGCAGATCTTGGTATTGCTTTTGGAAAGGGAAGTGGTCATCTTTATAAAAAAGGCGTTACTCTGGAAAAGGTAAAGGAGTCGGATGCCATTGATCGACTGATGGAATTGGTCAGGGAATATGAGGAGGAAGTAACAAAAAATCGAAATAATCATAAGGAGTGAAAGATAATGAAAATACGTTTATTTCTGTTTACAATTTGCTTTTTAATATCGAGTTCCATATTTGCTCAGAAAGATTATTCCCCCATAGTCATCTATTGGAAAACGCTTACGCCGGTTGAAAAAGATATCTACCTGTTTTCATACCTCACGCAAGTATATGACACTCATACATCGCTCATCAAGGATCGTGGGAAAGGTGAAGAGCTAACGATGTGGTATTTTAATAATCGAGCTGAGAAAGCCTATAAAATTTTAGAATTGCTCGAAACAATTGACACTTCAAAGTATATCGAATGGATTGATGAGTATTACAAACATGAAGAGTACAGGGATCAACCATTTTATGAAGCATTAAATTACTCTTATCTCCACTCGCAAATAAAAGGTCAGACTCTTCTGGAAAAGTATGAGAGTTTGTTCGACGGTGAGAAAGAGAAGTGATGAACTACTAGATTGATGTGGTAGTTAAAATAGCTGGAAAATTATTATAAGAAGCCTTTGACAAACCTATTGCACAAATTAAAAAGTCTAAAATTCACCTGCTTTTCGTTGGAAAACTTGTTAATAGCACCGCTATTAACCGCATTTCCCGCCTTAATCAGGCAAATTTTAATTCTTTTTTCTTCACACATGAGGTTTATCAAAGGGTTCTATAAATTGATTTCACCAATAATCTTTAATGCACGCAAGAGTCCTCAGTAGCGCCATTCTTGGTATTGATGCCTATGAAGTGGAGATTGAAGCCAATCTCACACCAAGACCTGCTCCAAAATTTATTATCGTAGGTTTACCAGAAGGGGCAGTTAAAGAAAGTAAAGAACGAGTTATTGCCGCCGTTAAGAATTCTGATTTCAGATATCCCAGTAAAAGGACAGTAGTGAACCTCGCTCCCGCAGATATCCGGAAGGAGGGGAGTACTTTTGACCTTCCCATTGCCATAGGTGTTCTTGCAGCTCTTGGTGAAGTAAAATCCACCTTTCTGGATAAAATCTGGCTGTTGGGGGAACTTTCTCTTGATGGTTCACTTCGCCCCATTCGAGGAGCATTGCCTATTGCTATCTGTGCTGCCCAGACAGGTGTAAAGGGGATTATTCTTCCAAAAGACAATGCGAAGGAAGCTGCGGTAGCTGATGGAGTAAAAGTAGCTGGAGCTACAACGCTGACTGAAGTTGTCTCAATCCTGAACGGTGAGAAGGATATAGAATCAACTAAAGTTGATTTAGAAGAGCTATTTCGAGAGAGTCTCAACTATGGAGTAGATTTTGAGGATGTGAGGGGTCAGGAAGCCGTAAAACGTGCTTTGGAAGTGGCGGCAGCGGGAGGACATAACGTAATTCTCATCGGTCCTCCAGGTTCAGGGAAAACAATGCTGGCGAAGCGACTTCCCACAATTTTACCTCACTTAACTCTTAGTGAAGCTCTGGAGACAACCAAGATCCATTCCGTTGCAGGACTTCTTCATGTTGATAGTGGAATTATAGCTACTCGACCTTTCCGCTTGCCTCATCATACTATCAGTGACGCAGGACTTATTGGCGGGGGACATATTCCAAAACCCGGTGAGGGAAGTCTGGCTCACCACGGGGGTCTTTTTCTTGATGAGTTTGCAGAGTTTAAGAAAAATGTTCTGGAAGTCATGCGTCAACCTATGGAAAGTGGACAGGTTACAATCTCTCGCGCAGCTATGTCTGTGACTTATCCTGCCAATTTTCAACTCGTGGCAGCAACGAATCCCTGCCCTTGTGGATACGCCACTGATCCTAATAACGACTGTACCTGTAGTCAACAGATGATCCAGAAATATATGAACCGAATTTCGGGTCCGTTGTTAGACAGAATTGATCTTCACATTGATGTTCCAACTGTTCCTTTTTCAGATCTTACTGAAAAGCCAGCTGGTGAAAAATCGGATTCCATCCGTAAACGTGTGGGAAAAGCCCGGAAGGTACAACTCGATCGATTTGCTGCCGAAAAGGGTATGTATTGTAATGCTCATATGGAAACAAGTGAAATTCAACGTTTCTGTAAGATTAACGAGGGAGGGAGAACCCTCTTGAAAACTGCAATGGACAAACTTGGTCTTTCAGCTCGTGCTTATGACCGAATTCTGAAGGTATCAAGAACAATTGCTGATCTGGAGGGACAAAAAGATATTCAACCTCAGCATTTGAGTGAATCGATTCAATACCGCAGCCTGGATAGGCAGTTGTGGATGTAAGACTGATTGTTGATTAAGCTTATGAAAAGATATGATAATGCATTTGTGTTTAAAAGAGAGATAACTATCGGTTAACCAATGGTGGATTAGTGCTGAAAAATATTTATAAAAACCGGTTTTTCCTTTTACTATCCATTGGGTTTGTATTAGGTGGTTGTGCGTCTCGATTGATGGTTAAAGAGACATACAAAGATGGAAATCTGACGAAGTTCTATTATAAGAAAAGCATCATTGGTTCTACTGTTGTAAGAGAAGTTACTTTTCATCCAAACGGTCTACGAGCAGAAGAGACCTGGTATAAATCCGGTCGTCACATTGTCCGGCGGATAAATTGGGATACACAAGGTCAGCTCAGACAGGAGCAATTTTATAAAAAAGGTGTTCCAGATGGGAAATGGACATGGTGGAATGAGAGCGGTATTCCTGATTCTCAGAAGGTGTATAAAAAAGCATCCGTCGTCAAGTATACAAGGTGGTACCCAAATGGTCAAAGACGAGTGGTGAAATCCTACAGAAAGAGCTTACCTCATGGCATATGGAGATGGTGGGGAGAAGATGCTATTCCTGATTCTCTGAAGATGTACCAATTCGGTCAGTTAGATGGCAATGTAATCATCTGGCATGAGAATGGCGGACTTAAGACAAAACAATTTTACAGACGTGATAGTCGGGAGGGGAGATGGACATGGTGGAACAAAGAGGGAATTCCCGATTCACAAAAGGTTTACAGAGAGGAGTTAGTCGTTAAATATACACGTTGGCACCCAAATGGAAAAAGGTGGTTTGTCAAATCATATAAAGATGAATTACTACACGGTGAGTGGATTTGGTGGGGGGAGGATGCTGTATCTGATTCTCAGAAAGTGTATAAAAATGGGAAATTAGACGGGATGGTTCGCCACTGGTATTCTAGAGATCAACTCAGAAAGGAGGAGGAATATCATCTTGGGAAACGAGATGGTAGGTTAAGGAAATGGTACGAGCATGGTCCGTTGGAACGCGAGGAACATTACAAGCAGGGTATTATTCATGGCACGTGTAAATACTGGCTTGGAACCGGGGTGAAATATTTGGAAGTCCCCTATGTGAATGGTCAAAAACAAGGAATATTGAAAAAGTATTATTACGCCACTGGTCGTCTCCAATCTGAAACAGAATATGAGAAGGGGGAAAAATACGGACATCAAATAACATGGAATCCCAGCGGGCGGTTAATTCGTGATTATATCTTTATCTCTGATGAACCATATATCGAGAAAGAGTTTTATTCTACTGGCAATCATAAGAGAGTAAAAGTTTATCTTGTTGGTGATAGAGGATGGGAGATCCTGTGGGACAAACATAATCGAAGGGTCGAGAAAGAAGACAGATGGCGAAGTGATCATAGAGTTATTACCAAGACTCATAAAAACGGGATGAGATCTTTAGAAATTGACTACGAGGAGGAGAAAAAACACGGGGTAGAATTTCATTATTATGAAAATGGTGCCCTTCAAAAAGAGGTGCTTTACTATTTTGATACTCCACTGCTTGAGAGAGAATTGAATAGGGAAGGTGAACTGATTGTTGAGCGTCTTTACCAGGATGGCAGCATTGTCTGGATACGAAAAAAGTAGCAAAAGCAACCCTGCTTGTGTTTGTAGGGTAGAGAGTACAGTCCGTTAGGAGCCGGACACAGTGATGGATTCCTAAGCAACGGGAATTTCTTTGGGGCACTACACAGCTTCCTTCATGAGTCGAACAGGCAATTTACTCTAAGATACTTCAGGCCCGTCGGTGACCCCTTTTACTAATTGAATTAAAATGGAAGTTCACTAAACGACTTCGGGGGTCGCTGACGATGAAAGAAAGGTTGATTAAGGAAATAACAACTTTGCGGAAGTTTCCGTTAGTAGCCGGGTAGGCTTAACTTCCGCAAAGTTAAACAGATGAAAATTGGTTATATTTCTTAAAGCACAAACGCTGTAATAGAGTTAACTGTAGTTAAAAAATGATTTCTCCCGAAGTGTCGGGATACATCATTTTACTCCAAAAACGGCTATAAATATTGTAGGAGTACAATGATGGAACAGCCTGCCCCGACTGTCCCAAAACATTCGGGGACTCGTCGGGGAAGTGTAATCATTGTGCAATGTTAAATTAGCAGAATAATATCGGTTATATTTCGGAAAATGTGAACGGCGTAAGAGAAATACTTGTAGTTTGAAAATGATTTTGTTTTACTCCATCATTTTACTCCAAAACACTTTTAGAATTTATAGTAGAGTAATATTAAATTTGGTCAAATCTTAGGAGGATATATGAAGTTCAATTTGGAAGCTATTATGCCATATTTCATTTTTATCGGTATTTTTATTCTTTCCGTTATTCTTGGGGTAATTTTCAAAAAGGTGGTTCATTCCCGTCTTTTACGTCTTTCTGAAAAAACCTCATGGAAAGGGGATGATATCATACTGAGAGCCGTAGGAAAATCAGTTCTACTCTGGTTTATTCTTGGAGGTTTTTATCTTGCTATCGATTACCTTTCAATATCTGCTGGGCTTGAACATGGTTTTCGGATTTTTATTTTCGTTATTTTTATTCTTTCCCTGACTATTGCTATTTCGAAGATTACGGTAGAATTGTTGAAGCTCTACTCCGAAAAAACGGGAGGAGCTTTTCCATCCACAACCATGTTCAATAACCTCATACGGATTGTAATCATAACCATCGGTCTTCTGATGATTTTTCAAACCCTCGGAATCTCTATCACTCCTGCGTTGACTGCTCTGGGAGTGGGAGGATTGGCTATATCATTAGCATTGAAGGATACTCTTTCTGATGTTTTTGCTGGACTTCATATTCTAATTTCCAAAAAGATGAAACCTGGTGACATGATCTCACTGGAGAGCGGGGAGAAAGGAACAGTAGAAAATATTTCCTGGAGAAATACTGGCATTCGAGACCGTCTGAATAATCTAATTATTATCCCGAATTCGAAACTTTCCACTGCCATGGTAACAAATTACAACTATCCAGTGCAGGAAGTAGCTATGAGGGTACGCTGTGGAGTCAGTTATGACAGCGATCTGGAGCACGTAGAAAAAGTTACTATCGAAGTAGCGCAGGAAGTGCTGAAGGAGGTAGATGGCGGAATAACGGATAGCGAGCCATCTCTGGTATTTCTGAATTTTGGAGAATCAAGTATTGATTTCCGGGTGAAACTGCTGGCGAAAGATTTCGATGGCGGATTAATGGTTCAGCATGAATTTATCAAACGGCTGAAAAAACGGTATGATGAAGAAGGAATTAACATCCCATTTCCAATCCGTACGATTTACAAAGGAAGCGAATAGGGTGGTACATTATCTAATGATACCAGTATACCTGAAAAACTCATCAATCCCGCATTTGCGGGACTAAGTTGCTTAATTATAAAACCCTGAAGGGTAAAATCCGCAAAATGGATTTTAGGCTTTAGCCTTTTAAAAAAGTATTGGAATATTGGGTAAAATCCGTAGACCGAAGTTAAATAACCGTGGAAGTCGTCGACGACCAACGCTGAAGCACCGGATCACCAACGAATACGTTTTACATATTTACGCATTTACATAATTACGTTTTACGTTTGACATAATTACGTATTTTAAAACCCTGAAGGGTAAATCCGTAAATATAACTTGTTAACAATTATGTTAATTATTTATATTTGACTATGAACTATAATCGAATAAGGACAATAAAATCCCCCGTTTTTACTTATGAAGAGGTAGCAACATTGTTAGGGATCAAGCCTGAGTCAGCACGAGTCCTCTGTAGCCGGTACGTTCAAAATGGACTTTTGGTTCGACTTAAGCGGAATCAATATGTCCTAAAGGAAAAATGGGATAGCGTCGGTGAAGAGGAAATTTTTGAAATTGCCAACCGTATCCAGGTACCATCCTACATTTCTCTGACAACCGCATTATCCTATTATGGCATTACCACTCAAATTCAGCAGGAATTTGTGGAATCGGTTTCGGTGCAGCGGTCCTTTTCCAGAAGAATACTAACAATGGAGTTTTCCTACGTCAAGATAAAAAGAGATTTTTACGGAGAATTCAAAAAAGTAAATCAATTTTTCATCGCCGCACCAGAAAAGGCTCTGCTGGATGCACTTTATCTGACATCTTTAGGACGATATAGTCTGGATAAATTCGCCCTGGACATTTCAAAAATAAATAGAGATAAAGTAACGTATTTATTAAATAATTATCCACAAAGGACGAAAAAGTTATGGAGTACTTATGAAAATATTTGAGGTACATGAGCAGTTTGAAATGGAAATTCTCCAGTATCTGAACAGTTCCAGACTATTGGACAATCTTGTATTTGCCGGAGGAACAATGCTTCGACTCTGTTACAATATGAATCGTTATTCAGGTGATTTCCATTTTTACTTTTCAGGAAAAACGGTAACGAAAGCTGATTTTGAGACAAGTAAATTTTTCGAGAAAATGTTAGAAATGCTTCGTAGAAACTATGTCATTAGCTATAGTCAGGATAAGTTTAATACCTTGTTGTTTGAATTAACCCATGACCGTTATCCTCGACGTTTAAAGATTGAAATCAACAAAAGAAAGGTATTTTCTGAAATAAAGCAGGTGATTGCTTTTTCTCCTTTTTCTACTATTCAAGTTTTGGTGAATAGTCTTAGTCTCGACAAAATGATGGAAAACAAGGTGGAAGCTTTAATTGATCGGAAAGAAGTCAGAGATGCTTTTGATATTGAATTTTTTATCCGTCGTGGGATTCCTTTTTCAGGAGATGACAAGGTTCAAAAAAAGGTACTTAAAGTTCTCCGAGGATTTTCACAGAAAGACTACAAAGTAAAACTTGGATCACTCCTGCCAGCGGATATTCGGGAATATTATCAAACAAGTGGATTTCAATTCCTTGAGCAGCATCTTGTGTCTCTGATGAATCAGACATAATTCCTAAGTTGTAAATTAATTTGCACATCATAATGGACAATGAAATATCACACTTTTTTGT